>APMI01000346.1_pt1 | contig 152306 bp, 146 predicted proteins | sample 667938 | NCBI WGS metagenome assembly APMI01 (sample SAMN01084076, study PRJNA167559) | wastewater metagenome | biome: Wastewater | place: Denmark: Ejby Moelle, Odense | collected 2011-11-28
GCGTTGCTCAAACCCGACGCGGAACCGTGGGTGACCTCGCCCGACGCGGGCCGCTGGCCGCGCGTGCCGCCCGCGACCGGAGGGCGCCCGAGCGCCGCGCCGATCCACGAAGACCGCGATTGTTGGTATTTCGTCGCGCCCGTGCGCACCGGCGCCGACGAGGTGTCGCCGATGGCGGCCCGAAACGAGACGCAATTGCTCGGCTACGTCGCGGTCGCCTGGCGCAAGGCACCGCTGGCGCAATTGCGCGGGTGGCTGTTCGCGCTGAACGGCGCGATCGCGCTGGTGCTGGCGGCCGGCATCTTCGCGGCGCTCCAAGTCTTTTTGCGCCGCTTGACCGATCCGCTCGATCGGCTCGCCGGCGTGATGCGGCGAATGCAGGCTGGCGAAACCGGCGCCCGCGCCGCCGTCACGGGTCCGGCAGAAACGTGCGAGATCGGCCGGGTGTTCAACGACCTGCTGGACCGATTGGAACAGCACCGCGCCGCGCTGGAACAACACCGCGCTGCGTTGGAATCCGAAGTGGTGATGCGAACCCAGGACCTCAGTGCGGCGCGGGACCTGGCCCTGACCGCCGACCGCTACAAATCGGCGTTTTTGGCCACCATGTCCCACGAGATGCGCACACCGCTCCAATCCATCATCGGCTACACCCAAGAGAGCGAAAAGCAACTGAAGTTTTTGGAAGGCGACGCCGACCCGGCGATTCTCGGGATGTTGGCGGAGTATTTCGGGATCGTGCTCACCGCGTCCGACGAACTCTTGCTGCGCATCAATCAGGTGCTCGAACTGGCGGCGCTCGAAGCGGGCAAACGGGAGGTCGCGCGGGAATGGGTCGATCTGCCCCGCTTGGTCAACGAGGTGGTCGCGGCGCTGAAGCTGCACGCCGCCCGCAATCGCAATCGCGTGGACGTGATTTGCGAGGGCCTGCGACGCATCGAGCTCGACGACGATAAAATCCGCCAAATCCTCCGCAACTTGCTGGACAACGCCTGCAAGTTCACCCACGACGGCGCGGTGCGGCTCCGGGTGCGCGCCGGAAACGGCGTTCTGTCGATCGAGGTGGCGGATTCGGGTATCGGTATTCCCCAGGACCAATTGAAACTCATTTTCGAGCCGTTCCGCCAAGTGGACATGAGCGATACGCGCCGTTACGGCGGCACCGGGTTGGGGCTGGCGATCACTAAAAATGTCTGCCAGCTCCTGGGGGGCGCCATCGCCGTGGACAGCACGCCGGGGGTGGGGTCCCGCTTTCGGGTAGAGATTCCCTTGCCGATTCGTTGAGCCGGCCTCGACGGGGCGGGACGCGCCGATCCGCCGGCCTCAACGCCGCTGCGCGTTCAATCGGAGGCCATATTTGGGCCGCAAGATCAAGGCCGGTTCGGGGACCACCCGCGCGTCGGGCGCCAGCGTCAGGTGAAAGTTTTTGAGCACCCGCGCCACGATGACCACCATCTCCAGCAGGGCGAGGTGCATCCCCAAGCAAAGGCGGGGGCCGCCGCCGAACGGGAAGTAGGCGTGGCGGGGTCGGGTGTCCGACCGGTCGGGCGCGAACCGACTCGGGTCGAACCGGTCGGGTACGTCCCAATAAGCCGGGTGTCGGTGCATCACGTAAGGACTCAGGATGACCAGCGAGTCCTTGGGCATCACGAAGCCTCCAAGGGGTTCATCGGCCATCGGCGTGCGCGATACCATGAAAATCGGCGGCATCAAACGCATGGATTCGTCGATGGCTTGACGGGTATAGACCAATTGGTCGTATTGTTCGGCCGTGCCGGGGGCATCGCTCAAAACCCGGTCGCTCTCGGCGCGAACTTGTTCCGCGTGGTCCGGGTGCGACGCCAAAAAATAAAACGTCCAGGCCAATGCCTGGGCCGTGGTTTCATGACCGGCGAGAAACAGGTTGACCAGTTCGTCTCGCAGCTCGGCGGCTTGCATTCCGTCGCCGATTTCCCGGTCGCGCGCCGCCTGGAACACCATCAGCAGCGCATCGCCGTCCCCCGAATCCCGGTGCCGCGCGGATTGATCGAGCAGGCTCGCCACCGTGTCTTTCACGCGACAAACCGCGCCGTGAAACCGCCGGTTGGCGGGTGAGGGCAGGCGGTTGAGCAGACCGCCGAAGAGCGGTTGTCGGATGATCTGACGCATCAGATGCGTGTTGATGTCCTTTACGGCGTCGGCGATCACCGACGTCGCGGCGTAATTGACGCCGCGCCCGAACAGGATGCGGACGATGATGGCTTGGACCAGATTCAGCATTTCGCCGGCCATTTCGACCGGTCGCCCGTCGGTCGTCGCGGGTTCCCAAGCGTCCATTGAGGCGTCGGTTTGCGCCTCAATGATGTCGAGCCACGCGCCCACGCGGTTTTTCCGCAAGGCCGGCTGCATCAATCGGCGTTGCCGCCGCCAGGCGTCGCCGTTGCGGGTGACCAGGCCATCGCCCAGCGCCGCGCTCAAAAGCCGGTAAAACTTTCCCTTGTAGTACCGTTCGGTGTCCGCTTGATAAACCTGGCCGATGGCGTCGGGCCGGCTGATCAGGTGGCACGTTTCGCGGCCTCCCCGAAAGCGGGCGATGTCGCCGTAGCGGGCCGCCGTGGTCGTGAAAAAACCGAGCGTGTCCCGGATCACGGCGGGCAACACGCCGACGCCCGGCCAACCGGCCGGGCCGGGAGCGATGTGGGTTTCCATCAGATTTCTCCTTAAAAACGATAGCGGATTTGCGCCATCACGTTGCGGCCCGGCAAGGGTACGCCATCCGGCAATGCCCGCGAGAACAGGGAGGGTTCGTTCGCTTCGACGTCGAACAGGTTGTTCACGAGCAGGGTGAAATCCATGTGATCGGCCACATCGGTACGACGCAGGGCCAGATCGGCGAGGGCGTGGTCGAAGGGATCGAAAATCCATTTCACCCGTGCGTTGAGCTGCCAGTGGGGTTGAAAGCGCCAGTTGACCTCGCCGTAGACTTGCCGCGCGGGCGCGAGGGTTTCCCGGGCGCCCGTCTCCTGGTCCCGGCTTTGCTGGTAGGCGTAGTTGAATTTGAGGCGAAGGCCGGGCGTGGGATCGTACCACGCCTCGAATTCGAAACCGCGACCGCGCGTGCCCTCGACGTTGCGATTGGTGGAGGGACTGGCGAAAGCGAGCGGATCGGTCGGTTCGATCGCGATCAGGTCGTCCGTTTCGTACCCGAACACGTTGAGGCTGGTCGTCAGAGGGTAGGGCGTCCAGCTTTTCAACGCCACGAACTCCAACATGTCGATCGTCTCGGGCCGAATGTCGCGATTGCCCACTAGGATGAAGGGGCTGTTGCCGTAGAGATCGAAGAACGCCGGCGCCCGGAAGGCGCGTCCGTACAGCGCTTTGAAAATCAAATCCGGCGCGGTGTTCCAGACCAGGGCCAACCGCGGGTTGACCGTCGTGCCGAAGTCCGAATAGCGATCGACGCGCACGCCGGCCGTCAAATGCCAGTCCGGCGCCAGATGCCATTCGTCTTGCGCGAAACCGTATATATTGGTTCGATCCGCGTCGGGCAACGCCTTGTCGATACCCAGCTCGCGGGTATCCGCGAACCGGCCCGCCGGAATGATCGGGCCGGCGGGCGTCGCGAGGTAGTTCACCTTTTCCTCGGTGGCGTTCGCGGTGTAATTGACGCCCGCGCCGAAGCGTAGCCGGTGGCCGGAGAACCCATCGTGGCGGATCGTGCCGCCGAACCGGAATTGATCGACGGCATAGGTGAAGGCATTGCGAACGCCATCCGGGAACAGGCCGCGTAGCGTGCCGGGGGGCAGGATGGTGACGTTCCCCTCGGTGACCGTGCGGAGATAGCTGGCTTGGATGTCGCCCTCCCACGGTTTCGGCAGGGACGGATAGTAGGTGAAATCCGCGTTGAACAAATTCACGTCCACCGCGCCGCTCGGGTCGAGGGCCAGCCCGAGACCCGCGCCGGTGCCCACGTCGTGAAACCCCTGATAGCCCGCCCGGAAGCGCCAGTGGTTCGGCCGCGCGAGGTCGATCCGGGCATTGAAATCGTCTCGTCCGGTATGGAGCGGTCCCGGCGCCAGGGATGCCGACGTTCCCAGCAAGGCGTCGATTCGGGATTGTTGATCGGCCCGAACCGTGCCTGAATAGCCATCGGTTGTCGTGGCCTCCAGCGCCAGCGCGACCTCTAAATCCTGGCTTTGCTCATCCTCTTGGTTTCGTTTGCCGTACAGCGCCCAAACGCCCGCCGTATCGAACGACCCGCCGAGGAGACCCACTTCGGCGCCGCGAATGTCTTGGACGGTTTTGGTGGTGATGTTGATGACGCCGGCAAACGCATCCGCGCCGTACAGGGCGGAACCCGGTCCGCGCATGATCTCGATCCGGGCGATGTTGTGGACTGGCATGCGCCACGCCTGGGGCCGACCGCCGTTGGCGGCATCATTGACCGGAATCCCGTTGATCAAGACCAGCACTTGGACGTTAAACGGGTGAAAAAATCCTCGAATCACGAAAATGTCGCTGACCGCGCGCTCCGTGCCGACATGCAAGCCCGGCACGGTTTCCAACACCTCGGCCAGCGTGGTGGCCCCGAGGCGTTCGATGTCCTCGGACGTGATCACGGTGGCGACCGCCGGGGCGGTCGCTAGGGGCTGAGTCGTGCCGGTCGCGAGGCTGATCATGTCCTCATCTTCCCCATAAAACTGGGAAACGTCTTCTTTCGCGAAGACCGGGGTTGCAACCAAGAACGAAACGATCGTAGCGTGTCGGGCAACATTAACGCGCATTGAGATGACCTACCTGTTATCGAACGCCAACAAAAACGAATAAATTGAAATATTCCTGATGTGGCACCCGCTAAAATTTCAAAATAACTGGCGTGCTTAAATTTGAACCGCACAATTTCTGAGCGATCACTCGAATTCGGTCAACAATCGGGCCCACCCATCGTCGCCGATCGGTTCGCCCGATCGTGTGGCGATCACTCGCTTGAGATGCTGGGACGCCATGCCGGCTTGACCCGATTCCAATAGAAAATCGGCGGCTTGCACGCGCTGGTTGATGGCCCGATCACGCTCTTGCTGGCGGTACTGTAACGCCCGCTGGCTCAAATAAGCGCCGTAGTGCAAAACCTGCTCGCAAAAGGCCGGTAATTGGTGGAGATCGATGGGTTTCGATAAAAAGGCCGCCGCACCGGCCAACATCGCGTTCTGGTGGGTTTTCCGCTCCGAACGGGCGGTAAGGATGGCGACGAGCTGGTGGGGTTTTTCGGCGATGATTCGTCGGAGAACTTCCGATCCGTTCGTGTCCGGCAACATCAAGTCGAGCAGGACGAGATCGTGCTGCTGGGTTCGCCACGCCTCCAGTCCCTCCTGGCCCGTCAATGCGATTTCAACTTCAAAATTGATCTTCAAATTCAATTCGATGAGTCGGGCCGTGCCCGGGTGATCTTCAATGATTAAGACCGTGGGCTTTTGGGGTCCGTTGAGGCAGGCGGCCACGGCGTTCGGCAGTTGTGCGAAGTCGTCCAGCGCCAGCAAACGGGCCTGATGTTCGTGCGCCAGGGGTTCGGCCAAGGGCATTTGCTGGGCGTCGCAGACGACCAGCACGGGCAGTTGGGGCGAACAGAACGCACTGCTTTTGACCATCCGTAGGAGCTGCCAGCAGTTCAGGTCCGGCAATTCCAGGGGAACGATCAACAGATGATAGCGGTCGCGCAGCAATCGGTTGAGGGTGTTCCGTCCGGTGTCGGCGACGGCGATTTGATGATAACCGACTTCTTTCAGCGTCTTCCTGAGCGCGACCCGCAGCGGGTCTTCGTGGTGCGCCACCAGAATGGAATGGCGTTGGTCGTGTGGCTTCAAGGTCATTGGTCGCCTCTCCCGCGCACTAAACGGATCAACCGAATGGAATCATGGCGGAAACCTGATCTTTTGAACGAGTGGGTCGGTCGGTTGGATCGCCGCTTTTCTCCCGCCCAGGGGTCGGCGACTGCGCGGCTCCACCCTGGATGGATGTTCTGTACCCTCTTCACGTCATCGTGCGTCTCCCGCTAAGGCGGGACGCCGCCCGAGCGTTTCACTGCGCCCTCGCCCACATTATAGCCGGCCCCCGCCCGTGCTACGTTTTCGTCATCGCGATCCAGCGGCCTGCGCCCCGAGCGGGCGCCGCCGGCGAGGCGGTAGGCCGGGTCCCCAGGAGCGGTCGCGCTGAACCGTTCGGCGGTCTCTGGCCTCAACGGGATCCCGCCCGCGCCCTTCGGGCTGCGCGCGTTTTTTCGGCCCGCGGATTCGGCCAGGGAGGACCGTCTTCACCCGCAGCGCCCCGCGTTCAGGGCCAGCGTCGGCTCGTAAAGATGTCGTCGATGCCCCGGGCTTGGCCTTCCCGATCGATGAGTTCGCAATAGCGCACGAGCACGCGATCGGGATCGTCGCGTTCGGCCAGCAGCGTCAGCAGATGATGGACCAGCGCCATGATTTTCCGGGCGGGGACCGTGCGGCCGGTGCTCCAGGTGGTGGCCGTTTGACTGTTGCGGCCTAACATCAGGGCCACCAAGCCGGCGGTCGCCGGCATGGGCCACGGCGTTTCGGGGTGGTCGCGCCGGACCCGCTTGACCGTCTGCACCAGTTCCATCACCTCCGGTTCGGGATCGACCAATTCCGGATACTCGTCGAGCAAGCGCACATGCAGGCACAAGCCCGGATCGGCCAGCGGTTCGGCGGGGTTCACGGTGATCAGGTAATGCTCCTTCATGCTGATGCCCAGCAGCGCGTGGTAATCGGCTAACTCAAGTCCCACTTTCTGCTGGAGCTTCAAATACTGGTCGCCGGTGACCGGACCGGCGTCAGTCACTCGCACGTTCGGATCTTTTCTGCCTTTGCGTTTTTTCACGGGGGTCGATGCAGTGGGGGAAAATTTCTTGTTCATTTAAACATATTTTTGCATACCTTTTATAGAGCCTTATCGGATTTTCTGGGGTGAAAGCCCCGACCTCGGGCGGCCGCTGATGCGAGGGTCGCCGTTGCGTCGCCTGGACGAAGGGGCCGGCGGGCGATCGAGCATACTTCGGCAGACCGCCCCGGTGTGCCGACTTCCCGTAGGGAAAAGCGGCTGTTCCCGCGCCGCTTTTCGGGTCGAGTCACCGCCGCGACCTCCTCGATTCCCCGATCGGTGCGGGGATCGAGCCGCGGCCCGGCGTTTGGACGCGGCCACCTCCCGTTCCGCGCCCGAATCAACGACCCCGCAGCAAGCTGCGGGGAATGGACCCGTAGAGATTCAACGGACGGTTCCCACCGGGCGTTTTGCGCAACCACTGCGCCCGGCGGCGGTGGCGGCGCGTCTCCCCTGGGTTCCTCACCCCGTACCCGGTCCACCGCACGGGGACTGGCGAACAGCGCGCGCGCGCCGCGCCCCTCTCCCGGCTAGGCGGTGAAGTCACTCTTCAGCAGGTCATGGACTGACCTCGGGATACCGGAGGGGACGTCCGGCTTGACCCGCCCCGTTCTGCAGGACAGGAGGATTGAAAAATTTTTCGAAAGACTTGCAATACTATTTTTAGTTTGATTAAATAATATTCAATAATAAATAAAGTATGACTGAATTTCTCGAAATCCTATGCCAGCGCCGGAGAATTTTTCGATGACCCCAGCGTCCTTGCTCGGACTCGCCACGATGCTGGCGCTGCCCGCCAGCCACGCGGCGGAACCGCTCTACCACGGCTATACCATCATCACTGAGCCACCGGTCACTCTCGACCTCCACCAGACCGTCTACCAGCGGATCCAGGGCCGCACCCTTCTGGAGGGCCTGCGGGAAATCCTGCACGACACCGGCTACCAGTTGGCGGACGCGGCGGCGGCCGATCCCGAGATCGGGCGGCTGTACGCGCAGCCGTACCCCCAGAACCAGCGCGACATCGGGCCGTGCGAGCTGGCGACTGTGCTGGAGCGCTTGGCGGGTCCGGCCTGGCAGTTAGTGGAGGACCCTCTTAACCGGCGAGTGAGTTTTGAACAGCGGTGGGCGTATCGGCCCGCAGTCCTCTGGGGAGGGAGATCACCATGAGAACCGTTAGCGCGCTCCTGATCACGGTGCTCGCCGGGTGTCAAACCCCCCCGGCGGCGGTGGAACCCGCGCTCTACCCGCAGCGCGACCTCACGGTCGCTTGGTCAGAACGCCACTACTGGCGTCTGCCGGAAGGATACCTGGCGCCGATCCCGACGCCGGTGGTGACGGTTTCCTCGGATTCGATTGAAAAATTCAGGGTGGACGCCCGGTGAACGAAAGGCGCGCATCCTCTCGCCCGACCTGGTGGTCGTTGACGCTGTGCATGGGATTAACCGCCCTGGGTTCGAGCCGTGCGCCGGCGCAAGCCGCCGCCATTACCGCGACCCCCGTTGAACATACCCGCTTTGAGGAAGTGAGCGACGAAGCCTTCGCCAGGCACTGGAGCCTGACCGCAGAAGACGTGACGAAGTATCGGGAGTACATGAACGTCGAGGGGCGTTATTTCTATGCCCACCTCGATCCGGTGATGGTGCTCGGCATCATCGAAACCGATCCGGTCAAGCGGGGCCGATATGCTGAGCAATACCTGAAAGCCGAGCGCCGGCGCGTCAGCGATCAAACCGGCTTCGCTTCATTGGTCGCGGCGACGCAACTGAAATGGTTTGGCCTGGAAGCCTTGTTTGATTTTTCCAAGCTGCCGCAAGCAGCCAACAGTCCGGGCTATTGGCGCGCGCGCGCCGACCGGCTAGGTCTGGCGACGCCCCCCGCATTCTCACCGCTCCCGGAGAACCCAGCCCAGAGAGACCCGGCGACTACGGTTCCGCCGGTGACTCCCCAAGCCGGGGATACCGTCGATTTATTAATCGACGCGGATTGCCAGGAAGCCTGTTACCAGAAGTTAAACCAGGTCTTGAAAACGCCGGGAGTGCGCGTCCAGTTGTACGGACGCGGATTTAAGGACACCCAGGGATTGCTGGCTTGGATGGAAAAATGGCCGGTCCCGGCGGAAACGCGCGCCGACGCAGTGGCCCGCGTCGCGCCCCGTCGTTTTGACCCGGTGATCTTCGGCGGATTGGGCAACGGGAAAAGTCCCGTGGCGCTGCTGCGTCGCCAGGGCGCGGTGCGGGCGAAACTGTGACCGATGAGGGGCCGGGTTCTGATGTTTTTACTCACCGCGTTTCTCGCTGCGTGCTCGGATAAACCTGAACCCTCGGGCCGATCCGCGCTGGGGCCGGTCCATGAAGGAGCCTTGGCGGACTTACAACATCCCTGGTCTCCACCGGAAATTGCGGAGGCCAGAAACCTGACGACGCTTGAACCCGACGTCACGCCCGCGCTGGTCAAAATGCCTAAGGGGGCTTACGTGACCCTTCTGAAACCCCTCATTGACGCCCTTGCGTTGAGCGAGGGCATTGATCCGGCGCTGGTTCATGCCGTGATCAGCGTCGAGTCCGCTTACAACCCCTACGCGGGATCGCCTAAAAACGCGGTCGGACTCATGCAACTGATTCCAGCCACCGCGCAACGCTTCGGACTGCTCGCCGGCGACCGTACCGATCCGGTCAAAAATGTGCGCGCCGGCATCCGTTATCTCAAATGGCTGCGCAACTACTTAGGCCACTGGACGCTGGCCATCGCCGCTTATAACGCCGGTGAAGGCGCGGTCCTCAAGTATGGTCGCCAGATTCCGCCTTACCGGGAAACCCAAGCCTATGTGCGCCGGGTTTTCGGCTTTTACTCCCTTTATCGACAACAGCAAAACCGCGCGCTGCAACTCCACCCCTGGCTGACGCTCGCCGATGAGCAGCGGCAGGCGCAGCGGTCTGGCGCGCTCACCGCGCAGGATCCGCGGGAACGCTCCCGCGAACCGACCACGGTAGGGCAATAGCCATGCGCCTACCCGCTCTCTTTTCCTCCGGGTTCCGTCCCTCCGCCGGGAGGGTCGGTTTTTTGATGCTGAGCCTCGGCCTGGGCGCATCGGCTTTGGCGGAAACACCTTTTTTATACCAACAGATTGCCGCCAAATATCAACTTTCAGCCGATGCGCTCTACGGCCTGGCGTTGCAATGCTCGGGTCGGCCATCGCGCTACGCTCAAGCGCCCCTGCCGTGGCCTTGGACCGTGCGGCTGTGCGTGGGGGATCGCTGCGAGACCGTCTATCCCGAAAACCGCGAGGCCATGGCGGCGGTGTTGGAGACGGGACGGGCGGCGGGCGTGACGCTCTATGTGGGTCCCGTGGGCTGGCGTTGGGACGCGGATTCCGTGGTGCCGCTGTGGGCGGTGACCTCCCCGCGCGTCACGCTCAATGAAGCGGCCCGGCAGTGGGCGCAAGCCATCACCGGCTCGTCCAGAACGCCTCCCTTACCCGAATCGGCGGTGGCCCGTGACCGGATGGCCCAATGGTCGCCTCTGATCGAGCGAGTCGCTCGCGAAGAGGGCCTGAATCCGGCTCTGATTCACGCCATGGTGCAGACCGAATCCTCCCACCAGCCGGACGCTGTCTCACCCAAGGGCGCGGTGGGCCTGATGCAACTGATGCCGGAGACCGCCGAGCGGTTCGGCTTACCCCGTGACGCGCGTCATCAACCGGAACCCAATTTACGGGCCGGTATGCGTTACCTGAAATGGCTCTTGAATTATTTCGACCAGGATCTGGCGCTGGCGCTGGCCGCCTACAACGCGGGCGAAGGCGCGGTGGATCGTTACGGTCGCCGGATTCCGCCCTATCCCGAAACCGAAAACTACGTGCGCCAAATTACCCATCGCCTGGCGCGTCTCTCATTGAGTCCGGGAGTGCCAAGGTCATGACGCGATGTTTTCTTTCTCCACGCGGGCGGGCGCTGTTATGGGCGGGCTTGACCAGCCTGAGCCTGTCTGCCGTCCAGGCGCAGGAGGCTCCGCAACAGGCCGCGATTGACGCGCTGATCAAGGACCTGGATTACCTGATCAGCTATGCCGAGGAATTACAGAATCGCTACCGGAAGGATCGAGCGCCGGTGCGGTTCAACTACAGCGCCTTGTTGGAGCAATTGCGCACGACCCGGGCGCGCACGGCGGACTATCTCAACGAGAGCCATACCGTGGTCCATACCGCGCCGCCGCCCAGCGTGAAGACCCCGCTCACGAGGCGCCGTTAATCATGGCCTCTTTTGCCGATGTGCTGTCCGCGTTTCATAGCGCCACGCAATTGGATGCGCCCAATGTGGCGGGTGGATTGCTGGTGGTGTGCGCCGGCGTAGGAGGAGTGCTGATTCTGGCCTGGATTCTCCAGGTTGGGCACGAAGCGGCGCAGGGGAAGTGGTATCACGCGCCGCAAACCTTGCTGCGGGTCATCGCAGCGTTTCTTGTTCTTCTGCTGGTACTGGGAGTGTTTTATGACTAGCCGGTCTTTGTTATTGCCGCCCGCGCCCGATCTTTGGAACCGCATCGCCAGGCGGGATACCGGTTCGCTCTGGATGCTGGCGCTGGCGCTGGCGCTGGGCGCGCTGCTGTTACCGGATTGGGCCTGCGCCCAAGCCGCCGGCGGGCCGTCGTTTGCGCTGGACAAGATCTTGCCCTCCAGCATGACGACCAAGCCGTTTTTGGAACAGGTGATCACGGTTCTGGCGATGGTGATCCTCTGCGCGACGTTCATCACCCTGGGTTTTGGTGTCGTGGGCGGCATTGGCGATGTGTTCAGCACCATGAGCGAAGCCCGGCGGATGGGCGAGTGGTCGTTGTTCATGAAAACGTTGGGGATGGTGATGGCCGTGGTCATCGTGGGCGTGGTCTTGGCGGTGCTGGTGTACACCTGGCTGACCCAGATCGACATCAATCCGACCATCACCATTGGCGGCGGCTGAGGGAAGAAACTCACCGTGAAGCCAGACCTGACCCTGAGCCAACTGGAGCGAGGCGAACCCCTGGTGCATTTCGGCTGCACCTGGAGCGAGATCAAGACCTGCGTCTGGCGCGGCGCGGCCATCGCCTTGCCGTTAACCGTAGCCGCAATGGCGCTGACGTCCATCCCGGTGATCGGCATCCTGCCTGGACTGGGGTTATGGGTGGGTTTGGCGTATGGGTTCACCCGCTTGATTCATGCACAACGGGCGGGAAAGCCGCTTTTCTACGAAAAGCATCGGAAGAAAGTCCGGGGATTCCGCTCCCCGTTTATCCAACCCGGCGTGATCTATCAAGCTCAACGTTGGGCCGGCGCGGACCTCAAACCGTCTCGCTCAGCCTTGAAGCGTGAGTAGGGAGATCTCTCGTGTCGCTGGCGAAAACCCACCGCGCCCAGAACGAGCAGGAGCTGCGCTACCGCAACCGCATCATTGGAATGCTCTTTGTGCTGCTGGCGCTGTTGGGAATGGCCTTTTGGCGTCAGCCCAGCGTTCTGCGCATTTATGTGCCGCCGGATTTATCGCGCCCGCAGTTTATCGCGCCTGGCGAAATTCCGCCGTCGTATGTGTACGCCTTCAGCAAGATTCTCATGGAAAAGCTGAATTACTGTCCAGAGGATTGCGGGCGCAGTTACGCCGGCAACCTCAAAGACATGCGCAATTACCTGACGGCCAGTTGCTATCAGGATCTCGCCATGCACCGGGAGCGCAACTCCAGCCTGTATGAATTTCGCTCCCGCAAATTGCTGCCGGTGGGCACGGAAATTTTCGATCCGCTCAAAGTGACCCGACTGGATCGCAATGCTTGGGAGGTTCATGTCGAGTATCTGCTGGAAGAACACGTCAAGGGCGTGGAAACTCGGCGGCGGCTCTACCACTACCCGCTGCGCATTGTGCATTACGCGGTGCCGGTTGATCTCAACGCCTACCAGTTGGCTTTTGACTGCTATCTCCCACCGGGGCCGCGTCCGGTGAGCGATGACAACGACAAGAAAGGTTAGATCATGCGATGGCTTTCCCGTTCAGTCCGTTGCTTTGGGGCCTTATTGGCGTTGGCCGCCTGGCCGGCGGCCCAGGCTGAATCTGACGCGGCTCCCGCGGTAACGCCTGCGGTCGCGTCTGCTGCGACTCCCGCAGCGATCAGCCCGGGCGCGCTGGAAGCGGTTTGGCAGGGCAACCCCATTGCCGTGCCGCTCAAAGTCAACAGCGAGCGGCGCATTGATTTCCCGGAGCCGATTACGGACATGGATGTGCCACAGGCCGTGGAAAAAGACTCGCGCATCGTGCTGACGCCCACCGGACAGTTGCATTGGACCGCGCTGGCGCCCTTTGCCGCCGTGCGCGTGTTGGCGACCTCGGTCAGCGGCACGTTGTACCAACTGGATGTCAGCGCTCGCACGGAAGGGGAAGTGCCCGATCCGCTGATCCTCCGCGACCCCGTCCTGCAAGCGGCGGCCCACTCCCAGACCTTGACGCCCAGTGACCGGGCGCGCCTGGATCAGACGGCCCGCGCCCTGGTGCCGGATTTCCTCAAGGATACCGCGGGACGGGGCCGATCCGGCGGACCCCGCTATGCGACGTTGGCGCGCTTTGCCTTGGCGCATTACACCGGGCCGCAGCGCTTGATTCCCGAGCTGGAAGCCAGCCGGGTGCCGGTGCAGCCGATGGAAGCCCGCGCCTGGCTGCGCGTTCAGGCGGCGGATCTGGAGGTGCGTCCGCTGGCGCAATGGCAAAGCGGCGAACTCTACGTGACCGCACTGGGCGTCTATAACCGCAGCGCGCACCGCGTGACCTTCGATCCACGCGCCTTGCGCGGGGAACTGGCGTTTGTCGCCGCGCTGCATCCGACCCTCGCGCCTGCGGGCAGCGGACACCAGGGTACGGTCTGGGCCGTAGTCACCCAACAACCTTTCAATCGGGTGGTGGATCGCCATGCGGTTTCCTCAAATCGCCCTGACTAAAATCGTCGTTTATCTCCTGCTGGGCCTGGTCGCCCTGGGACTGACCCTTTTTTTCTTCTTTAAGCGGGAACCGGCGCCGTCCCTCGTGAAGCCGAAGGTCGAGGAGACGACCTACCGGCGGGGCGACGATCCGACCTACGCTGAAGAACTCAAGAAGATGACCGCGCTGCTCCAAGATATGGGCTACCGGTTCAAGGAAAGCGAAAACCAGCGAGCCATCGAGCGGGAACAAACCTCAAACCTGGTGCAAAGGGAAACCCAGCGCGCCATTCAAAAATCCCAGCAGGATGTTGAACAGCTCCATCGTGCCTTGCAGGAGGCGCGCAAGGCGCTGGACGACAAAATCCAGGCCGCAGGCGCAGCGCCCGAGACGCAACAATTGCGGGCCGAAATTGAGCGATTAACGCGGGAACAAGGGGCGCTGCGCGAGCAACTGGCGACCGGTGCCAAAACCGCCTTGGCGCAAACTCGTCCTGAAGCCAATCGCATCCTCTCGCCCGAGGCCGCGCCCCCGCCCGCCTCCGAGGCCCAGCCCAATGATCGCGCGCCGGGTGCGCCGCAGGTCGATCGGGACCTGCTGGAGCGCTTGCGCAGCGTCCCAGGCTTGGAGGGGGTGACGGATCGCCTGGCCGGATACGCCGGCGCCGGCGCCAATGCCTCACGTCCGGCGTCAGGAGTCGCGAAAACCAAAACGGCTTACGGCCTGCAAGGCAGCTACATCACTTTTAATCCGTATATCGCGGGGGAACACACAGGACAGGCCCAAGCCCACGTCAGGAATCGCCCGGAGGCGGTGGATAACGCCGACCGCTTTCAGCCCAAGCGGTATCCCTTTGCCGTGAAACTGGGTCAAGAAGGCGCATCCGCCGTTATTCCGGTGTACACGATTCCTGACGCCGCCACGCTGGTTCACAACTCCACCATGACGCCGTTGGTGGGACGGGTGCCGGTTCGGGGCAGCGTACGCGATCCGTTCCGCTTCAAACTGATCACCGGGGCCACCAACCTGGCGACCCATGGGCATCGCATTCCCGGCATCGTCAATGCGGTCTGGACGGGTTATGCGGTGGGTATCCGGGAGCAATCCTGTGTGCGTGCCTACCTCGACACCGTGACCTTCACCTTTGAAGACGGGCGTCTGCATACCGTTCACAAGGGGAAAGGGAATACCGACACCGCCGCTTCCGTCAACGAAAACCTGGGATACCTCACCGATCAATGGGGCAAACCCTGTATTCGGGGAGCGTTTTTCAACAATGCCGGGGAATATCTCCAGGATCGCAGCCTGGCGGCCTTCCTGGAGGGCCTCGCCAATGCCTACGCCGCTTCCCAAGTCACCGTGGATCGGGATGTCAACGGTTTAAGCACGTATGTCTCGGGCAACACTTACGAATACGCCTTGGGCAGAGGGATGAGCGGCACTACCAGCGAAATCGCCCACTCTGTGCGAGAACGCGCCGACGGCGTTTTCGATGTGGTCTACGTGCCGCCGGGGATTGATGTACAAATTTTCGTCGAATCGCAGATTGCCATCGACTACCCGACCGATGGCCGCAAGCTGAGTTACGACTACGCCTCACCAGGAGCTTCCCATGCCGCGCTCGATTGATTCCTTTGATCGGTTAGGTTCTGTACCGCGCGTTACGCCGCGTTTACGGGTGTTGACGCTCACTCTCGCACTGACGCTGGGCCTGTCCAGTTGCGCGTCCGGGCCGAGTGAAAAAGATCGGCTGCCCGATGAAGGCCCGACGACTTTACAGATTTATGAGCAGCACTTGGGGGGAGAGATCGCCCGGAGCGTCGCGGCAACGTCCGGCCCGCTCGCGTCTGCCGAGATCGCCGCGCCGCCGATCCCAGGGGAACCGATCTCGCCCCTCATGACCGCGCCCAGTCGGCGGAGTCATCAGGAATTAACAGCCCTTCAGGACGATTTTCAACGGCTTCCCAACCCGGAAATCCTCGGCTACGTGTATCCCCATCGGGCGGGGGATTTGCCGGTGCCGGGCTATTACACCGTTTTTCCCCTGCGGGAGGGAACGTCTTACGCGGAACCGGGCGAAGGCGAATATGCGGGGAGCGTTCCGTGAACTTCGCCACGGTGAATCGACGCCCGCCCTCGCGCTTTTCCCAGTGGTGGAAGCGCCTGATCGGCGACTGGCCCTTGTTGGGTCGAGAGGCGCCGCTCAGCCAACGGGATTATGAGGCGCTGTTTGAGGCGCGACCGGCCTTTGCCGATTATTTGCCGTTTAGCCACTACGATCCGCAAAACCAGGTCTTCCAACTGGATGACGGGATTTCGGTGGCGGCGATCTTTCGGCTGTATCCGGCGGATTTGGATGGCCGCTCTCCAGAACGCTTGGCGCAGTTCAACGATCAATTGGATCATGTGCTGCAAATGCTGCCGGTGGACGATGACTCTTTCCCCTACATCGCGCAGATTTATTTGGAAGATCGGGAGCCGGTTAACATGGCCGAGGCGTTGGCGACGGCCACGCCGGACGCTTTTCGCGACAGCGCGTTCTCGCAGGTTTGGCGCGAAGCGATGCGCGAACATTTTGAGATCATGGGTTCGCCCCGAGGGATTTTCGACGACGAACGGGTGCGCTTATCCGGCGAGGTTTCCAAAGGCTGGCGGGCGATTGATCACCAGATTCATCTGTGTCTATATCGCAAGGCGAGTGAAAAAGCGTGGCGGCATCGCCGTTACACGCCGGCGCAACAACTGAATCAGGCGATCACCGCGTTTCTGTCCGGCCTGGAAGCGATCGGCGTACGGGTCAAGCGGCTGGATGAGGAGGGCGCGCGCCATTGGCTGCTGCCCTGGTTGACGCCGGTGGTGCCCGGTTATGACTCCCCCCGCGCCTTTTTAGCGGCCAATCCGTTGCCCCTGCCTGAAGAACGGGGCGTAGCCTGGGCACTGGCCCAGCAGGTGCTCCAGTTTCCACCGCAACCCATCCCGGACCGGGATGACGAGCGGGATCGCGGCGTGTATCGCTTCGGGCCGACCTATACGCGCTATTTGACGTGCCAAGGCATTGAGGTCACGCCCAACGACGGCGCATTGACCCTGGACGTGCAACGGGAACGGGCGGTCACGGCCTGTCCGTGGAACTGGATGCCGCCAGAAACCATTTTCGTCTGGACCCTCATTCCCCGTCCGCCGGTGGTGGTCGAGGCGCATCTGGACCAGTTGCAAAGGGCAGTGGAACAGACGACCTCTGACGCGGCCCGCGCGGCCGGTGAGGAAATCGAGGTCGCCAAGGCCGCGCTGCGTCATCACCAGCGAGTTCTTAATGTGCAGATCGGAGTGTACCTTCGTGCCCCCAGCCTGGCCGATCTGGAGGATCGGACCCGGCAGGCCGAAAACGCCCTGATCCCGACCCGGCTGCGGCCGATTCCGGCCCGCTACGATCTTCTGGCGGATGACAGCTTTGTGCGCAATCTGCCGGGCGCTTACGACTGGCGCTTTGATCGCCTGCACAGCCTGCGCTCCCGCTTCGCCTATAGCGCGCATGTGGCGGCGACGCTTCCGTTCTATGGCCGCAGCACCGGCACGTCGCATCCGTGTTTTGTGATGTACCGGCGGGACGGTCAGACCTTCACCCTCAATCCCTACCATGCGGGGGATCGGATGCGGGTCGCGCACATGACGATTTTTGGTCCGACCGGTTCGGGAAAATCCGCGACCGCCATTGCCCAGGCCATGCAGTCCATGGCGGTCAACCGGCCCCGACAAATCATCATTGAAAAAGGCAACTCGTTTGGGCTGATGGTCGCCTACTACGCGCGCTGGGGTCTTCAGACCCGTCAACTGATCTTCAATCGCAGCCAGGATGTGCATTACGCCCCCTATGTGGATACCCAACAGGCTTTGGCCGAGCATCGGGGCGAACTGCGCGCCGAGGGCGAGGGCGAGGAGGAGGAGGAACAGCGGTCCTACCTGGCCGAGATGTTGTACATGACGGAACTGATGATCACCGGTGGACGACCCCGGGACATTGAGGCGTTGACCAGTTCCGATCGCGCCGTGATGCAAACCGCGCTCCTCCGGGCGCTGGAAGCCAGCGCGCAGGCGGAGCAACCCCACGCCCGTCCCGAAAACGTGTATCGCGCCCTGCTGGGGATGGCCAACGAGGAGTCGATCCCGGAAATTCGCCTGTCCATCCGGCGCATGGCCGATGCGCTGCACCTCTGGACGCAAGGCTTGCGGGGTCACTTTTTTAATCGCTACGGCCAGCCGTTTTCCGATAACGATGATGTGGTGCATATCGACCTGGGCCTCCTCACCACCAGCGGCAATGAGGACATGCTGGCGCTGGCGGTGCTGTCGCTGCTGGCGAACATCACCGCTTGGAGCGAGAAGCATCAAGCCTCGGGCCGGCATACCGAGGTGTGGTTTGATGAAGGCCACTACATTTCCAAGACCCCGCTCACGGTCAAGGGCTTTATCGTGGGTACCAAGGTCTGGCGCAAACTCCACACCTGGCTGGTGTTCGCCACCCAGGACTTTTCCGATTTTAGCGCCGATGCGCGCCAGATTCTGTCGCAGGCCGAGTTCTGGTTTCTGCTGTCGATGGGCGCGGAGGAAGCGCGCCGGGTCGCGCAATTCCGCAATCTGAGCGACGAAGAACAGCACTTGCTCACGATGGCGATCAAAGACCCGGGGCGCTTTGTCGAGGGCGTCATGCTCTCGGAGAAGTATCCACCCGCCCTGGTGCGGTGGGTGCCGCCTGCCGTGGCGCTCGCCCTGGCCCAAACCGAAGGCGCGGAGAAAAACTACCGGCTGCAATTGATGCAGCAGCACCACCTCTCGGAACTGGACGCCGCTTTGCTCGTCGCTCGCGAAATAACCGAGCGACGGCGTCAGCATCAAGTCTAGGAGAGTCCCTTGATCAGACCTCAGAACTCCACCGCGTTGTCCTCCGCGCTCCTGCCCTGGTTATTGGTGATCGCCCTGGTCGTGATCCGGGCATGGCCGTCGGTGCTGACGCCGGTGTCGGTGGCGCACGCACAAAACCAGATCGATAATTTGAAAGGAAAAAAAGGTCAAGGCGTCCGCTCCGATGACATCCCCACGGGTCCGGAAGGATGGGCGTTTGGCCTGGGATCGGGGGCGGAGACGGATCGTCTGACTCCAGCCACCTACAGCCAGAAATTTCAGATTAACGCCAATTTCGACGCGGGCTTTGGCTACTCCTGCGGCAAGTTTGATCCCTTCGACAATGTTGAAGCGATGATCAATTCGGCTATCGACAAGTTCAAGCAACTACCCCAGAAATTCGTCCAGGCCGCTCAAGCCGCGGTGGCCGCGCTCCCCGCCTACCTTCTGAACAAGATCAATCCGTCGCTGTACAACGTGGTGACGAAGCAACTGGATGAGGCGTTCAAGCTGTTTGAAATCAATTTCAAGGACTGCCAGCAAATGGAGCGGGAGATTGCGCTGGGGCAGAACCCCTATCAAAACCTGGTGATGGCGGGCATTGGGGATCGGATGCGGGTGGAGATGGGTTTTGGCGACGGCACCATTGATGACCGGATGGAAAAGGTGCGCACCGCCAGCGCCTCCAACGGGGTGGTCTTGACCGGCGGCAAGCGGTACGGGGGCGATGGACAACCGCCGATTGAAGCGACCAAAACGGTCCTGATTGCGGGCATCAACCTGCTCACGGATCGCGATGTAGAGGATATGGGCGCTTTCAATCACTCACTGAACGCCCAGCATCCGATTACCAAAGCATTTGAGTCGCCGGCCCAGCTGGTGGAATTCATCACCACGATCTATGGCAGCCAGGCGTTCAAGCTGACCAAAACCGGGCCGGCCCAATCTACGCCCGGTTCGGGCTATCTGAAACCCTATGTCGAGACGCGGGATAGCGCCATCGAACACTTGCAGAAGTACGTCAAACACGAGATCGGCCGCAAGGAGTTTGATAACAGTGGGATGCTGATCCCACCGGCCACGATTGATGAGATGCGCCAACTGCCGCCGTATGCACTCAGCATCGCCGTCGATGATCAGGCGCGTCAATTCGCGTTAAACCAACTCAAGCTCAAATTTGATTTTGCCTTGCAAGCGCTGAAAACCGGCCTCAAGGAACCCAATCTGTCCCAAAGCGAAGCGTATGAAGTCATTGAGCGGGAAGTCACCCAGCTCAAGTTCGCCATTCAAGACGACATGGCCCATATCAACACCGCAACTTTCTTGCAATAGGAGGCCGCTTGATCCGCAAGTGGTGGGTGGGAATCGTCATTGTGGGTTTGCTCGTGGGCGTCGCTTCGGTCGGGCCGTGGTGGGTTCAACAGGTGACGCCGCGCCCGTGGGGGACGATCCAGACCTGGGTTGATCAGATCTGGTGGCCCGCGACGGTTATCCGCTGCGGGGTCTACGCGCTGCTCGCCTGGGGAGTGTATCCCCTTTGGGTTCAAGGGTTTATCCGCCAAGCCCAAGCCGTCCAGGAACAAGGGGCGTTGGACGATGAGGAGAGTCGCCGTGTGGCTGAGGCCCGTTTGCACCATCTCTACCGCGCTCGTCAGCGCAGTCCCTGGGTTTTTGGGGCCTTCCTCGTCAGTGATGGGGTCATTGCCCAGTTTCCTTATTGGCTCATGCAAAATTAATTGAGGTCAGGCCATGTCGGTCAACGGCATTCTGGAAGGCTATCTCACGATTTACGGCTGGCAGGTCTACGGCTCGATCTTCATGCTGTTGGTCGCGGTGGGGGCGGTCCTTTATCCCGTGGCGCGCATCGTGTTCGAGGCCGCCATCGCCTATACCGAAAGCGGCGGCAGTCCCGAACTGCGTTCTCGCGCTTTGATCCTACGGCTGACGATCTGCTTTTTGGTGCTGGTGCTGGGCCTGATCCCCATCGCGCCCATCAAGATCACCTCTACCACGGTTCAGAACCACTGCGGACGCGAAGCACTGGCCCTCCTGGGACAGAAATACGAAGCGATGCAAGGGAAGGAGTACGGTTTTGCGGAGGTCCAGGACGCGCGCGTGCCCCTGCTGCCGTATCTCGCCATGGTGCTGGCTTCCGGCTTCAATGCTGTGATCTACCAAGCGATTCCGTGTGTACACGACCTGACCCATCTGAACTTGGTGATGAATACGCTGGATTTCAGCGCGGCCACGGATCCGAACGCGCTCAAATCCAGCGTCGCCCGTTTTGAAACGGAGTGCGGGCTGCGGGCGCAGCGGATCGCCGTCGATTTCCTGACCGGCACTTACGGGCCGGAAGGGCAGAAGTTCATGGAAGACCTTTTGGAAAAGTACGGCAAGACCGAAGTCGAGCGCAGAGAGCAAATGGTTTATTTTGGCTCTCAATTTTACCGGCAAAACTTTTATCAGAAATGCGTCGGCAACGGCAATCCCAATACGCCCTTGGGCAAGCTGTGCGACATGATTACGCCGTTGCGCTCGCAGAAATCGGTGGACGGCTTTCCGTATGACCCCAACCGCGACAGCGATGCCAGCGCCTATCAAGCCGCCACCGGGCAAGGATTCCCCACCTGTGACGAATGGTGGAATGACCCCGCCCACGGCCTGCGCGCCCAACTGGTCAAGGCGGGTGGCGATGCGCTGCAAAAGAAGGTGTTTGCGCTCACCGTGAATACCTGTCCAGAAGTCAGATTTGCACCCTTCGCAATCTGTAGAAATGTTGCTGCGGTGGCCAAGGATATCGAGAACGCCGAGGATACCGTGGTCAAACAGATGCTGCTGGCCAGCAAACGGCAACTCAGCGATAAAACGCCGGAGTTAAGCTGGAGTTCGGCGCTCGTTGCCGGTGGCCTGTTCGCGTTCACCGATGTGGCGGAGAACATCGCCAAGCAATCGGCGGGCTACCTGGTGACGATTTATCTGATGAAGATCGGATCGAGCCTGCTGCAACCGTTTGTGCTGATGGGCGTGTTCATGCTGTGGGGACTGTTCCTGGTCATCGGCGAGTTGCGCGGCATGACGCTGATTAAAGGAATGATGCTGATTTTCGCGCTCAGCATCCTCCCCTCGCTCTGGCAGTTTGCCGATTACATCGATGATCTGCTGTTCCTCACCCTCTACCCCAACGCGCCGTCCTTCAGCATCACCCATATCCCCGCAGAACTGATGTCGGATCACTCCACCATCGAGCGCATCCTGCTGGCGTTCACCACCGCCGTGTTCTACCTGATTCTCCCGATGATCATGCTCTATTTGATTGCGGAGGCAGGGGGGCCAAGTCGGGTTGGTTCGGCTGTGACAGGAAGTATGCATAACCTCGCCAATGAGCAAGGTGGGATTGTCGGCGGCAGTGTGAGGAGTGCTGGCATCCGCTCTTGGAGGAAGGGTTCAAAGTGAGGGCTTTAACGATGGCCGAGACCTTATTTTTTGTCGCTGCAAATATTCTGGGGATAAATATCCCTGTAGGCCGGATCGTGCATTTTTTCGTGTTCCGACGGTGTGCCGAAGCGCCAAGGTTCAAACTCAGTGTTCCGATCTTTCCGCCCGCCTTCGCGCGAAAACACGAGGAACACAAACACGCCGAAGATCGCCACGCTGAACAAGCCGCTAATACCGTAGTGCGCCAGCACCCACAGCGCGCAGGCCACCACCCAGGCCAGCGCAGCCCACTTGTAGATCGTCGCGCCCACGCGCAAGAAATTCTGAATCATTTTATTCTCCTGATTAAAACGGCTGCGGGGTTAACAGATTTATTTCTATCGGTCAATCCCGCTCGTCGTGCCGTCGCGCCCTGTTCCTTCGTTTTTTGAGGATGCCTCGATGGACGACTGGCAACGTCGGCAATACGAACAGCAGTACGAACAGCAACGCGAGCGACAACAGCGGGAACGCGAGGACGGTTTGTTGCGGCAACAGGAAGAGGAGCGGCAGCGGCAGGAAGCCCGCCAGCGCGAAGAAGAACAGCGCCATCGCGAGGTCGAGGCCGACCGGTGCTACTGGCACAACGAGGATGGGTTGCACCAGCGGACGCAGGCGTTGAAAGGATTTAACACTCTTTGGAAGCGGCTGGGGTTGGGTTCAAAAACCGGGCCAGCCCATGGACGACGGCGTTAGTTGAGCGGAGAACCTGATGGCGAATTATCCCATTGAAGCGCTGCTGCGCCCGCCGGTGGAATGGTCCACCACGGTCGCGGCCCTCAGCATGAGTGGCATCGTGCTGTTGGGCCACGACCGGATGTTGATGACCTCCAAGGTCGCCTACGGTCTGGCAGCGATTTTAACGGCATTGGCGCTGGTGCGGTTTTGGCAGGGGTTGCGCGTGGTGCGCTATCACTGGGGGCTGAGCTACAATCCGCCGTATTGGATGCCTTCAAAAGAGCTTGATCCTGATCCGGAAGGTCTGGTGCTGGGGCGCGGCTTTCGCTGGACGGCGCTGCACACGCAACGCCTGTGGGATGCGACCCGCGCCGGCAACCAGCGTTTTCTCAAAGGGTCGCGATGGACGCAGGCGGCGGCAGAGGCCAAAGAACCGTTCAGCGGTCTGCCCGCCCTGCATGGCGTCGGGTTGCTGGAAGGCCAGCAGCGCATTGTCCTGCCCCATGCCGAACGGCAGGGCCACATGTTTTATGTCGGCACCACCGGGGTGGGGAAAACGCGCGCGGCGGAACTCGCCCTGATCCAGGACATCCGCTGGGGCAGACCGGTGATTTGCATGGACCCCAAAGGCGATCCCGATCTGTTCCGCTGCCTGTACGCGGAAGCGACGCATTCAAAACGTCCCTTCTACTTTTTCCATTTGGGCTATCCCGATCACTCCGCCCGGTATAATCCGATTGGCCGGTTTACCCGGATCACCGAAGTCGCCACCCGCATTGCCAATCAGTTGCCCTCCCAGGGCAATGCCGAGGCGTTTCGCCAGTTTGCTTGGCTGTTCACGCACATCATTGCCCGCGCGGTGGTGACGTTGGGCGAGAAGCCCGATTACCGCAAGACGCTTCAGCATATGAACAATATCGAACCGTTGCTGGTGCGTTATTTTGAGGCATGGCTGGATCGCTGTGGCCCGGAAGGCTGGCGGTTTCTGATCGATCAGAACGGCTCCGACAAACGCACGGCGCTACCGGGACACCTCAAAAATCGCGATCCCCGCGCGCTGCAACTGGTTCAGTTCTATAAGGCGCATGATCTTTACGACCCGGTGGCCGATGGTCTGCGCCGGGCTTTTGAGTACGACAAGACCTTTTTCGACAAGATTTCGGTGGCGGTGCAGCCACTCCTGGAGAAACTGTTATCGGGTCGGGCGGGCGAACTGATCAATCCGAACTATGCCGATCTGGAGGATCCTCGTCCGATTCTGGAGTGGTCCAGCGTGATCCGGCAGCGCGCCGTCGTGTACTGCGGCTTTGATGCGCTGACCGATTCCGAAGTCGCCGCCGCGGTCGGTCAGGGCATGATTGCGGATTTGGTGGCTTACGCGGGGGAGCTGTACAAACACGGCCTGGGCGAAAACCTGGCCGTGGCGGAAGCGGTTCCTGAAACCTGTCTGCATCTGGACGAGTTTTCCGAACTGGTGCGCGGCCCGGAAATCGTGCAGGCGCTCAACAAAGGCCGTGGCGCCGGACTGCGTTTTTCCGTCTACACCCAGACCCTGGCCGACATCGCCGCCGGGCTGGGCAGTCGGGATCGCGCCGGACAGGTGGTCGGCAATGTCAGTAATACCATCGTCATGTTGCGGGTGGCTGACCTGGAAACGGCGGAGTTGCTGACCCAGCGGCTCAGCCAGGTCGAAGTGAACATGCTGATGCTGGTTTCGGGAGCCACCGACTCCTCCGATCCGGACTCGCCCGTGCATTTCACCAGCAACACCCAAGATCGCGTTTCCAGTCAGAAAGCCTGGCTGTTGGAACCCGGTCATCTGATGCAATTGCTGCGCGGCCACGCTTTCGTGTTGATGTCCGGCGGCCAGCTTTTCAAGGTGCAATTTCCTCAGATCGCCGACGCGCCCTGTCGGATGCCCAACGATCTCAACGTCATTGCTCGCGACATGGAACGGCGCTATCGCCCAGTGGCGGGCGTGGAACTGCGACCTGAAGATTCCATTAACCATGCCGCCTTGCGTTCAGGCAATGCGGGCGCTATCGAGGTTTCCTGATGCGCGCATCGTATCGGACGGGCGCGCCGGCGGAACCGGTGTTTCGGCGACCTTGGAGCCTTGCGGGCCTGATGGATCATGCCATGGCCTTCGTGACCGTAACGCTGGTGGGCTGGCTGATTTCGATCCTGTTGGAATGGGTGGGCATGGCGTTGGGCCTGTGGGATACGCCGGGCGCGCAGCACAGCGAACAGCTTTTGAAAACCGAACTGGCTTGGTTGCGCGAGGATTTTACCGCTCCTGAAGCGGCGGTGCGGGTCGTGGACTACGCCTACAGGGGCGCGCGGTTGCTGTATCACTGGAGCGGGTTGGAAGGGCTGATGCGCTGGATCGTCTCCGATCAGCCGTCCTGGTTAAAAGGCTTTGATCTGATGCGGGCCTGGCTGCTCTTTTTAGGCGATTACCTGCTGGCGGCGGCGTATGTGACCCAACTGGTCGGCGCGCGCCTGGCCGTGGTGGTGCTGAGCTTTTCCGGGTTTACCGCAGCGGGCCTGATCGGACTCATTGATGGGCTGGTGCAGCGAGATTTGCGCCGTTTTGGCGGGGGTCTGGAGTCCGGTTTCCTGTACCACCACCTCAAAAAGATGATTCGACCCATGATCTCGGTGCCGATCCTGCTCTATCTGGCCTCGCCTTGGTCGGTGCATCCCACGGTGGTTTTCGTGCCGCCCATGATCGCCTTTGGCTACTTCGTCCAGCGGTCGGTATCGAAATTCAAGAAATATCTATAAGGAGGCGGCCTTGAATCATTCCAATCAAGCCAACGTCATCCCCATCCTTCTGGCGGGTCTGCTGGCGCTGGCGTGCGTGGCGCTGGTCTGGGTCACCTGGGGGGGACGTTGAGTGTCGCCAAAGTGGCCTGCCACATTTCCGATCGCATGCCGATCTTAAGGGCATCGGAATTGTTGGATCAGCGGCAGGAAGCGGTCAAGCGCCTGCACGGAGGGTCCGCCCTGTCTGAGACGCAATTCAGGGTCCTTTTCTGGCCTCTGCTGCTGGCGTTCGCCGAGTCGGTGCAAACGTTGCCGAAGGGCGAACCCGGGCAGCGCCTCATTCTGGATCTGCGTTTGCAGCGGGCTGAGCGCGTGCTGCGACGTCGTCGGGGCGTGATTCTCCCGCCCGGCGCGGACTCGGAGCAGGTGGCCCGCGCGGAAGACCTGTGGACGTATGCCGTGTTTAGTATCGCGCTGCTTCGTCAGTTAGCCCGTGAAATGGACTTCTGGAAGATCACGTTATGGTCCGCTCATGACCAGCCGCTGGGTTGCTGGGCGCCCCACAAGGCGGCCAAGGGTCTGGCCTGGGTAAAAGAGGCACAGTTCTATCGTCTGGAACGCGCCACCTTGAGCCGTGGCGATTGGACCCCGCTGATGGTGGGAGCCTTGATGCCCCAAGCCGCTTTAAATTGGCTGTGGCGGGAACCCGAGGTCTTCGATGTCTGGCAAAAGGCGCTGTCCAGGCCGGATTTGCCGGAATGGATTCAACCGTTGTTTCTTGATTGATCCTGGCGGGGAGAGGCTTTCTATGGCACTGAATGCGCCGATTACCGCCCACAGTCAGGCCGCTTTCCAACAGGGCCTGACCTTGGGTACGCACATCGCGATTAAAACGTACAACCGCACCCTGAATCGGGTGGATGCGGCTTTGTATCTCACCACCATTATTTCACGCCTTCAAGGCCGCGCCAGTCGCGCTTTTGAACCCGAAATCGCTCAGGTAAGCGAGGCGATAGCGCACGAGCTGCGTCGCCTGGAAAATTTTTTGGACCATGAACGCCGCGCGATCCAAAAGCTTTTCAAAGCCGCCCTTCCGCCGAAAGAACCTAGGAGCCTGATCTATACGCAACCGGTCGAAGTGCTGCCGCGCGTGCGGACTCCCCAGGCGAGCGACTATATCCGCCTGATCGGTCAACTGGAGCAAACCATCCGCCAGTTAGACCAGCTCTGGGCGATGGGCGCGCTGATCGAAGTGGAACATCTTCAGCGCCAAAACGAACTCTTCCGCAGCTTCATTCGGGTCTGTCAGGGGATAGAACGGCTGGCCCGTGGCTTAGCCCGGCGCGTGCAAGGCCAGGATCGGGAAGGGCGCGGGGTCTACCGGGACATGCTGATGAAACGAACCGGACGCAGCCCCGGCCAGGAAAAACCCGAGTCCATTCCGGCCGAGGAGAGCGAGAACATGACCGGCCAGGAAGCCGCAAGCCTGGTGGAAATGGAAACGCTGGCGTTCCATTGGAGCGCCACCTCTCCCGAAACCGACCCGGCGGCTGACCCGGAAGCGCCCCCATCGTCCGCCGCCCCCGCGCCCGACTCGTCGGCCTCGGCTTTTGAAGCGCCGGTCGCCGATCGGCGGGTCTGGGCGGCTGAAGCCGACGCCCCGGAGTCCGGTTCTGAAACCGTGCCCGCCAGCGTTGAGACCGGCGCTTGTGTTTCCGATGCGGCGTCGGTGGTTGAAGCGGTCACGACCGATCCGGGGGTGAAACCCACCCGGCGGCCACGGATCGGTGAGATTCTGGCGGCAGCGAGGACGTCGGGATGACCCCGCGCGTCCTCTTTGTGTGCAGCAACAAAGGGGGGGCGGGCAAGACGACCTTCGCCCGCGCGTTACTGGAGTTATTGCGTTGCGAAGGCCATGAGGTGGCGGCGTATGACGCTGACGGCAGAGTAGGCCAATTGTATCAGCACGAAGGGACGCGGGATGCGAGGGGAGTTCTAGTGGCTCGGCAAGACCCGCTCGTGGGATGCGCCTGTTTTGATATTCGCGAAGATGATGAACGCGATATTTTGTTAAACGCCTTGTCGGGAAACCCGCCGATCCTGCTGTTTGACTTGCCGGGGGGCGTCGTCGGGGAATTGGGCAAGGTGATGGATCGCGGACTCGTCCCGAACGCCTTGTTTAGCGCCTATCGCAAACGGGGGTACGCCATCACCATGGTCTTCGTCATGACGCCCATCCAGGCGTCGATCCGTACTGTGAGGCAGAGTATCGAGAACTTTGGCCACAACGTGGATTATGTGGCCGTCAAGAACCTGGCCTTTGGGCCAGAGCATAGCTTTGTGCTGTTCGACGGCTGCGATCAGGAAGGGTTGCAACTGCCGGTGAGCGAGAGCAAGCAAGCGCTGCAAAAGCAGGGAGGCGTTCTGGTGACGATGCCGGCGCTAGATGCCCGCAGTTATGCGTTACTGGATGTGTATAGCGCGAAGTATACGGAGGCAGCGACCGGACAGGGTCGGGCCCTCCGGATTCCCATCGCCGATCAGGAGCGGATCGGTGCCTGGATGCAGGATTTCGACCGGCAGATGGCTCCCGCACGGCCCCTCTTGGGATTTTTGCCCGAAGAAATCGCCGCCGAAGAGGCCGTCCCGCGTGTCAGCGTTTTAGCGGCCCCTTGAGGAGGACACGCTTTGGCCCCAGATGCGCCAGAGACCGTGACTCGTGAGCAGAAGGAAGCGTTCCAAAGCGCGCAGCGTCCCTCACGCGCTTCCCGAAACAACAAAGAAAAGGTGCGGGTACTGTGGCCGGAAATTCGGCAAAAACTGGAGGCGGGCTGGTCGGTGGAGGAGGTGCGGCAGGAACTGCATCGTGTCGTCGGGTTGCGCGGTTCGCTCCGAACTTTATATCGATACATCAAGGAATTATCGCTCGCGCCGGAGGCCGGCCCGGCGGCAGGGAACGATCTCCGTCTGGAGGCGCCTCCAGCGCCATGTGCGCCCGCTCAAAAGGGATGGCCCAAACATCCTGGGGAAGCGCAACCGCCGGCGCCACGCAAGTCGATTACGGATCTCTTAAACGAACCGCTGTGATTCGACCGGTTTGTCAGTATTGAAAAAAGGACGGCGTATGTTGGAAAAAACGGTTCTGTGCCGCTGGAGCCGGTCTCTGGCGCTGGCCCTTCTACTGATCGCCAGCGTGACCGTGCGGGCGGCAACGGAAATCAAGGTGGGCGATACCTATACCACTGCGGGCCTGATCGGGCGCACGATCCAGGCGTTGCCGGCGTGCTTGCGCTACTGTTTGTTGGGCATCGAGATTCGCGTCCGCTACACCGGCTTCACCCTCGAAGTCTTTTACGTTCCCCGCGTCGAGCATTACCTGTCGTCCCTGCATGTCATGGCCTCGGATCGTTTCCCGCTGGAACCCTATCTGGAATGGTCCAAGACAGTGGGGGCATTGCAGAAAAGCCTGTTGGACCGGCTGGCGCAGGTGGTGCCGCCGCTTCTGGGCGGTCAGCCCTTGGTTGAAAGCAGTGGAGGCCAGACCCGCTACGGGAACTACGGCCACCACCAAAGCACGAATTTCAAGGAAGTCGAATTGTTCGGTCATCCAGTCGCCTTGTTGCCGATGTTGCTGGATAGCACTGGCCACTATTCGTTCACCCCTGCCTATGCCTCTGGCGGGGGTTATGGCTATGACGGCAATGGCGGCTACGGCGACGGGGCGAGTAGTGGCGGCAGTGGCGACAGTGGCGGCGGTTTTATCGGTTCCTGGACGTCCTGGGCCAGCCCCTGTTTCACTCATCCGAATCAATGCCCGATGGGGCCGTTGTTTCCTATCGGCATCATCCGTCAGTTCTACCCTCTCACCGAGGTCATCAACCAAATAACATCGGCCCTGGATAGCATCAAAGGCGCGCTGAACTTTATCGAGATGGCCAAGACCCTTCGTGAGATCGCTCATAACGTCGGAAACCAGGGCTATGGCGCTGGCGGAGGCGTGCAGATTGACCGCTTGCTGTGCCGTAATACCGTGCGAATTTTCTATCCTTATTATCTGTCCGGGCCAGATGCCCTCTTCTGGCGCTCTGGCTTTCCGATCACCGATCTCGACCATGCGACCACCTTACTCAATCCGTTCTCGACGGATCGGATTGGCGCGTTGGGGGAGACCTGGGGCCATCTTTATCCGCGCCATGGCTTTCTCAACAATGACCATCCGGGCCGGGTCGCCCCGACCCTGGCCTATCGCGGGGCCCACCTGGTCGCCGACTCTTCGGTCAAGCTGCGGCCCAAGTTCACCAGCGACGAGGCGAAGGGTCACTGGCAAAGTCTATCGCCCGTCCCCACTCCCTATTGCACGGCCAACATTGCCGATTTGCCCACGCCGATGGATGAAGGCGGGGGCTATGCTTACAACATCTGGCCGCGCTATGAGTGTCCCTTGAGCGATATTGGCGTCTTGGTCATGTTTATTCCGTTTCGCTATTGCTTTGGTTGAATGCGGCGAGCGACTCGTTCAGGCCTCCTTACTAATTGCTCGACGTTTTATCCCTAGGCCACGCCGCCAGCCACGCGGTCAAATCGGCGGTGGTCTGGAAGTCGAACACCGCATCGGCCAAGGCTTCCCCTCGTGTCAGTTGCCCCCTATCTTTTGCAATGCAGTATGGCTGCTGCGTGGATTCTGTGAGCGTTGCTGCGGCTCATTTTGGAAGCAGGTGGGCATCGCGCGATGAGGCGGAAGTTAGGACAGACCGTGACAAGCCATGACAACGCTTTGCCCATCTGATGCCAGCGCTTTGCCAGCGCTTTGCCAACCTTAATGACCAGTCGTGACAACGCTTGGCCCCTCTGATGCCAGCGCTTTGCCAGCACTTTGCCCATCTTATGACAGGCTGTGACAGAGTTTTGCCAAACCTTATGACAACGCTTTGTCAACCTTATGACAGGCTTGTGTCAGCTTGTGCCCTGGTTGCTATTGATTTCAATATCCAAGGTTAAAACCACCGGCTTTAGCCGGTCAGCTTTCCGCTACGACTCTTCAAGTGGACTCAGATGCTCTCTCAATGGGTCTTGATGGGGGGCCGAGCGCTAGGGTTGCAATCGTGATATTCTTAAAGCGCCGGGCGCCTTGATGGGGGGACTTTCAGTCCTCTGCGCCCGGCGCAAAACCCACGCGCTTTAAGCGGGTTGTTGTTCAGTTATTTATAGATATCAATAATTAACGATTATAGTTGCACTGATTTTGAAGCGATTCAGACTTTCTCATGGATCTCCTCTCCGCCTACGCGGAGGCAGGCTCTAAAGGATGAAGATTCCGGACTCTTTTCAGCGCCCGTGAATAGAAAGAGGGAGGCTATCGGAGGGCTCGGATCGACGATATATTGATGCAAAGCGGGCGGACAAAAAATGGCCTCTCAAGAGAGAGGATGAAACGCACTCAATAATCAGTTGATCTCCTAAAAGAAATGTAGAAAAATATTCGGTAAAGGGGGGGTAAAAAGAAAAAATATCCTTTTTGGTTGGCGGTGAAAGTTCCCGAAGCCGCCCGGATTTTAAAACGGTCCTGGTCACGTCACCGATCAGGGGGTGTGGTCCGACCCAGGGGTAAACGGGCCTGGCTGAAGCCAGAGGCGTTCGCGAGGCGCCTTCAAAGTACCCGCGATAGCGAGGGGATCGTCTCGCGATTACTCAACCCGATCCGGGCGGTGGCCCTACCGCTCCAAATCCAGGTGGGCGTTCGATGCCGCGTGTGCCGGTGCGATTGAAGATCATGAGAAGCGATGGAGAGAGATAGCGAGGGGAAAGGGGCGCGGGTCCGCCGGGCGTAAGCCGATGACGCGCAGCAGTGGCCCTACTGTTTCAACAAGGTGGGCGTCCGATGAAAACGGTGAAAGGGTCCAGGTGAGGGTGAATAGAGAGAGACCGAGACGATGAGTGATGAAATCCAGGTGAAAGAAGGGTATGGAGTGGAGGAGGTCGTGGCGTTGATGGCCACGTTGCGCGAGAGGATGAATCTGGAAGAGGGAGAGTTGTACGCGCTCCATAAAGGACTGTTGCGCCGGGTGGCGCGACAGGAGGAAGAAAATGGCCTGCGTCGCATCAAGATCATGGAGGAGGCTTATGAGGCCGCGCAAATCGCCGCTCGGCGGTTGCGCAAGTATGGACGCGGCTATCGACCCGACCCGGCGTTGGTGGTGTCGGCCTTTGTCATGCATGCCTGCGCGGAGATGACGCCTGAAGACGCGGATGGGGTAGCGCTGAACTACCTGCAACGGTTGTTTCATCCGACGGCTCCGTTTCAGGGCTCAGCGGCGACGGCGACGAATTCAAAATCCGCATCGAATCGCCCCTCGCCCACGCCCGGCTCGCATTCCATCGCTGACGCACACGCCCTCTAACGAACCGCCGCCAGATCTTTGGGATTTGCCGCGACAGACCTGCAATCCACGGTTGCAATCGTTCGGTAGGCGTTCAGCCGCGATGTCAAACGCGGTTTAGAGGAAAGAGTCTTTTCAATCCTGTGTTCTCGTTCCTGGTGCGGAACGACCCAGACCTTCAGGAAGAAGGGGGGAGGCAGAGCGTCTTCTGGGCAAGACCCTGGCTGAACCGATAACCCTCACGCGAGGCCCGCTATTTCGTTTGAATGGGTTTGAGTGGGTTTGGATGGGTTTCAGAAGGAGAAGGCCATGACGCAAGAGACGCCGCGCTCCAGGGCGGCGACAGCGGCGAAGAAGGCGGCGGTCGCTTCCCCGGTGGACGCGGGCGAGGCGAAACCCCGCCTGGGCAAGCGCGGCCAAGCGCTGGCGTCCCTGGACGGGGTGCTCAAGCGGAACCTGCGCCGCAGCGCCAACGGGCGCAAGGCGGTCAGTCACGCCACGATCGCGGATCGCGCGGGATTTTATGACCGCATGATTCGCCAACTGCATGAACTGGGCTACAAGATCACCGAGGTGCGCCACCTCAAGCCCAAGCACATCGAAGCCTTGATGCGCCTCTGGGAAGCGCAGGAACTGTCGGCGTCCACGTTGCAAAAACGGTTTTCGCAACTGCGTCTGCTGTGTGGCTGGATCGGCAAACAGAGCATGTTAGGGACCGGCTCCAGCTATTTGGCCGATCCGGAGGCGTTCCAGCGCACGTATGAGGCTCAGTACGATCATTCCTGGACGGCGGCGGGCGTTGATCCGGTGCAAAAGATGGCGGAGATTGCCGCGGACGATCCTCCGGTGGGGCGGGTCTTGCGCCTGCAACACGCCTTTGGGCTGCGGCTTCAGGAAGCCTCCTTGCTCAATCCGCTCCGGGATCGGGTGGATGAAACCTACCTGCGGGTGCTCGCCGGAACCAAGGGCGGACGACCGCGCGTGACGCCCATTGAAACCGACGCCCAGCGCGCGGTGCTGGCGGAAGCGGAGCAGTACGTCCAGATCACCAAACGCTCGATGATTCCACCGGAGTATGATCTCAAGCACTGGCTCCAGCACTGCTATTACGTGTTGACGCAACACGGCGTCACCCGCAAGGACGGCCTCGTCAGTCACGGGCTGCGTCACCAATACGCCAACGATGTCTACGAGCAACTGACCGGCGAAATCTCCCCAGTGCGCGGCGGTGGACCCGTCCCGAGCGCCGCGGATACCGGGGCCAAGCACGAGGTCACGGCCCGGCTGGGACACGCCCGACCGGGAATCACCGCGGCCTACTACGGAAAACCGGATACGCCGCCGGTTCAGGAGGCCGCCCGCCGACATCCCCAGTCCCTTCGCGCGGAATATCGGGTGCAACAACAGGTGCTGGCCGCGCGGGTGCGGGCGAACGTGAATCAACGCCAGAACGGTTCCGGTCCGCTGAGCGCCGCGACGTTGGAGGTTCGCTGGCGGCTGCTGAACCACATGGTCAAAACCCTGGCCCTGGCCGGTCAACCGCTGCACGCGCCCGACGATCTCAACGCCTCGCACCTCGACGTGTTACTCCGGCACTGGCACACCTCCACCACCCTCCAGCGTCACAGCGCGCTCCTGTCGGTGCGTCTGCTGAGTCAACTCTGCGGCTGGCTGGACCAGCCCGCCCTGGCGCTGGAGGTCAGCCATCGCTGGCGTGCGCTCCAAGCCGGTGATCGCGCCGCACTACCCCGTCCACTGAGTGAAGCCGCGATTCAGGAACGCCTCGCCCGAATCCGCGCCCAGGATGCGCGGGGGGCGTTGCACCTGGAGCTGGTGCGGGTGGTGGGCCTGAGCCATCGGCAAGCGGCGATGCTGCAACCCGGAGTGTCCTACCAGGACGGCTACCTGGATGTACTCTGGGAAACACCGAAAAATCAGGTACTGCGCTATCCCCTGACCGGCGAGCGTCAGCGGGCGGTGGTACAGGAAGCCCGGGCTCTATTGCTCGATCCGCAGGAACACGTCTGTCCCGTCTCCCTCGCGCTGTCCACCTGGTTGGGGCGCGTTTATGACCTTCAGCGCACGGTGGGGCGTATTGGCATACCCGGTGAACCCACCCTGGCCGCACTCAAAGACCCCGACGCTCCGACCCCGACCGTCCTCTATCGTGAGGACTGGTTGCTGCAGCGAGCCGGTTTGGATCGCGCCCCGAAAAGGGGAATCCGCGCCTTCTGACGGGACTGAGCGAATGACCGGTATCGTGATCTACTCAAGGAGCTAGAAAAATGAGCCATGAACCCTTCGCGAGGGTAGGGGATGCCATCGAAGACCCCCCCGAAGAAGCGGAGCACCTGAAGTGACGGTCTCGCTGGATGAGGTCTTTGAAAGCGTATCGGGTCCGTACTGGACTGACCCAGGCGCAGGCAGCGAAGCGGTTCGGGGTCACTCAACCGCGCAGCTCTGATCTTATGCACGGCAAGATCAACCGGTTCGGTTGGGAGGCCCTCGTCAATAGGGCCGTGGCTGCGGGCTTGCACGTCGAAATGCGCCTACTCGAAGCCGCTGGACTCACCTCTTTCCGGGCCTGAAGGCGCGAGGCTTCTCCCGAAAATCCGGGTCCATCCAACGCCCGCGCAGAGAGTCACCGCGTCATGACGGACCGTCTGCTGCAAACGATCATCGTGTGTCCAAAGTGCCGAGCAGCCCGGCTGGCGAGCAATCGCTACCTGCCAGGCATCCGGGGTTTTCAGGCCATGCCGGGCGCGGAGTTCCGCCGCTTGACGATAGACCACGGAGGAATATCCAACCAGAGGGATGGGTTGAAAAATGGCTCGGAGTGCTGAACCCGAAGCCCGTTATTTTCTCGAAGCGGGACCCCCCGGGTTTCCGACTCCACTCACGGCGGGATCGCCCATGGAATCCCAGTCGCGGGTTCTAAAGCGGCCGTGACGACAGGGCAATCGCATTAAAATTTGATCAAAAATCGATACTATTGTTTTAATTATAAGCAAACCTAATCGAGAAAGTCAGTAACCTCGGCTAAAACCAGGGAGCTTTATCAAGGAAAGCTTCAAAAGTGCCATAAAATCGTCAGCCGCCGAATCAACTGACTCAAGGTTGGTTGGACTCAAATATATTTCCTGCAAGAAAATGCAAATATTTAAATACAGATATCTTTAAATAATTACAATTTTTTAATGCGATTGCCCTGGCCGTGACGACAAGGCCCAACCGGGCATCATTCTCGACGAAATAAATCACCCGACAGGTATCCCAGTAGGCCCGCGAGTGGAGGGGTCGTAATCGCCACGTTGCCCCAGAGTCGCACTCTGCCCGTGGGATCAATCATCGCCTCAACCGTTTGCAACCTCTTTCTCCTCTCCTCGGAGTTCAGATAGCCTCACCTCATCGTTCCCGTTTCTCGCGTATCGCCGTTTCCAGTCGCGATCCAGCCGCCCGTGGCTTCGGCCCATGGCACGGTGAGCCGTGCCCTCTTCTCCGTACCTTCTAACGACGGGCTCAGGATAGTCGCAGCGTTTCTCCAGCGCTGCGCCGTCCCTGGCGCCCTGGTTAAGGCTCTACAGTTCCAACTCCCCTTCCTCGATCTCCAAGCGGAGGCCGCTGCCCATCCCGCTCGACGGCTTTAGCGACTCAACCGGATAGCTGGGCCAATCCTGGCTCGTCCAGCATTCGTCGAACCGGGCGAGGTTCGTTTCCCATAAATCCCGGCCTTCGGCCAACACGCCTTCGGCGGTGGGATACACCGCTACGGCATACGGAGGTTTAGGTTCCACGACGACAAAGGTATGCGGGATGTCGGTTTCAGGCGTTCCGGTGGCCCGACTGACCAACATCCGGTAATAGGCGGCAGAGAGGTGATAGTCATAGCGGTAGACGGTGCGGAGGAAGGCCGCCTTGCTCGCGTCGGCGGCGGTTTTCAATTCCACGATAGCGGGCTGCGGACTGAGCCAATCCAGTCGCCCCTTGAGCGGTAATAAAGGCGATTCCCGCTGCACGGTGAGGACTTTTTCCGGTTCGCCGCTGTTGAACAGCGCGCCCGCCACGGGATGCTTTTTGATCGCCTTGACGATCTCCAACGCCGCCCGGTACTCCTTGCCCGTAACGACCGGCTGGCCTGACTCCAGCAAGGCAACGTATTGCGCCTTGCCCTCGGCGGTGCGGCGATTGATCGCATCGGCCCGCACGAACTCGTCGCCGAAGGTTTCCGGCGCCAGCATCAGCGTGTGAACCAGGGTCCCAAACCGCATCGCGGCGGTGGGTTCCTCGTCTTGGCGGTTGGGGTTCACGTACTTCGCCCAACAATGCAGCGGGGTGCGGGCGATTTCGATCAAGGCGTGGCTCGACACGCCGGGCCTTTGGAAATAAGACCGATTCGATGGCATGGTTTTTCTCCGGGCGGTTCGCGCCCTCCCGGGCGCGGTGATGTTTAGGCCGCTTTGCGGGCCTGTTCGCCGTCGGCAAAGCCCAAGCGATAGGCGCGGTCGAGGGCGTCGGGTCCGGTGAGGGTTCCCGCCGCGAGAGCGTCCTTGATCTCGGCCAGTGGATCGATCCGGGCGGGCTTTTTCGTCCGGGCGGTTTTCGTCGTCCGCTCGGCCTGTAACCGGGCGTCTTCCCCGGCGCGTTCCCGCGCCTCGGCGTCCTGTTGGCGCGCCTGCTCAGCGGCGCGCAACCGGGCCAGTTCCTCCCGTTCCACTTGCCGTTGAGCGTCATCGGCAGCCCGTTTCCGGTTGAGTTCCGCCTGTTGCCGGGCCAGTTCTTCCCGCTGGGTCTGCAACCGGGCGTTTTCCTCTGACTGTTGCTTTTCCCGCGCTTCCCGTTCCGCCCGCAGCGTTTCCAGCGCCCGCCGGGTCTCGGTGATCGCCTTCATCGCGTCCGGCCAACGCTCGGCAAACTCATCGGGGTCGGGTTCAAATGCCAGCGCCTGTGCCAACGCCTCGCGAATGGCAGCAGCATCTTGATTCGCCACGGCGATGACCCGCTCGCGAATCCCATGGACCCGGGCGGCAAGCGCCGCGACGCGGGCCGCTTCGGCGCGAGCCTGGGCCGCTTTTTCCTCAACCTTGCGCTGTTCCTCGGCCTTGATCGCCGCGTCGATGGGTTCCTCGATGGCAAGTAGTGCGGCGTTGATCCGCTTGGCCTCGGCGTCAATCTGCTGGCCGCGAAGCAAGACCGGAGCCTTAATCTCGGCGCGGGTCTTCTCCAGCGTCGCCCGGTAGCCGCGAATCTCGACGCGGGCGGCCTTGGCGGCGGTCATACCCGGGTTCGTGGTCACGTCAAACGGGTCGGCGTATTTCTTCCGCAACAGCGCCAGCGCGGCGGTGGTGGTGCGGTACTCGGCGATTTCAAGCGATTCGGTCATCGGCTCAGTCTGATAATGGGTCGTCTGCTCGGTCATGGTCTTGGCTCCGATTGCGCGCCGTCCCTGGCGCTGGAAGGGGGTCGGGGACTTATTTTTTCTTGCCGGTGCGTTCGGTTCCGGCGTTGCCGTTCGCATCGTGGGCGGCGCCATTGCCGTTCTCGGTCGGGCCGGATAAGAGCCGGAACATCGCCGGGTTGTAGTGTTGCTGCCGGAAGTCGGCAATGGCGGCGGCGTATTTGCCCTCACTCACCACCTCAAACTCGACCGCGTAATAGGTTTCCCCATGCTTCCTGCTGGATCGCATGGCCATTTGGGCGCGAATCGTCTTGCTCAACAGGGTTTCGCCCTTCAGCCGGTATCGCCGCCGAAGCTCCTCGAAATTGTCGAGGGATTCCCCTTTGAACAGGATCGACGACAGCACCCGATCCGAATCGACGAACAGGAGGGCTAACCATTTCTGGAGCGGATACGCGAAATACTCGCCCTCGCTGATTTGAGCGCCGACGATCTCCATGTCCATTCTGTTACCGTACACAATGGCCGCGCCGATTTTGAATTGGCCTGACTTGCAATCGCTTCGCCATTGGCGGATGGAGTCCGCCATAATTTGCCCTTCCGGCAAGCCGGTTTCGTCCAGGGCGATTTCGATGGGGAGGTTGACGGGAGCATTCATTGCGGTTTCCTCGATCACGTTGATAGGCGGTTGGGTCGGTTCAAGCTCAGCGGTTGACAATCTCGGCGCGGCGGCGCTTCGCATTCCAGCGCAGCCGCAACCTTCGCACGGCTAATTCCTTGCCCAGCGTTGAGAGCTTCTTCGGGTCGCCAACCGGCGTGTGGCCGTTCTGGCGGTCGGTCTTTTCTGCTACCATCGCATCACCTCGTTTCTTTGAACTTCGGGGTTGAAGTAGGCCGCTCTCGTTGCTTGTAACAGCGAGAGCGGTTTTGCTATGCCTTCTTTAAGCATCTCAGCATCAAAATATTTGCGCCTTCGTATTGCGCAACCCGCTCGGCGGCTAATACCTGCGCCTCATCGCGGCAGGCCACTACCACCTTTGCCGAACGACGCTCAACAACGCCATACTTCTTCAGCGGTACGCGATAACGGACTTCATAGGTATTTTTTTTCATGCCGCTTCCTCCGAACACTCGACTATCTCATTCGATAACGCATCAATCTGGTCATCATTCAGCATTGCGGTTATGTCAACACTGATTCTTTCAACACGGGGCGAATACTCGCCTTTTGTGTTGTATAAGTTGTGGATTGAGCGGTAAATAGTAACCCCTTTAATGATTGGATTTTCATCCCATTCAAACAGCACGACAGCGGCGTATTCCTCGCCACAAAGTTCTATTTTTGTGTGGTGCGCATTCACGTCTTGGTTCTCCCGCTGGTTATAAAATATGAGATGAAATAACTTCTATAACCAGTTTCCAACACAAACCTCTATTGTCAAGTCGCGCGCAAATCGAACCCTTCCCATTACGGGCGCGAATAAAAGTGTGGATAAAAGTATGGAGAGAGGCAGGGATGATGAATAAGAAGGATCCAGCCTATTCAGGGACGAACGCCAAACTGCTTTTCAGCATCGGGCATTAGAACCGGAGGAGCCTCTGGTAAAGAAAACCGAATGAAAACCCACGTTCCCCCGCTGGCGAATCGTCTTTTTTAAGGCATTCTCAACGGCTCAAGGTAGGGAGGCCGTAGGTGGACAGAGCGGACGGTTCAGGGATGAACCCTCGGAGTAATTAAGGAAGCGATTGCAGAAAAAAGGCCGGTGGTGAGTGAAGTGGCCTGAGTGCGGTTGCAGCGTCAGGGATGAATCGTGGCGGTCTGGGAGGGTGAAAAAGAAGGGTTGAATTGAAATCGGGCGTTTCGCGTTGCAGCGCCACCCGACGGCACGAAATCCAAGCCGATGGTGGTTTTTAGGGGTGGAGTGCTGAAGATTCAAACGGAACGGTCTCAATCGGGTTCCCGGTACAACCGTTCCGGCAATTCGCCCGTGACATAAACATCGCCGCGTGATCGGGTTAAAGCGACATAGAGCAGTCGCAGCAACACATCGCGCCGCGTTGAACGGCCAATGTCGGTTAAATCCACGAACACCTTTTCGTAAGTGCTGCCCTGGGAACGATGTACCGTTGACGCATGAACCGGGCGTAAGTCGGAGAATGACTCATCTTTGAACTCGAAGAAAGTAACCCATGCTGCCCGACGCCGTTTATCTGACAACTGTGGATACATGCTTAGAGTGTTACCGTTGCGATGATCGTTGAACTCCGATTGCAACTGATTCGCCACCTTCGCCAGTTTCGATAATTCCTGCTTGTAGACTTCTTTCCCATCCGGCGTAACAACCCAAACATCGAGCTGCTTTCCTTTTGAGTTTGCAATTCTGGCTTTTAGCGCAGGAATGGAATGGCGAATGTCGGGAACGGCGTTAAGGACAGCCACACTATCGCCGATGCTAATGCCTAATTCGAGAATGGGCGAACAAGCCACCACAGTCTCACCCGGTAGTAGCGCCTGTTGTTCAGCCGGTTGGCCTAGCAGCGAGCGGCGAATCAGCCGGTTGTAGTGGTCGGTTTTGCCATTGGTCCAGCCCAACACGCGGCAATAATCGGAATCGGCGTGGTACTCCGGGCGGTGCATCGCCGCGAGCATCGCTGCCTCAAACTCTGCCGCGCCAAGGTGGATCAAACTCCCGTCTGTAGAATGCTTCGTCTCAAACACAGGAACCGGTCCCCCCTGCATGGCATCCCTGATCTTCTGAGTCATTGCCAGAATCGGGTGATCGGCCTTCTGTCTGACGATCTGAGTCAATCGGGCGGTCACTCCATGACCGGAAAACGCCGGAGAGTCCGGCTCAAAGATCGGCGGTAATTGCGCCGGATCGCCCACGAACAGCACTTGAGCGCGGGCGGACTGAGCGGCTTGCAGAATGTGGCCCAGCAAGAGCGAGTCCACCATCGAACATTCGTCCACCACGATCAGCGCGCCGTCTTCAATCGCGGGTTGCCGCACTCGTTTCAGGATGTAGCGGCCTCGATCCGCGTCCACCTCCGGGCGCAATCCCAGAATCTTGTGGATCGTCGCCGTTTCGACCTGGCCGCCAATCTCAGCGGCCATTGCCCGGAGAACCGCAGCGGCTTTGTTGGTGGGCGCGGTCAGCAGAACCGGGCGATAGGTCGCGTAAGCCTGGAGCAAGCGCACCACGCTGAAACTTTTGCCGGTGCCCGCATAACCCAACAGTCGGCACACCGGATCGCCGCGATCAAGGGCGCTAGATAACTCCGAAACGGCGCGAGCTTGATCAGAATTCAAGGGTGTTGGGGCGGGCGACGCCGGCGGCGCACTCGCGCATGGGCGCTTGCGGGAGCGCCGGGATGCTTTAGGTGAGGTCATGTTGAGCTCATTTTTTTCAGACGGCCCCGATATTCATCGCGGACTTTTCGCCCATCGCCGGTCAATCCTTCACAGGGATCGGATTGTTCGTTATTGAAGGCGAATGGGTGCGTCATGCCGGGCTTCGGCCCATCCTGCCGGATCGCCACATCCCCATAGGTGATGTCGTCGCCCTGTTGCAACACCCAATGACCGGGAGAGTCGGGAAGTTCCATTGTTCAGCCTCGTGGTGGTGGCGTCGTCTCCAGCGCGGAGACCGGCGTTCTTTTCGTATCGGGCGGGCGGCGAACCGCCCGCCGCTCCATCAAGCAGCCTCGTCCCATTCGACACCGGCTTCGTCGGCGTCCTCGGCCCATCCATCGGTTTCTTCATCCTCGAACACAGCGTCGTCCTCGGCTTCGGAATTCGCGCCGCTCCCGCGCCGCGCCAGCTTATCGTAAGCGGCGCGGGCCTCCGACACGGGGCGGGCGGTGTAGCCTTGGGTGGGAAACTCGAAATAACGCGGCAACCAATCGGCTGTCGGCGGGCATCCTTCGCCTTTTAAGCGACGGCGAATCAGCCCGCGCAACTCTTTCCTGGTTGCTTTACTGGACGGGGCCGCGCCCAACTCCGCCGCCATGCGAGTCAGCGCCTCCTTGTCGGTGAGCAGGTCCAAAAACGTCTCGTCCGGTTTCCAGAACCGGCGCATGTCGATCTGGAGCAGTTCGCCCAGCCGCTCGGCCAAACCGCTGCCCGCCACCAGCGTCTCGGCGACCGCCACCGCCAGCACCTTCAATACCTGCTCGTCGGATAACTCCAACAAGCGCCTGAACGCCTCGGCGGTCTGGCCCTCGCCGTAGCCCCGCCCGACTAAGCTCTGGTCGCTGGAGTCGCCCAACCAGCGTTGGACGGTCGCCCACTCCTCCCCGAACCGATCCAGCGCCGCGCCCTTCGCCGTGCTGACCTCGATGGCGGGATTGTGGGGCGAGGTGCGGTCGGCGCGAACCGACCAGTTCGTCGCGCTGCCGATCAGACACGCCACGGTCAACCGCAGCGCGATAGCCGGGTTTTGTGTGAGTTGGTAGCGCACCGCCGCTGCTTTATGCAATGCAAGATAGTTTTGCAGGGCTTGGGGGACTTCGCTTCGAGTCGCCTTGGGCGCGTCGTTCGCCGCCTCCACCTCCAATCCCGCCGCTTGCCGGGCCTGACGGCGAGCCTCCTTCAGCGGCAAAAAGCCTTCGTGACACACCACTTCGCCGGTGCGGTGCGGCAAAATCAATACCCAACCGCCCTCACTCTTCCCCGTCCGCTGGTACTCCCAACTGCGGAAATACTCGCCGGTTTCCACCACCTCCACCTGGACCCAACCGTCCGCCAACAGCCGATCTCGCAATGCAGCGATCGCTTGGTTTTGCAGCGTCCAGAACTGAGCGGCGTCATCAAAGAAGGTTTCTTCGCCAAACAAGTCCGTCACCACGCGACCGGGATACTCCGCCAGTGGGAATAACGCCACCTCGGTGGAAATTGCCTCCCCGCCGCACAGCCACGCCTTCAATGGGCTGCCTTGCGGCGCATACTGCTCCTTGTCCCGATACAGCTTCATCCATTCGCGTTGCTGCTTGGGCGTCGCCAGCGCCAGCAATTGGGCGTCGGCGATGTCGAGATCACCTTTGCGTGCTTCACGCTTGATGGCCTCGGTCAAATTCGCCAAGGCCAGCCGTTGTTTCACCAGCCGCTCGGTCACCCCGAAGCAGGCGGCGATGGTGGCGACGCCTTGGCCCCGCTTCACCAGTTGGGCGAACGCCTCGTGCTGGTCGAACGGCTCCATCGGCAGGCGTTCAAGGTTCTCGGCCAGTGAGGCTTCCAGCGCCGCCACGTCATCTCCGGCGTCCAACACCAGACACGGCAAGGGTTCGACCGGCGCGTCTTGCGCGAGGCGCTGACAGGCCAGAAAGCGCCGTTGCCCGGCCACGATTTCAAACCCCTCGCTGTCGGCCACAGACCGCACCAAGAGCGGTTGCAAAAGCCCTTGCGCCTTGATACTGGCGGCCAGCGAATCCAAACCGTCGGTCGCGCCGTGGGTTCTGACGTTAATCCGAGAAACCGTCAGTTTTTCTAGCGGAATGTGATTAAATTCCATCGCGGTTCTCCGTTGAGAAGTGAATGACACTGGATTGGCAACACCCTGTTTAACTTAAATAAAGCATATCAAACCGCAGGGTTCTGTCAATTAAAAAACAGGAGGAAACAGCTTATTATTCCCGCTATCATTTATAAAACAGGATGGATTTTTAAGAAAAAAGAGGTTCAATGATGAGGTCTCTTGATACGATCTTAATCCTCAGTTCCCAACAAAAAGACCCTACCCATTATTGAGAAAAAAGGGGCTTTACCGTGAGAAAAGAAGGCCGCCGTTAATCGGTGTGTGCGGGGGCGATGAGCAGTACCGGATGACCCAAAAAAGCGATGGCATGGGGTGGCCTGCAACAAAACCGGCCAGGGCATCGGCGACCACATCGCCCTGGTGCGCGACCTCGAACCCGGCATCGGCTTTTTGGACGCCGTGTCGCGGCTCACTGACGATCCGGTAGTGAAGCGGGAACCCCTCGTCGAAAAACCCCGGCGCACTCGTCCCGCCCGCCGGCCGCAAACCCGCGCCGACCGCCACGCCGGGCGGGTTTATCTGCATGGGCGCGGCATTTCGTCGGACACGCTGGATCACGCTGAACGGGCCGGTTTCCTGCGCTATACCGGGGGCGGTGTCTTGTTCGTCGGGCGGGAGCGGCACGCTGCGGAACGTGACCCAGCGCCTGATCCCACCCGGTCCCGATGAAAAACCGAAGCGCGATTGGGCGGGGAGCGACAAAGCGTATCGGCCCCTCCGGCCGGGCAACCCGCGCGGGGTCTGGATCGTGGGGGGGGGCGTGGACGCGCTGGCGGCGCGCGACCTGGCCGTGCGCCGCTGCAAGCCGCCGCCCACGGTGCGGGTCAGCGGCGGGGCCACGGTGCGCTGTTTTCTGGACCACCCCACCGTGCAGACGCTCCTGCTGCACACCGATTCGGTGGTAGTGGTGCGGGACAACGAAAGCACGGCGAAGCGGCAAGCCGAAACCGACGCGGCCCACGATTTCCAGAGGGCTCGTATCCGGGAATTGCGCGGCACCTGCGGCGACGGGCGGCCACCGGTCGGGGTGAAGGACGTGGCGGAACTCAACGGGCGGGAACAGCTAGGCGGGCGGGGGATCGAAATCGTGAGGGCGCTCGCCGCGACCAAACCCCCGGAAATGACCGGGGCCGGCACGACACGATGGAAGGTCAGTTATCGTCTGTTATCCTCGATCATCGAAGGGGAACTGGGGAGCGATACCCCTGTGATCGAAGGTCAGCTCTTGGGCAGGGTAGTAGCCTCCACCGCTTCGATGCTCTGTGGTGAGGGAAGCCTGAAAGAGACCTTGCCTATTAGAGATCGCTAATTTTTACCTTTTCGAGAGGTTGGGCGCAAATAGCCAAGAGCGCTCTTCAATGACATTTGTGAGATCGCTGGAGTAGGAAGACGGATATTCTTTGCCTACTTGACTGGAAAGCGGGATAAATGAAGTGTCGGCGCTAATTTTACATTTACGGCGGGATGGGCAAAATTAGCCAAACCCGGGAATTCCAGAAGGGAAAGACATGTTACGGCTCATGAATGGACCATAAAAACTGTCTATGGCTCACTCATCGGCCTTCTGTGAACCACAAACAACTCCAAGCGGAGGCATAGGCCAAATGGGCATGTTTTGATTCGCTTTATATCGAACTGGATGGCCGGGAGCAGCCCATCCAGACCAAACGCTTCGATTGCGTTTTAGAGGATTACCGCTTGGGTGATTGGGTTTCTGGCGGTCTGCCGGGGGTGCGCGTCTATTTTTACCCCCTGCGGCTGGATAGCGCCGGCAAGCAGGTTTATAGCGCCGAAGCCGATTGCGCACGCAAAGCGACCGTGTTCGTCGTCCTGGTTCAGGGCGTCTTCGTCGATTACCAAGTTCATGAAGGTGAACGGGCCGCCGAGGCGATTGAACCCATCCTGCGCGCATTGCGCGAGCGCTGGAGCGATTCGGCACGTGTGCAGGGGTTTCTGATCGAGACCTTGCGCACCCAACAACAGCGGATGGCCGCGCTGGAACGACGGCTGGGCCGCGTCCGGTCGATCATTGCCCACACCCGTCGTTTGCAGGCCGGAGAGAACCTTGGCGACAAACTCGGTTTGATACACGAAGAAGAGAAAAAACTGGCGGCGGGTGAGGAACCGTTAGAGGTTATCGCCTGGGCGCTGAGCGACGACACGCCAGAGGGCTGGTTAGGGGGGGACGGTAGCAGCCCCGATCCATGGGACGAGTATCGACTCTAACAAGCCAGCAGGCGCGCGGCAGCACGGTGAAGGGGGTGTGATGGGCGATGCCAGCATCGAAGCCGTCGCGAATTGTTTGATCAAGTTGCGCTGAGAGGTCCAACCCTGTTGACAAGCGTTGAAGGTATTTATGAGAACGGTGTGGTGCGCTTGCTGGAACAATTGCCGGGTGTAGCGCGGTCGCGGTCGTGGTAACAGTTTTGCCTGATGCGCCGTCCTCACGGCCACAACCTTCATCGCAACTCGTTCCCGTTTCACCCGAAAACCGGAAAGCGGATGCTGAAGCGCCGACCGGCGACACTGTGGTCGACACCTACCAACCGCGCACCGAACTAGGCCGCAAGCGGATTGAATTACGGCGCGCCCATGTCCAGGCCGGCGGTAAACTAGGGTGCGTGTTCTGGAACGCATCAGGCTAACACTGTGCTCAACCGGACCTGCGCGAAAAACCGCTCAGGCCGGTTAGCTTCATATATGGACTCCCCCGGTTTGCAAGGAAAGTTGGGGCCTGAGAAACCAAGGTTAGACTGCACGCATATATCCGGCCTGTTGGTGAGCGATAGGCTCTGGCCCTGATGACATTCGCGCGTGGGCGCCTCATGAGCTAAACGGTCTGAAACGACCTAAAACGTTATCAGGTTAAACCCACGCGGGTCTTACCGGTTTCCATTCACTCAACGATCCACGCAATCTTTCGGCGGGGTCGCTACTTTTTCCAGATAGCCCTGATTAACAACAACCCACTTAAAGAGCTATCCATGCTGACCTAAAAATCCGCGTTGCTTTCAATCTCGTTTCCACCTCCACCCTACCCATCTTCATGCCTCTGTCCAGAGCGCGGATTACGCTGCCGCCACCTGATACGTTTCACCGCGCGTTAACATCGCCCAAAGAATCCGAGCGTGTTGGGCCGCTAACGCAATCGCCGCAATCTTCTCGCCCCGCCGGCCTTTCACCGCCTCCGCCCACCGGCTTTTCCGATCCGCCCGCGATCCAGTCAGGCGTAAGACCGAGCGGGCGCCGTGAATCAGCAACCGCCGCAGATCCTCGTTCCCGCGTTGGGTGATGCCGCCCAAGCGGCTTTTACCCCCACTGGACGATTGACGAGGCGTTAAGCCCAGCCAGGCCGCAAACTGCCGACCCCCGTGGAATTCATGACCGTCACCGACACTCGCCACCACCGCCGTTGCCGTCACCGGGCCGATCCCCTCGACCGCCATCAGCCGCTGGGCCGGTTCCGAGGCGTGGGCGAGCTGTGGTATCCGTTGATCATAGCCGGTGATCCGTTCATTCAACGCCCGCAACGGGGTCGCTCATTCGGTCAAGGTCTCCCGGGCCAGCACCGGCAGACCCTTGTCCAGGTTGGCCAGCATTACCGGCAGTTCTTTCTCGAATCGTTCCCGACCTTGGGCCACTACCAAGCCAAATTCACCCCATAAGCCCACTGGTCACAAGTTAAGGATTTTGAGAAGGTGTCAAGCCCTCTGTTGCGAGAGCTAAACCGATGACCACGACCACCGCCCCCACCCCGACGGCGGAACCGAAGGGTAAGAAACGGAGTTCGGTGCGGCACACCCGCGCCATCCAACGCGACCGAACCCAACGCCCGGCCAGCGCGCCGCCGGCGGAGGCCGTAGTTGCGCGCCTGACCGAGATCGTCCATCCGGCGACGCTCGCGCAAGTGAGCTACTTTCATGGCTTGGGCTTACGGGCGCGGCTGTTGACCTTGCCGGTGATGGTCGCGCTGGTCCTGAGTCTGTTGTGGCGGCAGATCGGCAGTATTAATGAGCTGGTGCGGGTGGTTCACACCGAGGCGGTATGGTGGGTGCCGCCGCTGCGCGACCTGACCCAACAAGCCTTGGCGCAACGCTTGCGGACCTTACCGGCGGAGTTGTTCGCGCGGGTGTTGCAGACGATTCTGCCGGTGTTGCACCGCCGTTGGCAGGCGCGGCAGCGCCCCCTGCCGCCGGCAGTGGCTTGGGCCCAGGCCCACTTTACCGCCGTCCTGATCGCCGAGGGGTCGACCCTGGACGGGCTGCTGCGCCAGATCGGTTTGCTGCGGGACGCCGTGAAGGCCCCCTTGGCCGGCCGGATGATGGCCTTGCTGGATTTGGCTTCGCGGTTGCCCCGCCAAGTCTGGTACGACGCCGACCCGAACGGTCATGATGCCCGCTTCTGGGATCGCCTGTTGGCGGCCCTTCCGACCGGGGCGCTGATCCTCTTCGACCTGGGGTTTACCGATTTTGCGCGGTGGGCGACCCTCACCGCACGCGGAGTGACGTGGCTGACCCGGGCCAAGAAGAACCTGAAGTATGAGGTGGTGAAGGTCTTGGTGCAGACCTCGACCGTTCAGGATCGGATCGTTTGGATCGGCGAGGATGCGACGCGCCAACAGATCCGCCTGATCGAGTTCCAGGCGCACGGCACGATCTACCGCTATTTGACCAACGCCTTGGAACTGGCCCAGTTACCGACCGCCCAAGCGGTGGCGCTGTACCCGCAGCGCTGGCGGGTGGAAGATGCCTTCTCGATCGTTAAGCGGTTGTTGGGACTCGCTTACTTCTACTGCGGCGCCGAAAACGCCGTCGAAATGCAAGTGTGGGCCACTTGGCTGTTGTACGCGGTGTTGATCGACTTGACCGACGCGGTCGCTGAAGCCCTGGCCTGTCCGTTCGCCAACGTCTCCGTAGAAATGGTTTATCGGAGTCTTTATTTTTTGGTTCTTCGACGGTTCTTGTGGAGCCGAATACAAATATGTAACATTTAAGTTCATTGATTTTCTTTGGTGAATTTATAGAATTAAATAAAAGCAAGAAATTGAGGTGAATTCCGATGACAGAAAATGAAGTTTTTGAGATGATTTTGGGGATTAAAGAAATTCAAGTGGATCGAGTAGATTGGCAGGATCAAAGTCTTCACATTCACTGTAGCTCTATTTTTGAAGAAACACTTTGCCCTCATTGCCTTAAAAAAAGGCAGGTGGTTAATCAAACCTATGAACGATCATTTCGAGATTTACCGATTGCCGGTAAAGAAGTGTATGTACATTTAAATCAGCGGCAGTTTTATTGTCCGGACTGTGATCGGTATTTTAATGAGTCTTTTAGTTTTGTTGATCCAAAACGGACGATGACCCGCCGGTATGAACGTTATGTTTATGAATGTTGTAAAGCGAGCACGATTCAAAAAATCAGTGCGCAAGAGGTAAATGCTCATTAACTGCGGGTAATTCTCTAGCTTATAGCCTCTAAGCCCACTAGACTCATTGCCATGAAAACCCTCCCCTTCCACCCCAAACTAACGGAGATTGCCGAGAGCGAACAAACGCCCTTGGTACGTTGTTTGTTGCAGATCATTGCCGAGCAGCAAGAACGGATTCAGCGGTTGGAGGACGAGGTGCGACGTTTGAAGGGCGGGTCGCCCCGTCCGCAGCTGAAACCGAATACCTTGGAACCGGCGAGTCCACCGGAGGCGGGGGAGGGCGTCCCCCGCCGCCGCCGGGGTCCGCAACGGGCGAAGACGGCGCACCTCATCATTCACGAAACCCAAAAAGTCCCGTTGACCGATGTACCGGCTGGAGCGCGCTTCAAGGGCTATCGTCCGTATGTCGTGCAGGAAGTCGAAATCCGCGTCCACAATACCTGTTACCGGCTGGAGCAATGGCAGTTCCCCACGGGCGAGTGTGTAACCGCGCCCGTGCCGGTGGCGGTTCATGGGGGCCATTATGGTCCCGAGTTAGTCAGTTATCTTCTCCATCAATATTACGCGGCCCATGTGACCCAACCGCTGTTGTTGGCCCAGGTGCGGGATTGGGGGATTGAGATGTCGTCCGGTCAGCTCAATCATCTCCTGATGACCGAAGGCCATGCGGTCTTTCATCAGGAAAAAGCCGAGATCAAGGCGGTTGGTTTGGCGGTTTCTCCCTACGTTCAAGCGGACGATACCGGTGCGCGGCATCAAGGAAAAAATGGCTACTGTACGGTGGTGGGTAACGAATGGTTTACCTGGTTTGCGAGTACGGACTCGAAAAGCCGAGTCAACTTTCTGGAGTTGCTCCAAACCGAACGCCGTTATGAAATCAATGCCGATGCCTTAGCGTACATGGCGGAGCGGGGGTTAGCGGCGGGGCACCGGGAACGGCTCGCCGCCCGCCCGGTGGTGTTGAACGACGCCACGGCATGGGCGGCCTATTTACGACGGAACCTGGTCGAGAGCGCCCGGGCGGTGGCCTTGGCCACCGAGGGGGCCTTGATCGGTGGTTTGGCCACCCAAGGATTTAACCTGGACATCGGATTGGTCAGCGATGATGCGGGACAATTTAACTTGTTTGTGCATGGCCTCTGCTGGGTTCATGCGGAACGACCTTTACAGCATCTCCTGCCGTTGAACGAGACCGACCGACGCGCCATCACTTGGGTTCGGCAACAAGTCTGGCCTTTATATCGGGACCTGAAGGCGTATCGACAGCAGCCCACCGAGGCGGCGAAAAAGCGGATCACAGCGGATTTCGAGGCACTCTGCACCACGGAAACGACTTGTGAACCCCTCAATCACGTTCTACAGGGTCTGCACCGCAACCAACCGGAGCTGCTGCGAGTACTGGAACGCCCCGAATTACCGCTGCACAACAACCGCAGCGAAAATGACATTCGGGATATGGTTAAAAAGCGCAAGATCAGCGCGGGGACGCGCAGTGAGAACGGACGACAATGTCGAGATACCTTCCTCAGCCTCAAGAAAACCTGTCGTAAGCACGGACTCTCATTTTGGGAGTACCTCAGAGATCGGGTGTCCGGCCTGAATGTGATTCCCCGTCTCGCGCATTTCATTCGCCAAGCTGCTGCATCCTGAACTTAGCTTCACCAGCAGTTAATGAGCATTTACCGCAAGAGAACCTGGTTTGGCATACCGTGAATGACCTCTGCCAACGGGGTGCACGGCAAGAAATGGATACCCGTCCGGTGGTAAAAGTGCGGGTGGTAGGGATGGATGAATTTGCCATTAAAAAAGGACATCGTGATTTTGCGACGGTGATTGTTGATTTAGAGCATATTGAAATTATTGATATTTTAGACTATCGTGATCAAGAAAAGCTGATTCAATATTTTCAAAGTCGAGGGACGGAATGGTGCGAAGGGATTGAAGTCTTTTGCTCGGATATGTGGCAAGGATTTATCAATACGGCGAAGGCCGTTTTTCCGAAAGCCACTCTGGTTGTCGACCGATTCCATTTCTTCAGTTATCTGAATAAAGTGGTGGATAATCAACGCAAAAGTTTACGCCGACAATTTAAAGATCAGGAGCATTTCAAGCGTCTGAAATGGGCATTACTAAAAAATGCTGAAAACTTGACGGTGGATGATAAAAAGAAATTAGTCTGTGCTTTTCTACTGGCTCCTCAATTGAAGATTATCTACGAACATAAGGAAAATTTTCGTTTGATTTTTAATCAAAGGTTGACTCGAGAACAAGGTGAAATCGCATTAACTCAATGGATAGAAGAAGCCAAGCAAATCAAGAATAAGCACTTGGATAAATTTTTGTATATGCTGAATACCTGGAAAGCGTATGTATTAAACTATTTCACGCATCGATTCACGACGAGCATCATCGAAGGTATTAACAATTCGATCAAAACAGTGAAACGTATGGGTTATGGTTTTCGCAATTTCGCCAACTTTAAGCATCGAGTGTTAATCAGTTTCGCCTAGATCAACAAGAATCCTCGAAGAACCTATTTTTTGACCCACGCGGTCGCCCAAGACCCGACCACCGACCCCGTCCGCTATTTGGCCGACCACGCTCGCGAGTTGGGCATTCTTAAACGACCCCGCAAAAAAGCGCCCCATAAACGTCCTCCAATACCCTCTATTTCCCCCTTGACAATCAACCAAATCGCTTAACTTGTAAGCAATGCCATAAGCCCCGCATTTGATTGATCAGCGCCGTCCGGTCACTGACCGCCCGTTCCCGCGCCCGATGGAGAGTCAACACCGCTTGCTGCTCTTCGCTTTTAATCGGCACCAACCGCCTGTGAGGTCGACCCACCGCTTCACCAATCGCTTCCGCATCGTTTCGGTCATTCTTCCCCGCTTTCCCGCTTTTGCGATAGGGAGCGACCAACTGCGGGGCGATCAATTTCACCTCATGGCCCAACCGGGTCCATTCCCGTGCCCAGTAATGAGAACCACCTCCCGCTTCTAGGCCCATCCGCGCCGCCGGTCGATGAGCAAAGAACGTCAGCACCTGGGCGCGCTTCAGGGTCTTGCGTAGCACCACCTGACCCCGTTCATCGACCCCGTGAACCTGAAACACCTGCTTGGCACTATCCAGCCCGATTCGTGTCGCGTTCATGGCAATCCCCTCACTATGAATGGAAATGGGTTATTTCCAGTTTGGCGCCCTCGCTGCCGTCGGGGAAGGGTTAGGCCTCATAGGTGTGCAAGCTAAAAGGACTCAATCTTCGATATTGTGAAGTGGTGAACGTCGCAATCGAACTGCGCCTGCCAATCAGCGAGGAGAATTCCCTCGCGAAATATGTTGTCAAAGACGTGTTCTTGAACAACTGCGCCAAAGTGTTGCCCGCTGGTGGCTATGGAGTGCTCGCCTGGCGGTATGATGAATGGAAGGCGAAAATTTGGATCGCGCATTACTATATTACCTCGACCGCCCAGCGTAGCCAATCGAGCGACATACCCGTGCAGCCCTGAGCGCATGAAGGCTTCGCGCAACGCTGTAGCGCATGGGCGACATTGATTCAGCCCAAATCTCGCGGCAATTGGCTTGGCGACGTTGGCAACGCGAACAGGTGCTGGCATTTCGTGGGCTCCCCAGGGTGGTGGTGGATATGAGGCCTAACGCTGGCGCTGAGCCGTGGCCGCTAGGCCGTCGGCTCCAGCGACTTGTTAGCGCATCGCTACTTGCGTAACGTTCTGATTCTTCACCATCTCTTTCACGGTTTCATGCTGGGTGAGCGTCTTCTCGAACACTTCATCAAACACCGCAGGTAGATGATGGTTAAGAACTTTTACGCCTTCTGCCGTAATGCCACCCTTGGTGGCAACTCGATCAATCAGCTCAGAAAACCCCATGTTGCGCTCCGCGAGCAACTTCGCCGTCCCCAGAAGTGTTGAGACTACCATCCTTTGGGCTACCTCCACGGCAAGATCCCCATGCCTCAGTGCAGCCCCGACAAAATTCTCAAACATCGCAGCGATCATACCGGGTGCGCAGCTTGTGAGGTCCGTTGCCACCTCAAAATCGCCTTCGGAAATCTTTGCAATTTGGCCGATTGACTGAAGAAGAGCTTCGACCCTTGCCGCATCTTTGCCGCAAACCTTGCTGTTATGACAAACAAGCGATACGCCCTCGCGAACCTCGGAAGTGATGCTCGGGATGACCTTCGTGATCTTACCGTTAAAGACCTGTTCAAGATCACTAATAGTGACGCAAGCAGCAATGGAGACGATGTGTGTCTCCAGCGACACCACCGGGATCAGGTCCAACAGCACCGGTAAGGTATCCAGTGGCTTAACGCAAATAAAGAGAATGCGGGTTTCGCACGCCGCCAGCCTGTTGTCACCCGTGACTGCTATACTCGGCCACTGCCGAGCAAGAGAATCCAGTTTAGCTGTGGTACGTGTGGATATGATCACGTCCGCAGGAGCCACTGCCCCAGACGACAGCAGTCCATTAACAAGCATGCGCCCCATACTTCCATAGCCAATGAATCCCACTTCGTGCATAGATACCTTCTGTTGCTCTTTCTCGCATTAACTGGTAAGTGCTAACGCTCCGGTTGCAGCGGCGGCGCGCCGCGCCATCCGCTGCAACCGGTTGTTAGGCGGGGCCGGTGAGGAACTCTTCACCGCACCTGATTCTTCACGCCCATTTCGAGGTCGACTTGGTCCTCGAACGCCCGCTTCTGCTTGGCGACGAACCGCCGGTACTCCTCCGGGTTCACCCAAGCCTGCAGCCCTACGATCTTTGCCTGATCGCGCTTCTCCGGGTAACCGAACCATTCGGCGTGGGCCGCGAGTGTGGCTGGGAGTGTGATTTGCGGTCAACACGACTTCACCCAGCCGCACAGTGTCGCCATCGCGCAGAATACGGTCCACCTTGACGGGCGATTGTCCCTGCCATACCTGCTTGATCCGCCAGTGATGGGCCGCTTGCTGCACCCAGGTACTCCGATCCCCTCACCCCGGAAACCCCGCCGCCCCATGCCGCCGGAGATACTCCCCGATCGCCTCGTAATCACCTATGCCGGTAGCCGTGTCGCTTCAAAACCTATCCGCTAAAGTTGCACATCGCGTCCAAACCAGGGAGCTAGGTCTGCTGCTACTCATACCCTGCCCTCGCCGTGCCCCCGACGCGCGCCGCCGGGACCGGGTCCATGGCGACAGCTAGCGGCAGCGCGTCTGCGCCAAACCCCTCACGGAGGTAACCGGCGAGACCTTCCGCCACCGCCGATCCGGGACTGCCTCGGTGCAAGGTGATACCGGCCGACGGCAGCCGTGGAAACCCTTCTTCGACCCCGATCGGTCGCACCCCCGCCGGCAAGACGCTGCGGCACAGGGCGGTCACCGCCAGGCCGGCTTTCACCGCGGCCAGGATACTGCTGAAGCTGGCGCTGGTGTAGGCGATCCGATAGGGGTGGCCGCTCCCGTCTAGGCTGGCCAGCGCCCAATCGCGGAACAAACAGCCGGGTTGGAACAACGCTAGCGGCAACGGCTCCTGCTCGTGGGTGAGATGGCGTTCAGCGGTGGCCCACACCACCGGTTCGTGGCGCAGCACCTCGCCAGTTTCCCCGCCCGGCGCGCAGCCCGAGGTGATCACCGCCAGGTCGAGTCGATCCTCGGTCAGCAGCCGCCGCAGGTTCGCGCTGGTTTCGCAGGTGACTTCCACCTGTACCCTTGGGAAGGCGCGGGCGAAGCGGGCCAGAATGTCGGGCAAGAAGCGATCGACATAGTCGTCCGGTGTGCCAATCCGCACCCGTCCGGACCACTCCGGGCGAGTCAACGCCGCGACGGCCTCGTCGTGCAGTTTCAGCAACCGGCGCGCGTAGCCTAGCAGAGCCTCGCCGTCCGGTGCGAGTTGCACGCCGCGACCGTCGCGCTGAAACAGCACCCGGCCCAGGGTCTCTTCCAGTCGCCGCACTTGCATCGAGATCGCCGATTGCGTGCGGTGCACTTGCCGTGCGGCGAGGGTGAAGCCGCCGGTATCGACAATGGCGACGAACGTGCGCAACAGATCCGGATCGAGTTGGGTCGACATAACAGGATTCCCGATTGATCAGGTAAATTGATTGGTCATATTAAATCTATTCGTTAGACAAATCAAAGAAGGGCCTTCATTCTCAGCCACGACTCACCACTCGGAGGACCATCCCATGTTCAGCATCGCAACCCCGTATCTGAAATGCCCTGCCGACCCCCTCTCCGGCGTTCGCGCCCGTGTCGGCGCCGCGCTGGCCTGGTGGCGCGAGAGCTATGCCATCTATCGCCAGCGCCGCGCTCTGCTGGCCCTTGACGACGCGATGTTGAAAGACCTTGGCATCAACCGCGTCGACGCCCTCCAGGAAGGCAACAAGCCATTTTGGCGCCCGTGATGGTGCGGGCTTCAGACCGGAAGCCCGATGGCCGAAAGGGTGGGGATCGGCGCGGGCGCGCCCGAGGCTACGCGCAGGGGAGGCGCCATGGCGGCGGATGACAGGATCGAATCACCGATGTCCTCTCGTTCCGGAACGGAAGCGTCCGGTGCGAGTCCCGCCCTGCGGTCCGTGGTGTTGAACATCTGCGCCTTGCACGGTGCCCGACGGATCCTCTGGATCGGACATGGAGGTGAACCGCTGGCCGTTTCGCTCCAGCAGGCGGGCTATAATACCGTATGGGGGATGGACCCCGGCTGTCACTGCACCACCCGTCTTGCTGAAGGCACCCCAGCGAGTCCCGTCACCGCGACCGGGATGGCCCTCGATCCTCCCCGGGGGGAACCGGGCCGTTTCGATATCGCCCTCAGTACAGAATCGCCCGAACCCTACTCCGAGCTGGGCGAGTGGGTCCAACTCGCTGCTCGCGCGCTCCAGCCGGGTGGCCTCTTTCTGCTACCGACCCCTTACCGGGATTCCCTGAAAAACCGGTTCATCGATTTGTACAGCCGCTGGCGCTCGCGCCCCCCGTCGTGGGCGAAGCTGCGCGTCAAGCGGCTGCTGGAATCCCACGGCTTCGTGCTCGCGGAGCTCATTGGCGTCCGGGAGGCTTCCTGGCAATTTAAAACCGTCATCTGGGTCGCCCGGCAGGGCGGCCGCCCCCCATCGGCGGCCGGTGGCGGACCCGACTGACCTTCAGCGATTCCCGGTCTCTTAATTTTTTCGCTCATGTCGGCAAACAGGTGAATCGGGGAATCATCAGGATGCGCAGGAAGTGATATGCGAATTAAGAGCTAACAGCATTGGATGATTTAGATTGCCAGTCCATTGTATAATAGGCGCTTCTCACCACACCTATTAGAGCGACTACGATGGACTGGCAAATTCAGTGAATCACTCTTTATGAGATGGTTTGCAAACATTATCAAGAAGACCTTTGGATTCATTGCCAACGATTTAGTCCTTACTGTGATCTGTTGTTTACTGATGAAGAGGTCATTACGCTTTTCTTGTTTGGGATTATGAATAAACACCGTGAGATTAAAACTATCTATGACGAAGCTCACCGTCATCTGGGTGATGGGTTTCCCAAATTGCCTTCCTATCCTGGATTTGTACAACGGGTGAATAAAGTAGGCGATGTTTTCGCTCCGCTCGTCGAAATTCTGTCTGCCCGTGGCCCTGTTTTGGGCGATTGGTTGCTTGATTTTCAACCGATTATCCTTGCTCAACAAGGACATAGCTTCAACGCACGGGTCGCTCCAGAGTATGCCAGTCGGGGCTACTGTGCGTCGAAGAAACTGTATTATTATGGCGTTAAACTGCATGTTTTAGGCCAGCAGCAGATCGGAAGCTTACCTTTTCCTGATTATATAGGCATCACGCCGGCTAGTGAAAATGATGGGAAAGTATTGGAGAATTTTTTGCCTTACTTACCCGAAAATAGAGCGTATGGTGATAAAGCTTATGAGTATTTAAAACCGATCGCTGCAGCGCAAGGAATTGAGCTGTTAACACCTATTAAGAGACTCAAAGGTCAGGAATATTTAGATGGTGCCGATCAATGGTTATCTCGTGCAGTCAGTCAAGTTCGTCAGCCTATTGAATCATTCTTTAATTGGATTAATGAAAAAACGGGTAATAAACGACCCCGCAGCAAGCTGCGGGGTATTGGGTTACCAAAGAACGCAGCAAGCTGCGGGGAATGGACCCGTAGAGATTCAAAAAGCGAGTAAAGTCCGCTCCTCATCCGGATTATTAGTTCATGTCTTCGGGCGATTGGCTGCCGCCATGTTCATGCTTGTTTTTCCTGAAATTTTTCGTAGCACTTAATTCGCATTGATGGGTAACTGTAGCGGCCTGCAAACAAAACGGCATGGGCCTGCAAACAGGCCCTGTTTCAGGACCAGATTATTTGCAAACAGAACGGTTCCTGGACTCACTATGGTGGACCCCATCGTCAAGACAAAAATCATCGAAGTTTAAGTTAACGTGAATTATTATTTAATTTTCATTATGTTATAATTATCGATACTTTTATGATGCTATCAATTATTTGATACTTTATCCCTTATTTTATACGGAGCAGATTGCTATGAAAATTCTTCCTATGACTGAGATTTTTTGTGATATCGATGATTTTTATCAGGAATACGGCTCCCACCCCCGCCCCCTCGATCGGGGGCGCGCCCGGCCCTCGCTACACTGTTTCCTCCGGTAAATTTTTCGGTGAGGGTGAGGGGTCACGGCGTAGGCGAAAGCGCCGACTGGATCCACTTATGGAGATCCGTATCCCCGTCAGGAACACGACCCCATTGCGCCACTACCGCAGGCATCCGCGCCGACCCCAGAAGCCGCCCGTGAAGCGGACGCACGATCCCCGCCGACCTCCGGGGTCCGTCGCCCGCTGGCTGGCGCTGCGCCAGCAGGCCCTCTGAGCCGCAACCTGCGTATTCCAGTCCATTCGGCCGCCCATTCCAGCGAAGATTCGGCCACTAATTCCAGTCGGATTCGGCCACCCCTTCCAGTGGGGATTCGGCCGCCGGTTCCGGGCGATTCGGCCGGACCGACGGCGCGCGGCGACGTGGGAGGAGAATTGTTACTGGCTGACGGGAGTGGCCGTCAAGGGAGTACGAGTTTTCCGGAGGGAGTCTCCTTTCAAGTGCAGGCGATAGGCGTTATGGACGAGCCGGTCAAGGATGGCGTCAGCCAGCGTGGGATCGCCTAGGTAGGCATGCCAGTGGTCCACGGGGAGTTGGCTGGTCACCAGGGTGGAGCGCCGGGCGTGGCGGTCGTCGAGGAGCTGGGGGTGTAAGCCCAAACCCCAGATTTTTCCGGCGCGGCAAACTTTCCCATTTATGATGATTGGGACAGCTAAATTTGTGCCCATTCAGGTCTGAGTTGATCGTGATTGACGTTAAAAACTTTCCCTTTTTGGGTCATTATCGGGAAAGTTTTGGCGAGATTTTCTGGGGGTTGGGCTTACACCCCCTGCATTGCGTATCTCCGCATTATCGTGCGGTTTATCCGTGCAGAGACTACCTTATTTACCTGTCCGAAATTTGGGGACCATTATAGGGTCTCCGCTCAAGCGGAACCCTTGAAAGGATGCGTGCTAAAGACGTGTCCGCCTAAAAGCGGAGGTTTATCACCTGCCGATTGGAAATGAAAAACAACTTCCCAAAGATCATTTCTATTGCGCTGCTTGTATTTCCGCAGAGCTTGCCCCAGGTCACGACCCAATTTCTGATGGTCTATCGCATCTATGGCCTCGACACTCGGATCTTTTAAACTGTATGGCCAAATGAACAGGGTACCCGGGCATTCATCCATATTCGCTCTTTTCTCTCCTTATTACCCGGTAGTACCAGCCGGTCATCCGCTCAGCCAGCAAGAACCGCGACAGGTTCGGCCTCACCGAACCGGTGGTTAATTTTCCAGCACAGCGTGCGGGGATGGGATACCTCCAACTCCGCCTCGCCCATTTGGTAGCGGTCGCCGATGCACACCGTGCGCTCGGTCATGCCGGCGCTGACGAGGTTTTCGCCCAGCGAGCCCGGCACAGCGTGCGATGCCGCCGCCGGAAACCGCGCGGCAAGCCGGGGGTAGTGGTCGGGTGGATACTGATGCACCGCTTTTTCTGGACCGCCGTGGTAACGGCGGTCGGCCTGGTGGTCGCCGACGAGGCCGAACCGCCGGACCACCACCCGCGCCACCGGCTCCTTGAACAGGCCGATGCGCTGCCCTTCGGGTTCCAGGATTCGGAGGGCGCCGATCAATAACGCATCAACCGTTGGCATGACGTGCTCCGCCTCAAGCAGGGACCTCTTGGCCCGACGCGCGTCCGGGTGATGGTTTTTCACCGATGGTGGCCGGCGCCGCGACTGGTCATGCGTTCCAACACCACGCCCCGTCACTCAGCCCGCCTTGGCCGCGCCGCATTCCTTCAATAACCCGCCGCCAAACCGCCCGGCTGGCGGGTGTCGGAAAAGCCGTACCACCCTTCCGGCGCGCGGAGAATGCTTTGAGTATCGCCCATCGCCTCCCGGATCACCACCTTGTGGCCCAGGCTCTCCAGCAGGCGCACGGTGTCCGGACTCAACCCTTCCTCGACCCGCAGCTCGTCGGGCGACCACTGATGGTGCACCCGTGGCGCCACCGTCGCTTCGGCCAAGTTCAGCCGATGGTCGATTACGTTCGACAGGACTTGCAGCACGGCGGTGATGATCCGGCTGCCGCCGGGGCTGCCGGCGACCAACACCAGCCGGCCGTCCTTGAACACCAGGGTCGGGGCCATTGAGCTGAGCGGGCGCTTGCCGGGGCCGACCGCGTTGGCGTCGCCGCCGATCAGGCCGTAGGCGTTCGGGACGCCGGGTTTGGCGGCGAAGTCGTCCATCTCGTTGTTGAGCAGGATGCCGGTGCCGGCGGCGACGATCCCGGAGCCGTAGGGAAAGTTCAGGGTATAGGTGACGGCGACGGCGTTGCCGTCCCGGTCCACTACGGAGTAGTGCGTCGTTTGCTCGCTTTCGAAGCGGTGCGGCTGGCCGGGTTTGATCTGGGCCGCCGGCTTGGCCCGGTTCGGATCGATCCGCGCCGCCAGTTCCCTGGCGTAAGCCTTCGAGGTCAGGCCGGCGACCGGCACCTTCGCGAAATCGGGATCGCCCAAGTATTCGCTGCGGTCGGCGTAGGCGAGTTTCGTGGCTTCGGCCAAGCGATGGATCGTAGCGGCGCCGTTGTGGCCCAGATCTCCCAGCGACCAAGTTTCGAGGACGTTGAGAATCTGGACGAGATGCACACCGCCGGAGCTGGGCGGCGGCATCGACGCAATCTCGTAGCCCCGATACGTGCCCCGCACCGGCGCGCGGATGACCGCCCGGTAGCCCCTCAGGTCGTCTGCGATGATCGCCCCTCGGTGTTCCTGCATGTCGGCGACCAGCTTTCGCGCGATCTCGCCCTCGTAGAAGGCCCGGGAACCCTCTTCGGCGATCAGCTTGAGCGAGGCGGCCAGATCCGGCTGGAGCAGGGTCTCGCCGGGCGAATAGGCGGAACCGTCGGGCTTGAAAAACGCTTTCGCGCTGGCGGGCCAGGGCGCCATCCGCTCGCGGGCTTCTCGGAGCGATCGCGCCAGCTCGGGACCGACCGGAAAGCCCTGCTCGGCCAGGCGGATCGCCGGTTCGAGCAGCGACCGCCACGGCAAGCGACCGTGGCGGGCGTGGGCCAGCGCCAGCCCGGCCACCGTGCCCGGTACGCCAGCCGCTTGGTGGCTGTGGCGGATGCGAGCTTCGTCCACCTCGCCGCGTTCGTTCAGATAAAAGTCCCGGCCGACGGCGGCGGGAGCCGTTTCCCGAAAGTCGATGGCCTCGGTCTGCTTCTTGCCGTCGTCGTAAACCAGCAGGAACCCGCCGCCGCCCAGGTTGCCCGCCTGAGGCAGCGTGACCGCCAGCGCGAAGCCGACCGCCACCGCCGCGTCGGCGGCGTGGCCGCCCCCTCGGAGAACGGCCAACCCGACCTGGCTAGCCAAAGCCTCTTGGGCGACCACCAGGCCGTGGCGGGCGTGGACCGGATGGATGCGGTCGCGGGTGTCGAAGAGCGCGGGTTCGGTTCCGCCCGCGACCGCCCCCAGCGAGAGCAGTAGAGCGGCGACGCCGCCGAGGAGCCGGGCCGGCGGGCGAACGGACGAGGGCCATCGGGGCATGGAAATCTCCGGCGGTAGGAAGACGGGCGAACGATCTCGGCGAGAGCGCAAGGGGGTTTATGGCAGTATAGTTTCGATCCCTTCTCGCGACGAACCGCCCGCACCCATGGCCCGACGATCCGCCCGGCGCACCGCCACCCCCATTCCCAAAACCCTGACCGGCATCCTCGCCTCCATCGCCCTGACCGTTCTCGCCGCTTTGGGCATCAAAACCGACGGGTTCCACGGGAAACCTGCCGCCCCGCCCACGGAACGCCCGACCGCCAGCACGAAAGCGGTGCCCCCGCCCGGCGACCTGCCGAACACCCCCGGCACGTTCGTGGCAGCCAAACAAACGCTCTACGATCAAGTGTATTTCGACCACCGCATCACGTTTGGTCCTGTAAATTTTCCTGTGATGGCGAGGGCTGGCAGCGCGGGGCTAGGGCATCAACCTCATCCAACCCATTGATCCTGCTAAGCGATGCTCGGTTCACCTGCATGCCCCATAGTGCCGATCACGGGAAAATTTACACGAGGAATTCACCCGGTAGGGGTCTCTCGGGTATCCGGAAACCGCGCTGGATCGCGAAAGCCCGGCTATGCTAGACGTTAAATCGCTTCGTCAACTACCCCGCCTAAAGGCAAGAGCTTGTCCCGGTACTACGCAACCTGGAGTTCCTGATGCGGTTCCGAGACTATAGGCGCGTTGACCCGCACCGGGCTGCGCGCGGGTTCATGTCCACCCGCCGCGCGTTCCGCACCGGCGCCCGTCCGAGCAAGAGAGGCGGAGTATTCCTGGAGCACCCAACCGATAGACCGCGCAGTCCGGTCTGTCCCGACCGAATCACTGTACCGAACGCGAGGAATTCCCCATGAGTCAGAAAATCGCCATTGTGACCGGCGGCAACCGGGGTCTCGGCAAAAATACCGTCCTGCATCTGGCCCGCCACGGCGTGGATGCGATCTTCACCTACCGCAGCCACCCGGCCGAAGCTGAGGCCGTGGTCAGCGAGGTCGCGCCACTCGGCGCCCGCGCCGTGGCGCTGTCCCTGGATGTCGCCGACGGCCAAGCGTTTGCCGGCTTTGCCGCACAGGTGCAGGCCTTGCTGCGCACGCAGTGGCAACGCGAACAATTCGACTTTCTGGTGAACAACGCGGGGATTGGCCTACACGCCGGCTTTGCGGACACCACCGAGGCGCAGTTTGATCAACTCCTGAACGTCCACTTCAAGGGGGTGTTCTTCCTGACCCAGGCCTTGTTGCCGCTGATCGCCGACGGCGGACGCATCGTCAACCTGTCCACCGGCCTGACGCGCTTCGCGCTGCCGGGCTATGCCGCCTATGCGTCGATGAAGGGCGCGATTGAAGTGCTGACGCACTATCTCGCCAAGGAACTCGGACCGCGCGGCATCGCAGTGAACGTCGTCGCGCCCGGCGCCATTGAGACCGATTTTGGCGGCGGGGTGGTGCGCGACAACGCCCAGATGAATGCCCAGATCGCCGCGCAGACCGCGCTCGGCCGCGTCGGGGTACCGGACGATATCGGCGGCGTCATCGCCGCGCTGCTGGCGGAGGACACCCGCTGGATCAATGCCCAGCGCATTGAGGCGTCGGGCGGTGTGTTCCTGTGAACGGCGTCCGCCTGTCACCGAGCGCCCCTCACCGCTCCTTGGCTGGCGGCGGCTTCGGCGCAGGCGGATGGACGGCCCGTTGCGCCAGCCCCTCTTTCGCGTAGCCCACCCGTTCGCCCAGGTCGTAGGCCAAAAAGCCCACGCCGACGATGCCCGCAATCAGTAGCGCCAAGCCCGCCACCGGACCGCTCAACACGGGGTACGGCAACGATTCCTTCATTTTGGGGCCATAGAGTCACCTCTCCATAGCTCCGAACGGCTCGGGCAGTGATGTCGCCCTCGCGAAGCCTTGGCGTATTCGGGTTTGTGATGCTCCTAGTCTAGAAAGTACGTACCACAAAACTCAACTCGCCTTACAAATTGGGTACTTGGATTTCCTATATGAGTTTTATGGTATGGCAACAGGCATCAGAACAGCACCCATGGGGTTTGTCGGGCACAGTAAGGATCTGTACCAGAAAAACGTTCGTTTTTCTGACCTTGCATCAGAGATACGGCGTTGTGGCCCAAAAATGAAGGAATCGTTGTCGTACCCCACATTCGGTGGCGTGGGTTCACCGGTGGGTGATCGAACCGGTCGAGGGCTTGTCCCACTCGTTGCTTGGCGTTCCAACAGGAGATTCGCTCCCCGATACCATCCAGCATGGGTGTCGGGTGCGCGCCGCGTACCCGACACGGTTTCGTGGCCTTGGCTTGCATACGCTTCTCCTCATCGCGCGGGCGTGCGCTGGGCAGAATGCGCCTGCGGATCGGGAGTGATCAATCGGGAGAACGGGGTTGGCGCCCGCTGGAGCGCAGAAACCGCGCACAGGGGCCACGGGAGCGCCACAGGGGTTGGATCACGTCAAAAGTCAACCGAGTTTGGGTTGCAACCACGACATCAATGGAACGCAAAACCCGGGTAAGCATCCCCGGCCAGGGCAATCGCATTAAAAAATTGTAATTATTTAAAGATATCTGTATTTAAATATTTGCATTTTCTTGCAGGAAATATATTTGAGTCCAACCAACCTTGAGTCAGTTGATTCGGCGGCTGACGATTTTATGGCACTTTTGAAGCTTTCCTTGATAAAGCTCCCTGGTTTTAGCCGAGGTTACTGACTTTCTCGATTAGGTTTGCTTATAATTAAAACAATAGTATCGATTTTTGATCAAATTTTAATGCGATTGCCCTGCATCCCCGGCGGCGTTGACGTAGTGCGCCCCGTTTGCTGGGAATCCATCGTGCAACTAAGCTGTGGCACTTTTCGCCGTTGAATCAGTTGCGCAAACGGTCGTTTGTGCAATCGCTACGGGGTGATGTGTTATTGTGGGTTTTTGCGTTGCAAAAACATATTGCAAAATCAATTCGATTGGCAATAGGTTTACGCAATGATGCTGTACGGCTAGATTCATGTTTTTATGAATAAAAATAATGCCGATACTCCAAATATCGCATCTCCTGCACGGTGGCAAGGCACCTTAACCCGGTTTTATGTTCCGCTGCGCCCTAAACCCCGGGTCCGAACACCCTGAGCAGCTCGGTCAGGTCGATCATCCGCTCGCCCGGCTCGTTAGTAGTTGCTGACAAGCGGCCTGATTTCAAAGCTCGTTGGATGGTGGCCCTGCCCACACGGGCTGCTCGGGCAGCTCCTGCAAGGGTGAATTGCGCCATGCCCGTTCGCTCTTTTTTAGCTGTCTCACGCTGTAGCGTAGACCCTGCTCGGCCGCCCAGCCGAATCCCATCATATCCTTTGAGGGTTTCCGCCCTGCCACGGCGGGCCGGCTGACGCCCTATTTAGCGCCATGCCGAAACGGATCGACCGAACAGTCCGGCATGATCTGTCTAATTTGCTTTGGAGTGCCAAAAATCAAGACTTGTGGCACGTCGAGCCGCGCCCGTGATTTCAGCCGGTCGGACGGGCCATCCATCGGGGCCAAAAGTCGGGGGTGGCGGTCTACCGCCACAGCTTCTCGAACCGCGCCGGGTTGGCGGCGGTGTAGCGGACGGTGTGCTGGATGTTGCGGTGGCCGAGGTAGTCCTGAATCAGCCGGGTGTCCGCGCCTTGGTCGGCCAGGGCGTAGCCGCAGGCATGGCGCAGCATGTGTGGATAGGCGGGCAAGGGCAACCCGGCCCGCTCGCCGCACCGGCGCACCACCAGCCACGCGATCCGTCGGAATTTTTCGGCGGGTCGCGTTTTGCCGCATAACTCCACCACGTGGAGTTATGCGGAACCATATAATCACTGATTGTCGCGGACGCTTCGCGCCCGCGACAACGGGGCGGCGGATTACAATCCGCGAGGTTGCTTGGCGCGAAGCGCCGCACAACCTCGCGGATCAAGCCGACTTCAGGCGAAAAAGCCTGCGGCTTTCTCGCCTTGCGCGGCTTATCCGCCGCCCCGTTAGGCCGCTCCACAGCCCGATCGAGTGTTTATTCTAACGGCTATACTACGATTCACCTAAACTCAGGAGAACAGAGATGTCATTTCAGAACAATTACCCAAATTTGGTTGCAGAGAAACCCCAGGCCCATACCCGTTTAATTAGAGACTACGACGGCGCCAACAGAGACTTTGACTACATCATTATCGGTTCCGGTATGGGCGGCGGTATATTAGCCGATGACTTAGCTGACCGACTGGGCCAGAGCCATCGCATTCTGGTGCTGGACGCTGGTTCGTTCATTTATCCGACACACGTCTACAACATCAGCCGCATACCAAACTTTGCCGTGGCCAATCATTTCGGCGTTGACAATTTCAAGCAATCATCGACCCCTGATCAATTCATTGGCGGCCAGCCACAATTCGCTCTTGGCGGGCGTTCGATCTTTTGGTCTGGCCTAATCCCACAAGCTCAGGACTGGGAACTGGATTTTTTCCCGGATAACGTGCGCTCAGCTTTATCTTCGGATTACTTCGACTTGGCGGCCGACCGGATGAACGAGTCCATCTCGCTCGGTGAAAAGGCGAAGGAGTTGGTGGAGCATTTCCGCAGTAGCCCTCTGAACGGTGATTTTGATATACAAGAGACACCTCGCGCTTTGCACCAACCCTATCTCAATCGCGATGGCATACCGCGGGATCAGTTCTTTGTGGAGCCGACGGGCGTATTTAATGCCGCCGAACTGCTCATCAACCAGGTAGGCTTAACGCCTGGCGTAGATCAAAACGGCAAAGGTCTCTTCATCAAACTCAATAGCTTCGTTGAGGCCATTACTGACGTTCCTCATGGATGGTATGAAGTCAGTACCACGAACACAGTCACAGGGGAACAAGTCAGCTTTTACACCCCCAAGGTTGTGATTGCCGCTGGCTCTACGGAGAGTCCGAAGCTGATCAATCGTTCCGCGATTTACCAAAGTCTACCCGATCATGTAAAGGGGCTTGTAGGCTTTGGGTTGACGGATCACCCCGTTACCGGAGAGTCACAGGCTTATGTCTCGTCGTTGGGAAATAGTCCACGTATCCCTCTTAGTCGCCGGGATCACGCCAAGATCATCTTTTACTCACGCGGCAAGCGTGACGCTAGCGGCCATGTGATCTTTCCCTTCAATATCGAGATGAACGTCAACCACGAATATTGGCACCTACGTAACAACGACCCCTCCGCGGAACCAGTCGATGACAATCCCAGCAAGACCCGCGTGGATATTAAATTCAGCTTCGCCAATTGCTTGGACGATTTCAACGGCATTTTCTCGCAACCCAACGACGGTTACAGGCCCTATGTACGCTTCAAGCGCTTTTCTGTGCTTGATGATCTGTTGCAGTCACGTTTCCCGGCACTCGCAGGCTGGCAAAAGAGCCACCAGGAGTTTTTCAATTTACTCAATGAAACCCGAAATCGCGTGTTTGCGGAATTCAACGATGTGGACTGGATTACCGGTGAGTATGGCGGTGGTAACGGCAAGCAATGGCCTTTCGGTTGGGGTACTGTACATCATGCCTGCGGCACCTTGCGGATGCCCTGGAAGCCCAATCGCAACGCCAGCTTTAACCACGAGTCGGTTGTGGATGAAGACCTCAAGGTCCGAGGCGCCACCGGTCTCTATGTTTGCGACATGTCCGTCATGCCAATCAGCACGGCTGCGAATCCCGTCCGCACCCTTGCGGGTCTAGCCTTGCGTCTCTCGCGACATTTGGGTTGAAAGCGTCAGCAGCGCTTCACGTCGATCGGTAGCACGTTGGCCTACTGATTGGTTTCACTAGTGGGCTGCCGCAAAAGTTTTGACAGGTAGCGATGGGGACCCTATGGTGGGGTCAACAGGAGGAAACCCCATGGCCCACAAATACTTGGTTGACCTCACCGAAGAGGAGCGGGGATACCTGCTCGACGTCATCCGCAAAGGCAAAACGACCGCGCGCCGGGTCGCGCGCGCCCATGTTTTGCTGCGTGCCGCCGAGGGTGCCACCGATGAGGAGATTGCCGAAACGCTCCGCCTGGGACGGTCGACGGTGCATCGCCCCCGCCAGCGCTTTGTGGATGACGGACTGACGGCAGCGTTAAGTGAGCCGTCTCGGTCGGGTTCACCGCCGGCCTTGACGGGTAAACAGGCGGCCTTTCTGATCGCCTTAGCCTGTAGTACCCCACCGGCGGGCCGCCATCGGTGGACCTTGAAACTGCTGGCCGATCGCTTGGTGGAACTGCGCCAAATTGACATGATTTCCCCGGATACCGTCGGTCGCGTGCTGAAAAAAACGACTTCAAACCGTGGCAACGCCAAGAATGGTGTATTCCCAGTGTCAGTCCCGACTACGTCTGGCCTATGGAGGAGGTCCTGGACTTGTACGCCGAACCCGACGATCCCCGGTATCCCCCAGTGTGTTTTGACGAAAGCCCCGTGCAGTTGACCAGCGAAACCCGTCATCCGCTGCCTGCTCATCCCGGTCAGCCGGCGCGCTATGACTCTGAATATAAACGGGAAGGCACGGCAAATTTGTTTCTGTTCGTCCAGCCCTTGCAGGGTTGGCGTCAGGTCAACGTCACTCAAAAACGGACTAAACAGGACTTTGCCCAACCAATGCGGTTACTGGTCGATGTCTACTTTCCAGCGGCCGAACGCATCCGGCTGGTCATGGATAATCTCAACACCCATACCCCCGCGGCCCTGTACGGGGTCTTTCCCCCGGAGGAAGCTCGCCGAATCACCCGCAAGCTCGAATTTCACTACACCCCCAAGCATGGCAGTTGGCTCAATATGGCCGAATGTGAGTTGGCCGTTCTCGCCGGCCAGTGTTTGGATCGTCGCATTCCAAACATTGAAACCTTGCGGGAGGAAATCGCCGCGTGGCAAGGCCCGCGCAACCAACTCCAGACCAAAATCCACTGGCAGTTTGGTACCGACGTGGCCCGGGTCAAACTCAAGCGCATCTATCCGTCCTTGGAACCCACCGAAAATCTGGTCGGGCCAGAAGAGGCTTCCGAACCTGTCAAAACTTTTGCGGCAGCCCACTAGAGGGGTTTGCACCGTTTTAACGATAAAGTTCAAGGGATTTTTCAGCACCCAACGTGCAAGGTGATGGGCGCGGAGCAAACGCAGCTTCGATAGACCGACTGTTTCCTTTTGTCCGATGTTGCGCTGCAACATTTCCGACAAGTCATTGATTTTCTGAGGACCGAAAAACTCCGACATGGGACAAAATGGATGAAACCCTGTTAGAGCGGTGTCCGCTCTCGCGCCCCGTGCGTGACGTGAAGAATTTGAACCGTCTGTTCTTGCTCTTTCACGCAGAACAAAACCCGGTAGCTGCCGAAAATCAGGTTTCTGATTTCGTAGCTGTAGAAAGGGGTCTGAGTAGCAAATGGACGGAAAGTCGGCATAAGCCTAGGCAGGTAACTCAACCTGCTAGTGCGCCACGAGGCGCCGGTTCGCTAGTGGCTGAAAGTGCCACCGAGAAAGGGCCGACCCAGCCCATCTCGTACCGAGTCTTGAGCCGACTGCCGGTAACGACAGGGGTTAAGCGTAGACAGGGATGCGGTAGGCCGTAAGCCGCAAGGCTGAAGTGATGGAGCCCCGTTAATGATACTTGCGGGAGGGTCGATGACGTTAACTGTAGCTGCTCGCAATCATCGGCGGGTTTGCGCGCAATCATCGCCGGTTTTCTGCTCACATTAACTGATTCTATCCGGCCATCGCTGCTCACATTGTTTGCAACGATGCGCGCAATCATGAAGCCTTGCTTGCAATCATCCGGTGGTCTGCTCACATTAATTGCAACCGAGGATGGGATAGCCAACCGCTTGAGATGGATGGCATTTGTGCTAACCGGTTAAGAAACTCGTGTGGCGGTCATCAAAGCTGACTTTGAATTTTTTACCGGGTTGATTGCCCAGAAAACCGAGATTTTCAGCGGTCTGGTGGACATACCGGCAGTGGTTAAGAAAACCACCGTTTTCTTGCCTGCTCCGTTGCAGGGAATGTGAGCAGAGGAACCGATGATTGCAAGCACCGGGCGATGATTGCAAGCACAGTTGCAGAGAATGTGAGCACGGCCTCCCCGATAGAATCAGTTAATTTGAGCAGGAAAAAGCCGATGATTGCGCGCAAACCCGCCGATGATTGCAAGCGGCTACAGTTAACTTATCAGAAGACCACACCGCCGTCCGCGGGAAGGGCAGAGGACAGGCGGCCTCTCCGGGGTCTGAGAGCACGGCATGGCGCAACAGGGAACCGGTGAACGTGGGAGATCCTGACCGTTCTTCCGGGAGTGGGAGTACCGATGAACAAGGGTAACAGCGAGGACATTGGGACCAGCCCTTTTAAGGTACTCTTGCAACTAACTGATATTTTTGAGGTTATTTTTGCTGTTTTACACAATTTTAGGCTAAATTTCGTTGTAAGTCATTGATTCTACGTTGCCACCTTAAAAGGGCTGGACATTGGGACGACGGGCAGGAAGTCAGATGGGGCATAGTACCGATGAAGCGGAGTAACGCCCGTGGAGGGAAGGCCCCTGGGTGGAATCGACCTTGGAGGGGAAACGTCATGGGTCCAACCGAGACCTGCGCTATGACGGATACGAAACTGAAGAGGATAGCGTCGCTTTCCGCACAGACTGGCGGCGTGCTTCCATGGGCTGAATAGGACGAAGGCCAAGGGCATCGACGGGATTGACCGTACAAAGCGACGTGAATGGTTTTATCCTGAGCCTATTGCCTGAATTGGGCATGATGGGTTCTAAATGGGGGGGAGTCCGGGTGACCGGCTCCTCTACCAGCTAATGAAAGTTGCCCATTTTTATGAATAATCCGGGCTAAGAGTTAAGGCGTTTCCTCCACCCGGACGGTGATCCCTTCCCCTTCGAGGACCGCGACTAAGGCACGGGTCAGTTTCGCCGCCATGGCCGGTGCCGTTTGGCCGCGCCAGCGTTGCTTGAGGGACAACACTGGCCGGACGAACACCGACCACCGCAGGGGCTGATCCAGGTAACCCTCGCCTTCGCTGGCCGCGCAGCCACAGCCGATCATGAATTCGGCGTCCCCTTCCGCATATTCGATGAACCAGCCCCAATCCTCTCCCAACGGGTAGCTGGTCACGATGCCCGTCTGCATCAGCGCATTGGAGAGCCATAACGCTAACTCGAAGCCATACGCGCCGGGGTTGACCTGGCAGGATTCCGGGAGGTAGGGCAGGAAGCGGCTGGAATAAAATTCAATGCGGGTCATAGAGACGCCCCAAATAACCGGATGATTTCTGGTCAGGTTCAAGTTCAGCGTGTGCGAACGTCATATTGCGTCAGCACACATTCTCCCCCCAAGCCCTCGGCTTCCACTAGCAGCCCAACATTGCGGGTATAATAACGGCCGCGCCATTCCATGCGCCGCTCGGCAGTAATTTGTGGGTCGTCACAGTCGAAGTTCTCAATCCGGACTGCATCGACGTGTTTCAGCGCTGGCGTTTCGATTCGCTCACTGCCTGCCATAGTCCACGTCCCGACATGCTCACGCGCCTTGGGTTCTCCCGGGATCAGTGGCTCGCTGCCGTCGCGCCCGGGATTCGGCGCACTGAATACGTGGCCGTTGGCATCCGCAAACAAATAGGAAACCAGTGGTTTATCCTTTTTGATTTGCAGTTCCGTGCGAAAGTACTGGACATGATCACGGGTGCTAGCGGAAACCAGCCGGAGGGTCTTGGTGAAAGAGTATTCCAGAACACTGCGGGCATCCCCGAACCCCGTATTCAAGGTCCGGGGCGCGGGCGCGTCGCGAGCATGGCCCAGCGCGACGCGGCGGCGTGCGCCTCCGCTAACAAAGCCGCCCAGTCATCGGGCGGATGGCCGCTGGCCAACATGTTGCTAAAAACCCGATAAGCGTCATCCTCTTGTTCGTAAGCGCGTCGGGTCTTCTCATCATTGACCCAAGCGAAAACGATGACGCGGCTCGGGGCGTGATAGCGGAAAAACAGGCGATACTGTTGAAAGAACTTGACGCGAAACCAATGGGTATGAGCTTCACCCAGCGTATGACCTTGCCGGTACTCGCGACGTGTCGGGTCTTGAGGGACGACCTCGAAGACCAAGCGCGTGATTGCCGCCAGCCGTTTGCTGGCATTTTTCTTGAGATAACCCACCGGGTCCTTCTGTTGAAGGCCCTCGACCTGCTGGATCAGCCTTTCCACCTGATCGAGGAACAGCGGATGGGCAAAGAGGGTCCAGCCGTTGACGACCAGCGGTGCCGGCGATGCGCCGCTCATTCGTCATCGGCCGATAGCGGCGCCTCCAGATCGACCGCCACGTCCCCGACCAGCGCACGCAGACGGTGTAACCAGGCTCGGTCCAGCGCCGCCAGCCGTTCCGGATGACCAGCGATGTCACGCGCCAGAAGATCGAGGAAGGGCCGCAAGGCGGGATCTTCGCCCGGGGCCGCCGCCGCGCGCGTCATTAGGACGGCGCCGTTGGGAAGGATCGCGTAATGGATCTTATCGCGTTTGCCCAGCTTAAGGGCGCGTCGCACACTCGCCGGCACCGTGGTCTGATACCGATCGGTGAGGGTGGATTCAACGTCAAGGAGGGGGGGCATGGCGGTCTCGAGGGATCAACAGTTAATCGCTTGGAGCGTAATGCAAATGCATTGTTCTGACCATCCCCGTGCGGGTTAAGTTCGGCGCCCTCTTTCGAGAATATCGATTTTTTCTCCGTGCAGGAGGTGACGCTAAATGAATCATTAAATCCACTTTCAATCATGATTTGGCCTATTATCATGAATCCCGTCCCCACCCCCTGCGCCGCCCCCTTTCGTTCGTAAATACATGATGACATGTTACGAGGGTGAGGGTTCACGGCGGAGGCTAAAGCGCCGACGGGATCCACTCCATGGAGCCTGCGGATGAGTGGGCATTGCACGGGTCCGATCCATCGTTCGGATTACCGGAAAATTGACCGGAGGGAAAAATCCACTCAATGCTTTGTAAGCATTTTATGGAGATCCGTATCCCCGTCAGGAACACGACCCGATTGCGCCAGTACCGCAGGCATCCGCGCGGACCCCAGAAGCCGCCCGTGAAGTGAACGCACGATCCCCGCCGACCTCCGGGGTCCGTCGCCCGCTGGCTGGCGCGGCGCCCGCAGGCCCTCTGAGCCGCAACCCCTGGAAAGCTCAAGGTCACCTTCAAAACCCGGGCGTTGGAACTCCCCTGCTGAAGACGAACCTATATCAGCGATTCCCTCACCATAAACCCGACCGGAGCATCGCATGGAGACCACGCCACACAATCTGAGCACCCTGTTCGATCAATTAGGGCTGCCGTCCGACGCCCTCGCCATCCAGAATTTCATCCATGGGCATCGGCCGTTCGATCCGAACACTCCACTCCAGCAGGCCTCCTGGTGGACCCCCGCTCAAGCGGAATTCCTGAAACAGGCCATCGAGGAGGATTCGGACTGGGCCGAGCCGGTGGATGAACTCGACGCCCTGTTGCGGCCCGCGCCAGAAGCGTCCTGAATCCAGCATCCCTCCACAAGAAAACGACTAGTGGGTCAAGTGCCTTGCTGATCGCCATTATTTCCCTCGGTTTTCGATTTAATATATTGATAAGATTATTATTAATTCTGATCAATGGCCGTGGTCAAGGCAAGTGACCCACTAGTGGGTCCAATGGTTTGCTTATCGCCATTAAGATCCACCCCTGGATTTGGAATAGGCGGGTAACTCGTCGCTCCAGAACCCCTTCATTGGCCCGCGGGTGGTGACCGATATTCCGGTGGAGTCGGCAACGCCCCACGCGGAATCGACTCGCGCCGTGCGCCCGCACTGGCGGCGCGGTCACTTCCGGCGGCCTACGGCGAGAGTCTGACCGACCGCCGGATCGGCTGGATTCGCCCGACATGGGTCAAAGCCGCCGAGGCTTTCGGCCGGAATCAGTCCCCCGCCGGAGGACCCTGGATGAACCGGTGGCGCGCGGCTAAAGTCGCTGAATGGTAAAGCTCATGCCCTCGACCCATGGCCTCGTTCTGACACCCACAACCAGGGCAAGGCATCGCTGCGCAGGGTGAGATAGCGTTTGATGGCCCGCAGTTCATCGCCGGCGATCGGATGTTCCACGGCCAAGCCGTTTTTGAGGCGCCGTACCCATAGCCGGGCGTGGTCGAGATCGGCGTCATTGCGACGGAGACCAACGGCTTCGCTGACCCGGAGACCGTGGCGAAACATCGTCAGTACCCGCAGGTAATCACGAATCCCATGCCGCCCTGCTTTGGCCGCTGTCAGCAAGGGTAGGCGTAAGGATTCCTTCGTAAATGAGTAACAAGCCTGGCATCAGGCTAATAAAACCTGTTTTAGCGTTTTTTTGTACGATTTTCGCCTACGCATCCCGACCGTTTTCTTAGTCAATTATCGTAAAGGTAAAAGGATGGTTTTCTTAGGCGGTGTTCTAATCATCCGGGCGCGAAGCGCTCCATTTATCATAAATTTATTTTTAAAATTAGCTGCTTGTTGATGTTAAAGCCACTATTGCCCATTTTTGCACAAATCATTCAGTCACCCTGTTACTCATTTACGAAGGAATCCTTACGCCTACCCAGCCATGGGGGGTTCCTGTGTCTATTTTAATATCGAGCCAATCCCGACCTGCCCATGCGAACCCCCTGTCGGCTGGAGTAGCCGTGGCGTTACTTGGACGCATGGAAAAAAACTTCCCCTCAGCAGTAGTTCTAAGACCCCACGTTGTTTGGCAATTCGGGCATTGGCAGTAGAAATCTTCCGGTGGGTTAGGACTGAATCGCGCCTCATGGCCACACAGGCGAGAAAGAGCACCAATTTGCCGAATAGCAGAATCGATCATTTCAGCAACCTGGGGACTGGCAAACTCTCCTAATAAGTTCGTTAATTGTGAAACCTGTTCATCATCAAGGGGTTTCATCAGTTGTACATGGGTAGGAGAAACACTGTTAAACTGCTCAGGCCAATCATCAGTCAGTTGTTTAACCCGCGTAGGAAGAGGCCCTAGCCGACGACCGTAGCCTTTAACTAGTGGTCGGAGGAGCCATTCATCGATGAGCCTCCCCATCTTTTCGACCACATACAAATCCATCGGCGAGATACGGAGATACTGAGATGAAGTATGGCTGGCTTTATTGCCAGGCCAGCAAATAACCCGGTCTTGATCCAAGGGTTCTTCATCTTCAAGGGTGTCGCCGAACCAGGCTACCGGTATGAGCCGCAAATAGAGACTACCATCACGTGTGTCACTGATCGTCCAGTCCAGATGGTCCCGTTGCACAATAAACTGTTTACCCGCTCCACTAAAGCTCAGTTGCCCTTCTTCGATGCTGCATTCATACCGATCTCTCTCCAAGGCTCGCTTTAAAACTAACCCAATATAGTCACTATAAGAGGATTGCAATTTCTGGTGCTGAGCTAGGCGCTCTTCACGGGTGAGTTGTTGATCTTTTTGATTGATCTGCAACATTTCCCATAAGGGCGGCAAGTGACGGTAGTGAAGATCATGATTGAAAATATCAGTCCGATGAATTTCGGTCGGCACCGCCGCGTTAGCAGGAACACGACTATACAAACCTTGCGTATACTGCTTCAAGCTACGAATTCTACGCCATTGTTTTTGCAATTCGGCCAAGGTCTCTTTCCCTGCTTTCAGCTGGATTCCGGTCTTATCGTCCTGGTATGCCTCGCCCCACAGTCGGCAGATGTCCCGCCGCAACCGGAAATGAGTCTTGTCGGGGTCCTCAAAGTCAAGCGCCTCTTCCAGTTGTAAATTCAGCTCTTGAATTTCCTCAATCCGACCAGAAAGATAACGATCCAGCTTATCCAACAAACGCTTGTAGAGCCGATTTTCGTAGATGGCGTAATCATCTTCACTGAAACGGGCCAAGATCTTCCGTGGCAGGACACCGCTCAGGGTCCGCTGCTGCCAACAATCGGAGTGTGAGGCCAAATGCGTGAGGGCCGATGTTGCCAGTCGGCGCGCACGCGCAACTGGAACAACCCAGTTGTCGTAGCGCAGGTCCATGCGAGGTTGATCCGATATAAACTGCAAATGACCTTCTTCGAGGACTTCTGCCACGGATCGCTCCAATTCCTTCAGTTCGCATTGGGCGGCAATTTCGCTCGGCAGCATCGGCGAAATATTCCGGTTGCCATCAGCCACTTTCCCGGCGATGGTCATGATCGCCTCAGCGGCCACAGCCACCAGCTTGCCGTTCTCCTCATCTTGGTCCGATAGTTCAATAAATGCATGTCCTGCGTTTTCAAGGCGGATAGCCCCTGATCCATCGTCCAGTAGCAAGCCACCCGCTTGCAACTCGTGACCATTAACGACCAACCGATCCAGTAAACTGTACCTGCCCGGCGTCAAATCACTTGGCAGTGTATCCAGTTGTCTGCCGGTGAAACGATCCAGAACTTTCATATATTCCGTTCCTTACGGATCCGATCCTTGGCCAGCAATTCCAGTGAGCGGCGTGGTTCCGATGACCATTTTTTCCAAATATTGGTCAACACGTCTTCAATCGCTTCAAGATCCTTGATGTCGACATCATATCGACCGGTAACTTTGCCACGGCGGAATACCCGACTGGCAAGAAGATAGTCTAACGCATCCTCTTTCCGTCTCCCGGTCGCCATAAATACCGGGATGAAACGCAAGGCCTGTTTCTCAAAGCGATTACCCCAGCCCAGATCAAAACGATCCCGCAAAATATTGGTGAGCGGCCCGGTCGTCAAATCTTCCAGTAGTTCTCTTACTTCATCTTCGTTCTGCGTGATCGCATCGTCGAAGCGCGCCATTAATGATTTGAAAGTGTAGCTTACCCTGGATTTTTCCTCGATCTCAAAACTGGTTTCATGACGGGGCAGGGTCATCACATGAGCACGGTCATAGGTCTTATCAGCGAATTCATTAGTAGTCTCATCATGATTAGCCGTACCTACAAACCAGACATTTTCTGGAATACAAATCTTACGCCCCTCCATAAGACGTACTGGCGCATTGGGCAATGGTCTTTCCGACAAACTGATCAATCGCTCTCTGGGATCATTCTTTTCAAGTGCTGAGAGAAATTCAGCAAAATATTGCTCAGGGCGCGAAAGATTCATCTCATCGAGCAAAATAATATTGCATCGATCCCGGTAAAATTCAGTCCCTGCTTTATAAAGACCTTGCAGGCAGTCGCGTTCATAAAAACGCTTCTCGAAAGCATTATAGTGTCCAAGCAGGTCGTCACGATCTCTCCATCCCGCCTGAACGGCAATATCGGTACATTGCCCGCCGACGGCCTTGGCAAAGGCTTTTGCCAGGCTGGTCTTGCCGGTACCACTGATTCCTTGAAAGATATGCAGTTGACTCATCGCTAACCCAGCGATGAGCAATTGAATATCCTCGAGACGAAAGTAAAGCGGCGTCTTATCTTCAGCCTGAGCGATCCGGTGTTGTAATTCAATGGCAAATTGCTTTAGATTAGGAACATCCTGCTCTGACAGATTCAACTCAGTGGCTTGGCGATCTTTGCTCCAATCGTTACGCGATGCGCTATCCATCCATGACATCTGTGGAAATGGTTTTTCCGCTTGGTGGGATTGGGTCAGATCGTCTACGGTCTTACCCAAATTGTCCAGTCGGCTACTCAGTATTCGATTGTTTTTTTCAAGCGCCTGCTTTTCTTTCTCCAGGTTTTGCTTATCGGTGACGCCAAGACGCAGACGATGCAATTCAGCCTTCGCTTCTGCCAGATCAGATTCGATATCAGCGAGTTTCGATCTTTGTGCATCACAAATCTGTCGCAACTCCTCATTTTTAGCATGCAAATCATCATCCTGATTGTTGGTGAGCTGATTTTCGAGCTGATTAATTTTTTGCTTACAAGCCGCTAATTCATGGAGTAATTCTTGCGCTGGCCGCCCTGCCAATGATTCGGATAATTCACGATACTGCTCAAGTTGCTCTTCAGCATCCCTCAAATCCTGGTAGGCTTTCTCAAGACGCGCTTCGGTACGCTGACGCGCTTCATCGTGGCGCTTGAGTTCCAGTTCGGCTTCGTGGAGTGCTTCTTTACGAATTACAGTTTCCCTACGTTTCAGTTCTTTCCACTCGATGTCTAAGCGACACTGGTCTTGCTGGTAGGATCGCTCCTTGGCAGCAATCTCCGCTTCGCGTTCCATAAGTTTGGCTAATCTTTTAGCTTCATCATCATGGGCCTGCTGCTCGGCTTGATGAATGTCGCGGCGAATCTCATTCCTTTTTGATTCGAGTTCGGCAATCTCATTCTTCAGTTCACGCAGGGCCTTATCGTTTTGAGCTGCGAATCCGGATCGTGCATCAAGCTCGCGTAATTCCAGGTCACGCTCCTTATCTGTCAAAGCTGATCCTGTTTTATCTAGGTCGGTTTGACGCTGGTCCAACTCTGCCTTCAGTTTAGTGAGTTCTTCACGTTGTTTATTTTTTTCATCATTGCACCTTGCAAATGCCTCTTCTTTCCGTGTCAAATCTTCCGAGCGTTTTTGGATACTTTTATGTATCTCAAGAATTTTCGCTGATAGTCCCGAGATTTCTTTCAAAATTTTCTCAGCCTCAGCCTGAATGGCTGAATCAGATTTTTCCAGAGTGGCGAGTTGAGCTGTTTCCATGATAGGTAATGCAGTATCTGGATTATCATTTTCATTAATCTCTTTGACAGAATTTATACTCTTCCTCGCGCCTTCAAATTTTTCGTGTAGCGTTGTAGAGCTATTGGGGCCTTTCGGTGGTCTATGTTTCTTTGCCATGATCAGTACCATTTCTTGAAAATTTGAACCCATTGAACTACGAATTCGGCATACGCCATTGCTTCTTCCTTGATCGCTCTATCCTTGCTGGAATGGCCAGCCTTTTTGTTTCGGACATCCGCCATATCCAGCAGTCGATTGAACTGTAATTCACTCGACGCGAACGTGTGGTAAGGATGCCCGTCTTGATTGCAGGTCGCCAACAAGGTGGCAAACAGTAGCGCTTTAAGTGATGTCGATCCTTGACGAGTCACCGCCGTTCTCACCTGGTTGAGTGGCTGTGCAGCAAGCCGCCTGATCACGTCATCAGTCAGGCAGGCAAGATGACTGGCTTTAAGGTAATCGCGTGCTTCTCCATTTTTCCATTCAGACTGGATACGCCAATGCGGCAACCGCTGAATGTCTGGGGGATAGACTTTGAGCATCCACTGCAGGACGCTTTCGGCAAGGTTATGCATTTCGATCAGTAGACTGGTAATATCTTCCGGCCAAGTTCGTGCTTGCCCCGACAATAGCTCCATCCTGCGTTTTACCCCAGCGAGATAGCCTCTGATGCTGGGAACCTTGCTTGACCAACCGAAATCGGCCAGCAATTTGAGGTCGACTTCATTCTCCAAAGAACGCAACCATTCAGCCGCAGTCATATCGGTGGCTGGTTTCTGCCCAAATGCGTTGGCGATATAGCGGGCCACATGGGGATAATCGGGTAAAATCTCCTGGAGTGGTTTGCGTAACCATACCGCGGCGTGTTGCAATCTAAAGGGATCTGCAATCAGCCATGGCGGATCTCCGTCGCGATCGGCAAAAATCCATGTCCACAGCCACGTCGGCTGTGTGCTATCCTCAATGAAGCTGAAGCTTTCCATGTGCAAGCGGGGTAAGCAGGGGCGGTCACCCGCGTCCCGCTGCTTTGCATGAGCGTAATCCCTCTGGTAGTGTCGATACGCTTCAAATAGCGATCCCAGGTCCAAAGTACCTTCGATGGCATGTTTCAGGCGGAATGGGCGATCCTCTTTCCCGGAATTCCGATCAAACACGAATACCGGATATCCCTGCTCATCGGTTCGCCTGGGTTCAATTTCTCGAAGTTCTTTGGTGAAGCGCGGTAGCCAGTTTCCTGAGATGGCATCCTGATAGGCATACCCGATACAAACCGGTGCTTCGGTCGTCTCGTCCTCATCAAGCCGCTGCTCACCCTCCGGCGTCAACGCCCCCAGACTGGTCATCCACCCATTTGGGATCAGTTGTGCCGCCATAATGAACTGCACCAGTTCACAGTTCAGACCCAGCAGGTCAGCGATTTCCTGAGGATCCTGACATTTCGCCCGAACTAATCCGAGTATCGCCTGTTGAAACAGATTGAGGCGCGAGTCACGCTGTTCCGGATCCGGATATAATACTTTCCAAACGTACACCGGCCAGAGAAAGGGGCGACTGCCTGAAGCTGGGGGTCGGGATACTTCTTCAATTTGCAACAGGTAGCGTTCAGCCGCCATGGGCTTGCTCCTTGCGGCAGAGTTCCAGAAACGCGGCTAGTGCTGGAACAGCTTCCTTGGCCAAGGCCCCTTGCGCCATACGCGGATCGCCAACGGCAATCAACAGTTTGCGCTGGCGACTCATGGCTACGTTCAGGCGATTGGCTACCCGCAGATGACCATACTTTTTATTGAGCAAGCGCTCACGGTCGACCGGTTCATGTTGTTCGGTAATGACGTTATCGTTGGCGCGCACGATTGACAGGAACACGACATCGAATTCTTTGCCCTGAAAGGCATCGACGGTGCCAACACGCAGACGCTCTTCACCGGAGTCAGTTTGCTGATAGGGGCGTGCAATGCGGATCTCGCCCTCTTCATCCTCGGCCAGCCCACCGCTACGAAAAGTTTCGAGGATCCGGTCGGATTGTGCGCGATAGAAGCTGATGACGCCGATGCTCAGCGATGGCCCGCAGGCATCGGCGATGCGTTTCACTTCACGGGCGATAACATCGGCCTCGGCCTGACGGATGTGGCTGGGTCCCCGCCGGCTTTCTTTCCCTTCGCTTAAAGGAACCTCCAGCCACGCGGCACAACGGTTTTCATAACCTGGAATCGTATGAGCAAAATCAGCGGCTGGCCGCCCCGAGCGTAATTTATCCAACCTTTCGGATTCATAAAATTGCTGACTGATAAAGTCGCCCAGGGTGGGATGCATCCGATACTGGGTATCGAGCATGACGACACGTTGAATGTTGTCTACTTTTTCTTGTTCTCTGAGTTGTCTTACCAGACGTTCAAACAGGCTTTGTTCGTAGGCTTTGGCTTGCGCCTCGCTCAAGCTCTGTCGTTCAATCAATTCTTCCTCCAAATCCCGCTGAACCAGATGGGGTAACTGGCGATGATCGCCGACGAGGACAATCCGGCGCCGCGCCATGGCCATCGGTACAAATAAATCCAGCGGATTTGCACGGGCGGCTTCGTCAATGACGACGGTATCGAACTCAATCTCCTCGGTTTTCTCAGCGTCACTCAGCTCCTTTAAGTTGCTCATGTGCTGGCTGGCTGCTTGCTGACAGGTGGCGCCCACAATGCTGGCGTATTCGCGAACGGTGCGTTCGGCCTGCTGCGGATCCTGGGCCAGCGCGGCATGGTAAGTCGCTACGACCGACGCAATCCCGCGCCGGGATTGGCGTAAGGGAGCTTCTATCGAATATTCAATATAATTGAGAAGTTCCACGGCTTCCCTGGTGAGCGCCTGCTTGAGTACCGGAGGCCGGTAATCCGGAATCAGCCGATCCAGCATCGCCCCCTTGAAGTCCGCCAACTCGGCCAGATCGGCCGCTGTTGCCTCCCGAGTCAGCGCCAGCCGTTGCAACAAACTGCACTCCGCTTCTTGAAGCGGAACATTGGCGCGTTCGAGTGTGCGCCTCAACTGGTCAATCCGATCAGCCCCGTCATCACTGAACCCGGTCGGCGTTGTTCGCAGTGCTCGCACCAAGCGTAGTAACCTGGCGGGTTGACGTGATTTGAGCGGTGCTCCCGCTTTGCGCTGTCTTTTCAGAAACTCATCCCATTGATCCCTGATCTTAGGAGGCAGGCGCACACTCAGTCTGGCCAACTGCTGCAACAGGGCGTCGATTTGTTCGAACTGGGCGTATTGTTCCGCCGGCGACAAGCGGGCGAGCCGCAAACCCATGATTCGACGCCGGAGATCAGCCAACGGTTGCGTCAGGGGTTCGCGGGCCTGGACGGCTTCCAGACCAGCAGAGATCTTGGCGCGTTTGCGTTCGCACCAAACCTTGACCGGATCGACGCCACCTTCATTACTACGACTTCGTCCGCCAATCCGTACCGCCGGCAGGCCAAAGACTTCTGCCCGATTCAGGGCATTATCCACCGCATCATGCTGGTAACTGGTGATGAGCACCTGGTGCTGCAACAAATTTCCACCACGGGTTTCTACCAGCCGTCGTTGCAGGGCAGCGATGACCTGGGTTTTCCCCGTGCCTGGCGGACCGACAATCAACGCCAGGTCAGGCGTATTGATGGCAACCTCCAACGCACGTTCCTGACGCTCGGTGGGGGGACCCTTAAAACAGGCTTTCGCGTAGGGAGACAGGCCCTTGAGTTGACGGTGCCGGGCGCTGGGCGGCGCTACGCCTTCGAGCAGATAGCTCAATTGGGGCAGGCGGCGACCGGATTTTATGGACTGCTTTGCACGCTCACGCCGTTTCCTTATCGCTGCATCGCCAGAAAGCGAATAGTAAAGATAACCCTTGGCCGGGGGACGTTCGGTACGCCGGTCCTGAGGAGGGACCAGAATGACACCATTTCCGCGAAATTCTAAAGTGCCACGAACCGGACGTCGTTGGTCGTTCCCCCCACTGGTCAAGGAATCTTCGAACGCGGTATCGAGATCCAATTCACGTTCACCGAGTTCAACTTGGGTGGAGGCGCTCATCTCCAATGCACGCCACCGATCCCGGAAGTTTTTCACTTGATCGGCATCGGCCTGGAGAAACCAGGCCCGGCGCTCGTCTTCCATCAGACTGACTTGCTGGAAACGTAATGAACCCAGCTGCCGCGCACAGTCTTGCGCCTGCTCCCACTCCAACGCACCGTACTCTTGCCAAAGACGCAGGTAACTGCCGTTATCGCGCAATGCGGCTTCTAACAAGGCCTGTTGCTCTTCGCTTTGCCGTTGTGTGGCAACGCTGGCGTCCTGAAAAACGATTTTTCCGGCAGCCATTGCCAATTGCCCGGTAAAACCTTGCAGGGCAGTCACGCGCATCAACTTTAGTGCGCCTTTATACCGCCTGACCGTTCCTCGCCAGCGATCTCCGAACAGTTCAAAGCTGTCATTGGCCTCCTTGTCGAAACGACCCAGAAATACTTGACCCGGAACTTTCGGAGAAGCGGCCGGTAAGCCGTCTTCTGCAATAAAGTGCTCGTTAAGCCAATGGATGGCCTTGTTGATGTCAGCGGTAGCAATCTCCCCCTTGTCGGCCAGGTACTCGGTGATTGCCTCATCAACCGTAATCGATAAATCCAATTGGAGATGCTCAACCAGTTCCAACCACTGGAGATGCAGGATTTTGCCGCGATGATGGCGCAGAACCCACACAGTAAGACCTCGCTGTACCTGAAGTGCAATCTTGGACCGGTTATCCTTAACAGTAGCCCGGCAAACCCAATCGTCTTGCCGGATCAGGTAGTCATCATCCAGGGCTTGCACCTGAACGACCTGGCCATCCTGCCATCCACCGGTCAGATCATCACCGGTGAGTTGCACCAATTCACTCGACAACAGAGGAAAATCGCTGATTTTCATGGCGCACTCACCATACAAAACGCCAGACGACGTGTTCTTCCTCGATCAGGCCCAGGTGTAGCCAAAAAGACGTCTCAGAACGACTGGCCGATTTGAGGCGCTGGTTGCGTTTGATCGGTAAGACTTTATCGTCGGCAGCTCGCTGTAGAAAAATTTTCGTGTGATTGGCTGGAGCGATCCACAGCCCGTCCTCCTTCAGTTGAAGGGTGCATAGCAGCGATGCGTCCGCATATAACGAAGTATTCAAGGGCAGACTTTTCAGCTCAAGAGGCGTCATGCTCTGCAACACGATGGCTTTGCCCGTGCGAGACCAGCATTCTTTCCGAATCAACGACTCTGGTATGTCATCGCTCAAGCCTTCGCTCAGCAAAGCAAGCGGCATATAGCGGTACTCACGAAGCAGTAACGCGGTCTCTTGATTCTGGAGATGGCCGCAGAATGGACACTCGAGGGTTTTGGTATAGAAAAATGTGCTGTCACAGGAAGCGCATTGGACACAATGACCGATAGCGTCTGTAAGCACATCGGCCCATTCACTCAGGCTCGGGCGCTGGCCAGGATCATGCAAACCGGCGTTGAAACACTGCTCGAAAAGTTTTTTCAATGGGGTATTCAGCGTAATTGCGCTGGGTAAACCCAAAGTTCGCGCATTGCTCCGGTCAGTCGGATGATCTACCCAAGGCAGTTCACCCCGAAGCGCCGTTTCTTCCAGCTCGGGTTCACCATCGAGTACACGATCCCCTTTCAGAGGGTGGGCCAAGGTGAGAAACCGATAGGCCAGTACCGCAAAACTCCAGCTATCCGTAAACGTGTTGATTCCGGATTCGCCACGCAATATTTCGGGTGCCCCATAATCGGGAGTGAAAACCCCCTGATGACTATCGCGTGATTGACTGGAAATGTTATCGGCATCAATCAACCAGACTTCGGCATATTCCAGGGACTGAGAGACAAATACATTGGCCGGCGATAAATCACCATAAGCCAGTCCCCGACCATGCAACTCTGCCAATACCCATGCCAGACGAGCAAGAATCTGTAATCTGCGTTGCAGGCCACCCGTTTTTATGTAGCCTTCGATACCGTCATCCGACATGAAGGTATCGAAGGCTGTTTGCAGCAGGTCCGCTATTGGGATGAGGCCATCCATCCATTCCATCACATAGCCGGGCTGTGGTTCTACGATCAGCGCCTGTGGGTGGGCAATCGGCAAGCCTTCAAGCGGTTGACGCATGAGGCGACGGATTTTCCCTAACCAGTCAGCGAGCTTTTCTCGCTTTTGCTCTGGAGTACGCGCCCCGGCGACCTGGGCGACCTTGACAAGCACATTGGGATAATTGGTAGTACAGACCACGCCCTGTCCGCCCGCACCGATACGTCCGGTCAATTCGTAGCGTTGCCCATGTTGATCGACCACGGTTCGGTTTTTCCTGGAAGACTCGCTGGTTACCTGACTCATTGGGATATCCTGAAAATTGCCACGAGGGTTTTGTCATCGCTGTGCATAGGGGTTGACCAGTCGGTCAATTCGCTTTGCAGCCAGCGCCTGCCGCTGCGTCGATTGCGAGTTCTGAGATCTTCGTAGAGTCCAGCCATAAACGCGGATAGCTGTTCTGGATCGAGATCATCGGCAATACCATCGGTTATTAACACCACGCCATCGCCTGCCTGAGTCAGCGTTCCTTCGGCGGTATGCCATTTATCCGGCCGATATGCCGATTCAAGCGCCCAAGTCTGATTGCCGTAGCCCTCGCGCCTGGGCGTCATACATTGAAACTGGCCTCCAACACGGAGCAGCACCAATCCATCGCCCAGTTGGGCCGCATGCACCTGGCCATTCGCAGTGATGCGGGATAGCAAGAGCGTTGTTGCTGTATCCCGTGGCTCATAAGGCGCAATCGCCTTTACCCATTGCTCATGGATCACAGGTAGTGCGTCCACAAATTTCAGTGTCGGCATGGTTTGCCTCAGAATGCGCCTGCCGACTTGGCAGGCCCGACGGGAACCGATGTCACTGTGCGGCCGGGATCCCAGTCCATCGGCGACGGTCGCCAGCCAACCGCCACGCCACCCGGCCAACCGCATGGCATCCTGATTGGGTTGCCCCTGATCCAGGTGGTGCGGGCCAGTCACGCTGGCACCGCAGGCAACGAATCTCATTAGTCAAAATCGAGATCAAGGATCTTGTCGTCATCGTCAGGAGGGAGAACCACGAATACGTCTTCCTGATTAGGATCCGTATCGGTCGAGCGTTTCGTAACGGTCATCGTTACGGCCTTGAGGAAACGATAAATATCTCGGGCGTTATGGCCCTTGAACAGGGGGGCTTCTATGTGGTTGGGAAAGTCACGCAGCATGTCTTCATCCGCATCCGCCCCGATGGCCATGGCCAGGCGCGTCGCTTTCTGCGCCCGTTCGGACGCGCATAAGGCCTGAAACGGACCTTCCCAGTCGTCATTGGGTTGACCATCGGACAGCAAGACCAAAACTGGCCGGAAAGCCCGCGAGGGAATGCGGTCTTTGTCTTCCAGTAGCTCAAGGGCCAGGCTAAATGCTGCGCCCATCGGCGTCATCCCATCGGCGGTCAACTCAGTTAAATCCGGCACACTGTGCGCCGCCGCCAGCGGCAGATGCCATTGCGCGGCTTCGCCACCGAAGGTGATCACACCCACCTGGATTTCCGCCCGTAACCGACTTTCCTTGGTAAAAGTTTTGATCATGTCCTTCAACGCAGCATTCAAGGCTTCAATTTTGCCGTCCTCGCTCATACTGCCGCTCACGTCGGCCAAAATGATCACCGGCAACGGTCTTGGGGTCGGAACGGCAAATTTTTTCAAGCTGCTCATCTTGGGATTTCCTTTTTGTGGTTGACTGGCCGTAGGCGGGGTTGGCGCGGTAGCCGTTCCTGGTCTTTGCCGGGATACCGGCACACTGGGTTGATGCATCAACGTGTCGTTCACGAAGCGGCTTACGATATCTTCTTGGTACTTCGCAAATCCCATGTCACTTTCTCCTGATGAATTCGCTGAATAAACACTTCTAAAACTCAGTATGACGACCTTAATGCTTTAACCCATTGAAGTCGTGATTGCGGTAAGTGGTAATGACCAGCCCTTCTGGACTGCACACAACCTGTAATCCATCGAAAGCTGACAGATTTCTGCCTAACCGGCGGTGGTGAATGACCTCCTTGCGACCGATGGCGTAGATTGCCGCGCCGCGCACGTGGACTTTCCGCCCATACGCCAAGACGGCCCGGATAGCGGCGGGTGAGACGCTGCGTCCACACATGCGTTTCCAAGCGTGCTGGGATAAAACCGGTTGGGAATGGCCTTGGAGTTCGCTTTGTTGTAGGGCTACGTTCATCGCTGGTTCTCCCGGTTTGATCAGGTAGGTCACTGATGTCATCCCAGGAAAGGCGATTTCCATGCCAAACGTTAATAGACCGCAAATTTTTATCCAACCTATTAATATTAAAAGTTAAATTAGTCTCTTGCGAACTTGGCAACGTCAGGAAGTACCTGGTCAGGCCACTGACTCGGAATTAATTTGCCGATGATCGGCAACATCTTTCCGGTTCGGTTCGTCCAGCACCCAAGTCCGCAGGGTCCGCTCGCTGACATCGCATAGCTCATTGATCGGTTTCTGATAGGTGCGGGCGCAGCGACGCAGTTCGCGGGCTAAAAATGCCTTCAGGTCCTTTTCGATCCTTCCGGTATCGAGACGCCCCAGTTGCTGGAGTAAGTGATCCAAAGGTTGGGTTTCGGCGAAGGCGCGAGCAATGGCTTGACTGGCTACCGCAGGCTTGGGGGATGCTCCGGATCCGCAGGGTGATGGGCTATCTAGCCCCTCCAGTCCATAGTCCACAGCCTCTGTCCACTTCAACGGCTCAACGGGATCATGACGGGCGGAGAGAATGCGATAGGCGACGCGGAACAGATCGCGGAGATTACCCGGTAATGGATGACGCGCCAGGCTGTTGATGACCTGCTGATCGGGCCAATCTTCCGAGTGTAGGGTTGCTTCGGTCACGCCACACCGTTGTGCGGCTTGGCGATAGACATCCGGCCACAACCACCGGAGTTCTTCGGAAATATCGCGTAGTGCAGGTAGTTGCAGCACCAGTAAACTAATCCGATCCAGAAAATCGGGATGAAGTCGGCGTCGCAACTCATCCGATTCCAGATTGGTCGCGGTAATCAGTCTGAAATTGCTGTGTTTGGGGCGGTCGTTACCTAAAGGCAGGTACTGTTTTTCCTCCACGGCTTTAATCAGGAGTCGCTGGAGATCAGGACTGATATCACCGACCTCGTCGAGGAACAAGGTATCGCCATTGGCGGCGGCTAACAGACCTTCAGTGTCGCGGGTGGCTCCGGTGAAAGAACCCTTAAGGTAGCCGAATAGCTCAGCCCGCATCGTTTCCGGGCTGTACTGGCCGCAGGCTACGGCTGGCCAATGTGCGTCCTGCTCCTCGCGGCGAAACGGGCTATTCATGCGAATCCAACTGGCCAAAGTGGTTTTACCGGTGCCACGCTCGCCTAATAGCAATACCGGTACATTGAGTTGAGCGTAGCGGCGCGCTTCCGCGAACAATTGCCGCATCCGGTTGGTACGGAAACGCGCAGGATCCCAGAGTATCCCCTGCTCTTCAGCGCTGACTTGCGCCGGGCGTGACCGACGATACGCCTTGTAAAAAGTGTCGATGCCTAAGCTGACGGGAACCACCGCCGCCCGACCGTAGCGTTCCTCTTTCCGGTAGGATTTGACCAGTTGTACCGGGGGTTCAATAAACCCGGTTTCGCCCATCAATACCCAGATGGTCTGCATCGATGGGGTGCCTGGGCTGATGTGAATGACCAACTCACGACCGGCGAACCGTTGGCGCAATATCGGCATCCGCTGGCTCAGGAACGTAAAGATTCCCCGGTGATCGGTCGGGTCTTCACCGTCCCATTGCTCAACGGTGATGTTGATTTCGGGATCGTGGCTACGCAAGCTGTCCAAGGTTTCGGTCAGCGCACGATATTCTCTTGATGCGGTGGGCGCATTTCCGGAAAACAGCACAACATCATGGATGCGTCCCGCATAAGGTGATGCCTGATCGTACAGTAATGTCAGCGTAGGGCCAGGCACCGGTTGATTCTGTACAAGCCGGTACTGGGCCGTAGCGCGTTCACGCTCATAAGGATCATTGTTGACGGCAACCCAGGAAACCAGGACGGGCGAATGATCACTCACCACAAATGTTCCATAGTTATTGGATTCCACCTCTATTGATCTTCAAATCTGAACCGTAGCACCTCAGCACTCACCCCATTTTTTCCAGCAAAAAGCTTTTGATCACCCTTCTCAGTTGCAAGATCGTAGAGCTGCCGCATGAACGCGAGTCCTGCAACGGCTTCCTCCACATCCAGCACTCCGGGAGGTGCATCCAGGAGCGGTCTTGGCAAGAAAAGGATCGCCTTGCACCGAGCGCGGGTGATCGCAACGTTGAGCCGGTTTCGCCCGTAAATGAACTTTGCCTCACGCAGTGCAAATTCGGGGTCGGAAACGCCATACGAAATCAAGACTACCTCAGCTTCCTGGCCCTGCATTTTCTCGACCGTATCAACGAACGGGTTTTTCAGGCCATTGCGAGCAATGGCCTTGCGGATTGCGGCTATTTGAACATGATGAGGACTGACGATGAAGACACCGGGTCCGTTTTTGCCGGTGCCGTGGAAGAAGTCCCGGTCATTGGCATAAGGCATTCCGGTCGCCGTAACCATCCCGTTCCGTAGTGCCCGCGTTAATCTCGCGACCAAGCGCGCTTCCAACTGGTTTTCCTTGCCCGCATCCACCCCATCGAGAACCACTATCACGAACGGATAGTGAGGATCGAGGCAGTGCTTGGCAAAGCGACCCCTACCACCAGCCGCCGCCCAACGGAGTTGCTGGGTCGCGATCTTCTCCGTAGCGCATTGATACTGATCACCGTAAATGAACTTGGCAGCGATGGTGGTAAGGGTCTTATTCATCCGCCAATTTTCATGAAGCTGTAAACCGAGTGCGACGTGTTGGTCAATGCGTAGCGTGGACAGGATAGAGCCATGGATGGTGGGACCTATTATGGGGTCTGGCCATTCCCCATTGACGATCGGGGGAAGTTGCTGGTGATCTCCGGCCAGCAGCAGACGGCCCTCGGGGTGGCGAAGAGTTAAAGGGGCACACGCTTCGGGAAGGCGGACTTGGCTGGCTTCGTCGACGACCACCAAGTCGAACACCTCGCCAGGGTTGGCTTTAATGCAGGCGTAAACCGTGGCGCCGATCACCACCTGATCCTGTCCCAAGATCTGATTGTGAAACTTCGGATCAACCTCAGTAACAGGTTCTGGTTTTTTATCGCCCCTCCATTCTCCAGCTTTCCACACAGATATATTCGTGGTGGTAAAGCATGTCTGGAGGGTGCGAGCAACGCTTTTCAGCACATTCTCAATGGCGGCATGGGTAAATGCGGTAACGAGCACACGGAAGGGTTTTCTCTCGGCGTGATGCGCAGCCACCAAGGCAGCCACCGCCGCGCCGACGAAGTGGGTTTTTCCAGTACCGGGAGGACCCCACACGACTGTGTTCTCGTAGTGGCGCAGCACCCGGAAAGCCTCGATTTGGCTGGGGGTCAGCGAGAGCGCGGGAATGCTCGCAGCGGCCCGTTTCTCGACCTTCGCGCCGAGCGAACGCTGGGGTGACGAAGGCGTCCCCAGGAATGCAACCAGTGACTGGGGGCTAGAGCGGTCGAGGTTGACTAGCCAACGGATGACTCTATCGGTGTTGTAGTCGATGAAACGGGGGTGCATGACGTAGCACCGACCGGCCTTCGCACGTCCCGTACTGAATTCCTGGCGCCAAGCTACGCACAAGGTTTGTGGGATTCCAGCGTTATCAGTGGTCACCGCTTCGATGCCGACGATGGCTCGATGGGGCGATTCCCTGCCGTAGAAGTTTTTGTCGCGGTAGTAGTAATCGGGGAATCGAAGCTGTGCGAACCGACCATTCGGGTCGTCGGTCACGAGTAGCCAGTTGGGCATGGTGGTTTCGTCGAGGGTGGCAGGGCCATGCACGATCCTGAAGCGATTTCCGTCCATGGCCTCCAGTTCGATGATTTTTCCCAACTCCCGCTGGATTTCGTGCGCCTCTGCCCGGGTCGCCCGCACCTCGAGGCAGGACATCACGCTCTCGAAACGGCAAAAGAAAGCCAGTTTGGCCAGTAGCGGCGATTGGATGCCGCTGGTGCCCGGCATCGTAAACTTGGGCGGCCATGCCGAGAGTTGCGATCCTGCTTGCTGGCGCAGTGCGAGCAGGAGCGCGCGGCTGGCGTAGAGTAAATTCTTGCCATTGTTACGAACGATGGAAACGTCCTGCTTGCCGTCCCAGACCTTGTGAATCCCGTCAGGTCGCAGCGCATGCCCCAACGGAAAGTGCACATGCGGATTGCGCTTGTAGGTGAAGGGACTCCCCAGCGCGGCCAGCGATTCCGGCAGGGTATAGCTGGTGTCGACCGGCAAGGCGACTAGTTGCGCTTGTGCGGACAAAAGCACTACCAGTGGGTAGGCTACCGGTTCTTCAGGATGTTGCTCGACGTTGGCCAGATCAGGGCTGGAGAAGTGGAGGAGCAGGCGCATGGCGGCTTGCTGGACCGTAGGGTCTGCGAGGGCCGCAATCAGCAACCTGCTAAACACCGCGCGCTCGCGTTCGTTGTGAACGTAGCACTGCAATGAGAGTTGGTTTTCCCAAGTTCGATTCCGGTTGTAGTTAGCGACGTTCTCGAAAAGGGTGTCGATATAGACGATGACCCCTGCGGTGACTTTCGGTACATCATCTCGTGATTTGGCCACCCACACTGCCGGCTTGGGCGTGTCCGTGCGGCCAGTGACCGGTTCGTGGAGGTCCTCCCGTACGGAAACGAGTACCCCGGCCAGATAGCAAATCTCCTCCAGCGGTTCCTCCTGGGCGGTAAGAAAAACGGCGACGTTCTCCCCGGCCGGGAGCGCCATGGATCCAGCCCCGTGTAAAACAGGCATTTCCTGCGCGAATGCCTTTGTCTGGCCTCGCAGGAGATGGCGGCGACCCGCAAGGGAAGCGCACCGGGCAAGCGCGTCGTCAGCAGTCGGTTGCGTTAACCATTGCGCGAGGTCGTCTACCGTGGTGACGCCCTGTTTGGAGAGAAAGCGCTTGCCAAAGCCCGTCAGGCCGGCCAAGCGCGAGATATTGTTCGCCGTTCGCGTTTCAGCGCGACAATGATCAAAGTAGTCGCACCACTCACACCGAAAATGCAGATGCCACGCGGCCTGATCCGCTGTGTCGGAGCAGATCCGCGACAGGTCTTCGCGGAGGAAACGGACGACGTGGGGACGAACCGGATCAAGGTCGAGGTCGAGCGGCGAGACAGCGCCTCCGAGCCACACGCCGCCCTTGACGACATCCACAACCCCATCGATGCGCTCGGCGGCGAGGATTTCCTCCAATTCCCATGTGTACAGCAAAATTTGGATACGGTGGATAGCTTTCGCCGTATCACCGCGCTTGATGTCGATCACCCGGAATCGGCGTTGTTCGCCGATGGTCTCGACAGCAATCAGATCCGGGTGATTATCAGAGAAGTGAATCCGAGAGGGGTCGATGCCGAAACGCTCGTAGAAGCTATTGGGCGCGCGCAGCAGGCCTTGGTAGATGAACCCGGCATTCGCCGTGCGCAGGGCGTGGAGGGTTTCGTTCTGGTCGAGCCGACGCTCGCGCACCGGAGCGCCGGGCTTACCGCTTGCCATGAGTACCTTGCCTTTCAGCAGTTGCTCGACGACCTGCTCTTCCCAGCCATACCCCGCTTCTCGAATCGCCTCCATTACCGGACTGGTGTCGGGCTTGTGTTCCGGAATGCCGTCAGCTTTTCTACGTGTCGCGGGCGTGGCGGAGAAGCGAAGAAACCGCTCACAGTCGTGAAAGAAGTAACGGGCGATGCGCGACGGGCTGATGCGAAAAGGCTGGTCGATTGAGGTCATCATTCATTCCTCATCGTCATCGGGTCCGGGGAGTGGCTTAGATGGCTTTGTTTCGGCTTTATCTCGCCAGTGGCGGGCGTAGAGATAGAATCGGGAAGTCCCTTTTGCAGGATTAGGGATGGCAATCACGTTCGGATGATCAGTTCCGAGGTTCTCCACGACATAAAGCCACCAGTCGCCATCTTGGGTGCGCGCATCGTCAAACTGACGTCCCGTCATGGTCACCGTGGCATCACTTTGCCAAGCACCCTGGAGACCCTTGACCTCAATTTTTCGCTTGCCGTCACCGCTCAACACATCGTACCCAGCTTGATACCGGTCAGCTTCCTTAGGCTGGCGTCCTTCTCGTTGCTCGTAGTCCATTACTATCCGGCGGGCATTAGCGTCATCTTTGGGAAGTCTCTGCTCACGAACCGCCCTTTGCTCCTCTTCTTCCTCGTTTCCGGAACCGTCAATGAGGAATCGGTTCGGTGCTTGGCCTGGACGGGGTGGGTGACCTGGTGGTTGGCCACTATGACCCGGCTTTTTGCCCCCGGTATCAGGGCCATTAGGTTGGTTGGAACCATCATCTTCCTCTGGGCCATGCGGCCCCCGAGACCTGACGTCTTCCTCTGGGCCATGCGGCCCCCGAGACCTGACATCTTCCTCTGGGCCATGCGGCCCCCGAGACCTGACGTCTTCCTCTGGGCCATGCGGCCCCCGAGACCTGACATCTTCCTCTGGGCCATGCGGCCCCCGAGACCTGACGTCTTCCTCTGGGCCGTTTTTAGTCTTCGGGCTTTCAGCCTCTCCGAAAGTGTCGACCGGTACATCCAATTCACGACAGAGCTGATCGAATTTTCGCTTGAAGTTCTCCGGATCGTCGAGAAGAGGGATAAGGTCCAGGAGCCGAAGCGCCCGAGCATTGCCTCCAAGCCCAAGGGCCTGCTGGACTAATGGTCGGAGGTCAGTTGCCCATGCCGCGGCTCGATTGCCCACGACATATAGGTATTCCTTACCATCCCATGTTGCGTCGAGTTGCTCCACGCGCGGATCGGCATCACCGATACGGAATGTCCTATTGATGGATTGGGCAGAACGGAGAACGAGATCGGTGGTGAGAAGATCTTCTTCTTCGCGGAGGGCGCGTACAGCCTGAGTAATCTGATGAAGTCGATCAGTTTCCTCCGGCATGGGCTTGCCCCCGGAGTGATGAACGGTGAGATGGAAGCGATCATCGGAAAGGCGGCTGATATCCAGGATTTTAAGGAGATCATCAACGTTGAAATCATGTTTCCTTCGAGAAATCCAGGCCTCCAGCCAGATCCCGTCGGTTGCATGCAAGCATGCCGCCTTGTCTGGGGCATCGTTCCAGACTGGCTCGTGAGGATGCGCGCTTGGCAGTGGTAGCCAAACGCCGCGACGAGCCCCCGGTTGACGACAGAAGAGCTTTACCGCTCCACGTTCAAGGTGTTTCCGAATCTGCGGCCACTCCGACGGCTCAGCTACAATCGTGCGCCAGGCACTCACGACTGCATCCTCGACATCAGGTGGCTCCTGCGCCCATACCCACTCCAGGTAGTCGACAGCTTGGTAGGCTATTGGCTGCTTGGGAATGTCCAGAAGTTCTGCCAGGCGATTAGCGCTATCCGCCAACAAAGTGTCGGCTACGGCCGCAAGGAATCCGCCAAAATCGTAGTTGCCGGCGACCACCAAACGCTTCGATGTTATCCGACGCTTCCCATCACGGCAGGGATTACTGACAGGAATCAATTCCAGAACGCTGGCGCGATCCCGCAAGAGTTTGACGTCGAGATCATCGTCACCAAGAACATCATGCCATAGGGTTACCAGTGCCCGATCTGAAATTTCCGGGCGCTGGGATGCACCCAACAGTACAGCAAGCGGGCCAGGCCGTGGCACGGCTTCGCCAAAGTTGACGACCGCCGCAAGAGGTTCCAGTCCCCTTCGGACGGCATCATCCAGGTCGGCGAACGGCGCGTCTGGATTGTGTGGATCCGGCCGCAGCAGTACATCTCTCGGGGGGACCACGCACCCCTCGCTAGTCGGTATCCAAGGTCGGTCCCGTAATAAGCAAATCCACAGCGGATTTTTTCTGCTACCTTCGTATGCACGTTTATACATGCTAGCAGCCCAAGTGACGTATACTTTGATAGGTGAGAATTCACGACCATCAAAAGCGTCGGGTGAATACTTTCCTTGGGCGACTGTGGTAGCGAATGCGCGGGCACGTACAAGGTCAAATTCACCATCTTTTAGGATATCTTCCCATGGCTGGAGATTGGTACCCAGTATATGGATATCATCACGTTGCCCACTTCCTAATCTAAATGGCAAATCGAGTGTCGTATGTCTCTGGCCTGGATATCTTTGTCCCGTAAGATAATGAAAAATGCGACTTGAATTAGCGTGGAATTTTTCGAGAATCTCCCACTTTGGTTCCAGTCGCGTTTGACATAGGGACCCGAAGAACTTACGCCACTCAGAGTCGTTTCCATAATCTGAGGCAACGAGTGGAATTTTGCCCGATGCCGCTACCTCGATATGAGGAAAGCCATAGGCATCTCCCACCCAAACCTCACCCTTTGGCAAGAGCCGTCGGTGCCCACTTTCTACCGCGAGGACGTGGGTCACGGCTTCATGGCCGGCTGGTAGCGGTCTGAGAGCTGCGGTCACAGTCACGACACAACGGATAAGATCCGTTGGATCGGTATTCCACACGGACGTATTCCTTGCAAGTCCAGTGAAGAATGATTCAGTGATATCCCGCAGTCGCTTCTCGCTACCTCTCGGCCAGAATCTCATGGCTACCGCTTGTGCATCATTATTATCGCGTTCATTCTCAGACGGTGGAGCCACAAGTGCCAGCATGAGCGCCAGCGCAGGCGTATTCTCCAGGTCGGGTGCAAGAATTTCGCGGGCATTTTTTTCTAATTGAAGATATTGTCGAGGTGGGGGCACTAAGTCATCCATACCGCGTAGCTGCCAGTTCCCATTGGGAAGGATCGCGATTTTATCTGGCGGTGCGTACTCTTCGTATCTGCACCGTAGTATTGTCGCCACTATATGGATTGCAACCCAAGCTCTGACGCGGTCGGACGGAAGAGACTGAAGGATAGATTGATAGTTGGCCGCTGCCGAATCCCATTCCTGATCACTCGGTTCGTGTATGATCCCTGTCGAGCGGAAGAAATTTCCAGAATCTTTATCCATCGAAAGGGCAAACGGTGGGAATCCACCGAGCCAAGAGCGGATGAATTGTGGCGCCAATTCCGATAAGAAAGCATCCGGTAAATACCGGCATTCATCAGCACGTACAAATTTGTAGACGCACATCTCAGGACGGACGACCCATCGCCGAGCCATGGATCGGTCCTGTTCTGCTGGAGGTATGGAATTTCCTGATTGTGGATTTTCGAGCTCGGGCTCGGGAGAATCCAAGCTCGGTACCAAGGGTGATGTGCGAAGCGCAGCAGTGACTGGAGAGAAATCAACTTGGATATCCAGGATGTCAAGCACTGGCCGCCCATCGGTGGTTATACGAAGCTTCGGCAAACGCCGGTACGGCTCCTCGATTTCCTCTGGCCCCTTCCCATCCGCGATCCATTGTAGTAGTCCCACGATGAGGTCTGGCAAGTGCGATACGATGTCTGCGTTCCAAGCGTTGTCACGCGCGGACATCGGGCCTTGACGATCGGCTTGCAGGAGCCAGTTGGCTTGTAGATTGAAGCCGAGCGGGAGGGTCTTTGCAGTGGGCAAGACGGCATGGAGCACGCCGATTGTCTGCCCGTTGAGGAGATTGTCTTTTTCATCCAATTCGGCAAAGAGCGCAAGCTCCTGCTCCCCGGGATCACCATGCGGGTCATCTCGAAAATCCCGCCAAGACTTGATAGCCTCGGCAGAGGGCGTCCAACAGGTACCGAGAAAGAACCACCGGCGTCGCTTACCTGAATCCACCAAGTTGAAGTATTCAACGCCGGATGGCCCATCACTCTCGCGCGCCACCCGGATTCTCCTTCCATTCCAATTCAATTCCCAGACATCGCCTTCTTTTCTCAGCGAGCGCCGTGCGAGAAGCACGGGGATGACATCGTCGAGCTTGCTAATGTCTTCTGTCAGTGCATTTGGGCTACCTTTTACGCGCGAGAAATCGAAGCGGCAGCGAAATCCATTTTCTGGCGGAATTGCATCGCACCACTTAGGTAGAAACTTCCAGCCCCCATCGAGTGTCTCACCGGGGCGCTCATAGAAGAATGACCACTCGCCGTCACACAACACGACTCGGTCGAACCGGCTATAAACCGACTTAAATCCCAACCCCATGAAACCAATTGTTCGGCCCGATTTTCCTGTCGCTCCCACGGCTGAAAGTCCAAGTACATCACTGGCATTGAATGCCTCACCGTCGTGCTGGAAAACCAGTGCTCCATCACGGATCTCAAACGATACACGCTGAGCACCTTCGTCCACTGCGTTCTGGAGCAGTTCGAAAAGATATAACTCGGCGCGTGGAAATTGCTGATCCAGTCGCTTCACAAAACCGGCTAAGAGATTCCCCGTTAATTGTTGTTTGTGGTCATACTCAATCGCTTCTATCACAAGTTTCCGCAGGTTATTATCTGGTTCAACGTCAGCCGCATCCAATAGATCTAATGCTTCTTCCTCTTGGTCAAGAGGCGACCAAGCTTTTCCCTCTCGTAAAAACCACTGCGGTTTATCTTCATTCTCTTCATTTCTGAAAAGGGCTAACTGTAACGCATTAAAACTGTCGGCAGGAGGGTTATTTTTACTGACCACTGCACGTACACGACCATCGTCGAGCCAGAGAGCATGGCTTCCACCCGGTACGGGTAGAATTCGAAGTCGATGGTAACGATCACGATAGCGTTGTTGGCACCAAAATTGTAATTCAATCGACATTTGATTTCCTTGGATTGATTTTTTATGCCCATCAGTACTGGGCCGTCACCGAACAATAGATATTTTTCATCCTCAATTCTTGACAGAATTTAATACCTCCAATTCTTTCACCAGTAGCCCCCCTTTCTTTAAATCCTTCGCTGTCAATGCCACGACCCGCCAATACAAATTACCATTACGCAATTGATCCCGAATGATTCGATCCCGGCGCAGGCGTTGACCACCACGATGAAAAGCCACGCCGTCGATGTAAATAGCGGTGCGAGTCCCTGTTATAGTCCTGCTAATGACTAAACTCGTTAAAATGCTTGTCAAATAATTGATTTTTATGGACTATCCAAGAAAAAACCCCTTGGCGATGTGGGGTTCACTATTAGCGAGACTATGCCAATAAAAGGCAAGTGACTTTCCAATCTTTTTCTTCAAGTCCTTGGTTCACTTGACTCAAATAAGCCTGCATTTTTTTACCCTGATGATAGGTCGCTCCATCCCAAATAATGATCAATTTCTTATCTGGATAAAGCCCTCGCAAATACTGGATAAATTCCACCGTGCATTCTCCATTTCCAGAGGCATACGGATTAAGAATAAACTCTTGGTTGTCAAGGTTCAGCACCCCATAATAGCTTTGTCTTTGTTTCACGTTTTGGATCGGCACCTCCGTCCTTTCATTCCGCCGACCCCACACATAACCCAGCGTATCTCCCCACACTAAATGACACTCATCTTCAACAAAAACAATCACTTCACCGGATACGATTTCCGCCTGATGCGCCTCCAGTTTCGCGTTGATTTCCTGCCGCCTGAACAGCACTTGTGCCTCATCATGTTTCGGATTCACCGCCTGCGTCCGATGCCAACTCAGGTGGGCTTCTTTCAGAAGATCATAATAAGACTGCCGAGATTGATAGACCACGCCATAGTGACGTTCAATGTAATCTTTAAGTTCTTCAACCGTGCAGTGAGGTTGATTTTTTAAATGATAAATCACGACTTCACGTTCCGCTTCCGTTAAAAATCCGGTACCTCCTTTATAATGAAGTTGTAGCGCAGATGCTCCTTGATCTTCATAAATGATCTTCCATTTACTGACAAAAGAATCCGATACATCTAATACAGCACAAATGTCTTCTGTCCTGAAGTCAAGAAGAATCATTTTTACCGCCAGTGCTCTTTTCATTTCAAGGTTTTCGTTAGAGTCAATGATATCATTGAGCGTTAACATCGTAAATTCTCCTCAGAGTTTTTACTAAAATTTTAAAATATTTTTAAAATTCCACAACCTGAATAGGACTGCTATATTAGGTAGACTACGACAAAATCCGCCACGCTGATCGGGTGTTCACCGGCATTCGCTGCGACCGGAACCTGCTTGTCCACCGGCAACCCGTATTGCTCAAACTGACGTAAAAACTTCAGTTCCAGCGGCGAACTGACCCCGGCAGCATAGGCTTCCAGCCAGGGCTTGGGATCATCCTGGACAGATTTTTCTGTTTCCAAAGTCACGGGCGCTGATTGGCTCAAGTGTTCCAGGTCGGGCAGGATGAGCGGCCATTGCAAGTGCTGATGATGCCGCTGGTTGTTATAGGACTTGAGGCAGCGATAACAGGCTGATTCACAATCCACGTGATCCAAGTGGTCCATGGCCTGTGCCGCGACCTGATGAAATTGCGCGGCGGCCCGTTCCAGAAAACCACTGCCGCCCACAGCGGTATCGATAAACGTCAACATCCCTTTCCAGTGAGGCGCGGGTTCGCGGATCTTCCACATCGGCTCCAGCTCAAATTCCAGTTCCGAGCCATCCAGCATGAACAGATGGCGCATCCCGGTGCGTAGAGCATAGCCCAGTGAGTAACCCCACCGCTGGTAATCTTCGGCTTCCCAGTCCGGTGGCAAGGTCACGATCAGCCGTAAAGTGGTGGCCAAGAGGCGGGCGGTAATGGCTAAGACCTGCGGGGGTTGTCCCCGCTGCAGGCATTCTCTGGTATGCCCATACGGGTCGTTCTGCTCGGTCTGGCGGCTTCGCGAGCGTCCGCCCCGTTGCGAGGCGTTTTGATCCTCTGGCATTTTCAAATCTCGTCCACAGACCGGACAGAGATAGAAACCATGTGCGTTCTCATGCAATTGCGGCGCCCCGGCCTCGCGTTCAGCAGCGCTGGCCGGTTTCCACTCGTTCAGCCAGCGAATTTCCTCTTCCTCCCTCAGTTCAGCGTTCCAACCAGTCGACAGGCGGAAACGGTGGATGCACCGGCCATTCCATTGCGGATGACAGGACACCAGCGCAGCTAAGGCGTAGCGATCTTCTTCTTCCAAAACCGGGGTATCGTCCCGAATTGCGATAAATCCGCCGAACTCATGGCCTGGCAATCCTCGCTGATCGTTGACGGGAATCGTCGTGGAGCGACAACGGGGACAGTAGCCATGTTGCTGCACGGCATAGCACAGATCGCAGTCTCCACAGCGCACATAAACCCAGTCGGGATGGGGTGACTGGGGGTTCCAGGGCGAGGCATTGTCCAAACCGACCACCCGCCAGCGATGACCACGGGCATGAACGCTAGCGTTGGGCTGGTATTGGGCGATACCGAAGCGCCGCTCCAACGCGATGGGGTCTTCTTCGTGCGGATCATTCCGCAAGCGCAGGGTGCAGGGTTCGTTGGGAAATTCGTAGCCCGGCAAAATGCCGAACTCGGCAAAGCGCCGCAGGGGATGTCCGGCGGTGCGATCATCGGCTTCCCCATCGGCGCCGTGGTCGCCCCGCATTCCTAGCAGTTTACGTTTCAGCCTACATTCCGCACCCCTAACCATAATTTATTGATTTTTGGTTTTTAAATTTTTGGCACCCAATTCTGGCATGAAATTTAATCATCAAATATCAAAATCTTACTTAGGGGGTGCGGAATGTCGGTTTCAGGTTCATGGCGCTGACGGCGTGCCGGTCACCCTTGCCGAGGGCGGTCCAGGTCGCGATAGTGGTTTCCAGTTCGCTAATCTGGCGGCTGACGCGCTGGAACAGGTCGCGGATCCGGTCGGGTAACGGATTGAGCGCCGCCCGTAACGCGGCCTGGTCGGGAAAGCCGGCCGGCTGAAGGAGGGTCGGTCCCCACGCCTCCCAAGCCAATGCCGCGGCCCGGTCGGCTTGCGTCATCACGTTGTGGATCAAAGCGTCAATCGCAGCGGTCTTCTGCTGGCCCTGAAACTCGATGTATTCGGCCATGCGTCCGGCCAACCCCGGATCCGCCAGCCCAAAGGCAATTGCATGCAAGTGGCTGAGAATCACCTTACGGTTCCCCAGTCCAATCCCCGGCGCGGGGACTTCACCGGCAATCATCTCGGCGGGTTTATCGTAGAAATAACCGTCGTGTAGGGTGCTGCGGGCATAACCCAGCACCACGCCGACCCGGGAACCCCGTCCAGCGCGTCCGCCGCGTTGCGCGTAGTTGTCGGGACGCGGCGGGATGTTGCGCATGATCACAGCATCCAGGCCCCCGACGTCGATGCCCATTTCCAGGGTGGGCGAACAGGCCAGAACATTCACCGGCGATTGTTGCGTCGGGGCCTTGAAGGCGGTTTCAAAATCGATTCGCTGTTGGCTGATGATTTGCGCGGTATGTTCACACGCCACCAGTGGTAACAAATTCGGTTTGAGAATCCGCCGCACATAGCGATTGCGCTGGACTTCCGCGTCCGGCTACGGCTGGAACAGGCCATAACAGGCGGGACAGGGCGCACTCTCAGCTACCCAGGGCATCCGTACATTGCACACACTGCAACGAAAGCGCTCGTCGCCTTGGAGCGCAACCAGATGCACCGCCTCTGCGTTGATTTACAACAGGGTGGCGTCCTGACGCCAGCCATACAGTTTGACGAGGATCAGCAGGCGCGGCCCCTGCGTCAGGAATCGCAACAGGGTCAACAATAAGACTTCCTGGGGTTCTGCTCCATTCATGCGCATCAGCAGATGCTTGAAAATGCGCTCGGTACGGGGTCCTCGGCCGCCAGCCCCCGGTCGCCGCCAGACGTTGTAGCGCTTGATGCCCGAAGGGATAGCGCTGGCGTCGATGAACCCGACCGGCTGAACCTGAGCATCGCAGGCGTATCCTTGCGCGTTTTTGATTTTCCGCTCCCAATCCGCGTCGCGGAATTCTTCGGGACCATTCGGGTTACTGATGTGGTATTGCAGCAGGGGCCGCGACAAGGCTCCGTTGCGGCGCGCGTCGTCCAGCAGACAGCGACTGATATGCAGGAGCTGTGCGGGCGTAATGCCGGGGCGTAATGCCGAACTGCTGCGCCAATCCGCCGCCCTGCTCGTGGATATAGCGCTCCAGATTTTCGTAGCGCACGCCCACCAGGCCGAGACTGAAGACCGTGGCGCGGTAGCCCGCGGTGATAGCGAGATCATGCAGCAGGGGCGCTTCCTCCCAGACTTGGGCCTTCTTTCTGACCGATTCCAGCAGGTATTCGAGGGTGTCGTTCGTGTCAATATACCGGTTGTCGCGATACTCAACCCCCAGCGCCATGAGTTTTTGCACCGCCTCACTGAGATTCAGGGCGCCCCCAGCGCGGTTCAGCGCCAGCATCAAGCGGCGGCGCATCCGGTCATAGCGCCCGGCATAGGTAATGAAGCGGGCTTGATGGGCGGCGTCCTGGCGACTATCGGCGAAGATCAGCAAGCGTTCCTTGGGGTCGGCGCGATCCTGGTTCTGGTGCTGTTCGGCCAGACCTTCAACCAAACCCTCAGCCAGCACCCGGACAGCGGCGGAAGTCCCGAGCGCTACCGGACTGAGGACGCTGCGTGAACCCGCCGTTGCGCCACAGATCATGCAGCGTGTGCGTGCCGGAGCCAGAATGCAGGGTACGGCGTACCGACGGGGTGCGGTCGAGAATTGTTGAGTGGCGGGATCAAAAGAGCCGGTGAGTACCGGGCGATGGCGAAGCTGATCCTGGCGCTGGGCGGTTTTACGCTTTGTTTTGATTTTCGCGGCAGGCGATGCAGCCGGTTCATCCCCGTCGTCTAAAGGCGAATCATCGGCTTCTTCATCGATGAGCGAGCTTTCATGGCGATACAGCAGCCATTCATTCGCATCGTCGCGGCCGGTATGGGGTTCAAGCGGTTGGGTGGTCGGGGTATCGGGATCGCCCTGGAAGCGGAGCGCGTCTGCGCCGCAACTGCGACAAAGATAGAGCGGGGCCGTGGGTTTACCACAGGCGCAGTGTTCCTCCCCCATCGGGTAGAGCTGGCCGCAGACCGGGTCAATACAGCGGTGAAAATGCCAGCCGCCCCGAATGAAGCGATGAGTCCGCAGCCACAATGCGCCGGGGATGCCATCAGGCAACGCTGCGCCGACGACCAGGGCGGTTTCCACTTCCCGACGCAGCGCCGCGGCCTCGGCATCGCGGCGCTCAGCGACCGGCGCGGTGATCGCGGCAATGATCCTACTCAACGATAGGGTCCTGTAAATTTTCTTGTGATGGCGAGGGTTGGCAGCATGGGGCTAGGGCATCGACTTCATCCAACCCATTGATCCTGCTAAGTGATGTTCGTTTTACTGGTCCACCCCACCGTTCCCATCACAGGAAAATTTACAGGAGGAAAAATGACAGGGATACACCGCGCCGGAAGGGTGATGTCGGACCCATCACAAAAATGATAAAGCCCTCTTGTTACTCATTTACCAAGGAATCCTTACACCTACCCATTGTTGTCGATGCTATAGATCCAGATTATCCTCATAACCGGGTTCATCGTGATGAGCGTTTTCCATGGCCGCTTCCAAAGGCAAATAGAAAAACAACACTTGCGGGAATTTCATGGTGCCATCCTCGTTTTCCAGGAGATTCTCTACTTTTTGGTAAATGGGATCATTTTTATCAAAGGGCACGTCGATATACAGTTGCCCCCGATAGCGCTCAATCCTTCCTGCCCTGGCAAATGGTCCACAGGGATGGACGGCAATATGGTTGTCGGCAAACCATTGCAGCAGCGTTTTACGAATCTCCAAGTTTTCGTAATCGATAAAAAGATTCTCGTGATACTCATCGATATCGCGACGGTTAAAATCGGGTTGTTTGCAAAATTCGATGTACACAACGCCCCGCTGCTTATCGCGGGCGATTTTGTCGATGTAATTGATCAGCATGGGCATTTCATCTTTCTCCAGTCAGGGGTATTTCACTTCGATCCGTTGGTCCAAAAGGCAGAGCCATTGCTCGCTATCACCCGAACGACTCCCATTCTTCCATTCGTGACGCCGTGCCCGCCCGAGAGTTGGGTCGACGAAAAAGTCTGGCGGGCCATCCGGCGCTCTCGACTCGACCGGAGCGCCGGATCGGTTTGGCCTCAACGCCCTTGGCGTCTATGCCTCGGCGACCGATCCGGCCCCGCTCGGCTGTCCCCCCGTGTTCGGCGCCGACGCCGACCACGCCGACCCACTCGCAGCGCCGAAAATCGGGCACGCTTTCCGAAGTCCCCGGCCAAAGCCGCTCGGACGCGGGACCGGTCGGGGGATCGGAAAAATGGGAGCCGATCAGGAAAGCGGACGGGTTCGCCTCCCGGGCCGGAATGGAGTGCAACAGCATCCGGACGTGCTCGCAACCCTGTTGGCCCAAGCCGATCAAGGCGGCTTGTTCTGATAGAAATGGGTTCTCGTTCATGGGAGAGAATTTCACCTTGGATGACAGGTGCAGGATAATGCCGGTATCCGACGGGATGCGTCGTCCCGTTGCCCCGTCATCAGATTTGAGGTCAAGATTGGCGCGGGCAAGCGGCATGTAGCCGCTCGGGAGGAAATGCAGCGATTGCTTCAGCAGGCCAGACCGATTTCTCGGTTGCGGGAATCAGGGTCGCGGATGTCGACCGTCGTGCGCTGGAAGGATACTTTGAAAACCGCTATCGGGAACCGCACTTGGGGATACCGGCCAGTCCTTGGGGCGGCTGTTACAGACATGGGGTTGGCTCGCGAAGGGGCGCTGACTTTTCCCTATCGCGGGCTGAGCCACAGTCACTACTCAGGGCGGGCCGTGTCTACCCTATACGGCGGTTGGAAGCCTTCCAGACGAAAGTCCTGATTCCAAAACGCTCCAGCGAGACCCATCAATCACCCGGTCGCCTCGCCCTCGTCGAAGCGCCCGCCGAACCCCGTCAAGCAACCGGCTTGGCTGAACGACGCCGAAAACCCGCCTCCCGGAGTACTTCCAACACGTAAGGATTCGGATAATAGTGCGGCGGCGCGAAGGGCGCCTGCCCCAAGCTGAGGTACTCCAAAACGAAATTGGCGACCGCCGACGACCGCGAAATACCCATTTCACAGTTCACCACCACGTCCACCGCTGCGTTTCTGTGCTGGTCCAAAAAAGCCACGATCCGCTCGGCCTGATCCGTGTTGAACAGGAACGGCGCGACCTCTCCGCGTTCCGGATCGTTCTCGATTTCCTCCGGCGTCGCGTCCAGGAATTGCAAATACAGGGCGTCCACTTTGCGGGGACAGGCCCGTCGAGGACGCCGAACGCCCGAAAAGGGATCGGCGATGGACAGATGCACCCACGGGGATTTTTGGGTGTAACGCTCGGCCTCGGGCCGGGAAAGAACGGTAACCTTCATCGTTTATCCTCTCTCTGCAACGGTTCGGGATTTCGCGACCCGCCCCATCATCGCACCGGAGACGGGCCGCTCGTCGAGGCTTGGATAGGAGCGGCCCGCGTCCCGCCCTACCGTGTCCCGCTGCCCCACAGGAGGGTGTGGACCGTTTGCAGCAGGATCAGCAGATCAAACCCGACGCTGGCGTTCTTCAGGTAGTACAGGTCGTATTGCAGCTTCTCCCGCGAACTCTGTTCGGAATCGGCGTAGGGATAGCAGATCTGCGCCCAGCCGGTGAGGCCGGGTGGGCCCAGGTGCCGCAGCCCGTAGAAGGGAATCGTCGCCCGCAAGTCGGCCACATAGTGCGGCTGCTCCGGGCGCGGCCCGACCAGACTCATCTCGCCGCGCAGCACGTTCACCCACTGGGGCAGTTCGTCGATGCGGGTTTCCCGCAGGAACCGGCCGACCCGCGTGACGCGGGGATCGTTAGGCTTAGCAAGCCCGCCTCCAGCGTCCACCCGCATGGTGCGGAACTTGAGGATCGTGAACGGCCGGTCGTGCTGGCCCACCCGAGTCTGCCGGTACAGAATCGGCTCCCGGAACCCGGACTCCAGTCCGATGGCCAGGGCGGCCAGCAGCATCACCGGCCAGGTCAGCGCCAGCAGAATCAAACTGACGGCGAGATCGAAGCCCCGCTTCAACCGTTGCCGATCCGACAGCGCCGGAAACCCGTCGACGAACAGGACGTGGCTCGGCCGCAGCGCGTCCAGCGCGAGCTGGCCCGTCTCCCGCTCGACGAAGGCCAGGATCGGGAGAATCGCGATCCCCGCCAGCCTGCACTCCAACAATTCGTCGAGCGGGAAGCCCCGCCGCTGGTCGTCCAACGCCACCACGATCTCATCCACGCACAGCGCCCGCGCCAGATCGACCAGCCGGTGGGTGACTTGGAGCCGCCGCCCGAGTGGCACGCCGGCGGCTTCGTCCTCGTGAACCTGCACGTAGCCGAGAATCCGGCAACCCAGGGGTTCGGCCAGGTGCAATCGCTCCAGCCGCGCCGCCTGTGCGCCGACCCCCACCACCAGCACCCGGCGCTGGAATCCCGTCCGGCCGGCCGCACGCAAGAACCCGCACCGCGCCAGCAGCACGCCCGCGCCGGCAAGACCGAGCGCCAGATACAAGGCCCCATGACCGAGGTTCAAGGGCGCCAGCCAACCGACGAGGCTCAGCGCGAACAGCCCGAACAGAAAACTGATGCCCACGCGCAGCAGCATATCGGCGGGGCCACGCCAGAACCGGCGCTCGTACAACCCCAAGGCGATCAGGATCGCGCTCAGGACCAGCGTGCCGGCCAGCGCGTTCGGCAGGATCACGGCCAGTTCGGGGCCGGTGCTGCCTTCGCTCCATGCCCGCCACAGGGTCGGGCCGAGGGCGAACGACCCGAATAACAACAGAACTTCCGCGCCCAGCAAGCCCCGCAGCGCGGGCGAAACCGAATGGCCGAATCGATGGATCATAAGCGGACCTTCCCGTTGGGTTTCTGGTGACGACCTTAAAATAAAGGCCACACCCGACGGGATGCGTCGTCTCGGCTCGGTCCAGCCCTCTTGCTAAAGGGGATCCGCATCCACTCAGGCGACCCGGCCCCCGATTCCGGGTCGCCCCATGACCGATGGAACGCAGCGAACGATCAATCGGGCGCGGCACCGGGTTTCCCGACGCTTCACTTTCTCTGCTTCTCGCGGTCCTGCTGCGCCCGGTCTTCCTCCGTGAAAGAAACATCACTGGTCCGTGCGGCGCGGTAGTCAGCGATTCTGGCGGATGCCGCTCCCCAAACCGCGGCGATACCGAAGGAACTCTTGTCGAAAGCCATCGCGGAACGCGCGTGAACGCCGCTGGCCAGCGCGTCATCGATGGCCGCCAGGTCGGCGCTCAAGAAGACGAACTGCCAGTCGGATTTCTCCTGCTTCTCCTGGATCATTTTCTGAATCTGTTCCTTACGGAACTCACGGCTGGCGTTCTCTTGGCCGTCCGTGATGATGACCATGACCACCCGCGCGGGCCTGGCTTCTTCCCGCAGATCGGCCAGGCGCTTTTCCAGATCGTTGATGCCTCGGCCCATGGCGTCCAATAGTGGGGTGCTGGCGCGGGGGACGAAGGTCTTGCGGGTCAGTTCCGGAACCGCTGCCAACGCTTTGAATGGATGTACGACCTCGTAGGGGTCTTGAGAATCGAACTGCACGAGGGTCAGCGTCGCGAACCCCGGCTCGGCTTTCTGCTGCCGCAAAAACGCATTGAACCCACCGATGGTGTCGTCGCGGATGGCTTCCATCGACCCGGTACGATCCAGAATCACGGTAATGTGGGTGTCGTCGTTTTTCATCGCATTTCTCCGGTTTACCGAATTGGTAGATTAGGGGGGAGCCTGACGTTGGGTTTCTGGTTAGGACACAGTGGACCGCCGGTTTGCCGTCCCTGCTTCGCCGATGGCCGCCTTCGCCGCCACCTCCGTAGCCAGGCGGCGATAAAACTCGCCGGCGCTAGGGGTTTCATCCCACAGTTCGTACTGCCGGACCACGGCGGCGACATCGCCCGGCGCGAGGCGGTCGAGCCGCAGCACGGGTTCTTTCCAGGCCAGCGCCTCGGCCAGGTCGCCGCCCAGCCGCACGAATTCCTGGGCGAACAGGCCCCAGCGCTGGCCGGGCTTGAGCCAGTCGAAGCGAATCTTCCACGGGAAGCGGCGCAGGCTGGCGGCGTCCAGGCTCTCCATGAGATTGGTGGTGGCGATGAAAATCCCGTCGAACGCCTCCATCTGGGTCAGCAGTTCGTTGACCTGGGTCACTTCCCAGGAGTGGCGGGCGCCGCGCCGGTCGCGGAGGAAGGAATCGGCCTCGTCCAGCACCAGCACCGCGTCGCGCTGGCGGGCGTCGTCGAACATGGCGGCGATGCGCTGCTCGGTCTGGCCGACGTACATGTCCAGCAGGTCGGAGGCGCGTTTCACCAGCAATGGCTTCTCCAACTGGTCCGCAATATGGCGGGCCAGTTCTGATTTGCCGGTGCCGGCGGGGCCATGGAAGCAGAACACGCCGTGTGGACGGCGTTGCAGCGCCGCGATCAGCCTGGGAATATCCTGATCAACGTTAAGAAAGCGCAGGTCATAGCCGGTCGGCACGACGTTGCGAGCCGGCGCGCGCTTCTGCCGGAGCAGGGTCGCCGAGCGGTCGAGCGCCTGCTGCACCAGCGCCCGGTTCGCCTCCAGATCGCCGTTGCCGGCGTGGCGGGCCAGCTTGGCCGCTCGCTCCAGTTGCGCCGGGGTCAGATGCTCGTGGGCGGCGATGCGCGCCAGCCAGTCGTCCTCGCCCGCCCAGTCGCCCAAGTGGTGGCGGGCAATCTCGATGCGCACCGACTGGGGTGGCACGGTGAACCGGATGGCGTAATCGAAGCGCCGCAGGTAGGCCCGGTTCATCGAGTCGGCGTCGTTGGTCAGCCACAGGGCCGGCACGGGGTTGTTCTCCAGGGTGCGGTTGATCCAGGCTTTGCCGCCGGCGGCTCGTCCCCTTCTCCCACCGAACAAGTCGGCGAAGGGGTCATGCTCGAACACGTCCTCCACTTCGTCGAACAGCAGCAGGGCATTGTCATGTCGCGCCAACAGCCGCTGGCCGAGGGTGAAAGCGCGCAGCCGCCGCTCGCCCCGGATCGGATCGCCGTCCTCATCGGCGTAATCCACCTCGTACAGGTCCGCGCCCACCGCTGCGGCCAGCACGGCGGCGTATTCGGTCTTGCCCACCCCGGGTGGACCGTACAGCAGCAGGTTGGCGCCGGGAATCTTGTTATCGAGCGCCGCCCGCAACAGCCCGACCGCCGCCGCCGTATCCCGTTGCAGGTGCGGAAAATTCGCCAGCGTCAGGGTGCGCCGGGGCGAACGCTTGAGGAAGCAGGCCATCAGCGCCTCGGCGTCGGCATGCGGCGTGAACAGGATGTTCGACAAACTCTTCCACACGTCGAGCTTGTCCTCCAGATCGACGCTGTGCGCGGCGATTTCGACCAGCCCTGTGGTGATGAGCGTGCTGGTAGAACTCAGGGCCGCCCGGATGTCGTCCTGGAGGAGACCGGTCAAGCGCGCCAACAGCTTGTGGAGAAACGGCGTGCTCGTGCTCTGCGAGTTTTGGGCGATGGCGCGCTGGAAGGTGCGATCCCCTCGCAGAAACACGGCGAAACAGAGCACGGCCAGTTCGGCTTCGCTCAGCCCGAGCAGCGCGGCGAGCAGATTCAGATTGCGCACCAGTGGCAGGTCCGGGCTGAGAGTGATTTGTGCCAGTTCCGCGCGTCGTTGCTGGAGCCGTTGGGGCAAGCGCTCGTCTGACTGAAAGCGCCCGCGCTGGTCCTCGTCCTCTTCTTCTCTCTCGTCCGGCTCGACGTCATCGCCTTCGGCCAGGCCGGTCAGGGCCATGAATTCGTCGTTGTCCCAGCAGCGATGGTGATGAAAGGGGTGACGGCGGTGTCCGGTGCGCACCCAGCCCAACAGCAGGGCCAGGTCGATCAGCCAGCGGCCCAGCAAGGCGCGATAGGCAATGGTGTCGTCGTCGTCCAGCGTGGTGAGAGCGGTGACGGGGTTGGCGTGCAAAAAACGGGGTAGAGTCATGAGGCGCTCCGATCAGGTCAATGAACGGAGCGTAGCATACGGCAGACATCCGACAGGATGCGTCGGTTGGGTTGATATGGTACGGGTGAAGAAGGAGTAGAGAATTCACCGCCGGACAGCACGCCCGTTACGGTTCGTCATGAATACTCAGGACTTTCGCTTACACCCTACGCATAGTGGTATGTTTGCCAAGTTAGCTACTACATATGGTGGTTAAGACCCTTCCGAGCGAAAGTCCTGATACTGTAGGATGCGGTAACGAAGGAACCGCATCAATCGCGAACGATGCGGTTTGTGCCTCACCACATCCTACGCCACTGATGGTTCCAATCTCAGCGAGTCAATTTTGTTCAACCGTACCCACAAATCCATAATAAGCAAGCATTTAAGCGGCGCGAAAAACTTGCAATACTTCATTAACCCACGTAACTTCTGGTTTGCCCTGAGGATGGGATGCCACAACAAATGTATACTGGTGTCCAGCAGTAACTGCCTTTCCATGTGTCTCGACTTGGGTAAATCGGTTTATTGAGGAGTGTATATTTCCGTGAATAGCATTAATGAATGGTTCTGCCCAATTCATACCAGTCAAAAATAGTATACGCCTTGGACGATAAGTTGCAATTTCGATCTTTAGTAATTCAACACAACCCTGAAGCTGTATGTTACATAGCGCACCTCCCGGGTTGCCACCATTGGCTGGTGCTATCTTATAAAGATTCGACCATACAATATGAGAAGGCCAATACGGCTTATGGATATTTGCGATTTCTAATCCATCAACCACCTCTCGAATTACTCGCCAGAATGCTGATCTTGCAGTATTATAGCCAGTATGCACACCCCAGAGCCTCGTTATCCATAACATAGGGCATCTACCAGGATATTTGGGATCTTCAATTGACCCATCAAAAATTTTTTGTGCATAATTTATTGCAAAAGCTTGGTTACGAAGTTCATTAGGGTAAATACCATCGTCCCATCCATTGACAGCTCGACCTATAACCATTATCTCATTATTGCAATCATGCCCGCTCATTGATAGGAATCCAGTAATTTTCTTGTTAGGAGGAAGCCGCATGCAATTTCTTCCAACTAATAGAAGTAATTGTGTGGCAACTCAATGACTAACCGGCTAAAGCCGGTAGGTTGATCGGGGCGTGAACGCCCATTCAGACTAAAGTCCGGTACTTACCGGATGAATCCGTCTAAAGCTTATTCCCCCTCCGCCGACGGACACGATTCATCCCAAATTTGGAAGGTACCCGAATCATCTTCTTGTTCTTCGATATAACGCTTCACTTGTTCCTCTGTCACCGCTCCTACCGTCGCACAAAAATAGCCTCTCCCCCATAGATGCTGACCCCAATATCGTCTTTGTAACTCACGAAATTCCCGTTGCAACCGGTACGAACTACGCCCCTTCAGGTATTGCGCCATCTTCGCCGGCGACAAATGGGTCGGTGCACTAACCAGTAGATGCACATGATTCGGTCGAATATTCCCTTCGACTATCGTCATCTCCTGTTCGATACAAACTTCCCGCAGAATCTGCCGCAACCGCAAGCCGATGTCCCCTCGTAACACCGGGTAGCTGTACTTGGTCTTCCAGACAAAGTGATACTTCAATTCCGTAACCGTATGCGCTCCACGCCGATAACGCTCTCGGTCCATTCGTGATCTCCGCTCAAGCTGGCCCCTTGAAAGGGGGCGTGCTAAAGACATTTCCGCCTAAAGGCGAAGGTTTATACCCGACCGATTGGAAATAAATCTCTTTCTTGTAGCGTTGCCATATATCCTCCTCAGCCGATTGAATCCGGCAAATTGACTTTGTGGTAAATATCACCAAGACGCAGGCTACACTCAATGGATTCGATCTTGACTATCGCATCCAGCCCATGAAATTCCGCATAAAGCCACGTTCCATCTTCACGCCGGGTAAACATCTCAATCCGGGGTGTATCCTGGGAGACGAGCAGATAGACGATCAGTGAATCGAGAAGCTGATAGTGAAGGAACTTGCGGCCCCGGTCGTAGGCTTCCGTAGAATTGGACAGAATTTCAATAATGACCACGGGATTCAGCAGGACATCCCGGTGTTCGTCTTCGAAGCGTTCCCCTTGGCAAGCGATCACAAGATCAGGATAAGTATATTTTCTGATTTTCTCTATCCTGACCTTCATATCGCTTGAATAGACGCTGCATGGTTTGTCCAGCAATTGATTTCCCAATACCCTGACCAGATTCGCCGAAATTTGATTATGCTCGCGGCTGGCGCCAGCCATGGCGAAAATCTCGCCATCGAAATACTCACTTTTGGTTTCAGCTTGCCTTTCCTGAAACAGGTATTGCTGAGGAGTTAGCCAAATCAGGGGTTGGAGGTGCATAAAATTTATCCGGAATTTTTGAATGCTACGTTAAACTAACTGGCCTTTTTTTAACCACCGCTTGAAGGATTTCTGACTCTCGCCCGATGGTTTACCCGCCAACCAACCTTCAACACTGATGTCTTCATCAATCTCTTCCCAATGAATGCCTTGACCCTTGCCAATCAATCTCCAGTGATTACGCTCTTCCTGAGATGCATGTAATAACCGGGGAAACCAGGCCAGCGGGACTTCCAGAGTTCGCCCATCGCTGAGATCAACACTCAAGGTATCCTCCGTTACTGTTACGCTTTCAGCATGAGGGATTTGGATTTCAATCGTGGAAGTACGCATTCCAAGCCTCGGCTCATCACGATCACCCGCGTAGAAGAAAAAGCGATAGGGTCCGATTCTCAATATCGTTGGCATTTTATGATTCAATCATCGCCACCACCAGCGACAGATTATCCCTTGCCCCATGCCGCCAAACCGCATCCCGCCAGGTCTTGGCCTGCGCCGCTACGTCCAGCAGCGGATCGAACAACTCCCAGAGCATTTCTTCGCTGATCTCGTCATGGACGCCATCGCTGCACAGCACCAGCCTATCGCCCGGTTTCAGCGTCGCCTGAACCCGATGAATGGCGAAATCGCTTTCCTCGGAATCAGCGCACAACACATGCTCCAGCATCCCATAAACGCTGGCGTATTCCGCATCCGGCGACGCATGACCCCGGTCGATCATCCCCTGCAAGACCGTGTGATCCTTGGACAACCGGCACCATCGTCCTTCCCGATTCACCTGATACACCCGCGAGTCACCGACGTTGAGTATAGCCGAATTCTGGCCCCGAACGTGCGCCACGGCCAAGGTCGAAGCCGCGCCGTAGGTCTTGCGGTGACTGCCCAGGCGTTCGGCCAGTCGAGCCTGCGCGCGGCGCACATGCCGGTTGGCGACGAATCCGTCCTGCAACCACTCCGGGTGCTCCCGGACGGCCTTGAGCAGTTCTTCCAGTACGATCCGGCTGGCTTGTTGTGGGGCGATCCGGCGGTCGCCGCCGCTGGCTGCCACCCCGTCGGCCACCGCCAGCACCACCTCGTCCCCCGCCAGGGACACGGCGGTGATCGGCAACACCGGGTCTTGGTGAATCGTGCCGTCGATCAGGATGCAATCCTGCTGCTGGCGACACAGTTTGCCCCGGTGCATGGTGTAGGCGAGCGTCAACATCACTCCGAATCCTCCATCACCAGCTTGGGTTTCGCTCGACGTCGAACCTTTTCGATCCCGCGCCGAGCGGCAAATTGATAGGTATTTGAAATGATACGATAAAGTATTGCATCGCCCGGCAGTTCCAGGTCATCCAACAAGCGGATAGTCCGCCACGAGTCCGCGCTCGGCGGCGACCGCCATATCATCCGCGCACCGCCGCAATTCGACCCATGTGGCGCCTCCATTGTTGGTTTGGAAAAGCATCACGTTCAAGTCAGGCCGAAAATGCGCGTTGCTCCAGTCCAGCAAGGATTCGAAGCCATGTTCGATCCAAAGCGATGCTCGGGTTGGATAGACCTTTTGAGCGTCGGCCGCGCACAGTTGGCAGACGTAGCCCCCGGTCGCAAGCCGCATCGGGACGATGTCGAGATCGGCGATCAAATCCCAGGTTTCCCCTCGATAGTCCACCCCGACCACGATGCTGCCCCAGTCGCAAACATGGCCCCAAATCGATGGGGTCACGCCGGCGAAGCGAAACGTCCGCGACCGCTTGCGGCGCACGATGGCGGTCGGCGGATGGCGAAAGCGAGCGCGATTTTGCTCCAACCAGTGGTCGAAAAGGCGCATGGAAAAAGACTGAGGCATGAGTGGGTTCCTTATGACATGGTTCAACCTTCAGATTGTGTTTCGGGATTGATCCGAGTTGAATGGGGTTAAGAATACAGCCAGCGTCCGACAGGATGCGTCGGCTGACTTTCAGCGACACAAGCGACGATGGTATCCGACGCAACTGGTCGCAAAGCCAGAGTATTCTTGTATCCGATAGCGGGCGACCGCCGAACGCCACCCGCACCCGACCTCCCCACCCGAAGGACATCGCCATGCCCCGCAAATCAACGCTGGACCCCAAAGTAAAAGCCCTGCTGGATAACCTCAACCTCGACGATGGCGACGATGATTTGCTCGCCGAACCGGCCGAGGATGCGACCGAACATCTGCGCATCCTGTACGAGCGGCTGGCCAATGGCCGGGAGCGGGCATTGCGGCCGGGAATGCTGGCGATCTGGAAGCCGGGGCTGAAAAACCGCCGGTTCCCCGCTTACGGTCAGCCGGCCATCGTGGTCGAGCGGCTGTCCGCCCCGATCCTCGACCACGAAACCGAGTCGGGGATGACGTACTATCGGGAACCGCTCGATCTGCTGCTGGGCATCCTGCACCGGGACGGCGATTTTCTCGTTTACCATTTCGACAGCCGGCGCTTCCAGCCTTACGCTGCGGGCGGAACCGGGAACCGTTAGCGTTCGTGGTCAGCGCTCGGGCGTTCGGCGCGGACGCCCGTTTTTCCTCCACCCAGGAACCGCTCATGAAAGAAGACGCCATCACCACCTTCAACCGCCGCCTGCGCATTCTGGCGATGTTCAAGGGCAGTGAACCGCTCACCACGCAGATGATTTTCAAACGGTTGCAGGGTACCGCTGAGGAAATGGACGAGCGTTCGGTGCAGCGCGTTCTGGCGCTGCTGGGGGAGGCCGGTTATCTGGACGTGGTGAATCCCGACGCCAAGCCGTTGCACTGGCGCTGGCCCAAGGGCCGGAAGTTCATGACCCTGCCCCGGCTGTCCGATCAGGAGGTGCTGGCGTTCCGGCTGCTGGAGCGGTTTCTGGAGCCGCTGCTGCCCCGGAGTTCCTATCGCGCCCTGCGGCCGTATTTCGACGCGGCTCAGGACGAACTGGATCGGATGCCGGGCTGGGCGTCGGTCAAGAACTGGGAAACCAAGGTGCGGGTCGTGCCGCCGGCCCAGCCGCTGTTGCCACCGGAACCGCCGCCCGCGCTGACCACGGCGACCGGCTGCCCAGACTGGGAACATCAGCAGGAAAAGATTCGGGCGGCGATCCTGGAGGCGCTGTTCGAGAACCGGCAATGCGCGGTCGAGTACCAGCAGCTCTGGCGGGACGAGCCGGTGAATTGGATTCTCCATCCCCTCGCGTACCTGCAACGCGGGCCGGCGTTCTATCTGCTCTGCACCCTCGACGAGTACACCGACGTGCGGCAATTAGCCGTGCATCGGATGCGGTCGGTCACGGTGCTGGACCCGAAAGCGCGCCAGCCGGTCGGCTTCGATGTGGATCGGGAGGTGGAACGCAGTCAGGGCATGGGCGGCAGCAATGAACCGTTGCGGCTGGTCGTCCGGTTCTGGAAACGGGCTGGGCTGCATTTGCTGGAAACGCGCCTGGCCGCCGATCAGGTCGTGGAGGATGAGGGCGACGACCACTTCCGGTTGACCGCCACGGTCAACGACACCGCGCAACTGCGCTGGTGGCTGCTGTCGTTTGGCTCCAAGGTGGAGGTGCTCGAACCCACCGAACTGCGGGAGGAAATGGCGAGTCAGGCGTACTGGATGAATCGGTTGTATCGCCAGGGCGAGCCTGCCGGTCAACTCGCCGAATCCGATACCGCCAGTAGATCGTTGCCGGCAGGAGACCCGTGAATGAACGAAACCGCATGGCTGGAAGATGCTCGCCGACCCGCTGACCCCGCTGTTTGCCACCGAACCCTCGGTGTGCTATGCCCTCACCCCCTCCTGTGCTTACCCTACTTTCATCGTCGGGGGTGTCAAGACCCATTGAAATGACCGTTAGGGAGCGTGTGAAGTTAGATGATGGTATAAGACGCCGGTGAGTCCGGTTCCCTTTCAAGGGCCGCTGGCAGAACGTCAGCGGCGTTCAGAAATTCCGGAGGTGCGCTCGAGGGTCTCGTCGTGGAGAACCAGGCAGACCCCGTCTCGGGTGGGCTGGACGTCCAGTTCGAAGCCGTCCATGCCCGCGGCGAGGGCCGCCCGGAAAGCGTCGAGACTGTTCTCCAGATGCGTCGTGGACAGTCCGCGATGGCCTAAGATCAGGGACAAGGAGCGCCTCCAAGGATTCGGTGGTTCAAGTATTCGCCGAGCCGCAACGCCTACCCCACCGGTCATTCTGGCCCCTTGAATCCTGTCGGGCCGTCAAATTGGCCTACTGGGCTAAAAGCGGCGACCCCCTCCATCACCGTCTGCCCCTCCCGAGGCGTCCGGTTGTCCCCTCTTAAAGCACGCCAGGACGTAGCGATTCCCCTTCGTATCCGGTCTCTCACTTTCTGCGCTTCGGAAAGACCGTAGGACGACGCTATTTTTTTGATCTTTTCTCACCTGGCCTGTCTATTGCTTTATCCAGAGGGCGTTCACTTTCTTAAGGAATCACCCAAGATGAATGACGACTCGTGGGCAGGAGACCTCGTCGCCCGATCGGGGACTTGGCCCTCCCTCCGGTCGGAGAGCCACCACCCGGCCTTCGTCCGGTGTATGGCGGCGCGTTTGGCTTTGGAGGCGATGCAGATTGAGAAAACCGCCCGGGTGGCGGCCCATGAGGTGTGGGAAGAATCGACCCGACCCCACCGACTCCCCGGCCCTGCGGCCCGAGCGATCTAACCTGGATTGGAGTAACGCGATGAACAACTTCGGCTTTCCGGTATCTCCCGCCATGCGGTTAGCGGATTTGTCAACGGCCCTGGCCCGCCAGGGACTCTGTTTGTATTGGGATGTCGCCCGTCGTGCCGTGATGGTGATGGCCGCCACTCCATTATGAAGAGTGACCTCACGTCGCACAACAATGTACCCTTGCGCTCTACTGACCCTGACTGACAGTCGCCCGGGAAAGCGCCTATTGACCCTCCTGAATGGTTTGGTAGCCACATCACCGCCTCCAAGCGCCGTGCTCCGCTTACCGGGGCCGGCGCTTTCTGCGGCTATTGTCTTTCGCGATGATAGCCGGACATTCTTGTTCCCCTATTGGGCTAAGCAGGGGAGGCTCACCACCTATCAGTTTTGCCGAAACGATGATTCTAGAGCATCTCTATAGAGGTTTCCTACAAGGATAAATCAACTGGTTACGTTACTCTTCTGACCAGTGATCTCGGCGATCTTAAAAACTGATAGGTGGTGAGGCAGGGGGGCACAATGTCCGCATCTCAGGCGGTAAGACTAAATGACAAATCATGAATCCACCATAAACTACGATGAAGCACTATTCACCCTGTCAAGGAGATGAGGTTGAGGCATGGCTTACGACGTGAATTCCATCCTCGACCGGCTGTGCGCCGCGTTCCCGGCCTGTTTCAGCCGGTCGGCTCCCAAGCCCTTGAAAATCGGCCTGGGCGAGGAACTGATGGCGCTGGCCGGGGTGCATCCCGCCTTGGCCGATCTGACCCGGACCCGGATTCGCCGGGCGCTGAAGGTCTACACCGGCGCACCGGCCTACCGGAAGGCGCTGAAGCGAGGTGGCCCGCGCTACGATCTGGCCGGGCAACCGGCTGGCGAGGTCACGCCCGAGCAGCAGACGTTCGCTCAAACGCCCCGCGTTCCGAAACCGCCCGCTGACGCTGACGCCGCCGCTGACGCGACCGCGCCACCGAGGCCCCGCCATTCGCCACCCGCGCCCCGGCGCGATGAGAACGCCGAACAAGCCCTTTTGAAGGAAGTGATCGCCATGGCCGTTCCCGGCAAGCTCGATGTGACCCTGAAAATCAATCAAGGGGTGTGACAATCATTGGAACGAAAACCTACGCTAAGCAATGTCATCCCATCCGTTGATGTTAAGCGGTCTTAGTCTTCCACTGGCGACTGGATCGGCCAAGGCGAAGGAATAACGCCCGAGCACATTGATGTGTTTATGTTGGAGAGGCGATAGTCGGGCGCTATCCTCTGGATTGATTTCCATTCCCTCCGACTGCAGATGCTCCAGTGCCGCCTGCAAGTAAATCGTATTCCAGAGTACGACGGCGTTCGTAACGAGTCCCAGGGCACTGAGTTGATCTTCTTGACCTTCGCGATACGCCTTGCGGATTTCTCCCCGTTTACCGTGGCAGATCGTTCGGGTGACCTTATGCCGGCCCTCACCACGGTTAAGCTGAGTCAGGATACGACGCCGGTAATCTTCATCATCGATGTAGTTGAGCAAATAGATGGTTTTGTTGATACGACCCAGATCGATAATGGCTTGTGCCAGACTGGATGGGCGCTCACTTTTCAGCAGGGATCGCACCAGTTCGGAGGCCTGCACCGTGCCGAGTTTTAAGGAACCGGCGATGCGCAGCATATCATCCCAATGCTGCCTGATACGGTCGAGTCGGGCACGATGACGGGCGATATCGTTGAGGGTACCGTAGTCTGCCGACAGGTCAATACGCCAGAAACGGGCCTCACCCACATCGGCCAAGCGGGGTGAGAATTGGTAACCCAACAGCCAGAACAATCCGAATACCATGTCACTGGCGCCCGCCGTATCGGCCATGATTTCCGTGGGATTGAGACTGGTTTTCTGCTCAAGCAACCCTTCCAGGATGTAAATAGAATCCCGTAGGGTTCCGGGCACGACAATGCCATGAAAACCGGTATATTGATCGGAGGTGAAATTGTAGTAGGTGATGCCCCGATCGGCGCCAAAGTATTTGCGGTTGGGGCCCGCATTGAGGGTGCGCACGGGGGTGACGAACCGCAGACCGTCCGCGGAGGCGACGTCACCGCCGCCCCATTGTTGTGCCAATGATAGCGTATCTTGGTAGCTAACCAAGCGGGCATTGGCGCGGGTTAGGGTTTCAGCCCGAATGTAATTCTGCTGCGCCCAGTTCAATCGTCCGCGTACCAGGGCAGGATGATCGCGGTGTTCAACGGCCCGTAGGCCAATATTACAAGCCTCACTGAGAAGAACGGCACAGAGGGTGGTTGAGAGGGCAGCGGTACGTGCTTCTGCTTCGCTTGCGTGGGTGAATTCATCCGCAAAGCCCGTTCTGGCTTGGATTTCCAACAGCAGTTCAGCGAGGTCGACGCGAGGCAACAGGGCGGCGGTCTGCTCCCGTAATTGAATGAGACTGGCCGGTTCTTCCAGTTTGTCGAGATGGGTAATGGTCAGCGTCGATTTGCCGTCTTTCTGTTCAATCCGGATAGCTCCATTCGTGGAGAACCGAGCAGATACGCGGCGATAGGTCGCGTCAAGCTCCGCGCTGAGTCCCTTTACGACTTCATCTGCCGAGGGGGAATGGCCCAGTGTGCGGCAGATGTTCGTCCGTTTGGCTTGCCACTCTGCGCCTTGCAGGAGTTTGGCACGGGGATCGCCCCAACGCTCGCTGGCCTCCACATAGATGTCACGTCGGCGCAGCCGATCCTGGAGCCGTTCCAAAACACAAAGCGTGTAAGCGGGTGGACTGACCTGTCCCTCTTTATTAATGACCAAGCGTTGCCAGCCGGCATCAATGATATTGACCGGTGCGTCATCAAGCGCGGGTTTGCGACGGCCTTGCAGACCTTTTAAATAGTCTAGAGCCGTGAGTAGCGGTTTACCGGCCGGCGCAGCTTTGAAGGAAATCGTCTCCAGAACCCGCGGCAGGAAGCGGCGTACCGTTTGATACCGTGTCAACATTTCCTCCTGATAATCTTCTTCCGGAGGTCGCGCCAAATCATAGGTCGTGGCCATCGCCCGGGAAATCTGCTCCACGGGAATGCGGGTAAAAATAGCCGTTCTTACCTCATGATCCGCATGCGCCTCGTCGAGCAGCATCGAGCAGACTTCGGCAAGAGCGAGGGCAGCCCGGTCAAGATCGCGAAGCGACCGTATCCGCTTTTGTTGTCCCAGGGATTTGGCGCGGGTGGCGATATCCGTGATCAGCAGATCGAGCAGGTCGAGCGCGTCATCCAGGGTTTCCGCTGTATAGGCATCAGCAAATGCCACCAAGGTCGCGGTCCGCCGGTCTTGAGGCATACGCGCAATATTTGCCGCCCAACCCATTGCCGCATAGCGGGCGAGCGATTTTAACCACACCCGTGGAATGCGCGAGAAGTCCAGCTCACGGATGCCCAGATCGCGTAGCTCTGCGTAGCGTTCTAATGCAGCCATCATCGATGGACTACTGATCCGCGTCGGGCCTTGGCGCAACTGATCAAAACGGCTTCGACGCTGGCCTTCAGGTACTTGCAACAAAGCCTCAAGCTGCCGCCGTTGGTCCTCACTCGGCAGACGAGCCAGCCGCCGCCAGGCCCTGAGCGCCGCTCGATCGCGCACTTGCGCGATCAGCCTCATCAATGTGGAAAGACCGGGCAGCAGTACCTTCCGATGGATGAGCCAGTGCATGGCAAGGTCGAAAAGGTGACTGGGTCGTTCATGACTGAGCCAAGTGCGGGTATAGAGCCACCGGTTTAAGCGAAATCGCCACCGGGGATCATTGAAGTCCTGATAGGCGTACCGGGAACGGATTTCGGCGGTGTGCTCCAATCGAGTGGCTTCCCGCTCCATATACTTGGGCAATGACGAGGCGTTAGGGATTTCGAGTTGCCGACTCACATAGGCGATAACACCTGGCGGGACGTTGATCGGATTCGGCAGGAAAGTCCCAAGATATCGAACCGTTCCCAGTTGGAGCGCAAATCCGAGACGGTTGTAAGCGCTGCGCCGTTTACCGATCAGAAGCCGGTCGGCATCGTCAAAGTGGAAGTAGCGCGCCAACTCCTCTGGCGAGGGCTCACCAGAAAAGCGGCCGTAGCGCGCTTTCTGGACTTCAGTCAAAAATTCAACCGGCATGGGGCTGTCTCATCAAACGACCGTTTTCTGAGACAGACGCCGTACCGACTACCCAAGCCTTGGCAGCGTGGAAAATCCGTTTCATTATGTCGTCTCACATTTCTTAGTATTATAAACTCAATTATATCATTCAAAAGTGAGACCGCGCTCTGTGGCCAGGGCTTATGCAGAGAATGCCCCTATGGGCAAGTTGATCGGCTATGCCCGCGTCAGCACCGGTGAACAGGATGTGCAGCTACAGCTCGACGCGCTGGAGGAAGCTGGATGTGATCGGGCTCACCTTTTCGTTGACACGGCATCCGGCGCTCGATCCAACCGACCAGGTCTGGATGCCTGCATCGCCGCGCTACAGCCCGGTGATACACTCGTCGTGTGGCGCTTAGACCGTCTTGGGCGATCCATGCCACATTTGGTGACCTTGATCGAAGCGTTGCTCGGTAAGCAGATCGGGTTCCGGTCACTGTGTGACGGCGTTATTGACACCACCACCGCTTCCGGCGAATTGATGTTCAATATTTTTTCAAGCTTGGCTCAGTTTGAGCGCCGGCTCATTCAGGAACGGACACGGGCAGGTCTAGCCGCAGCACGCGCACGAGGCCGAAAGGGGGGACGCACGCCGATCAGCCCGGACGATCCACGGGTGAAGATGGCCAAACGCATGCATAAGGTCCACGGTATGGACGTCTTGCAGATTTGCAAGACGCTCAAAATCTCACGCCCCACTTTCTACCGATATCTTGCCCTTCCAGACAGCTACAGCGCTTAGCGTAGGTTTTCGTTCCAATGATTGTCACACCCCGACACCCCATTGGCGGCCCTCTTTTTCCACTTGACCCCGCCCCGAATGCAGGCAGGACGCCGTCACCGGGGTTGCATTCCAGTGCAGGGACGCACGGTGACGCCTTTTCGTTGAGGTGTTGCGGGTCTATCCCGTGGTTATGCGGTGCGCGGCGTCTTTTTGGCCGCGCTCCGCATCCTCTGCCTGGAGGGCGATCAAGGGTTCTCGGGGGCGTGGCGTGGAAGGCCCAAGCGCAGGGGCGCCGCCACAACACCGGAAAGCGCCACTGCGCTTGTTGCCCCTGCGCTGGCCGCACCACGCGACGCATCCCCGCACGGCGCCCGTCGATGAGAACCCCCTGCACACGGGACTGAGCGGATGACGCTCACTCGCGCCTCTCGCAAAGCGCGGCTGATCCTGCGGGCTGCGGGGATGTGTCCGGCTTTGTGGTGGTTATTTTCGTTGTTGCTGTCTTTTGCCCCTGCCCGCCGCCGACCCTGATCTTGAAGGCGGCGGGCAGGGGCGGGGCCGACAAGCGGGGGGCGCGCGGAACCATGGTCGCAACAGGTTCCCGGCGCCTGTGGCCGTGTGCCGCGAGTGTCGAGCGGCCCGGCCACGACGCGCCGCATGACAAAGCGCCTCCCCGCGCGAAGGCCCCTTGCACGGGCGTTGCGCGCCGGGAGCGCGCCGCCCGCACGGATGCGTACCGGTTCCCGGAGTGGATGGACGTGAATCCATTGCGGATAGCGCTGAAGGGCGGTTCAGGCGAGACCGGCGCTGGGGACCGTTCCGTCATGACGGAAAAATTCCCCAAACGATCCGATTCGGGATGTGGCGATGGAGGATGTAGTAGAGGGATGTGACGGGCGCGTTGGCTCGGAAGTCAGCGGGTTAATGAGTTCATGGATGGCCTCTGGCGCGTCGCCCGGATAACCGTTGGCGCTGAGCATCACCCTGGCGATCCGATTCCGCCACGTCACGGCGCTGGAGCCAGAATAGATAGCCCATCAGCAGCAGGACGATCAGGGTGACAAGCACCACGACAGCCGCGATCAGTTGCGCCAGAAGCGGCGTCATGGCCGATTGGCCTGATGAGCGCGTTGTGCCAGCGACTAGTCCCGCCAGCGGGCGAGGGTCAGGCCGATGATAGCCCACACGATCAGCAGCAGGACGATGCGCATGGCGAGGGTTCCTATCGCGGCAGTTCCGGTGCAGCGTCCGTCAGAGCGCGCCATTCCCGAATCATCGCGGCCTGTTCACAACGCTGGCCTTGGTCATCGGTCAGGTTCCAGACGGTGGCTCGTTCGATCATGAAGTGCTGGCTGGTGTGGGCGATGCGCACCCCGGAATGGTCGTCAATGAATCTGCGCGCTTGCTGCCAAAATTCACTATTTTCTTATCGCCAGCGTGCAGCAGCTTAGCTGAAAGAAATGGATGCCACTTTTGAACAGAGAGACGCTTCTTTATCCGTTTTTTGTGTTTCACAGGGCTGGGCGCAATCTTGCGCTGGTGTCTCTTCTGATTGCAGAAAAGGCAAGCAGCAACGATATTGCTCTGTGATGTAGCTCCCCCGTCTTGGCGGGCAACCAAATGCTCAGCCGTACACTGAAATTGCTTGGATTGCGGCACTGTGATGTCAAACCGAAGAGCGAAATGCTCAGGATGATCGAGCCACATTGGTAGATCGCAGTAGTAGCACCGACCGGCTTGATTTTGAAAAGCGTGGGATTTAAAGCGAAAGTTTTTGGTGGTCATAAGCGGCCTCAGTTGTGAAATTGAGTTCCCCGTCCCTCCAATTTGAGAAGTCGGGGAAGCCAGCCGAGACGCTCAGACAGGCCACTAAAGGAGTACCATTGCGGTAGTTCCCGTAAAACTTATATCACACTTGGTGAGCAGAAGAAATTCTCTATATGAGTGATACAAGGATTTTTGGGATGACTAACCGCAGAAATCCATATACGGCTATTTTCGCATGAATCGTTGTCTTCGATTACGCTTACAAAATTCCCTTCATTCGCGCGGTTTCCAGCCACTGCGGAAATTCATTCAACAGCCGGTCGTACAGTTCCAGGTCCTTGATCGCGTCGAGGTCGTTGACGTGCATAAACCCGGCGTTGTCGATCAACCGCCCTGGTAACTCATCCAGCTTGCGCAGGAACGGGAAATCTTCCTTGCCGATGCCCACGAATTGCACGAACACCGGCTGCTTGGACAGCTCACGGATCGCCTCGGCGCTGGCGGGTTTATCCGCATTGCCGCCATCGGTGAGAAAGATCACGAACACCGGGGCGGGTTGCGGACTCCGGTACTGGTCCCGGATCAGCCGCAACGGCGGGGCGTAGTTCGTCGCTTCCCGGATCTTGTACTGGGACAGAATCACCCGCTCGACATAACCCTCAATCTCATCCAGGGTGACCGGCGGTAGCGGGTAAGCGTTCGTGCCGAACAGCAACAGATCAATGCGCCCGTCATCGTCGAAGTTCATGGCCAGGCCCAGGACGCGCTCGATGACGCGCTGCACCACGCCCGTTTTATACAGAGCGTTCATCGACGCCGAAATATCCAGCACCAATACCACCTGGGCGCGTTGGCCTTCAATGCTGTGCTTGTTGGCGGCAAACGCGGCTTTCTTGCTCAAATCGACGATGTGCTTTCGCAGATCGATGGACATGGCGCAGTTCCTCCTGCGTGACGAAGAGTTGGAGAGAGATTTTGGTGTTCATTGACCCTGATGGGCTACTCCGCTGCCGCGCCCAGGAAAATCTGCACCACCCGACCCGCCGCGAAGGTGAACAGCAGACCGCCATAGACGCTGCCCGCGACGAAGAGGCTCCCGACCTGGCTCTCCTCGGCGTTGCGGTCGCGCCCGTAAGCGGTCATCACCTCCGCCTCGGTGCTGCCGATGCCGATCCCGCGCCGGGTTTTCCAAGAACTGGGACGGGTCAGGGTGATGGCGGTGAGGGTTTGGGAGCCGGAGGACTCAGTAGCGCTCAAGTCCAGGGTCAGCCCGCAGGCTGGCGCGGTCCAGGCTTGATGATAGTCACCGTCCGCGCCCCACAATTCCACCGGGCCGCGTTGCACTGGGCAGGTGATGAGCGGTTTGACTTCACTCGCCGGAAGATCGAGGCGCAGCGGGCCGATTCGCTCTTCCTTCAGTAAAGCGAAGTCATCGGCGGCCAGGGCCAGGTTCCAAACTACGCTCACCAGCAGAGCAACAAGAGTTGGGTTGCGCATGATCAGCTTCCGGTCAATTCCTCGATCTTCGCGTCAATCGCCGGCAGCAACACGCTCAGGCAGAACTGCTGTATGGTGTCGGAGGTGTCGGACGTCCGACATTTCCTTCAGTCCGTCGCCTCGGGGCGCGCGCCCGTTCCGAGCCGGCTGAGGGTGAGTCCCATCTCCTCGTATAGATCCAGCAGCTTCCGATAATCGGCGTCATTGAGGGTTTCCTCGCTCTTGGCCAGGACCTTGAGCGCCAGAATGAAGCGCTGGCCGTTGTCCATCGCTTGGTCAAAGGTGGGTTTAGGAAGCCGGGGCGTGGCTTTGTGCGCGCGCGCCGCCCGGACGGTGGCCAGCCGCCCGCTCTTGATCTCTTCCCACAGCCGCAGTTGCTCGCTTTCCTCATCAAGGCGGGCCAGTTCGATCAGCACCGACTTGCGCAGAGTGTCGGACGTCCGACATTCCTCCTTGATCTTCTGGGGCAGGGTGTTGAGCCGCAGCAGTTCGTTCACCGTCACCCGGTTCTTGCCGATGGTCCGCCCCAGGTCCTCCTGGCTGTAGTGGTAGCGCTCCATCATGGTCGCTAGGGCCTCGGCGGCTTCGAGGGGGTTCAGGTCTTCCCGTTGCAGGTTTTCGATCAGGGCAATTTCGTCGGGATTGCCCTGGGTGATGATGGCGGCGATGGTGGCCCGACCCAGCAGTTGATGCGCCCGGTAGCGGCGTTCCCCCGCCACAAGCAGGTAGCGGTCGCCCGCCGCTTCCTTCACGGTCACCGGCTGGATCAGGCCGTGCTGCTCAATGGACGCCGCGAGTTCCCGCAGGGCCGCTTCGTCAAAGGTCTTGCGCGGTTGGTCGGGATTCGGCGTCAGCCGGTCGAGGTCCACTTCCACGATCCGGGGCAGATCGAGCGAGGTGTCGAAAAACATCGACCGCGACAGTTTGCCGCGCAGGGTGGATGGCCTACCGGGATTCGCCATGGGTCAACAGTTCGTCCGCGAGTTGGTGGTAGACCCGCACGCCCGGCGTGTCCGGGAACGCCTCCAGCGTCGCCTGGCTCATGGCCGAGGACCGGTCGAAGCTGGTGCTGCGGTGAACCGGTTCGAACAGGCGAATTCTCGAGGTGAGAATCTCCCGGAGTTCGGCCAGGCAGTCGTTGTCGTGGATGTTCCGGGCGTTATACATCGTGGGCAGCACCCCGAAAATGTCCAGGTGAGTATTGAGTCGCTTGCGTACTTTCTCCACCGTGTCGAGGAGCAGGGGAATGCCCATGATCGAGAGATAATCAGTCTTAACCGGAATCAGGAGGGTGTCGGCGGCGGCCAGCGCGTTGACGGTCAGCAAGGTGAGCGAAGGCGGGCAATCCACCAGGATGAAATCGTAACGGTCCCGTACCGGCTGGAGCTTGTCGCGGAATACCGAAGCACTGTCCCACAGCAAGGTGAGTTCCGGTTCGGCGCCAGCCAGGGAGATGCTGGCTGGAATCAGGTCCGGTGTTCCCGCACCGCCGGCCAGGATCAGGTTTTCCATCGCCTGGTCCTTCATCAGCGCCCAGTACAGGGTCGCTTCCTGCTTTTCCAGGGCGCGCGGGTTGTGGCCGTAGTAAATGGTGAGACTACTCTGCGGGTCCATGTCGATGGCCAGCACCCGCCGATGACGTTGGGCCAAGGCGCAGGCGAGATTCACTGTCGACGTGGTTTTGCCCACGCCGCCCTTTTGGTTCGCCAAAGCGATCACGGTCGTCACAAGTTCTATCCCTATTTAAGCAGGCCGGCTCGGCAAAACGGGTGATACCTGCATTGCAAGCGCCGCTGGTTGAATTTCTCCCACTGGGATAGGGCTGCTAGGTTCTGTTGACATTTCATCGAGTCCAAATGAGGAAAGCAACGAAGTGTAGGAAGGCCATGAAGTGGTTGGCGGTTTTCTCGAAACGCGAAAAGATGCGGCGATAGTGCTTGATCTTGTTGAAAAAGCATTCAACGAGATGACGTTCCTTATAAAGATGTCGGTCGTAGGTCCGTGGATTCAAGCGGTTGGAACGGGGCGGAATGACCGCTTGCATGCCGCGCTTCTCCACGACCTTCACGAACGCATCAGAATCGTAACCCTTATCGCCGATGACGGCTTCGGCCGGGAATTCCCCGATCAGCCGTTCCGCCTGCCCGATATCGGACACTTGCCCGCCGGTGAGGACGAAGGCCAGGGGATTGCCCAAGGCTTCCGTCACGGCATGAATCTTAGTGCCAAAGCCGCCCCGCGAACGGCCCAAGGCTTCCGCCTCGGCGGAACTCTGCTCCGCCCCCGCCGCGCCGGGGTGGGCACGGACTACCGTACTGTCGATCAGCAGATGTTGCAGGTCGGGTTCCCGCGTGACGTGGGCCTGCAACTCGGCCCAGACGCCGCATCGTTGCCACCGGGCAAAGCGCTTGAAAACGCGGTTCCACGCTCCCCGCGTTGCGGGCAACAACCGCCACTGACCACCGCTGCGCAGCACCCACAACACCGCCTCCAGAAAAGCTCGGCAGGCAAGGGGGGTTCCCACATAAACATGGGAATGGCTCAGCAGAAACGGCAAAATCACCGCCCATTGTTCGTCGGTCAGGAAGGTTCGGTCCATGTCGTTCCGCAAAAATTCCAACCTTCCGATCTGTACTGCGAAATGTCAACAGAACCTAAGTAGGAGTGGCAGGGCGTGCGTCGGGTTTGACCCAGAGTAGTGCCTTGTCGGCCCCAGGTCCACGTCACCATCCATTGCCCCCACAAATCTGGTTGCACCTGGATTTCATCATCGCGCACACCCCATTCTGTCGCTCTTTCCCAGCTCCGGTGCAAGTTTTCCATCGCGACCTGCTCATTCAAAGAAATGTTTGCGTCATTTTAATTGAGAATTGACGTCACCCGGCGGGTTATCCACCCTCTGAATAGGCCGAAATTTGTCGTCCCGGCTTAAAATGCCGAAAATTTGTTTTAAACTAAGTTTACTCAAATATCAATTTGAGTAAATAGTATCCCTCCCCAATATCCCGCCCAACCCGCAACAGGGGACCGAGGAGCGGGTGGAGAAGAGCCATCATGTTCGACCGGGAAATCTTCGACGAGGCCCGCAAGGAGTTCCTCTCGCATCTGCGCTACACGCGGGGGCACAGCCCGCGCACCTGCTACAACTACCATTCCGACTTGGGCATCTGGGCGGGGTGGCTGACGGAGGCCAGCAAGGACTGGCAGCGGGTCAAGGCGCTGGACGTGGAGCAGTTCAGCGCTTGGCAGTTGCGGGAGAGAAAGGTCGGGGCGCATCTGGTGTCGCGGCGGCTGAGCTGCCTGAGCACCTTCTACCGCTGGGCCAAGAAGAACGAGATCGTGGTGGACGATCCGGTGTATCTGGCCGACAAGCCCAAGCGGCCGCAGCGCATGCCGGTGTGGCTGGAGCGCGAGGAACAGGCCGCCCTGGAAGCGGCGGTGCGGCGGGTGGACGACATCCCGGAGAATATCTTTGGGCAGCGGCGGGCGCACCTGCGGACGATCCGCCAGCGCTATGAACTACTGTTCGGCCTGCTGCTGAACTCGGGGCTACGCATCTCCGAGGCCCTCGGCCTGAAGGTGCGGGACGTGCGGTTGCGCGATGGTACGGCGCTGGCGGTGCGGGTGATCGGCAAGGGCGACAAGGAACGGCTGGTGCCGCTGCCGGAGAAGTTCGGCCAAGTGTTTGGGTTCTGGCTGAAGGACAAGCCGGCGGAGGAGTACGTGTTCGCCCAGAAGCCCCGGGGTCAGCCGCCTGGCGCGCACGCGGCCCGCGCCTACTTGCGCCGGCTCAAGGACAAGGCCCACATCGCCAAGCCCATCACCCCGCACAAGCTGCGCCACACCTACGCCACGAATCTCCTGAACGCCGGCGCCGAGCTGGTGGATATTCAGGCCCTGCTGGGGCATGTGAATCTGGCGACGACGCAGATCTATACCCACGTCGATCAGGACCGCATGGCGGCGGTGGTCAACAAGCTGTGAGTTCGGGCGACCGCCCGGTTCCGGCCATCGCGCTGGACCAATTCGGCCTGCTGTGCGCGGTGCTGGCGGCGGTCGGCTTTTCCTTCAAGGCGATCCTGGTCAAGCTCGCCTACCGGTACGGGGTGGACGCCGAAACCCTGCTGGCCTTGCGCATGGCGTTCAGCCTGCCGTTCTTTATCGGTATGGCTTGGGTGAGCGTCCGCCGCGCCACGAGCCGGTTGACGCCGCAGGATGGGGTCTGGCTGTTCGGGTTGGGGTTGTTGGGCTACTACCTGGCGAGTTATCTCGACTTTCTCGGTCTGCGTTACATCAGCGCGGCGTTGGAGCGGCTGATCCTGTTCGTCTATCCCACGTTGGTCGTGCTGCTGTCGGCGTTGCTGTTCGGTCAGCGGATCACGGGCCGGGTGCTGAGTGCGCTGGCGCTGTGTTATGCCGGTATCGCGCTGGCGGTGGCGCATGACTGGCGGCTGGTCGGATCAACGCGGGACCTCGCGCTAGGCAGTCTACTGGTGTTTGGCAGTGCGCTGTCCTACGCGCTCTACCTGTTGGGGAACGGCCGGGTGGTGAACCGGCTCGGGGTCCTGCGGGTCACGGCGTTCGCCTCGATCGTGGCCGGTCTGCTGGCCATCGGGCAGTTTCTGCTGCTGCGGCCGGTCGCGGTCCTGCTGCTCCAGCCGGGGCCGGTTTACGCGCTGGCGCTGGCCATGACGCTGTTTTCGACCGTGTTGCCGGTGTGGGGGGTGTCGGAAGCCATCCGCCGCCTGGGCGCGGGACCGGTCGCCTTGACCGGCAGCCTGGGACCCATCGTGACCCTGCTGCTGGCGTGGCTCCTGCTCGATGAGGCGTTAGGCGTCGGGCAACTGGCGGGGGCCGCCCTGGTGATCATGGGGGTAACGGTCATGGCGCGGCGGTAGGTGACACCGCCACAGGGACGCATCCCGTTTCATCCGAGGAGTTTCGGTACGTCCTCGATAGAAAAACACCCACCGGTCTTGTATCTTTGATTATAGACGCGCGCTTGCAAGACGGCACGGCCCGCTCGGTGCGGGTGATCGGCAAGGGCGACAAGGAGCGGCTCGTCCCCTTACCGGCGGCGTTCGGTCAGGTGTTCGGGTTCTGGCTGAAGGACCAACCCAGAGGGGAGTTCGTGTTCGCCCGCACAGCAGGGCAAAAGCCGGTGTCCTCCCAAGCCGCCCGCGCCTATCTGCGCGGGATGGTGCAGAAGGCCGGCATCGAAAAGAAGATCAGCCCGCACAAATTGCGCCATACTTACGCCACGAACCTGCTGAACGCCGGGGCCGAGCTGGTGGACATCAAGGCGCTGCTCGGCCACGAGTCCATCGCCACCACGCAGATTTACACCAACGTCGGCCAGGAGCGGATGGAGCAGGTAGTGGGGAGGTTGTGAGAGAGGAGTTAGCCCATTTCTTCACCGAGGTTGGACTCGCGGGTCCGTGGCCCTGCTCGCCGACACGGCCACTCCCTGTCGCGCTATCGCGAACAGGCCATCGCCGACCGCCGCGCTGGTCTGTCACTCGCTCCATTGCCCCGATAGGGGGGAGAACGGGTACGTCAGCCGTTATCGGGAGGGGAATGAACGGTTACCTTTGCATTAACGCAACGGAACCAGAATGGCACTATCGTACAGTCATGCACGAACGACCACGAAGGCCACGGTTATTCTCCATATGCTTCAGTTTCCATTGAGGGTCAAGATCACCATCTTGTCCAAGAATAGTGCCGTCATCACAACCGCTCCAGTTCACAAGGCAGTTCGAGCCACCGATCTTACGACACTCGTTGACGGCGGTCTGCTCAGCGGTCTCCAACGACTTGAAACCACAAGCCTCACCCGATTTTGAGCCACCTTGCTCGGCTGCTGTGGCAACCCATCCCGTCCCCTTGCACTTAAGCAGTACATTTATGTGCCCACCCCACTTAGACGCACAGGTTCTAGTGTACGAATTGATAAGACTATTCAGCTCACGCTCATTCCGCGCAATCAGGTACTGCGAACGGCTATGATAGCCGGCAGCACATTCGACCTCAGCAACAGCGGAATACCCATCGACTGATGTAATCATTGCGGCAGCACCGGCCATAAGAGAAAGGATCAAGAAGCACATACCAGTTCTCCTTATTTATACTATAGAAATTTGAGCCGCAGACGGATAATAATTCGACTACGGAACTATCGACGTTCAGCGCAGGTTAGCATGACTCAGGTGCTTACGAAATCGTAAATGCTCAGCGACTCTTTAGCCATTTCTAACTCTTTCTCCTAGTCATCAGGGGTACATTCTACTCTGTCTACATTTCTCTGTTTCATTCCATCAAGTAATTTATTAACTGGTAAGTGAGAAAGATCAATTTCTTGTCCACTCGCATTGAAATAACGGCACTCTTTTTGAAAACATTCTCCTCGTGTCAAGTGTCCAGATTGCACTCCAGCTTCTGCATCCCTAAGAGACATTCGTGGCACCTTGTATCCATTCATGTAATAATGGCAAGCTCTATACCGTACCGGTCGGATTACGGTTGAGTTTGAGCCACCTGCCTTTCCAGATCCTGGATATGACCCTGATTTGTCTGATCCTGATTCGTTTGACGGTCGAGATTTATTACTGGCTTTCTTACATGGGTATGCTTTGTCAACCTGCCACCGACCGTATGCATCGCAAGTGTGTTGATAACCGGATACACAATTTGAACAGTATGGTGTTGGTCCAATGATGCAGTGTGGACCTTCGGCATACGCATTTAACCGCGTGACACCATCTACACTTTCCACTGACGGACGATACGGCGATGGGCAATCTGCGAGTGCGTTGCCGGCAGTCATGCCGCATAAGGCTACAATCACAGTCAGCGTTCTCAAAACTGGGTAGGAGTTATTCATTACATATACCTATAAGTATTTGATTAAAATTGAAAATTAAGATGCTGATGGCATGATTTCGAACAGCTACTTATTATCATATTCTAATGCGATTACCCCGGGCCTACCAATACGTGAGCTGGCAATAGGCGAGACAGGCGCTCTGTATGGCACTGTATTTAGAAGGACAATCTCCTTTGCGTAGGTCGGCATCGATCGCCGCTCCGGCCCGGCCGGAGCGGAAATGGTAGTCCGTCAGGTTGCGTGCGCCGGTCATGCAGCGGTTTGCCAACGAGAGGAAAGCGGCGCTGACCGCGTCCACGCACTGTTGGTAGCCAGCAAACTGTTGCCAGGTGACGTCCCAGTTGCAGTTCTGTGCCTTGGCAGCCAGGCGTTCGCGGTTCTCGGCTTGGCGTTGCGCCGCCCCTAATGTCGATCGAGGATTTGGGGACGGTGACGAATCGGCTGAACTTTCACACTGATCGTAATTGCGGATACAAGTTTTATCGGCCAATTCACTTGTTTGTATGCATCGATCAGTGCATCTGTCTTTGGCATCGAAATCATCTTCGTAACGTTTTTCGCACGATGCCCAACAGCGATCATTTTCCAAGTCAATTCTTTTACCACACACATCAAGCTGGTTATCGCAAGTTTTCGAGCCTGCATGCGAATTTCCAGCGTGGAGAAAGAGTAAGAAGATCGCTATAACTGAGAAGTCAAAAAAACGTAGATTGACCATTTCAAATTCTCGCAGATCCTGAAAAAGTAAGAATCACAAAATTCAAACATTTTGTGTGTTTGGTTACACGCTGAACACCAGCTCAACCTAACACCATGACTGATTTAGGATGGCTATATAGCGCTCCTATCCGAATTGTGGAATCAACGATTCAAGCCACCTTGGCGCTTCGCGCCACCCACTCCCAGCCCTTTTAAGGTGGGTAAACATTCGCTGGCATCCGCTGGCACCGGGTTTTCAGCCTTTTAGCAGTGAACCTCTAGTTTTACCCATTTATCTCTAGATATGTCGATCAACATCTAATGATAAAATTATTTGAAAGTTATTAAATATCAATTATATAAAATAATTTTATATAATTAGCTGATTTATAAAAATTTGGTACATTAATTGCTTTATAAAATCACAGAAGTTAGTTTTTCAGTTATTATTGTTTATATACAAAAAGTTATGATCACCTTAAAAGGGCTGCACCCACTCCTTATCCAAGGAGTTGAAATTCCACAAACGGTATAGGAGTAGTATTATGGTTCAGGTTTAACAAGATGATCGACACACATCATATTTGTACCTACACTCGCTTTTACACGAATTCTCGCTTGATAAACCAATACAGGTAATTTCACAATGCCCATATATAGCTTGGCAGGTCTGGAGACATTGCTGTCTGCCGGAGTCTGCTACGAGTATAGAGAATTCCTTATTAACTACTGGAAAGGTTATTGAAAGAGATTCGTTCTCGAGTGATTGCGCCCACCCGAAAGCTGAAACTACAAATAGTAAAGTTGATGTAAATACTTTTAGAATCGCTTTCATAATTAGTTCTCCGCTGTCCCATGCATGCAGTCTTTTTTTCAATCTCTTCTGGGGTCATGTTGTTTACTCTAAGGGGAAGCTTTAAGTACAGGACAAAATTTTCAAAGCCCACAGGAAATCCTGGAATTTTTCGGCGAGGTTGTGAGTGAAGGGTCAGGCGCGCATGGCAAAAGACAAGACCTGATCCCTTCCAAAATGGTGATTTCCGTGAACGATTCTCCGACCTGCCTAGCCTCCACAAGAACTCTCGAAGAAGGGGTAGAACAAGCAGTTGTGTCACCAGCCGCCATCTCTCTCAAATCAACTATTTGCACTTATTTACAAGCTGGATCACGAACACAGGTGCATCTACCACTATCATAGTGAGGGCGACTATCACTACTACAACTCTTCCTTCGCGTTGGTTCTATATCATGACAATATGCCCCGCACGATCCAATACCACTAGCACCACTAGCAACTAAAATTTTTTTACTAACATCAAATTCAGAGAATAATGTATTACTAGAGAGTCGACTTAAGAGCATATCAGGCTTAGTAGCTACCCCAGGTTTGCTAACTATATACTCTTCAGCAAGAGTTACAGATGTGAGCATCAAAATGCTTATGGATGTAATTGCAATTTTTAATGACATTATGTATCTCCTCAAGATGAAAAAGTAGATCCGGGGTCTCCACTTAACCGGAGTAATCCGAGCTGCTGCACCGGTTTTTTGCCAGATCTCCCTTTTCGGAAGTGGATTTTTCAACAGTTCTCGTGGAAACTAGCAGTCATCTCCATATAGTCATCCCATGGATCGGTGCTTGGAACTGCAGTCTGATGGGAGCTGACGCGAGGCTGAATACAGCCTCATACAGCCTCACACTTATACTTCTTAGCCTAAAAAATAATACAAGTAAACTGCTCAGGAAATTATTTTCATCGGCGATCAAAGCTCCATCTAGCCCCTCACAAAAACCTCCTCAACTGCCCCGGTATCCGCTCGTCTCCAGCCTCCAGCGTCCCCAGCACCGCCCGCCGCCCTACAAAAACCGCCTCAACTCCGCCGGTATCGGATCGGCGGGCGGATCGTTTCCGAGATCGAAATACACCGGCTGCTCGCCCGGCTTGAGCCAGAACTGCACCACCACCTCGCCCCGGACGGCCACCAGATCCAGCCACGGCCCCAGTTCCTGAGCGCGGGCGTAGTGCAGGCGCAGGATGCCGCCCCGATACGACGTCGGGTTATAGGCGTCCACGCTGTCGAGTCGCCCCGTCAGCGCCGGCCCCCGGCCATCCGCGATCTCCACTTCACCCAACAGGTAATACGTCCGGTTTTGATCGATGCGGCTGACCAGCCAGCGCAAAGTGTGGCCCTGCATCGCCACCCGTTCGGCCACCACCCGCAGCGGCTCGCCCGCGATCAGCCGCGCCGCGACCGGATACAGGTTATGCTGCGCCTCGCTCTGGCCCACCGCGCGGGGCTGGCCCTGATGCAGGACGATGAAGCCATTCTTCCACGTCCCCACCACCGGACAGCGGCACGTCACCCGTTCCAGCGTGAGGTTGTCCGTCGCGGTCAGTTCCAGCGTGTACCAGTGGGTGCCGGACACACGCGCGTACTGCTCGACCGCGATATCGAAGCTCTTGAGCAACGCCTGGAGCGCGTCCCGGAAGCCGAGATGGCTCAGCGGATACAGCGCCACCGTCAGCGCCAGCAATGCCGATAGCAGGATCATTTCGCCCTTGCTGCCCACAGCCAAACGCCAATGGCGATTCCCCGGCGTCACCAGCCGGATCGGCGAGGGCCAGAACAGATCGACCCCGCGCACGTTCAGCATGTCGATCCACAGGTGCGACCAGTAGCCGCCGACCACCGCCCAGAAGTACAGCGGCGCGACCCACCACAACGGCGCGGCCAGGGCGGCGACCACCAGCAGCATGACGGCGGAATGGGTCATCGTGCGATGGCCGAAGCGGCGTTCCAGCGGCACGGAGACGAACCAGAACAGCCGGCCGATCCGGGCGGGCGGCAGGTCGATATCCGGCAGCAGACTGGCGATAGCCGCCAGCAGCCAGCCGATCCCGTCCGGCTTGTAGCCGAACAGCGTCGCGCCGCCCAGGTACAGGACGGACGCGAACGCAACGTGAGTGCCGAGGGTCATGGTAGCCGTCGTGGTGGGGTTTTAACATCGCCGGAGATGTGATTTAATACCGTATGCGTATGGTATTGGATACGGATGTGGTCGTTGCGGCGCTGCGCAGCCCGTCCGGTGCGTCGGCGGCATTGCTCTTGGCCGCACTGGACCGCCGCGTCACGCTGGTTGCGAACGTACCGCTGGTCATCGAATATGAAGCGGTGTGCAGCCGGGCCGAACACCAGCAGGCGGCCGGCGTCAGTACCGCCGACGCGCAGGTGTTTCTGGACGGCGTGGCCGCCCTGATCGAACCCGTGGAAACCCATTTTCTGTGGCGGCCCCGCCTGCGCGACCCGAATGATGAGATGGTGCTGGAAGCGGCAGTCAACGGCCATGCCGACGTCCTGGTCACGTTCAACCTGCGCGACTATGGCGTTATCCCCCTTCAATTCGGTATCGAGGTCTTAAGTCCACGCGATGCCTTACGGAGAATTGCTCCATGAGCACCACGGTCACCTATCCGCTGCGCCTGCCCCGGTCGATCAAGGCCGCCGCTGAGCAACTCGCCAAGGCCGAAGGCGTCAGCCTCAATCAACTGGTGGCGACGGCGGTCGCGGAAAAGCTGGCCGTCCTCAACACAGCGGCGTTTTTTGCCGAACGGCGCGACCGCGCCGATCTGGCGGCCTTTCGCCGCATCGTGACCCGGCCCGGCGGTCAACTGCCCCAAGCGGGGGACGAGCGGGAGATCGGTTAACCGCTTTCAATTGGCCCGCCCCGCCCCCCGGAACAGGAACACCCGGATACTGATGACCACTGCCGCGAGCATCCCGGCGAACACATACAGCTCGGTGTCGCCGGTGCCAATCGCCAGATACCGGGCGCCGATGATCGACGCCAGCGCCACGATCATCACCGGGGTGAAGTCCAGATAGCGCACCCCCGCCGCATGGCGCATTTCCCGGATGCGCTGCTTGTCCACCACCCGCTCCTTGCTGGAGTCCGCCAGCAGATCGGCGAGGGCTTGCGGGTTGCCGTTGGCCTGCTGGACGACGTGAGCGATGAACAGCGCCGGGGATTCCACCAGGGTCCCGGTCTGGGTGAGGTAGGTCTGGGCGATCGCGCGCGCGTGCTCCGGGGCCAGCGGCGGGATCTCGATCTCGGCCAGCTTCCACCACAGCTTGGCCACGTTGGGCTTCTTCGCGCTGGCGCAGGCCACGAGCTGGGCGGCATCCAGGATCGCCAGCCAGAAGGCCACCAGGGTGGGCGTGACCGGGGTCAGGTCGTCCACGGCGATCAGCACCCGGCCGGGCTGGGCGTGAACCGCCGGGATGATGGCGGCGGTCAGGTCGCGGATGCTCAGGCGGTTGACCGAGCGCTTGATCTTCGCCCATTCAATCGCCGCCGGGTTCAGGGCGTCGAGGTCCGCATCCAGCTCCAGCGCCGAGGGTTTGAGCAGGCCCGATTCCAGCAGACCCCGGGCAATTTCGAGAAATTGCCCTTTCGCCTGATGTTCGTGGACGTGGAGGACGATGAGATCGCGGCGCACGATCAGCCGGTCAATCACCGCCTCCAGGACGGCGGATTTGCCGATCCCCACCGGGCCGGTCAGCAGCAGGTGCCGGCCCTTGCGCGCCTCGCGGGCGACCGTCTCCACCAGGTCGTCGCGGCCCAGCAAACCAGTGATCGCTTTCATTCGGGGAGCCTCCCCTGATTGGCCAGATACTTCAGTAACGGTTCCCACTGCGCCCCGGCGGTATGGGCGACTTGTCGGCGCTGGGCATCAAGGAGCAACTCCAGCCGCTTCACCGCCGCCGCTTCGGCGTTCTGCTTCTGGGCGGTTTCCCAGAGCTTTTCCACGTCGCCCTCGTAGCCTTTCTGGATGCGCTCCTGCAACCAGTCGGCTTTGGAGCGGTGAAAGTCCAGCCGTTCCCGCACGGCGGCGTGTTCGGCTTCCAGTTCCCGTAACTTTCCCAGGTCAGCCAGCGCCCGCCCGCGCACCTCGTCGATGCGGACGGATTCAGCCAATGCCTGTTGGGCGTACTCGCGTTGTTCGCGGGGCGAGGCCAGCGGGATGTTGACCTGAATCCCGACGGTCAGCGGGGAACTGGTCGTCGTGTCGCCCCCCTCCGAGACCGTGCTGCTCGTACCCGACGCGGCCCGCACGTAGAACGAGGTGTGTTCCATCACCCGGCGGGTGAGGCTGGGCGGTCGGTAGGCGGTCGCTACGTCGCGCTGAGCGGTCACCACCGGATGATAGGCCAGAATGAAGGCCAGCGCCGGTTCTTCCTCCCAGGCCGCCGCCACGGTCGGAAGCAGCATGACGAGCAGCAGGCCGCGCTTCATGGCGGTTCCTCCTCGGCCAGGCCCACGGCGTTCACCCGGAACGCGGTCAAGCCCAGTCCGGCCAGACACCGGGCCACGGCGTCCAGGGTGGCGAAAGTCCGCAATCCGCCGCGTTGGCGCTCCAGCGGCTCGGTGCGTTCGCCGGTTCGTGTGGTGTAGGTGATGTGTACGGTCCACCCGTCCGCCGTCGCGTCATGCTGCACTTCAACCTCGCGCACCGCCGCTGCCTCCGCGAGAACCTTCAATTTTAAAAGTTGCATTCATCAATTTCTTATTTTTGATGGATCAATTCTAGCAGAAAACCACGATTGCGGTCTTTTTAAGCAGGACAAGAAATTCTCTCAAGTCCCTATTGTTCTTAAAAAGATAGACCGCGTTGTGCCGCATCATCCACAGAAACCGGGGATAACTTCCGCTCTGCCCAAGACGGTGAAATTGTGAAACACTAACCGGTCTGTAATTCTACGAGGTTCTCGAATGCCCCAGGATGTGAACCCCCTGATTGACCGGCTGTGCGCTGCGTTCCCGGATCTCTTCCACCGGCGGACGCCCAAGCCCTTGAAGATTGGCTTGGGCGCGGAATTGATGGCTTTGGCCGGTGTGCATCCGGCCCTGGCCGACCTGACCCGGACCCGGATTCGTTGGGCGCTGAAAGTCTACACGGGCGCGGCGGCCTACCGGAGCGCGCTGGCCAAGGGCGGCCCGCGTTATGATCTGGCGGGGCAACCGGCCGGGGAGGTCACGCCGGAACAGCAGGCGTTCGCCCAATCGCCCCGCGCTCGGAAACCCGCGACCGCCGCTGCTGAATCGACCGCTTCGCCCACGCGCGCCGCCGCCCCGGCGGGGATTCCCCTCCACGAACTGCTCCCGGAACTCATCGCGATGGCTATCCCCGGCAAGCTCGATGTCACGCTAAAAATTAACACCCTGCCCCAGGCGAAACCCGCTTCACCGGGAACCATGCTGTTTGCCGTTCAGGCCGAGGGGTGCACGGTGCTGGTGGAACTGAAGAACAAGATGTGGAATAGCTTGAAGACCGCTGCGGAAAGCTACCCGCACTGGGTGGCGGCGATCACCGGCAAGATGGGTGCGGCCATCGAGGGCGGTTTCCGGTTAGACAGCCCGGCGGTGCAAGTCTTCGAGAAGAAAGTCAAACCGGACGCGACGGCCCCGGCGGCATCAAAAGCGCCCGTGCCGGTGTCCACCGGCCCCGAACCGGAACCCGCCCCGAGAATTGAACGCCCGAAACTGGGCTTGAAAGGGAGCGCCACCCCCGGCAAAAGCGCATAATGGGTTGATGCTGTTTTAGAGTGGCCCTGATGAAAAAGGGATTAAGACCTTCATCCGGCTTCCCGGTATTTGACAATAGCGGCTGCCTCTCATGTCTTCCTGTAGCCCTGATTAAAAAGGGATTAACCAATGAACCCCGTCTTGTGCGGGGTTTTTCGTCTCTGCGAGGTATTCCCATGTCAGCCGATGATCAATGGCGCTGGAGCGAAACTGATCTTGCTGTAGAACTCTGGCGGGTGATCGTGGCGGATATGTGGCGACATCCCCTGGCCTGGTGGTTGGGCTGGCTCTGACACCGCCCAGCGCCCTACAACGTCAGGTGCAGCCGCTCCTCCGTCAGTGCCTGATATTCGGCCCATTCCTCGGGCGTCAGACCCGCCGCCATGCCCAGCCGACGCAGATTCACCCGCACGTCAGGAACTTCCCCCAGGAAATTGGGTAGCATCTGCCCCTTACTCATCGCCAGCATCACGTCATCGACGATATCAATGTCCAGGATGACCGGTTGAGTCCACTGCTCCCCGCAGACATAGCCCAGGATTGCGGCAAAGGTCATGGTCATATTCGGATAGCGGTCAGGATCGATTTTTTCCAATAGGCTCGGTGAGGGCATGAGTTTTATCATCCGGCGAGTTTGGCGGTGTGCCGTGGGGTTATTGGCGGGTTTCTCTTCGTAGGTTAACCCATCCATGATAGACGACCCGACCGGATGATTTCTGATAACTGTTTATGTGGTGGCCCACCTGATCGGAGGAAAGGGGTGGCTATGAATCTTCTGGATCACATCGCCGAAGCCCGTATTCAGGAGGCCATCGACCGGGGAGAACTGCGCGGCTTGGCCGGCGAGGGCCAGCCCTTGCGCCTGGAGGATGACTCAGCGATTCCGGAAGAATTGCGCGTTGCCTATCGCCTGCTGAAGAACGCCGGGTTTTTACCGCCCGAACTGCAATCACTCCGGGATGTGCGGGAAGCCGAACATTTGTTGGGGGTGTAAGCCCAAACCCCAGAAAATTCCGTCACGCTAAGATAAGCTTTGCCACGATCGCATCCAAGTCGATAATCTGCCCGTCACCACGGAAGGTGTAGTGTCCATTCAAATGGATATGGCGCCATGCCGTCGGCGAAATCGTCTTGATCAGAGCCAGAGCTTTCGCGTCTTGGTTCGCTTCGTATTTTTTGAGGAGCCGTGACAGGATGGCGGAATTGTAGAAGATTATGGTGTTGGCGATCAGCCGCGCACATTGGTTGCTGATCTCGATTTCAATATCAGTGCGACCGGTCAACTCCTTCTTGCCGCCGACTTGGGCAATGGCCGAACGCAGCTGATGGTAAGACTCGATCCGGTTCTGCGAGCGGTGGACGTTGCGCTGCAGTTGCGGGTTATGCAGGTAGCGCAGGGTGTAGAGGCTGCGGATCAGTCTGTCGAACTCGAAGATGGCTCGCCGTGTCGGATTGGGTGTGGTGTAGGTGCAGAGCTTGCGGATCAGCGTACCTTGGGTCATCTTTTTCAAGCCCAGCGTGGCGACGATTTGGTCGATATTGGATTTCTCGTCGACAATGACTTGCCGGTCGATCTGACCGATGGGGCGGATCAGACATTTCTCGTAGAGTGCCGGGTCATCGGCGCAGTAAAGCTGCTTTAGTTGCGCTTCGAGATCGGTGAAACGCGGCTCAAAACGCCGTCCGAACCAGTGCAGAATCGCGAAGTTCGCCTTGTTGACGCTATGCATATCACCGGTAATCGCCGTTGGCACGATGTCTGACGTATTGCGATACCAGACATCGAACACATGATGGGCCTCGTACTCATGCGCGCCGATGAGCCAGCCCTGCAGCGGCACATGGTTGCACAGCAGGGTATAGGCGACGACGCCTTTGCCGCGCCCGAAATACTTGCGTGAGTACCGCGCCTTGATGGTGGGTCGTTCAACCCCGAATTTCTGGCCGTCGACCGCACCGTAGAGCGTCTCGAGGTCGAATGAATAGTGTGGGAAGATCGGCAAGCCGGCAATGGCGTTGCTGATGCAGTCGTTGGCCGCCTGCAGCGAGGCTTGGCGCAGGTACTGTTGATAGGTCGTCTCCAGCACATGGTAAAGCATATCGCTGGTGCGTGACATGATGAGGTTGCCATGATTCATCGCTTGGGCGATGATGACCGCCATCAGACTGTCCGCGTCGGCGACCTGCTTGGCGTAGCGCGGCTGCAGTGGTGTCAGCGCTGATAAGAACGGGCATTGCCCGTTCACAAAGCGGAACACGTCGGCCACATCGCAGAACGGCAGTTGCGCGTAGAACGCCTCCTCACGCTCGGCATTCTTGTCGGCCTTGGGCTTACGCCAGGTCAGCGCTTGGGTTTGGCGATCGTAGTCGAGGTGCTTCAGCTTGCCTTGGCGCAACTCACGGTTGAATGCCAGCCATTGCTGGTGGAGTTCGACCGTCAGTGTATTGAGCTGGGTGTCGATCGGTTGGCGCAGCCAGGGAATGTCCATCGCCCTGAGTATGTCCGCCTTCTCGTCGAGAGAGACGAGTTCGTCGGTGAAGCAGCGGTGCTCAAAGCTGTCGTCCAGGTAGATTTCGCCTGACTTGAGGCGCTTTCTAATCTGGCGGTAGAGCCAGAATTCATAGCGGTCGGCGTGTACGCCCGTTGGCTTCCCGTCCGCATCGAATGTCAGCAGATAAGACCGCAGGCGCTTGGGCAGGGTGGCCTCCGGGCATTCGGCGAGCGGGCGCTGCGACAAGCGTTGCGGTTTAGCGAATACGCCCTTCACCCAAGCGAGGGCTGCCAGCCAAGGGTTATCGAGCATGACCCCGGAAAAGTCGAGCGCACTATAAAGCGGACGCAGATGGCGCCGCATGCGTTCGGCCAATCCATCCACCACCTGCCAGCGCAGGGCCAGCTTGCTCGCGGGTTTCATGCTCAGGCGTTGGCCGGCGATTTGTAGCCTTTCCCTGGGCATGATCTTGAACGCGCGCTGGCGCACGTCGCCAAAAGGCGTGGTGTCAGCCACCGCGTCATCGACATAGAGCAACAGCAAGCGCCCGACCTGGGGCGTCTCCTGCTGCCGCTGCACCTGCTCAGCCGCGAAGTGCTTGCTCGCACGCGCCTTGCTTGCGTCTTCCACTTGCTTCATGTGGTAACCCAAGGCGTCGACGAGATGGTCGGTAAGCTGTCGATAGCGTTGCCAAACGTAGCATAACAGGTATAAATGAGTCTGTTCGGCCTTGAGGCGGCGTAGGTCGTAAACCGTGTAGAAGTTGGCCAGACTCGCGTAATAGTTGAGATTCTGTTGCGAGATCGCGAGCTTAGGCAGCAGCGCCTTGGCTATTCGGTACAGCGGTTCGAGCCGGGCGCGTTTTGCGCGCTCCTGTGCCATCTGCCGCCAGCCGAAGTCCTTGGCATCCTGTTTGAGGGCGGCCAGTTCCGACAGGGTGTCGTCGCGGACCAAGAGCTGGGCCAGTGCGTCCTTTGCGGCGCTGTCCAACCCCTCGGCGAGTAATTTACCCAAACGTCGGCGTTCAGCGGACAACGCCTCACTGATCAGAGCCTGCAAGGTCGTATAGCCGGGCCGGACGATCTTATGCTCGTTGAGATAAATGATGAGTTCAGCGACGATAAAGCCGAGCGTGACATCGCGGCGAACCCTCTGGGCGACCTGTTGCGTGAGTTGCGGGAGCAAATCGGCCGACCAGAGCCGATAGCCGAACAGCTCCGCGATCATGACACGCTGCGTGTAATATTCGTGCTTGGTGAGGGCCTGCGGCTCGAAGGCTTGGTCGTTGAAATAGCGGGTCAGGACGAAGGCACAATCCTCCGGCACCTCATCCCAGGTGAACCGGAAGAAGATATGCTTGGCTTTGAAATAGCCGATCTGCAAGGCGCAGTAAGTCTTGGCACAGAGGCTGGGGCGACTGCTGGCGAGCGCCAACTCCGGTTCAGACAGTGACAAATAGTCCAGTCGCTGCCCGTCATCGAAGTCGGGCAAGCCATACAGGGCGTACTGTTCGGCCTCCGACAGGACGGTCAATAGCTTGTTCTTCGTCGCCATCGTGGGATATTGCTTCCGCTAAACACTTTCCCGATAAGGCCCCTTTTCGGGAAAGTTATTCACCAGTAGATTATTATAATGCTTGTATCGCAGGCCTCGGCTGAGTGAGCGCCAATGATCCTTTTCGGGAAAGTTTAGTCGCGATGAAACCGCCTCTCAAACAACGCAACGATCATAGACGTAGCCGGGAGTACCTCACACCGACCGAGGTCGACCGGTTGATCATTGCGGCTAAACGGCTTGGACGTCATGGCCATCGTGATGCGACGATGATTTTGCTGGCTTATCGGCATGGGCTACGGGTTTCAGAATTGGTCGCCTTGCGACGCGAACAAGTAGATTTGCGACAGGGACTCCTGCATGTGCGCCGACGTAAGCACGGATTGCCGAGTACCCAGCCATTACGAGGCCCGGAAATCAGAGCACTACGTCAACTATGGCGCGATTACCCGGCTACACCCTATGTCTTCGTCTCTGAGCGCAAGGCGCCATTGACGGACTCTACCTTTCGCAAGTTGGTTGCCCGTGCTGGCGAAGCGGCAAACCTGGGTATGCCCATCCATCCACACATGCTGCGGCATTCGACGGGTTTCAAGTTGGCGAACGATGGACAAGATACACGCGCCATCCAGCACTACCTGGGGCATAAGAATATCCAATACACCACCCACTATACGCAGCTTGCGGCAGACCGCTTCAATGACTTCTGGGACGACTGAATCGCCAGGATCCAAAAACGGCATCTAATCTATATAATTGATTAATAAATATTTATAACTTTCAGATAGCTTGGGCATCAAGTCCTGGATGCGATCATGGCGGGGTATTATTTGGCGTGACGGAATTTTCTGGGGTTTGGGCTTACACCCCCTTGTTGCAGCAACTCCCCGAAAGTGACCGGAGCCGCGCCCGCCTGGAGCTGCTGCAACTGCGATTAGCCGCCAGCCGTCGTCAGCCCATGAATCTCTTGCTGGAAGATCAGTACCGGCAACGATTGCTGGAACGGTTGGGTTAATCACTGGACCCGGAGGATCGGCCCTATCCGCGTGGGCGCGTCGCCTTGGGTGCTATGCTCCACAGCTTCATCAAGCTGCGGGAGCGCGCCCTATGAATCCTGTCTGTCGTGTGTTTTGGTGGTTCGGATTTCTCATGGTCTTGTCCGGGCCGCTGCTGGCCGCCGAACTGACCGGTAAGGTCGTCGGCATCAGCGATGGCGACACATTGACCCTGCTCGTGCCGGAGGGGGCCAGCTTCAAACAGGTCAAGGTGCGGCTGGGAGAGATCGACACCCCGGAATCCCGCCAGCCCTACGGCAACCGCGCCAAGCAGGCACTCTCCGATCTCGCCTACAACCAACAGGCCCACGTCGTGGTGCAGGATACCGACCGCTACGACCGCACCGTGGGCCGGGTCTTCGTGGGCGGCGTGGACGTGAACGCGGAGATGGTGAAGCAGGGCGCGGCGTGGGTGTACCGCCAATACCTGAAAGATCAATCGCTGCTGACGCTCGAACAGCAAGCCAAGGCGGCAAAACGTGGCCTGTGGGGACTGCCGGAAACTGAACGATGCCCGCCCTGGGACTGGCGCAAGAAGGCTTGCCCAACGTCAGCAGCGACACCAGCGGCTTCACCGGCTGCCAGTGCGCCGAAATCGATTACCAGTAGCGGTTTCACCTGCGCCGGCAAGCGACGTTGCGGGGAAATGACAAGCTGCGAGGAGGCGAAGTTCTACCTCACGTCGTGCGGGGTCGGTTCGCTGGATGGGAACAAGGACGGCGTACCGTGTGGGGGTAGAACGAGCAGTCGTGTCATGAGCCGCCACTGAGCAACCGGAAAACCTATACCTGCACAGTTTCCGCTTATTTGCCTTTACGACAGGGTTTTCCGCACAGTTTTTCGCAGGTTGTGGGCCACATTAACGTCAGATTGCTACCCATGCCGGAAAACACTTGTTTTCCGATACCCAATTTAAAATAGGGACTTATCTCAAATGGCGGCGGGTGGCGCGACTGCTCGTTCTACCCCGTGTGAGAAGTTATGCCGGTAGCTTGTTGAATGCTCGAATCTGGGCGCTAACCTACCTATCTGTTATAGTCTCGCTAATAGTGAACCCCACATCGCCAAGGAGTTCTTTCTTGGATAATCAATAAAAATCAATAAGTTGACGAACATTTTAACGAGTTTAGCGATTAGCGGGACTATAGTAGGCGATAAGAGCCGCTTTGGGATAGGATGTCTACAAACTGGAAAGACAATGGCGCGAGTGGATCGAAAAGAAAGGAACGCCACAAAAACCGGATACGGCTTTTGTGGCGTTCTGTTGGAAAAAGCTAATAAAGAAAAATTAAGTTAGAAAATGAATATACTGAGACGGGCTTTGTATAAGATTTTTGTTAATAACATAATTATTAACACGCTAAACTTGCCAGTTGTTGGGATAATTATTCCTCCTATGGTTGGTCTTTATTACGGGACACTCGACATATGGGGCGATGATTGGAAAATCATAAGTGAACATAAAGAAGTTCATGAATTTATATTTACCGTATTGTCCGTAATTACTATATTCATTTTGTTTGTTCGTGGAGTTTCTGAGCAAATTAAAAGCAAAATATCAATAAAATATAACGAATTGCTCGAAGAATTAATACTTTTAATAGGTGATTTAGTAAAAAAGAAGAAAGACAGGTTTCATAAAAAAGCTAATAGAGTTAAAACGAGGTGTCGATGCATTTAAACTTATAACACAACCAAAAGATCAAACAAATCAAGCGCTTGATGGAACAAAATCTTTTATATCGAAAGGATTTGGTATTGACAGAAAAAATATTTGCATAACTATTATTGCAGGAGAACCAGAGACAGATACATGGTGGTATGAATTTCAATGCGATACGCAGTGGCAGCATACAAAACCGAAAGTTATAATGACAAGCAACTCAACAGCTAAATATTGCTACAACAACGGTGAGAGTATATTTATACCTGATCTCCGTAAAGGAATAAAAGAAGGCATTTTCTATGAATCAGAACGCTACAACAGAAGAAAATCAGGGTCTCTATATTGCAAGCCTGTTAGAGTTGAAATAGATAATAAGTCTTATATCTATATTTTTACTATAGTAATATACGGAGAGCTTCTTTGCACTCCTTATGATTTAGATGAATGCAACGCTACAGAAAAAATATTTGATCAAATTAGCGACCGAATAGAACTTGAACTTTACCTTAACTCAATGAAAAAATATCGTGAAAGTGGGAGATAGCCAGATATGAGACGCATCTTAATCAATGATAAAAATGAATTCGGTTTTTCAGAAATAAAAATATCCGACTGCCATCAAGGCGTAAAACAGTTAGGCCGATTTTTCGAATCAAGAAACACCAAAAATCAAACAGGCCATAGCGTGATCGTTTCCAACAAAGCAGGCTCGTCTGAGCCAAAAAACAGGCATAAATAACTTGCAATGCCAGAACCATACGACAAAAGGGTTCCCTTTTGCGCAGTCGGCGGCGGGTGTCTAAGCCTTTGTTTCGCTTGAGACTGGTAAGCGGCAAAAGGGTAGGGTTAAATTCTCGCCTTTCTTCCACCCATCTTTATTAACTTTATTAACTACTTTATGTACACATTTAATCGTACTTTTCTTTCTGAATTTTCTCGCATCCATTTATATCTGTTAGATATTGGATCATTTCTTCGAGTACAATCAAATCAATCAAACGATGCCCAGATTCCATATCACAAAGAGTATGAGTAAGCCCATGATACTGGCGTTGATCTAAGTTCTCAGAGGTCAATAGCGAATTGATACCATAACGTTCTTTATATGATTTGCCTGTACACCACACGACTGCAAGATCAATATCTTTAATATTTTTATCACCAGATTCAATATCCTCTACCAAGCCATCGAGACAAAACTTAAATTCAAGTACTCTTGGATCAGTTATCATTCCATGAAGCTGATTAGCAACTTCCATGGTAATCCCCAGTGGATTTCTATCTGCATGATATACATATTTATCTACCTCAAGATCAAATGCAATTTTATACAAACTATCATAAGTTAATCTTTCATTTGTAGACATTATTTTAATCCCTCTAATTACACCACCAGCAACAAGCTGGTGAAAAAGAGCAATTACATCTTGCTCTCTAGTAGGAATTGATGTTATAGAAACACTTTTTGTTGGTAAGAAAAAGTTCTCATTGGTTATTACTAACGGTGATGTTGTTTCATGTTGCAACATTTCCTGCTTCCAATCAGAAACTTGTTTCTCTCTGAGAAGATCAGGAGCTACTCCTGTGTTTGCTTTAAGGCGTGATCGAACTTGAGAAAGATGATTTTCTGTTATCTTTCTAGCTATCTCTTTAGCAAAGTCAGTGAGTTCACGATGAAATCCTTTCCGACCTAGATCAGGGGTATAATTTTGAAAGTGAAAAAGGAAATGGAGTTGATTTTCTCGCCCACGATTTCGAGAAAGCGGGACTTGGATTGTTTCTCCTTGAGGCATATTATTCGCGGCCATCTGTATTCCACTATTCATCACTCTATGGTTTGCGCGAATACCCAAGTTTTCGTTGAATTTCTGCCACAACTTTGCAGTATATCCAAATTCAAAAGAAACGATAGGATCGTGCTTTTCTATGATTAGCTTCTCTTCATTATCTAGATTTTTTTGTAATAAAATAAGCAACTCTTTAGAATTCCAACTCCCATAGATAAAATCTAAATTGGATATTTTATCTGGGTGACGAAAATTCGAACCTTTACTATCAAATAACTTTCTTTCAATATCTTTTATTTCCAGAAAACTTCCATTTTTAGAAAATTCTTGATATATCCAATAGTATCCAATTTCATTCTTTTGGAATTCAGTTTTCTGTCCTTTCGAATCAATAACTTTGACTATGATTATTATATTTTCATTTTTAATAATTGCTCCTAGCCCGGTTTTTATCGAAAGAATTTTGAACCAAGCCTCTGCGGTTTTAGCTTGAATCCAGTCGAGTCTCTTTGGATGTGTTGATTCATCAAAACGTACAGTAATTGAAACTCCACGATCACACTCAACAAAATTAGGATCAATCGCTTGCTCGCTATCAGGTGTTACCTTCGGGTTTCCACTAGGTGAAGGATCATCGAGCCATCTTCTTGCCCCTATTAGCTTCCCAATTGCTTGAAATGATGATGTTTTTGTAGCGACTTGCAAAAAGTTAAATCCATATGCAACATATGTAGCGCCAACTCCTTTATGCCCACGCGCATCTGTCGACTTGAATGAAAAATTCGGCGCTAAAAACTGTTGAAACTGATCCTTATTCAATCCAACACCATTATCCGTAACTGTTAATTTATTATCTTTAATATCAATTGTAATCACGATTTTTGGTTGATACGGAGCAGGACCACCAAATTCACACTCCTCTTTCATGCGCAAATCAACTGCGTCTAAAGCATTTTGAACAAGCTCACAAAATGGATCGTACCAACCAATATATGAGCTTAAAATGTTCTTGATCTCACGCTTGAGAGCGCCTAATGCAGCTTCGGATTGCTTAGAGGATTTAAACTCTAATGGATCAAACTCTTGAAAATCGGTTTTAGTCATATCTATCTCTTTTTGCAGTCATGTTATTAAGAATTAGGTATACAATTTTTTCCGTCAAATAGGAAGCCATGTTCGAAGCTTAGATGAGGCTTTCATTTGGCAAAATTGAGTATTTCGATTTTGGCGCTACAAAGTTCAATGGACAAATGGTGCATTTTGTCCTATGTTCGTCCTATTTATCTCCCGCAACCAATTGAATTGTCAGGGAGTGGAAAACCCCAACACTGGACAAAACGATGGTTGCGCGCAAATACCTCGCTAGCCTCGAAGTGGAACGACTCTTCGCCACCTTCCTACACCCCAAACACCTTCAACACCTCATCCCCGTAAAGGTTGATCACCTTCACGGCGATCTTGCCGGTGTCTAGTCGGTCAAAGGGGCGACTCTTGGTTGAATACAGTTCCGCCCAAACGGCTTCGTCTACACCAGCCCTGAGCGCCCGTTGCAGCTTCTCATACGGCTTGTCGCCGCCCGTGAAGTAGGCATAGCGGACGAAGAAATTCCTAACTTTGCTTTACGACCGCTCGAACCCCTGCTTGCTAAACCGAAGGGTCTGACAGTTTTCGGTCACGATCCGTTGGGTATCTTCCGCCACGCCTGACGGGAGGGTGGCTTCGATTTCCAGGGTGATTTTGATCTGAGCGCCACGGAGGGTGGAGAGGTGTTGCAGAACCTCTTCAGCGATGCGCCCAGCTTCCTTCCCCAGACGGTCCGGGTCGAGTTCCACCGACCCAAAGAATCGCTTGGGGAGAATGGGCTTCTTGGGTTCCGGTTCCTTGGCTTCCCCCCCCGACTGAACCGGACCGTCACCCTCCTCCTCCTCCTTGGAGGAGCCACCCTCACTACCCCCTGGGGTCGATCGTTTGGCTTTGTCGGCTTCCTCTTGCTGTCTCGCCACCTCGGGCTTAACGATCACGCTGGAACTATCGATGACCACTGAACCGCCACCGGCGGTCACCAGGCCAAGGTAGCGGTCTGTCGACTCATCGTAGCCTTCCGCATAAGCGAAGTGCTCGCAGAAGAGTTTACTGATGCCCTCCCTTATGGCTTCCGCCAGGACGGCTCTATCTCGCAAGCGCGGAAGATAGAGATACGAGGCGAAGTAATCCCATAACTTTTTGGTGCCGACGTGATTCCCACTGCCCCACAGGTAGCTGTTGATTGGGATACTCAGTCGGGCCGGGCCAATCCGGGTAATCAAGGCTTCTTCATGCACCAGTTTCTTGCTGGCGCGCGTGACGATCTCTTCCTGGCCCTGCAAGCGGGTGGGCAGATATTCCACCTTGGCGCGCGGATCGGGTTGGCTGGGAACCAGGAGCCAGGCCCAGGTTTCGCGGATCCGGGCACTGACCGTATCCCGCATTTCCGTTTGGCGAGCCTTGGCTTGATGAGTCTGCGATTGCGTCAAATCGAGGGAACCGTCATTGACGATGGACATCCAGGCCAGATGAAACCGGGTCGCTTCCTCCAGTTCGTGCAGGCGCTGTTTGTCCGGCGCCAAAAACACCACCATGTTCTGATAGAGTCGGGGACTGTGGCCGCGCGTGGTCAAAACCTCCCGAGCAAAGACCAGCGCGGGGCTTTGTTCATCCTTAGCGATATGGGGATGCTCCGGGCTAACGATCACGAGCCGCACTTCCGGCTCGTCCGGTACTTCGCCCGAATGGGTTGGCACCGGATGCACGGCGGCGAACTCGCCCCGGCCACCGGTCTCTTCGCGGAGCACGCCGATTAAATGCGCCCAGACATCGTGGACATCGAGTTGGGCCGCTCGGTCGTCGGCCAACCGCTTCAGGCTGGGCTGCGTGGAATACCAGTAGCGAGCGCCGTCGCTATGGAGGTAGGTGGCGCTGTTGGCCAGGCGCCGGATCGCATCGCCGAAGGTAGCGGGCGCTTCGCCCGGCTGGGTGCAACCCAGCTTCACTTGCCGGTCGTCGATACCGGGGTTCTGCCCTTTGTAACCGGGTGCCGAACCCATGTAGATCGTGCGCGCGACGCGCCGAGTCGCCGAATAACGGCCCAGGTTGGGATTGTCCTTGTCGATCCGGAGCGGTAATGACGTATCGCCGTCCACATCGCGGGCCAGCACGGCATCCCAGGATTCCTCCATGTAGCGGGTCAGTTCCGACTGGACGGCAGCCAAATCAATGGGGATCGAGGCCGGAACGATCATCAAGCTCCGGTCATCTTGCGACCACAAGGCGTGAATCACCGACGCCATCAAGCGCAGCACGCCGCGCGTGCGCTGGAACTTGTCCAGCCCGCCCCAATCCTCGTAGAGCCGGTCGAATAGTTCGGGATGGATGGGGTAGGCTTTCTCCAGTCGCCGCAGGTAATCGCCTTCCGCGCACCCTGGGGGAAACTCGGAACGGTTCTCCTGATACATCCGGCTGAAGGCGCGGATCACCGCATCACGCGCCGCGAAATGGGCTTGTTCGGTAATCGGCTGAAACAGCCGCCGCCGCACGATTTCAAAGCCTTCATCCGCCGTAGCAGGCCGCCAGCTCGATTCCACGCGGGAAAACGTATTCTTGAGCCGGGCTAGGGCGGCTTGCCCCCCTTCCCCGCCGATCTCGATCTGCGAAGCCGGCAGGCTGGCGACCACCAGAGTATTAGAGACCGCTTTGGCCGCTTCCGTGAGAGCCTGCACAAAGGTCAGATTGGCATCGAAGGAACCGGCGGGGAGATTGCTGACGTGGTAGAGCTGCCGAACGAAGGCCACCCATTCATCGATCAGCACCAGGCAGGGACCGAATTTCTCGAACAGTGTGGCCAGAACCGTCGAACCCGGGCTGGTGCCGTTGGCATCCGCTTCGGCGATCATCCGGTAGGCGGGCGCCCCGCCCAATTGCCAGGCCATTTGGCCCCAGAGGGTGCGGATGACCGTGCCATCCTTTTTGGTTTCCGCCTGACCAGGGGACAGCGCGGTCCCCACAATCACCGCCCGGCGCGCTTTCGGCACCTTGGAGATACCGACCGCCGTCATCAACGGTTCGACGCCGGGTAAGGCCCGTTCCGCACCCGCACCGAACAAGTGGTACGTCGCCAGCATCGAGTGCGTCTTGCCACCGCCGAAATTGGTTTGCAGTTCGACCACGGGATCTCCACCTTGGCCGGACAGCCGCAGCAAGGCGCTTTTGAGCAAGTGTTCGAGACCTTCGGTGAGGTAAGTCCGGCCAAAAAACTCTACAGGATCCCGATACTCATCACTCCCCTCACCCCGGTGAACCTGAGCCAGATCGGCGGCAAACTCCGCTTGTTGGTAGCGCCCGGAGGAGACATCGGGGTGTGGCGTGATCACTTCCCGCCACGGTTGCAGACCTGCCTTGGGCGTTCCTTCCACAGCCAGGGTCTTGCGGCGTGTCTGTTGCCGGGCCTGTTCGGCGAACACCGTGCGTTGTAATTCCACCCGGCTTTTGTCCACCGCATCGGCTTGCTCCTTGGCAGAGACGGCTTCCAGCAGGCGCTTGACGCTGTCCAGGGCGCGCAACGTGTCATCGGAGGAGAACGGTTCTTCGTGGGCGAAGGCATTGCGCACTTCGCTGAGTTCGCCCACCAGCGCGCGTTCCGTGCGACCGAGGACGCTCTCGAAGACCGAGCGCCAGTGATCGGCCATCGCCTTCAAAAGCGCCTGGCTATCCCAGGCCAGGGAGCCATCCGGATTACGCTTTAGCGGATAACGGCGACTTTGGTCAAATTGATCGGGCCACGTCTCACCCAGCCGGGCCTGGAACATGCGTTCCACGAAGGGCGTCAGCCCCACCCTCAGCAACTCGATGGCGTCGTGAACCCGCTCGCGATTGGATAGGGCCATGGTGCTGCTCCTTAGAATCCCAGATCGCCCGAGACCGGGCGGCTTACTGATCCTTGGGCAGCCAGCCGCGTCAGTTCGGGCCAGGCGATCACCAGGGCGTTATAGGCCAGGGCTTCTTCCGCCCATTTCTTCCGCTCGCAGATCCCGTAGAGTCGGTACGCCAAGTCGCGCGCGGTGTCGGCCAGCGTACCGAGCTGGGGAAGCAGCGCGCCCGCCGCCACTTCGCCTTGGGTTTGCATGGTCCGGATCAAGTTTTGGGTCGATTCCCAGACGGTCGGGCGGGTGCCAGTAGCCGGATTCCAGTCGGCGGGCAGTTCTTCGCGACGGAGCAGGCGGACCTTGCCGCCTTTGGCGACCAGTATTCCCGCCTCCTGCACGCCGCGCACGGCGACGCCACGGGCCGTGGCCAGGGTCTCCGCGACGCCATAAGGGCCTTCGTCCATGCCGTGCGTTTCAAACCAGGTGATGGCGAAGCGAGTATCGGGATCGTATTCGCCTTCCTGTTCGGAGAGGTATTCATCGAGGGCCTGGTTGATCAGTTGCAGGGCCGTTCGCACCTGCATCGGGCGGTCGTCGGATTCCAGCACCTGAGCGTACCGGGTGAAGATGGCCATGCCGGGTCCGATGGCGGACTGGGCTAGATCAACCGGGGCGATGTTGCCGTGCTGGAGTTTCTTAAGCGCATCGGGCAGTTCGCGCTTCAGCGTCTTCAGAAAATCGCGGCGGGTGGTAATGGGGGCGGCAGTAGCGCGTTTGCGGCAGACTAAGACGATACTTGAGGCGAGGGCGTTGGAGCCCATTGCACGCATACGCCCAGCTCCCTCGGTTCGCATAGGCCAAGTGCCAGTGGTAGAGAAACCTGAACGTATCACTGCATCAAGAAAAGTCTCCCATCCCGTGCTGGCAGTGCCGGCATCACCGTCACTTTCGGCCTGCTTGAATGCATAGTAGATGGTGATAGGGAAGGCTGGGTGGACCTGCTCAGCAAGACGGTTCATTGCCTTTGTCATGCCTTCCAGGAAGAATTTCTCCGCACCCGACTTACCGTTATGTCGACCTGGTGTGGCAACCAACTCTTCAGCTTTAGGCACCGCAAGTGTGACAAAAAGGTCGGGGAAAATAGACTTCAGCGAGCGACGCAGCCACACATAGAAAAAGTCCGAGAGGTCACCAAACCCAATATTGTCGAAGTAG
>APMI01000420.1_pt1 | contig 151185 bp, 151 predicted proteins | sample 667938 | NCBI WGS metagenome assembly APMI01 (sample SAMN01084076, study PRJNA167559) | wastewater metagenome | biome: Wastewater | place: Denmark: Ejby Moelle, Odense | collected 2011-11-28
TGGCTGCGGGCACGAACGCGATGGTTGCTGGGCACATAGCGGTGAAGAAGAAGGCGATGGCGTGCGTGAAGGAATTTGGGGAAGGCAATCTGGATGCGCCGCTGGAAGAATTCCCGGGCAAGAAGAAGTTCATCAACGACACCATCGAACAGTTGCGCGGCAATCTCAAGCGCATCGTCGCCGAAATCCAGGAAATCACCGCCGCCGCCAACAAGGGCGATTTCTCGGTCAAGATCAGTCTCGACGGCAAGAAGGGTTTCCCCAGAACCTTGTCCGAGTTGTTGAACCAGTTGTCCCATACCGTCGATACGGCTTTCAAGGACACCATCTTCGTCGCCCAGGCGCTCGAACAGGGTGATCTGACCAAGCAGGTGACCCGCGAGTGTCAAGGTGCCTTCGATCAGGTGAAGCAGTCCCTGAACAATACCGTCGCCAAGCTGGCCCAGACGATTACCGAGGTGAATAACACGACCGAGACGCTGGCGGCGGCCACCGTCGAGGTGTCTTCGACCGCCCAGTCGCTTTCGCAGGCGTCTTCCGAGCAGGCGGCTTCGGTGGAGGAGACTTCCGCTTCCATCGAGCAGATGACCTCTTCAATTCAGCAGAATACGGAGAATGCCAAGGTGGCGGACGGGATGTCGGCCGAGGGGAGTGTCAAGGCGGCCGAGGGTGGTCAGGCGGTCAATGAGACGGTCGGGGCAATGAAGCAGATCGCCAAGAAGATCAGCATCATCGACGATATCGCCTACCAGACCAATCTTCTGGCGTTGAATGCGGCTATCGAGGCGGCTCGTGCCGGCGAGCATGGCAAGGGCTTCGCCGTGGTCGCCGCCGAGGTGCGCAAGCTCGCCGAGCGCTCCCAGGTGGCCGCTCAGGAGATCGGACAGCTCGCCGTCAATTCGGTCGGCATGGCCGAGAAGGCCGGCAAGCTCCTCGACGATATCGTCCCCACTACCAAACGAACCGCCGATCTCGTCCAGGAAATCACCGCCGCTTCCGAAGAACAGACCGTCGGCGTCAATCAGGTCAATACAGCAATGGACAGGGTTAGCAAACTGACTCAGCACAACGCTGCTGCCGCCGAACAGCTGGCCGCCACGACGCACAACATGGCGGCGCAGGCCGACCGGCTACGGGCAACCATGGCCGAATTCAAGCTGAGTCGCTGATCGCCGCCAGGAGCCACCGTGACCCAAGCCCCGAACGCCGCCACCGTCGACATCACGACCAGCGAATACCGCCAGTTCCAGAAGCTGATTTTCGACATCGCCGGCATCAGCCTCTCGGACGCCAAAAAGCTGCTGCTGGTGGGTCGCCTGTCGAAACGGGTGCGAAAGCTCGAGTATTCGACTTTCACCGAATACTTCAAATTCGTCACCGACCCGGCCCATCAGGCGGAACTACAGGTGATGGTGGATTTGCTGACCACCAACGAGACCTATTTTTTCCGCGAGCCCAAGCATTTCGACTTTCTGCGTCAGCGCGCCGGTCAAGCCCGCGGCAGCGGCTTCCGGGTGTGGAGCGCGGCTTCCTCCAGCGGCGAGGAAGCCTACTCGATGGCGATGGTGCTGGCCGATGTGCTCGGCGGCGCGAGCTGGGAAGTGGTGGGCACCGACATCAGCACGCGGGTGCTGGCCAAGGCGCAGGGCGGCCATTACCCGCTGGATCGGATCGACGGCATTCCGAACCCGCTGCTAAAGAAATATTGCCTGAAAGGCCTGAACGAATACGCCGGCACCCTGCTCATCACCCGCGAACTGCGGGAGCGAGTGCGTTTTCTGCATAGCAACCTGATGTCGCCGCGCAAGGATCTCGGCCTGTTCGACCTGATCTTTCTGCGCAATGTGATGATCTACTTCGACAACGACACCAAGCGCAAGGTGGTAGCCAACCTGCTGCCCTATCTGAAAAGCGACGGGCACTTCATCGTCGGCCATTCCGAGTCGCTCAACGGCCTGACCGCCGATCTCCAGCCCGTGCTGCCCACCATTTACCGGCGGAGCGAGGCACGACCATGAGCCCGTCTCACCAGCACCACGACATTTTTCTCCACCCCGGAGAAATCCACTTCGGCGTCTCGCCTGGCCGCATCGGCACCCTGCTCGGCTCCTGCGTCGCCGTCACGGTCTGGCACCCGCAGCTACAATTCGGCGGCATGTGCCACATCCTGCTGCCGGGGCGCCAGCGCCCGCCCGGCTCGCTGCCCGACGGCCGCTTTGCCAACGAGGCGATCGAGCGGTTTTCGTACGAGCTGCGGGCCAAGCGCGTGTCACCGGCCAGTTGCCAGGTCAAGATCTTTGGCGGCGGCAACATGTTCGCCGGCATCCAGGCGATCAACATGGATGTCGGTCGCCGCAATATCGAAGCCACCAAGGCCGCCCTTTCCGCCTTCGGATTTCTGGTCATGACCGAGCACGTTGGCGGCAATCACCGTCGCCGCCTCTTTCTCGATCTGTCGTCCGGCCATGTCTGGATGGTCCTCCCCCAGAACCAATCGTCCCCCTCCCCAGGAAGGAAATGAAATGAACAAGATCAAGGTCATGATCGTCGATGACTCGGCGCTGGTCCGCCAGTTGGTGACGCAGGCCATCAGCCGCGAACCGTCCATCGAAGTGATCGGCACCGCACAGGACCCGCTGTTTGCCTCCGACAAGCTGCGCAGCCAATGGCCCGACGTGTTCGTACTCGACATCGAAATGCCGCGCATGGACGGTCTGACCTTTCTGAAAAAGATCATGGCCGAGCGCCCGACACCGGTCATCATCTGCTCCTCGCTGGCGGAAACCGGCGCCCAGGTGACGATGGAAGCGCTGGCCGCTGGCGCGGTCAATATCATCACCAAACCCAAGATCAACCTCAAATCCTTTCTGGAAGATTCCAGCAACGACATCGTCGGCGCCATCAAGGCCGCTGCCCGCGCCAACATCAAGGCCTTGCAGCGCGTCACCTCGGCCACCGCCGCAATTCCCAACCGGCCCAAGAACACCGCCGACGTGATGCTGCCCAACACCGCGCATCAGGGCGCGCGCATGTACGGCACCACCGACAAGCTGATCGCCATCGGCACCTCCACCGGCGGCACGCAGGCGCTGGAAGCCGTGCTCACGCGCCTGCCCGGCACCTGCACCGGCACGGTCATCGTGCAGCACATGCCCGAGAAGTTCACCGCCATGTTTGCCGAGCGCCTGAACGGCCTCTGCCAGTTGCAGGTCAAGGAAGCGAAGGACGGCGACCGCGTGCGCCCCGGCATCGCTCTGATCGCCCCCGGCGGTCGCCACATGATGGTCAAGCGGAGCGGCGCGCAGTATTACGTCGAGGTCAAGGACGGCCCGCTGGTCAATCGCCACAAGCCTTCCGTCGATGTGCTCTTTCGCTCCGTGGCGCAGGTGGCGGGCAAGAACGCGCTGGGCATCATCATGACCGGCATGGGCGACGACGGCGCGCGCGGCCTCAAGGAAATGCGCGATGCCGGCGCCTCGACGCTGGCCGAGGATGAATCCACCTGCGTGGTGTTCGGCATGCCGAAAGAGGCGCTCAAGATGGGCGCCACCGACCGTTCGGTACCGCTGGACAGGATTCCGCAGGAGATCATCGCCTTCGGCAACTGATCGAAGCCTTTCACCACTCCTCGCCGACAGCCGCTAAAATGTTTCCATCATGCGCCGGGCAATCCGGAAGGTGGGGAGATCCATGCAAACTGCCGTTGCGAACGCGCCGGTGCGGGACCGGATACTTGTTGTCGACGACTCCGACATCGACCGCATGCTGCTTCGGTTGGTGCTGGAACAAGGCGGGTACGACGTGCTCGCGGCGGAAGACGGCAGTCAGGCACTGGCCCTGCTTGAAACCATGCAACCCGACCTGATTCTGCTCGACGTCTGCATGCCCGACATGGACGGCTACGCGCTCTGTCGCAAGATCCGCTCGCGCTCGCCAACCTCCGACACGCCGATCATTTTCGTCAGCGGCAACGCAGGCAGCGAAGACCGGGTCAAGGCGTTCGACAGTGGCGGCGTCGATTACCTGATCAAGCCCATCGAGGCCAGCGAGACGCTGGCGCGGGTCAGAACCCATCTCTCACTGCAAGCCCTGCGCCGCGATCTGGATGAGCGCGTCCGGCAGCGCACCGGCGAACTGGAAAGCGCCTACCGCCGGCTGGTGGCCGAGGTGGCCGAGCGCCGCGCCGCCGAAGAGAGCCTGCGCGAGCGGAACGCGCTGATCCACTGCCTGGTCGATGCCAACATCATCGGCATCATGTTTTTCAAGGGCGACGGCACGCTGATCGACGCCAATGCTGCCTTTGTCGAACTCTTTGGCGTCGCCCGTGCGGATATTCACGAAGGTCGCGTAAACTGGCAACAATTGGTGGTGCCCGAGCAACGGAAAGACACCGTCGCCGCGCTCTCGATGGCGGCCACCATTACCCGGTTTCCCCCAGTGGAAAAAATCTGCCTGCGGCCCGACGGCAGCCGCTTTCCGGTGCTGGTCGGCGCCGCCAAGGCTTTTGAGCAGAATCACATCATCGCCTTTGTGCTCGACCTGACCGAGCGCAAGCGTATCGAACAGGCTCTGCGCGCATCGCAGCAACACCTGCGCGACCTCGCCGCGCACGGCGACGCCGCCATGGAACAAGAGCGCAAGCGCATCGCCCGCGAAATCCACGACGAACAAGGCTCATTGCTCACCGCGCTGAAGCTCGAACTCAGCCTGCTCGGCCGCGAATGGAAAGCGCCACCCGGCGCCGTGACCACCCGTCTGGAGAGCATGAAACGCCTGATCGACGAAACCGTGCGCGTCATGCGCCAGGTTGCCTCGCAGTTGCGGCCGGCCGCCCTCAACCTCGGCCTGCTGCCCTCGCTGGAGTGGCTGGCCAATGACTTCTGCAAACGCACCGGCACCGCCTGCCATCTCGAAGCGGCCTGCGAAGTCATGCTGGACGACGTGCGTTCCACCGCCCTGTTCCGCATCGTGCAGGAGTCGCTGACCAACGTCTCCCGCCACGCCGCTGCCGCCGAGGTCACCATTTCGCTCGAATCCAGCGACACCGAACTGCTGGTGATCATCCGTGACGACGGCAAGGGCTTCGACACCGCCGCCATTGGCGGCCAATCCTTCGGCCTGCGCGGCATCCGCGAGCGGCTCGAGATCCTGGGCGGCAGCCTTTCCATCCAGAGCGCCCCGGGTGCGGGCACCACCTTGCGCGTCCTCATCCCCACCGAGAGGGAACAACCATGATCCGCATCCTGATCGCCGACGACCACCGCATCGTGCGCAGCGGCCTGCGCCAGATCCTCGCCACCGAATCCGATCTCGAAGTGCTGGGCGAAGCCTCGCAAGGCAGCGAAGTGATGAGCTTCTTGCGGCAGAATCGGGTCGACATCCTGGTCTCCGACCTCTCCATGCCCGGCATCAGCGGCCTGGACCTGATCCGGCGCGTGCTCGCCGAAGCGCCCGGCATCCGGATCATCGTACTCAGCATGCACAACGAACCGCAGCTCGTCTCGCGCGCCCTGCGCGCCGGCGCCGTCGGCTACGTCACCAAGGACAGCGACCCGGCCGTGCTCATCGCCGCCCTGCGCAAGGTCTCGGCGGGCGGCCGCTACATCGACCCGGTGCTAGTCGACGCCATGGTCTTTGGCGGCGCCGACGACGCGCCGCCGCACGAGATTCTCTCCGACCGCGAATACGAGGTGCTGCTATGCCTGTGTGCCGGCCTCTCGCTCAACGACATCGGCACCAAGCTGCACATCAGCGCCAAGACCGTCGCCACCCACAAGGCCCGCCTGATGCAGAAACTCAGCATCGACAACAACGCCGAGCTGATGCGCTACGGCATTCAATACGGCCTGACGCAGGAACGAATGGGTTAAACGCGGGCAGACGACCCGCCAACCGGTATGATCCGCCTCTGCACCCGGCGGCGCACGGTACGGTACCCGGTTCAAACGCTTTTTTGGAATTCCCCGCATGGAAATCAAGGTCAATTTTCTCGACAAGCTGCGCCTCGAAGCCCGGTTTGACGACTTCACGGTCATTGCCGACCAACCCATCCGTTACAAGGGCGACGGTTCGGCACCGGGGCCGTTCGACTACTTTCTGGCGTCGTCCGCCTTGTGCGCGGCCTATTTCGTCAAGCTGTACTGCGACACGCGCAACATCCCCACCGACCAAATCCGACTGTCGCAAAACAATATCGTCGACCCCGAAAACCGCTACCGGCAGACTTTCAAGATCCAGGTCGAGTTGCCGTCCGATATTTCCGAGAAGGATCGCCAGGGCATCCTGCGCTCCATCGAGCGTTGCACGGTCAAGAAGGTAGTGCAGACCGGGCCGGAGTTCGTGATCGAAGAAGTCGCCGATCTCGACGCCGACGCGCAATCGCTGCTCGCGCTCAATCCCGATCCGCAAGTAAGTACCTACATCGCCGGCAAAGACCTGCCGCTGGAGCAGACCATCGCCAACATGGCGGGCCTGCTGGCAAGCCTCGGCATCAAGATCGAAATCGCCTCCTGGCGCAATCTGGTGCCCAACGTGTGGTCGCTGCACATCCGCGACGCCCATTCGCCGATGTGCTTTACCAACGGCAAGGGCGCCACCAAGGAGAGCGCCCTGGCCTCGGCCCTGGGTGAATTCATCGAACGGCTGAACTGCAACCATTTCTACAACGACCAGTATCTGGGCGAAGACTTCGCCAACGCCGCCTTCGTTCACTACCCGGACGAACGCTGGTTCAAGCCGGGCCGCAAGGATGCGCTGCCGCCCGAAATACTCGACGACCATTGCCGCGCCCTCTACGACCCGGATGGCGAACTGCGCGGCTCGCACCTGATCGACACCAATTCCGGCAACGCCAAGCGCGGCATCTGCTCGCTGCCCTACGTGCGGCTTTCCGACGGCGAGGTGGTGTACTTTCCCGCCAATTTGATCGACAACCTTTACCTCAGCAACGGCATGAGCGCCGGCAACACGCTGGCCGAGGCGCAGGTGCAGTGCCTTTCCGAGATATTTGAACGCGCCGTCAAGCGCGACATTCTCGAAGGCGAAATCGCGTTGCCCGACGTGCCGCCAGCCGTGCTGGCCAAATACCCCGGCGTGCTCGCGGGCATCGAAGAACTGGAGAAACAGGGCTTTCCGGTGCTGGTGAAAGACGCCTCGCTGGGCGGGCAATTCCCGGTCATGTGCGTGACGCTGATGAATCCGCGCACCGGCGGCGTGTTCGCCTCGTTCGGCGCCCACCCCAGCCTGGCAGTGGCGCTGGAGCGCAGCCTGACCGAATTGCTGCAAGGGCGCAGCTTCGAGGGCCTGAACGACCTGCCCCGCCCCACCTTCGAGAGCGCCGCCGTCACCGAGCCGAACAACTTTGTCGAACACTTTATCGACTCCAGCGGCGTGGTCTCGTGGCGCTTCTTTAGCGCCCGCGCCGACTACGACTTCGTGGAGTGGGATTTCTCCGGCCAGGGCCAGGACGCCAATGCCGACGAAGCCGCCACCCTGCTCGGCCTCCTCCGCGACATGGGCAAGGAAGTGTACATGGCGGTGTACGACCAGCTCGGCGCCATCGCCTGCCGCATTCTCGTGCCCGGCTATTCCGAAATCTACCCGGTTGAAGACCTGATCTGGGACAACACCAACAAGGCGCTCCGCTTCCGCGAAGACATCCTCAACCTGCACCGCCTCGACGACACCCAACTGCAAGCGCTGCTGACGCGGCTGGAAGACAGCGAACTCGACGACTACACCGACATCATCACCCTGATCGGCGTCGAATTTGACGAGAACACCGCCTGGGGCCAGCTCACGATTCTGGAACTGAAGCTGCTGATCCAGCTCGCCCTGCAACAGTTCGACGCCGCGCACGAACTGGTCAAGGCCTACCTGCAATACAACGAAAACACCGTCGAGCGCGGCCTGTTCTACCAGGCGCTGGACGCAGTGCTGGAAGTGCAACTGGACGACGGACTGGCCCTCGCCGACTACGAAACCAATTTCCGCCGCATGTTCGGCGACCCGCGCATGGACGTGGTGCTGGGCTCAGTGAGCGGCAGCGTGCGCTTCCACGGCCTGACCCCGACGAGCACCAAACTGGAGGGGCTGGACCGCCACAAGCGGCTGATCGACAGCTACCGGAAACTGCATGGGGCGAGGGAGAGGATGGGGGTGCAGGGGTGAGAAGCCAGTCGCATGGAGAAGGCTAACTGTCAGTGAAAACCGCCGTACGACAATACCTGACTCGGTCGGAAATCCGCCGATAAGCGGTCAACATGACTAAAGCGACTGGGTGATGTCGGGTTACATGATCACAAACATAAATGACCAGTTTCACAACGGTTCCTACACGATCTTGGCCATCAGATCAGTCAGTCGCTCGATCTCCTTCGGGCCAAGCGCCGCTCTAACCCACGCCCCCGTCTCCTTGATCATCTGCTCCATGGCTCCCTCAATCAATTTCTTTCCCAGAGCAGTCAGACGAAGCGGCTTGACCCTAAGATCCCCCTCCGGCTGCAGCCGGGTCACCAGCCCTCTGGACTCAAGTTGCAACATGATCTTGGTCAATCCTCCAGAAGTGATCACCACCTCCTCTTGAATTTCCTTGGGCGTCATCTCATACATTTGATTCGAATTACGCAGAGTGGCCAAGACATCAAACTCGGCCATCGACATGCAGTGCGCTGCCAAAATGGGTTTCATCGTGCGGAGAGCTCGCGCCTGAGCCCACTGAAGGTTGAGAAACAGCGGCACTATTTCGGGATCGAGGGATGTATCCCATTGATGGGTACTCATGCGGTCTGTCTTCATAAGAATATCCGTGCGAGGTGTAATTAATTGTAATACATCTTGCTAGCAAGATAGTTGTTCGATAAATTGCGACTATGTCAGTTATTGACCGTTATGAAGGAGATCTCCATGAAACTATCTCGAGAATGGGCAACCCCTTTGACGATGGGTAGCTTTAGTCTCATGTCCGTTACCGGCATTTTGATGTTTTTTCATTGGGATACCGGTTTGAACAAGGTTGCACATGAATGGCTTGGATGGTTGATGGTGGTTGGCGCGATTGCTCATGCGGCTGTCAATTGGAATGGGTTTTGCCGGTACTTCATGACCGGCACTATGGGTCGGGCGATTCTTGTGTTCAGTCTGCTGGTAACGGCGGGCTCTTTCGTTTCTGTTTCAGGGAAAGGTCAGGATGGGCTACCTCCGCATGTGATGGCAGTCAAGGCTGTCACGAATGCCCCACTCACCACAGTTGCAGAATTGTCTGGAAAGCCGGTCGATCAGTTGATGAATCAACTTAAAAACGCTGGAATACCAGTTGTCAGTCAGAGTGCAAGTGTCGGCAGCGTTATCTCTGGTGATCGCAGCCTTGAAGGGAAAGCCATTCGAGTGATTTTTTCGAGATCGTAGAGTTGTTAGCGAACGGGCTCCTTTTGGTGAATTTTCTGGTTATTTCAACAGCAGCAAACCCATGCAATCCGCACATGATCGTGGCGTTCCTCAACGAATGCGCTATTCGTTTAGGCTCGTGGTCCGGGTTGAGGGCTCATGCCAGGCGCTCGGCAGAAACTGATCGTTTTGCCGGAGATATCAAGACAGCGCGCACCTTTCTAACGAAAAGCGTAATTGATCAGGAGACAATCTGTTGATTCCAAAAAGTTTCGCACCAACGTTGTTCAGCCTCATTCTTTCAGGGCTGATGTCGCTTTTGATTTCCGGAATCGCGACGCTTCGCGCTGCAGGCCTCGCTGACGGTACCCTGTCATTGTGGTTGTCAGCATGGCCTACGGGCTGGTTGATTGCGTTTCCAACCGTAATGCTACTTGCGCCATTTACGCAGAAAATAGTCAGCGCATTGGTGACGAAAACTTGACGTACTTAGTAAAACAGATTTTAGGAGTAGATCATGAAGCACCATCGTTATCGCGTCACCGTCGAATACTTGAGCAGTGCGACTGGGGTTCAGACGAGCGACGCCCAATTCTTGCGATTCGAAACCTGCAATCACGACGAAATTCTTGGTTTGGTCGAACGAGTAAAAGCTCACGGTTCTTTTGACGACGAGGAAGCGGCTGCATTCGTGGTTGGCCTCAAGCTTTTGGGAGAAGTCGTTCTAAACAACAAAGAGAAGCCACTATTTGAGGATTTTCTACCGCATTTTGGAGTTTTTATGAAGCAACTCAAGCAAGGTACCCCTTAAATTAGCGCTGATATGCCCTAACCCTCATTGCCATAAGGCATCGATGAGAGTCAAGGGAAAACAATCGACGCATGGCGATCTGCAGATTGGCGAAGGTGAAGAGTTTCTCGATCATATTATTTTGCCTTAGGAAAGGAACCATATTCAGACCAGAGCACACCGCTGACGTACCGTTTCTAGCGCTAGTGTTGACATATCTCAGCCTCCAGAGGCCGACGATCAGACAAAACTTGGCCTCTGAATGAAAAAAAAGCCACTCTGAACAAGTGGCTTCCTACTGATCTGATTCCCACGAAATCTAGACTAATGGGAAAAATCTAGACATTTTTGGGATCCTACACCCTCAAACATCGATATTCCGTGCATACACCGCGTTCGATTCGATGAAATTTCGGCGCGGCTCGACCAGTTCGCCCATCAGGGTGGTGAAGATTTCGTCGGCGGCGATGGCGTCGTCGATCTGTACCTTGAGCAGGCGGCGGACGGTGGGGTCCATGGTCGTCTCCCACAGTTGCTCGGGGTTCATTTCGCCCAGGCCTTTGTAGCGCTGCTTGGCGATACCGCGTTCGGCTTCCGCTTGCAGCCAGTTCATGGCCTCGGCGAAGTTGCGCACGGCGAGCTTCTTTTCGCCGCGCACCACGCAGGCGCCAGCGCCAAAGAGGCCGGCCAGCGTTTCGGCGGTGCGGCGGAGTTGCAGGTAGTCGCCGGATAGCAGCAGGTCTTCGTCGATCAGCCCGACACGCAGGTTGCCGTGGTGCATGCGCTCGACGCGCAGGATCCAGCGCTCCATGATGTCGTCGAACTTGGGCACGATGCGCGTGCCTTGTTTGACGTGGGCCACCACCAGTTCGGCGCTTTGCCGCGCGCCGGCTTCGCTGGTGAGGTCGAGCGCGAGATTGTGCTCGACCAGGGCATGCAGCACATCGGGATTGATGAGGTTGGCAAGGCGGGCGATGACGGCCTCGGCCAACAGCCAGGAACGGGCCAGTTCTTCAAGCGCGGCACCGCGAATCGGCTCGACGCCGGCTTTGGGGATCAGGCCGGCTTCGTCCAGCGCCATGCGGAGCAGGAACTGGTGGTACTCGTGGTCGTCCTTCAGGTAGCGCTCGGTCTTGCCGTGCTTGACCCTGTAGAGCGGCGGTTGGGCGATGTAGATGTGGCCGCGCTCGACCAGCTCGGGCATCTGGCGGTAGAAGAAGGTGAGCAGCAGCGTACGGATGTGCGCACCATCCACGTCCGCGTCGGTCATGATAATGATGCGGTGGTAGCGCAGTTTTTCGGGCTTGTATTCGTCCTTGCCGATGCCGGTGCCGAGCGCGGTGATCAGCGTGGCGATTTCCTGACTGGATATGAGCTTGTCGAAACGCGCTTTTTCCACATTCAGGATCTTGCCCTTGAGCGGCAGGATCGCCTGGAACTTGCGGTCGCGGCCCTGCTTGGCGGAGCCGCCGGCGGAATCGCCCTCGACGAGATAGAGTTCGCACAGCGCCGGGTCTTTTTCCTGGCAATCCGCCAGTTTGCCGGGCAGGCCGATGCCGTCCAGCACCCCCTTGCGGCGCGTCATTTCACGGGCCTTGCGGGCGGCCTCGCGGGCGCGGGCGGCCTCGACGATCTTGCCGGTAATCACCTTGGCGTCCGCCGGGCGTTCAAGCAGGAAGTCGGCGAGCTTTTGTGCCACCACTTCTTCCACCGCCGGCCGGGCTTCGCTGGAAACCAGCTTCATCTTGGTCTGAGAGGCAAACTTCGGGTCGGGCATTTTTACCGAGAGCACGCAGGCCAGACCTTCGCGCATGTCGTCGCCGCTGATCTCGACCTTGGCCTTTTTGGCGATGTCGTTCTCTTCGATGTACTTGTTGATCACCCGCGTCATCGCCGCGCGCAGGCCGGTCATGTGCGTGCCGCCATCCGATTGCGGGATGTTGTTGGTAAAGCAGAGCACGTGTTCCTGATAGGAGTCGTTCCACTGCATCGCCACTTCGACGCCGATGGTGACGCCGTTCTGGTTCGATTCGCCGGTGGAATAGAAAACGTTGGGGTGCAGCACGGTCTTGGTGCGGTTGATGAAATCGACGAACCCCTTGACCCCGCCGGAGAAGGCAAAATCTTCTTCCTTGCCAGTGCGTTGGTCGACCAGGCGAATGCGCACGCCGTTGTTGAGGAAGGAAAGCTCGCGCAAACGCTTGGCGAGAATTTCGTAATGGAATTCGATATGGCCGAAGATTTCGTCATCGGCCATGAAGTGCACCTCGGTGCCGCGCTTTTCAGTGTCGCCGATGACCTTGAGCGGCGAGACTTCGACGCCGTTATGCACTTCGATCACGCGATCCACCGCATGGCCCCGGCAAAATTCCATGAAGTGCTTTTTGCCTTCACGGCGAATGGTCAGCCGCAGCCACTTGGAGAGCGCATTGACGCAAGAGACGCCCACACCATGCAGGCCGCCGGAGACCTTGTAGGAGTTCTGGTTGAACTTGCCGCCGGCGTGCAGCACGCACATCACGATTTCGGCGGCCGAACGCTTGGGTTCGTGTTTGTCGTCGAACTTGACGCCGGTCGGGATGCCGCGGCCGTTGTCGGTGACGGAGATGGAGTTGTCCGCGTGGATGGTGACGACAATGTCGTCGCAATGGCCGGCCAGCGCTTCGTCAATGGCGTTGTCGACCACCTCAAACACCATGTGATGCAGGCCGGTGCCGTCGGAAGTGTCGCCAATGTACATGCCAGGGCGCTTTCTCACCGCCTCCAGCCCTTCAAGCTGCTGGATGCTGGATTCGTCGTAAGCGGGGGAATTGCCTTGCGGTTGGGAGTTTTGTTCGCTCATTGCTGCTGTTCCACGTGAAACCATAAAAAAAACAGGCGGCGCCGGAAAGACGCCGCCAAGTCGCCACCGAACGGGCTAGATGCGCATCGGCATGACAACGTATTTGAATCGATCTTCGCCGGGCAGCGAGATCAAGGCACTGGAATTGGCGTCGTTGAAGCTCCACTGCACTTCCGGCGCCTGGATGTTGTTCAGCACGTCGAGCAGGTAGCCGACATTGAAGCCGATATCGAGAGGCTCGCCAGTGTAACCGACTTCGATTTCTTCTTGCGCTTCTTCCTGCTCGGCGTTGGCGGCAATGATCCTGAGGCTGTTTTCAGCCAGCACCACGCGCACACCACGGAACTTCTCGTTGGTCAGAATAGCCGCCCGCACCATGGCCTGCATCAGCATCGTGCGCTCCACCACCAGATGGTTGCGCAGGCTTTGCGGAATCACACGCTCGTAATCGGGGAACTTGCCGTCGATCAGCTTGGAGACCAGCACGATGGAGCCAAACGCAAAACGGACCTGATTGCCGGTCAGCGTGATCGACAGCGGTTCGTCGTTGTCGGCCAGCAGGCGGTTCAGTTCCAGCACCGTCTTGCGCGGCAGGATCGCTTCCTGGCGGGGTAGATCGGCGTCGACGGCGGCGCTGGCATAGGCCAGGCGGTGGCCGTCAGTGGCCACGGCGCGCAATTCGTTGCCATCGACCAGCAGCAGCAGGCCGTTCAGGTAATAACGCACGTCTTGCGCCGCCATACCGTACTGGGTCTTGTTCAGCAGATTCTTGAAGGCGCCCTGGGTCAGTTCGAAAGCGCGCGATTCGCCTTCCGCCACCGACATGCGCGGAAAATCGTCCGCCGGCAGCGTTTGCAGACTGAAACGGCTCTTGCCGGCGCGTACCTGCAACTTGCGGTCTTCGAGGACGAGATTGATGTCCGCACCGTCGGGCAACGAACGCAGGATGTCCTGGAGTTTGCGGGCGCCGACCGTCACCGCGCCATCGCCCTCACCGCCCGCACCCGTGGTGGTGGTCGTGACCTGGATCTCGATGTCGGTGGCCAGAAGCGTCAGACTGTCGCCCCGTTTCTCCAGCAGCACGTTGGAGAGAATGGGCAGGGTATGGCGGCGTTCGACAATGCCGGATACCGATTGCAAGGGTTGCAGAAGCGTATCCCGCTGGGTCTTGATAAGAATCATATAAATAAATCCTTTAAAGACTAAGTACAGAACAAGTCTGTGGACAACGACAAATAATCAATTCCATTCAGACCCTTGACTGCGATTTCAGGGTCTTGGTAAGTCTCTGAAAAGCCTGTGGAGGAAACTCGAACAACTTTTTGCTTTTGCCGCTTTTGGGTATTTATCCCCATTTCATCGACAGCTTGCTCACAGACTTATCCTTTCAACACCTGCAACAGTACATGCAGGTCGTGGTTGAGTTCATTTTCGCGCACCCGGACAGCATCGATGGTCTTGACCGCGTGGATGACCGTGGTGTGATCGCGCCCGCCAAAGGCATCGCCAATTTCCGGAAAACTGTGCGCGGTGATTTCGCGGCACAGCCACATCGCCACCTGGCGCGGACGGGCAATGGCGCGCGTACGCTTTTTCGAGAATATGTCGGCGACCTTGATCTTGTAGTAGTCGGCGACGGTCTTCTGGATGGCGTCGATGCCGACATTGCGTGTCGAACCGATCACGTCCTTCAGCGCTTCCTTGGCCAGATCGAGCGAAATGGCGCGATTGTGGAAGGAAGAGAAGGCCAGCACCTTGGTCAATGCGCCTTCGAGTTCACGCACATTCGAGCGCAGATGCTTGGCGATGAAGAAGGCGACCTCGTCGTTCAGGTCGATTCCTTCCGCTTCGGCCTTGGTTTTCAGGATCGCCACCCGCATTTCCAGCTCGGGCGGCTCGATCTGCACCGTCAGGCCCCAGTCGAAGCGGGTGACCAGGCGGTCGTCGAGGCCGTTGATATCCTTGGGGTAAGTGTCGCAGGTGATGATGATCTGCTTCTTGGCTTCGATCAGCGCGTTGAAGGCGAAGAAGAACTCCTCCTGCGTGCGGTTCTTGCCGTTGAAGAACTGCACGTCGTCAATCAGCAGCACATCGAGCGAACGATAATAGCGCTTGAAGCTGTCAAAGGATTTTTGCTGGAAGGCGCGCACCACGTCCGAATAGTAGTCTTCGGCATGCAGGTAGCGTACGACGCTGTCGGGGTGTTCTTTCAGAATTTCGTTGCCGATGGCGTGGATCAGGTGGGTCTTGCCCAGGCCCGCGCCGCCATAGATGAACAACGGGTTGTAGGCGCCGCCGGGATTGAGGGCCACCTGTTGTGCCGCCGCGCGCGCCAGATTGTTGGCTTTGCCGACTACGAGGTTACCAAAGCTGAAGGCGCTGATCAGCCGGGTCTTGTCGTAGGCCGTGGGTTGCTCGGTCTTCTTGGCGGCGTGGCCGTTGCGTCCGTTGTTCGGCGTGGGCGTCGCGCTTGGTGCAGGGGCAACGACCGGAGTAATCGGAACATCAACGGACGCCGACAGACTGCTCTTGCCGACACAGAGCGTGATATCGACCGGAAAGGTATAGTATTGGTGGCCGTATTCGACGATGCGGGTCAGGTAACGGTCGCGCACCCATTTCTGGATAAAGCTGTTGGGAGCGAGCAGGCGTAGCCCGGCGGTGGGCGCATCCTCACCTTGTATAGTGAGCGGGCGTATCCAGGTGTTGAACTGTTGTGCGGGCAGCTCAACCTCGAAACGCCGCAAACAGGATTCCCAGAAACCGGACATCGCCCGTCAAACTCCCGACACCGCCCGCCGTGTTGGCAGGCAATACCCAAAATGTTGTATACGCCAAGACTTTCAACAAAATCGGCGGCCATTCAGCCGCCGAACAGAGATCATTCTAACTTCATCCCGCCGACTTATCCACAGGCTGGGCAAAAAAAATATGTTGACAGAACAGCTGTTTATCGTGTGAAATAGCGCGTTTACCTTATCTCCAACACAAGGATTTGACATGAAACGCACCTTCCAGCCTTCGGTTGTGCGACGCAAGCGCACCCACGGTTTCCTGGTTCGCATGAGAACCAAGGGCGGCCGCAAGGTTATCGCCGCTCGGCGAGCCAAGGGTCGTCATCGCCTCGGCGTTTGATCACGCTTTTGGCGGCTGCGCCAGGCCACGCATTTCCCAGGCGATATCGCCTGACCAGAACGGATGATTTTTCATCCGTTTTTGGTTTTAGGCGAGCCATTCGCGGCACAATCTGGATGCTGCACTTCCGACCTCATCCCGAACCCGGCCAGGACACCCGCCTGGGGCTGGTGATTGGCAAGAAACTGGTGCGCACGGCGGTCTCGCGCAACCTCTTCAAGCGCGTGGCGCGCGAGCGTTTCCGTCAGCAGCGCGACGCATTTCCCGGTTACGATCTGGTGTTGCGGGTGGTGGCCAAGGGAGCGGGCATTGGGCGTCATCAAATTGCCGCCGAAATCGACCAACTTTTCGCTAAACTGCGGCCTCGACGTGATCGACCGCAAGGGAGCGACGTTTGAAAGCACTGCTGCTCGGCCTGATCGGATTCTATCGGGCGGCAATCAGCCCGTTGCTGGGGCCGCGCTGCCGCTTTTATCCGAGCTGCTCGGCCTATGCGCAAGAGGCGATTGCCCGGTATGGCGCGTGGCGGGGAGGCTGGTTGGCGATGCGGCGCATCGGGCGCTGTCACCCTTGGCATCCCGGCGGTGTTGATCCGGTTCCCTGACCGGTCTTAATTTGCATAGGCGGCACATGGATACGAGACGTTTGATTCTGTTGATGGTTTTCGGTTTTTCCCTGTTCATGCTGTGGGAAAAATGGCAAGCCTATGTCAACCCGAAACCGGTCGCAGCCCCGACCGCCACCGCACCGGCCGGTCCTGGTGCCCTCCCTCAGCCCACCGCGCTGCCCGGCGCGGCGGTTGTTCCGGGCGTGTCGACTGCAAACGCGACCCCCTTGCCGGCGGGCGCACAACCGGTGGTGGTCACCACTGATCTGTTCAAGGCGACACTGACGCCCCTGGGTGGTGACATTGTGCAACTGGAGTTGCTCAAGCACCGCGAACATGGTGACAAGAGCAAGAATCTGGTGCTGTTCGATCCGGCGCATCAATATTTGGCGCAAACCGGTTTGCTGGGCGACGGTATGCCCAATCATCGTACCCAGTTTGCGCTCGCTGCCGGGCCGACCGAACTGGCCGAGGGCGCTGCCGAGTTGAAGCTGCGTCTGTCGGCACCGGTTCAGGACGGGCTGACCATCAGTAAGGTTTATACCTTCAAACGCGGTTCCTACCTGATCGATATTGCCTGGGAAATCGACAACCGCGGCCAGAAGACGGTCACACCTTTTGCCTACTACCAGTTGCAGCGAGATGACGTGGCGCCGCAGGGCGAGAGCCGCATGGTTTCGACCTTTACCGGCCCGGCGGTATTCACCGATGCCGACAAGTATCAGAAAGTCGATTTCGGAGACATCGTCAAGGGCAAAGCCAAGTTTGCGCAGAAGGCCGACAACGGCTGGATGGCCATGGTGCAGCACTATTTCGTCGCCGCCTGGGTGCCCAAGGACAAGACCCTGCGCGAGTACTACATGCGCAAAGCCGATACGGTGAACGGCGCAAATCTGGTGCAGGCTGGTGTGATCGTGCCGATGCCGGCGATCGCTCCCGGCGGCAAGACCGAACTGAGTGTCGGGCTGTATGCCGGTCCGCAAGAACAGGCGGCCCTCAAGCAGGTGGCCACCGGGCTCGATCTGGTGGTCGACTACGGTTGGTTGACGGTGATTGCGGCCCCCATCTTCTGGGCGCTGGAATGGATCCACGCCATGGTTGGCAACTGGGGCTGGGCCATTGTCGTGCTGACCATCATCATCAAACTGCTGTTCTTCCCGCTTTCCGCCGCTTCGTACAAGTCGATGGCGAAAATGCGCACACTGACGCCGAAGATGATGACCCTGAAGGAACGTTACGGCGACGACAAACAGAAGCTGAATCAGGAAATGATGAAGCTCTACCAGACCGAGAAGGTCAATCCGCTTGGCGGGTGCCTGCCCATTCTGGTCCAGATTCCGGTCTTCATCGCCCTCTACTGGGTGCTGCTCGGCGCCGTCGAAATGCGCGATGCGCCTTGGATTCTGTGGATCAACGATCTTTCGACGGCCGACCCGTATTATGTGCTGCCGATCATCATGATCCTGTCGATGGTGGTGCAGAGCAAGCTCAATCCGGAACCGCCGGACCCGATTCAGGCCAAGATGATGAAGATCATGCCCTTTGCCTTCGGGGTGATGTTCCTGTTCTTCCCGGCCGGTCTGGTGCTCTACTGGGTGGTCAACAATGTGCTGTCCATCGCGCAGCAGTGGCAAATCACCCGCATGATCGAAGCCGGCGGCAAAGCTGCCAATGACGCCAAGGCCTGATCCGGCAAAAACCGACGTCATTGCCGCTATCGCCACGGCCCCCGGCCGTGGCGGCATCGGTGTCATTCGCCTTTCCGGGCCTGGCCTTGCGGCGTATGCCGAGGCGCTCTGTGGCAAAACGCCGCCTCCCCGGATGGCCGCGCGTGCCATTTTTCGCGATGGTGGCGGAATCGCCCTCGACGACGGTCTGCTGCTCCACTTTCCGGGCCCGCATTCCTTTACCGGCGAAGACGTCCTCGAGTTACAAGGTCATGGCGGCCCGGTCGTGCTGAATCTGTTGCTGGCGCGCTGCCTTGACCTGGGTGCCCGGCTGGCAGAGCCGGGCGAATTTACCCGCCGCGCCTTTCTCAACGGCAAACTCGATCTGGCGCAAGCCGAGGCCGTTGCCGACTTGATCGACGCTGCGACAACCAGCGCAGCCCGATCAGCGATGCGCTCCCTGCAAGGGCAGTTTTCCCAGGCCGTGCGCGCCCTGACCGACGGGTTGATCGACCTGCGAATGCTGGTCGAGGCAACTTTGGATTTTCCGGAAGAGGATATCGATTTTCTGCGCGCGGCTGACCTGCCAGGACGCCTGAATACCCTTTCCGAGCGCCTCGCGAGCGTTTTCGACCGCGCCGGTCAGGGCAAACTGCTGCAAGCCGGCCTGCATGTCGTGTTGGTGGGGCAACCCAATGTCGGCAAGTCTTCGCTGCTCAACGCGTTGGCCGGCGATGATCTGGCGATTGTCACTGCCGTCGCCGGCACGACCCGCGACGCGCTGCGTTCAGCCATCCAGATTGAAGGCATTCCGCTACATATTATCGACACCGCCGGTCTGCGCGAAACCGACGACGAAATCGAACGCATGGGCATCGCCCGGACCTGGCGCGAAATCGAGCGTGCGGACCTGGCGCTCGTGCTGATTGATGCGCAAATGGGCATGACCGACGTCGATGCCGATATTCTGGCGACGCTGCCTCCCGCCCTGCCCCGCATCACGGTGATTAACAAGATAGATCTGAGGGGCACGGCGCCTATTAGTCTCAAGACCGAAAAGGGTTCCGAAATTGCGCTCTCTGCCAAGACCGGAGCGGGGGTCGAGTTGCTGCGCCAGGAATTGTTGGGGGTGGCGGGTTGGCATCAAGCCGAAGATGTCTTTATCGCCCGCGAGCGGCATTTGCGTGCATTGGCGGGCGCGCGCGTACACCTCGATGCCGCAATCACGCTCACCGCTCAAACGCAATGGCCGCTGGAACTCCTGGCAGAGGAACTGCGCCTGACACAACGCCGACTCGGCGAAATCACCGGCGAATTCACGCCAGAAGACTTGCTCGGCGAGATATTCAGCCGATTCTGCATTGGCAAGTGACTCATGTGCGTCTCCTTGGACGCACAAGCATGGCGCACCTCGCCTCAAGACAGTGCATCGACACGTTGTCTGCGTGCCACGATCACGCGGTTCAGCCAACCGGCGGTACCGGCTACCAGATAGGGAAGTACCGCCAGTAGTGCTTCCAGCAAGAATGGTTCGTCGTCGCCCATGGTAATGACCTCGTATTGGTAACGCCCTCCTAGCCTATATCAAGCAATTTATATGCCAATTATATGGAATAGGGAATCCTTACCCAACGCTTGCCATAGTGGGGTGTCATCGAACAGAATACGGCGATTGACAGCGCCCCATGGAGATTTTGCGATGCGTATTCCCCTTCGTTCAATGGCTGGTACTCTCGGTACCGTGTCGACCCTGGCCTTGCTGGCTGCTTGCCAGACCACCGGTGGCGGTGCGGGCGCTTCCGATAATCCGTCGCCTACTGCCGGCAGCAGCACCTCCCAGCAAGCGAATGCCATGGCCGACAAGGCGATGTACAAGCCTATCGAATATGTGAACGGCGCCAAGAAAGGACCGCAAATTATCGTGATCCCGGGCGAGATCAAGAGTAACAACGCCACGTTCACACAGCGCTTCGGGGCCAACAACATTGCCGACTATGCAGAACTCGAACTCGGCAAGGCCAATTTCCGGGTGTTGGAACGCTCGGATCTCGGCCCCTTGCTGAACGAATTCACGCTGGCCTACACGATGGGCGATCCGCAAAAAGCCCGCAAAGTCCTCCAGAAGGGCAAGTTCAAAACCACCAAGTGGATCATCAAGTTCGACGTTCTCAAGGCGGAACCCGTGGCAACGGCGAGCCAGGGATTTGACGGTGCGGCGCTCGGCAGTATCGTCGGCATCGCTTCCGGCACGCGCGGCGGCTATGCCGCCGGGACAGCAATCGGCTCGGTCAAGACCGGCGAAACGACAGGCGTCTGGATCATCGGCATGCGCTGGAAGTTGATCAACGCCAACACCACCGAACAGGTGGCGACTGGTTACAACGAGCAGAAAATGGAACTCGGCGCCAAGTCGACCTCGGTGCTTGGCGTCAGCTCAAGCGCGGCGGGCGGCCTGACGCTGGATTCGCTGGTGCAGCGGCTGGTGCAGCAGAACGTCTACGATATCGACAAGAACCACAAATAATCACGTCCGTCAGGATCGTAATTTCGCCAGCACCTTGGCGAAGGTTGGAGCGTCCTGAAAGCCGACGACGCGCAGGCCGGGAATTTCCCGGCCTTTTTCATCGAAAAACAGTATGCCGGGCGGACCATACAGGCTGAATCGCGCCAACAGGGCGCGGTCGTCCGGCGTCATGGCCGTGACGTCGGCCTGCAACAACGTGACCCCCGCCAGCGCGGACTGCACGGTACTGTGCGAAAACGTTTCGCGTTCCATCTTCTTGCACTCGATGCACCAGTCGGCATAGAAGTCGAGCATCACCGGTTGTTGAGCGGCTTTCAGGCGTCGGTCGAGATCCTCTACCGATACCACGCGCTGAAAGTCCGGGCGCGCCTCCGCAGTCGCCGCCGCGACCGTCCCGCGCAAGCCGGCCAGCGGCTGCCACACACTGCGGCTGCCGCTCAGGGCGCCGATCAGCAGCGCGATTCCCGCCACCAGGAGCATGACGCCAATGCCCTTCCAGAAACGGGCGCTGCCTTGGGCGTGCGGTGGCAGGGGATCGATGGCGTGCAGAAAGACGGCCGGCACGATCAGTAGCGCGCCCCAGGCCGCCAGTTCCATCGCCGGGGGCAACACCGGTGAAAGCAGCCACAAGGCGGTGCCGAGCAGCATGAAACCGAAGGCCTTCTTGACCGCATTCATCCACGCGCCGGCCTTGGGTAGCAAGGCGCCCGCCGAGAGGCCGACCGCAATCAAGGGTACGCCCATGCCGAGTGCCATGACGAACAGCGAGGTGCCGCCGAGCAGCGCGTCGCCGGTCTGTCCGATATAGATCAGCGCGCCCGCCAGCGGCGCCGCGACGCACGGCCCGACGATCAGCGCCGAGAGCGCACCCATGACAAACACCGCGGGGCCGCGCCCGCCGGCCAGGTGCCCGGCTTCTTCCGACAATCGGCTTTGCAGCGCGCTGGGCAGTTGCAGCTCGTAAAAGCCGAACATCGATCCGGCCAGCAACACAAAGACGAGCGCGAAACCGCCGAGGACCCAGGCGTTTTGCAGCAGACCCGACACCAGCGTTCCGCTCAAGCCCGCCGCCACGCCGGCAAGCGCGTAGGTGACCGCCATCCCGAGCACGTAGGCCAGCGCGAGCGCCAGACCGCGTCCCCGCGAGACCTTGTGCCCTTGCCCGACGATGATGCCGGACAGGATCGGCACCATCGGGAACACACAGGGCGTCAGCGACAAGCCCAGCCCCGCGACAAAGAAAAAGGCGAGATTGGCCCAGAAACCGGCATGCCGCAGGCGCGTGGCAATGCCGCCCGATTCGTCGAGCGCAGAGGCGTCTGCGGCGGATGCCGAAGCCGGGGTTGCCGCTGCCGCTGCCGCTTGCCCGGGTGCCGGCAGTGTCACGCTCAGGGTTTGCGTTTGGGGCGGATAGCAGATGCCCGCTTCCGCGCAGCCTTGCGAAACCAGCTTGAGATCGATCGACTGCGGGCCGGATGCCGAATGTTCGATCGGCAAGCGGATCGTGGCCTCCTTGTAATAGACCTCCACCGTGCCGAAATTGTCGTCGTGCTTTTCCTTGCCCTTGGGCAGTTGTGGTGCGCCGACCTGCACGCCTTCCGCAGAGAAGCGGAACTTGTCGCGGTACAGATAATAGCCCCGCGCGATTTCGTAGCGCACCTCGACGGTTTGCGCGTCGAGCGCGCGGATCGCGGGGCGGAAGGCGACCGCCGGATCGAGAAACTCATCGGCGTGAACAAATGAGCAGGAAAGCAGCAGAAAAAACGATAAGAGCAGACGCATCACGGTTCTCGGGTTTCGGCGACGACCCAGTCCAGATAGGCGGGCAGGCCGGCGGTCACGGGCAGGGCAATGATTTCGGGGATGTTGTAGGGGTGCAGACGGGTAATCGCCTCGAGCAGGGCCGGATAGCGATCTTGCGTGGTCTTGAACAGCACCGGCACCTCGCAGGCGCTTTCGATGGCATTCTGCCAGCGATACAGAGATTGGCAGGCCGGCAGGATGTTGACGCAGGCGGCGAGGCGCGCCGCCAATACCTCGCGGGCGAGCCGTTCGGCGAGGCCGGCATCCGGACAGTTGGTCAGCACCAGGCAGGGCGTTGTCGCAAAGGACAGAGCGTCAGGCACGGGAGCGACAGCGAAGTCGGCGACCACGGTCACGTAGCCTCCAGGGCGTGCCAGTGGCGCACAACCAGGTCTCGCAGTACGTGCAGGCGCCGATGAAAGAAATGATCGGCGCCGGGAATCACGGTGACTGGCAAGTCGAGCGGTTCGGCCCAGGCCAGCACATTGGCGAGTGGCACTGTTTCGTCGGCCGAGCCGTGAATGACCAGGGTGTCGGGCGGCACGGCGGCAGTGTCGTACTGGCGTGTGCCTTCCACGTGCCCGGCGGCGGTGCCGACCAGTACCAGGCCGCGGGCCGGGCGGCCGTCGGCGAGCAGCTGCTGGGCGACGCGGGTCTGGCAATAGGCGCCAAACGAGAATCCGGCCAGGGCGACCGGCTGTTCTCCCAATTCGGCTCGGGCAGCGGCCAACGCAGCGAGCAAGTCCCAGGTCTCGCCCTCGCCTTCGTCATGCGTGCCGGCACTGTCGCCAACGCCGCGAAAATTGGGCCGCCAGGCGCTATAGCCCAAACCGACGAAGGCGCGTGCCAGCGTATGCACGACCTTGTTGGTATTGGCGCCGCCGCCCAGCGGATGCGGGTGCGCGATGAGCGCAATGCCCCGCGGGTGGAGCGGCGTTTCGACAATGACTTCGAGCGGGCCGGCCGGGCCGGAAATCAGTCGGGTTTCTGCTTTCATATGCGCAACCGTTCGACGATGCGACCATGCATCAGATGTTCGGACAGGATCTCGTCGATGTCCTGCTGGTCGACATAGGTGTACCACACTGCTTCCGGGTAGATCACGATCACCGGGCCGTCGTCGCAGCGACCCAGGCAACCCGCCTTGTTGAGCCGGATACGGTCGCTGTTGACGCCCAGGGCGCGGGCGCGATCCTTGGCGTAGGCCAGCAACTCGCTGGCGCCATGCTGATTGCAGCAGGTTTCGCCGGCGCCGCGTTGGTTGCAGCAGAAAAAGACATGATGCTCAAAATGGCTCATGGTTCGTACCGTGGAAACAAGAAGGCCCATTATAATGGCCGCAGAGGCCCTGCCATGACCGAAATCCAGATTGCCGATCACGCCGAGACGCTCGACGCGGTGGCCCGCCACCTCGGCGCGGCGCGGCGCATCCTGTTCATCACCGGCGCCGGCATTTCCGCCGATTCCGGCCTGCCGACCTATCGTGGCATCGGCGGCCTCTACAACAGCGGCCTGACCGAGGAAGGCATCCGCATCGAGGATGCGCTTTCCGGCGACATGCTGGCGATCCGGCCGGACATCACCTGGAAGTATCTGGCGCAGATCGAGCACAATTGCCGCGACGCCGGCCCCAACGACGCGCATCGCGCCATAGCCCGCCTGGAGGCCGATTTCGCCACGGTCGTGGTATTTACGCAAAACATCGACGGCTTGCACCAGCAGGCGGGCAGCCGCCGGGTGATCCCGATCCATGGCGACGTCCACCGCTTGCGCTGTGAGCACTGCGGCAACCGTGAGACTGTCCCGTCTCTGGAGGATCGACCCTTGCCGCCGGTTTGCCCGCGATGCGAAGGCGAAATGCGTCCCGAGGTGGTGTTGTTCGGTGAAATGCTGCCGGAAGACGAACTGGGCCGGTTTTACGACGAGCTGGAAAAAGGTTTCGACCTGGTGTTCAGCATCGGCACCACCAGCGTCTTTCCCTATATTGCCCAGCCGGTGGTGTGGGCCGCCCGGGCGGGCGTACCGACTGTCGAAATCAATCCGGGCGACACGCGGGTGACGCCCTACATCACCTATAAGCTCGCTTTGGGTGCGGCCGAGGCGATGAACGCCCTGATGGAAAGATTGGGTGCCGCCGCCTGAGTCATTCCCGACGTCCCGACACCATCAGGTAGGGTAGGGCAAGAAACGGCCAGACGATCGATACCAGGCGAGTCAGGCCGTTGAAATTGAGGAAGTGGCCTTGTGTCCAGACAACCAACGCCAGTGGTGAGTATGGGTTAGCCGGGGCGAGATTGACCAGGACGGTACCGGTCATCAATGCCAGTGCACCCAGCGCCAGACGGCCACGCGCTGGTAGCCACATGGCGGGCAACAGCAGGGCGATTCCGGCAATCAGCCCTTGCGCAACACCTGGCGTCAGCCAAGCCGACCAGGATGCTGGGCCGACCAGGACAGCCGCCGACAGCGTGCGCACCAGCAGGCCGATTGCCAGTACTGCCGAAGCGAGCACGTGAGCAATGCGCAGATTGCTGGCGAGCATGCGCACCAGCAGGCCGATGGCGAGGACATTGGCGGCCACCACTGCGGCCTCGGCGCGGGCGAAGTGCTCGGCCGAAAAGGGCAGCGCACTCGGCAGACCGAGGATCTGGCGCAGATCGCCTGCGCCGAAAAGCAGGATTTCCGGCGACAGGGGGATGAACAGCCAAATGCCGACCAGCGTGAGCCCCAATTCCGCGTTGGGCAGTGGCCCTAGCGCGGTTTGCAGCCATCGACCCAGATGTGGGAGCGTGCGCGGCCCGGTCAAACTGGCAACGAGCGCGCCCATAAGGGTGCCTACACCGTTACAGGCGAGATCGAGGTTGGAGGGGACGCGGCTGGGTAGCCAGTTTTGTATCCATTCCATCGTAAAGCTGAGCGTCGTACCGATCAGCACCGCGAGGACCGCGGCCGTTGCGCGTCCGGGCAAACGCCAGAAACCGAGCGTCAGCAAAGCACCGAGCGGAAGGTAGGCCAGGACATTGACCGTTAGGTCGAAACCCGTCCAGTATCGTGGCCAGGGAGTGCCGAGAAACGCGAGCGACGCCAGGCCGTTGTCCCGCCAGCCGGAAAACGGGTGCAGGCTGCCGTAGATGAGCAGCAGCATCCACGCCAGCGCCAGATAGCGCGCGAGTCGCAAGGGGCGATGCACGTTCATGTCGTCAACGGCCGCCGGTTACGATCCCAGCGGCCAGACCGGGGTTACTTGCGGCTTTCGCCGACACGCGCGGAAATGTGCGCCAGCGCCTCTTCGACCTGGTCGACCAGGATCAGGCAGAGATCGCCTGGTGTCAGGCTGCTCAGCGCGCGGTCGATTGCCGCGAATTCGCCGCGAACCTCCTCGACATGGCTGGTGCGCTTGGCCTTGCCCAGCCCCTGCCGCAGCAGCCCGAGCACCTCGCCATCCGCACGGCCGCGCTGGCACTGATCCTGATACAGAATGACGTCGTCGAAAGCCTCGCCAAGAATTTCGGTTTGCTGGCGGATGTCCTCGTCGCGCCGGTCGCCGGCGCCGCTGATGACCACGCTACGGCGACTGCCCGGCAGCGCCTCGACCGCGCGCACCAGCGCCAGCATGGCGTCCGGATTGTGGCCGTAATCGGCAATCAGCGTGGCGCCCCGGTAACTGAACAGGTTGAAGCGCCCGGGCACATTGTGGCTTTCGCTGGTGAATGTGGCCAGACCCAGTCGAATCACTGCCCAATCGATGCCCAGTGCCCAGACGGCTGCCGTGGCGGCCATCGCGTTGTCGATCTGGAAACCGATGTGACCGCGCATGGTGAGGGGGATCTCGGCCAGCGGGATGCGCTGGATCACCTTGCCGCCCTCGCTGGCGACGATATCACCCTTATCCACATATACGGCCCGCTTGCCCTGCGCGATCTGCGCGGCAATGACCGATTGACGGCGCCCGCTGCCGAAGAAGATGACGCCGCCCGGGCATTTTTCCGCCATCTCGGCGACGATGGGGTCGTTGGCATTGAGGACCGCGACGCCGCTGGGGGCAACGTTCATGACGATCACCCGTTTCAGAACCTTGAGGTCCTCGACCGTGGTGATGTAGTTGAGGCCGAGGTGATCGCCCTTGCCGATGTTGGTGACCACCGCCACCTGGCAGCGGTCGAAGCCCAGACCCTCGCGCAACATGCCGCCGCGCGCGGTTTCAAATACAGCGGCATCGACTTCCGGGTGGAACAACACATTACGCGCGCTCTTCGGGCCGCTGCAATCGCCGCTGTCGATCTGGCGGCTGCCGATATAGACGCCGTCGGTATTGGTCATGCCGACATTGCGCCCGGTCTTGCCGATGATGTGGGCGATCAGGCGGACGGTCGTCGTCTTGCCGTTGGTGCCGGTGACGGCGACTACCGGAATGCGGCCATCGTCGCCTTCGGGGAACATGTTGGCGATGATCGCCTCGCCGACCGCACGGCCCTTGCCATAGGAGGGCGCCAGATGCATGCGCAGACCTGGCGCGGCATTGACTTCGACGACGCCGCCGTGCTGTTCTTCCAGCGGCTTGAGCACGCTGTCGCACACCACGTCGACGCCACAGATATCGAGCCCGACCATTTGCGCGGCGGCGACCGCCTGCGCGGCGACCGAGCGGTGAACGTCGTCGGTGACATCGGTGGCGGTACCGCCGGTGGATAGATTGGCGTTGTTGCGCAGAATCACCCGCTTGCCGCGCGCCGGCACCGAATCCGCCTCGAGTCCCTGACCGGCCAATGTGGCCAGTGCAATGTCGTCGAAACGAATCTTGGTCAACGAAGTGGCGTGCCCTTCTCCCCGGCGGGGGTCGCTGTTCACGATTTCGACCAGACGGCGAACGCTATGCTTGCCGTCACCGATCACATGCGGCGGTTCGCGCCGGGCGGCGGCGGCGACCTTGTTGCCGACGACGAGGAGTCGGAAATCGTTGCCCGGAAGGTAACTCTCGACCATCACGTCGTCGCGGAATTCGGCGGCTGTCGCATATGCTTGTACGACTTCTTCGCGGGTCGTGACATTGACCGTGATGCCCTTGCCCTGATTTCCATCAACGGGCTTGACCACCACCGGCCCACCAATTTCCTGAGCCGCCGCCCAGGCATCCTCGGCATCGCTGACCGGGCGGCCCCGAGGCACGGGAACACCCGCCGCACGCAGCAACTTCTTGGTGAGATCCTTGTCCTGCGCGATGGATTCGGCGATGGCACTGGAGCGGTCCGTTTCGGCCGCTTGTATGCGGCGCTGGCGGCTGCCCCAGCCAAATTGCACGAGGCTGCCGTCGGTGAGCCGTCGATAGGGAATGCCACGTGCCACTGCCGCTTGTACGATGGCGCCGGTGCTGGGACCGAGGCGAACATCCTCGTCCAGGTCACGTAACTGCTGGAGCGCGTCGGCGAGGTCGAAAGGCACATCGTCCTTTGCGGCCTGACAGAGCTGTTCGGCCAGTTCGAGCGCCCGGCGACCGACCGCTTCTTCGCTGTATTCGACCACCACCTGATAGACACCGTCCTCGACCGTCTGGGCGGCCCGGCTGAACGTCACCGGGCAGCCGATTTCAGCCTGCAAACCCAGTGCGGCGTATTCCAGCGCATGCGCTAGGGACACCGATTCGTCGTGCGAGGTGGCTTGCAGCACGCCGATGCCGGGAAAGCGGTCGCGCAGGCGAACTTCAAAACCGGGAATCCGCTCGAAGGAGCGTTCTTCTTCCCGGCAGGTGACAATGGCCTCGATGGCCGTGTGCCGGGTCCAGAGATTGGGGCCGCGCAGGGCCCGGATACGGGAAACTTCCATGGGCAATCCTTTGGTCAATCGCCTTGTGCCGCGGAATACGCGGCAAAGTTGTCGAGACCGGCAGCTATCAGTTCTGGCGCCAGGCCCATTCCCCACGCGGCGCCGACGGCGGCGAGCAGGGAGGGGAGCGCGCGTTGTGCTGCCTTGGGCAAGGTGGCGAGTTCGATCAGCGTCTGGCTTTCCTTGCCGCTCGCCAGCACAATCTGGCCGCGATCGGCGAATACTGCGCGCCCGCCATCCTCGCGGTGGCCGACCACGGCAGGCGTATCCGCGCGCTGGCTGTAGTAGATGACGCCACCATCGCACAGATCGGCCATTTCGATGACCCGTTCCTCCTCCGCATTGAGAACGGCAACGCCTTGGGACAGCACGACATCGACTTGCGAGCGGAGGATGGTGTACATCTGATCCGGCGTGGTGATGTAATACTCGTCCAACCCGCCCTGTACGTCTGTATCGGTGACAACGCCCACCAGGCACCGGTCGTAGGCGAGGCCTTCGCGCAGAATGGCGAGCGCGTCGTGCTCGAAAACACCCGCATCGACCGAACGGTTCATCAGCACCCTCTGTCCAGCATCCCAGCCGGACTGATCACCGCCTTCGACACGGCGGCGATCAAAGTACAAGCCTTCGCGGCAGGCGACGCCGACGTAGCCACCGGATAGACCGAGCAGCCACGCTACCAACCGCGCGATCAGGGTGGTACCCCGATGCCCGCTGATACCGACAATGGGAATGCGACCGTCGTCATGCGCGGAGAAGAGATGGTCGGCAATCGCCTGCCCCACGGGTCGCGGTTTGCCGACGGCGGGTTTCAGGTGCATCAGCAGGCTGGGACCGGCATTGACTTCGACGATGGCGCCGCGTTGTTCATGCAGCGGACGGCCGATGTTTTCGGCAACCAGATCGATCCCGGTGACATCCAGGCCGACGATGCGCGCTGCCAGCGCACACGCCGCCGCGACATCCGGATGAACGTCGTCGGTGACGTCGAACGCCATGTTGCCATGCCGGATGACCAGCACGCTTTGCCCTTCGGTAGGCACCGACTCGGGGCCGAACCCCTGGCGTTCCAACTCGAGCATGGCGCTGGCGCCGGGCACCAGGCGCACCGGTTCAAGGGGGAAATCCTCGGTCTCGCCGCGGCGCGGATCGCTGTTGATCTGGTAATCAATCAATTCGGCCAGCGTATGGAGGCCGTCACCGATCACGGATGCAGTGTCGCCCCGTGTCGCCGCGACCACCTTGCCGCCAACGATGAGCACGCGATGTTCGTGCCCGCGCACGAAACGCTCGACGATGACGCTGCTCCCCTCCTCGGCCGCCAACGGAAAGGCCGCCTCGATTTCTGCCTGTGTCGAGAGATCAGTAAACACGCCGCGACCATGGTTGCCGTCGGATGGTTTGACCACTACCGGCAGCCCGATATCCAGAGCGGCCTCCCAGGCATCCGCGGGACAATTGACCTCGCGCCCTTCTGGGACCGGCACGCCGCAGGAAGCGAGCAGGCTCTTGGTCAGGTTCTTGTCGCTGGAAATTCCTTCGGCGACCGCGCTGGTCTGGTCGGTTTCCGCCGTCCAGATGCGACGTTGGCGACGACCATAGCCCAACTGCACGAGGTTACCCTCGGTCAGGCGGATATGGGGAATGCGCCGTTCGGTGGCAGCATTGACGATGCAGGCGGTGCTCGGGCCCAGGCAAAGAGAATCCACCATGTCTCGAAGTGCGGCGACCACGGCCGGCACATCGTAGGACGTGTCGTCGATGGCAGCCATCACCAGATCACGGGCGGCGAGTACCGCGTGATGGCTCACGTCGAACTGCCGGGTGCGGATGACCATCTTGTAGACGCCGGTCTCCGAAGTCTGTCGCGTCTTACCGAAGCCGGTTTGCATACCGGAAAGATTCTGCAACTCGATGGCGACATGTTCCATGATATGGCCGGGCCAGGTGCCCTCGCGCAGCCGCTCCAGGAAACCTCCCCGCTCCCCCACGCCGCAGCGGTGCTCGGCGAGCCCAGGTAGCCAGGACACCAGGCGATCCGTGAAACCGGGCAGGGTGTTTGACGGGCACTCTTCAAGAGAGCCGATATCGATCCAGGCCTCCAGCACAGGACGGTAGGTCCAGATGTTGGGGCCGCGCAAATGATTGATCCGCAGGAAGCGGATGTTTCTTTCCAGATTCTTGCTCATGGCGCGGGACGTTCTGCGGACGGTAAAGCGTGGCCGAAATGGGTATTCTTGCACAGTCGGCGGCCGCTCGCCCCATCTTCGTGCGCAAATGGAAGTCGCGCACCATGCGCAGGCTCGGTCATAATGTGGGCTGACGAGCGGTGTTTGACCAACCCGATGGCCGCGCATGTATCGCGGCGACTATTTGACATGTCTAGTTCTCTCCAATTTTCTGCCCTGTTATCGGCTGATTCCCGGAACGCCCTGTTGGCGATGCCGTCTGTTCAGCTCTCCGCGCTTCGAGTTCGCCTCGACCCCGGCGAGGACATCGTGGCCTGGGTCGATCTCGACCTCGACGCCTGTCTGTGCTTCTCGCCCGGCTGGCTGGTGCTAACGAATGTCCGCCTGCTGGCCAGCACCCCGGATGGCGACGATTGGCAGGCCTGGTCGCTGTCGCCGGAACTCAGCCTGCGCCAACATGACCATGCAGGTGTTGGTGCGCTGGAGCTCTTCGGCGCGAACGAACGGCTAGCCGTTTGGCGCTATACCCTTAGTCGTAACGTTTCGGCCCTGCGTCTGGTTGACCTTTTCGCTACCTGTCGAGATCGTGGCGAGTTGCACTCTGCCGCGACTGACAATGTATGCCCGGATTGCAAGGCGCCGCTGGAGGCCGATGCCGAGGAGTGCCCCTATTGCTCGCGCGAACTCCAGACACCGCCGTCGACCTGGACACTGCTACGGCTGTGGCGTTTTGCCCACCCTTATCGGCTGCAACTGCTGGCGGGATTTGTTTTGACCCTGTTGTCGATGGCAGCGACCCTGGTGCCGCCGTATCTGACCATGCCGCTGATGGACAACATCCTGATTCCCTTTCAAAACGGCAAACCTATCGACGTCTCGCTGGCGACTCGCTATCTCAGTGGCTTGCTTGGGGCCGCCGTGGTGGCCTGGGGGCTGGGCTGGGCCAAAACCTACATCCTTGCGCTGGTCTCCGAACGCATCGGCGCCGATTTGCGTACCACCACCTATGAGCATCTGCTCAAGCTCTCGCTGGAGTATTTTGGCGGCAAGCGCACCGGCGACCTGATGGCGCGCATCGGGTCCGAGTCGGATCGCATCTGCGTCTTTCTGTCGCTGCACTTGCTCGACTTTGCGACCGATGTGCTGATGATCTGCATGACTTCGGCCATCCTGTTTTCGATCAACCCCTGGCTGGCGCTGGTGACCTTGCTGCCGCTGCCCTTTATCGCCTGGATGATTCACATCGTGCGCGACCGCCTGCGCACCGGCTTCGAGAAAATCGACCGTGTGTGGTCGGAAGTGACCAATGTGCTGGCCGACACCATTCCAGGCATTCGCGTGGTCAAGGCGTTCGCACAGGAGCGACGCGAGGCCGAGCGCTTCCGCGAGGCCAACCGCCACAATCTGGCGGTCAACGACCGGCTGAACAAGACGTGGTCGTTGTTTTCGCCCACGGTGTCACTGCTGACCGAAACCGGACTGCTGGTGGTCTGGGCGTTCGGGATCTGGCTGGTGTCGCGTAGCGAGATTACGGTGGGCGTGTTGACTGCCTTCCTGGCTTATATCGGGCGGTTCTACACCCGCCTCGACTCGATGAGTCGCATCGTGTCGGTGACCCAGAAAGCGGCGGCCGGCGCAAAACGCATCTTCGACATTCTCGACCACGTTTCCAGCGTGCCGGAGGTGGCGCATCCGGTCCGTCTGAACGACGTGCGGGGCGGCATCGAGTTGCGCGAGGTGGGTTTTCGCTACGGCAACCGCGCCGTGGCGCGGGGCGTCAATCTCGCCATCCGTCCGGGCGAAATGGTTGGTTTGGTCGGGCATAGCGGTTCGGGCAAGAGCACACTGGTCAACCTGATCTGCCGCTTTTACGACGTGTCGGAGGGCGCCATCCTGCTCGATGGCGTCGACATCCGCCAACTGGCGATTGCCGATTTCAGGCGCAATATCGGGCTGGTGTTGCAGGAACCGTTTCTATTCTTCGGCACGGTGGCGGACAACATCGCCTATGGCAAACCCGGCGCCAGCCGCGAAGAGATTGTCGCGGCGGCCCGCGCCGCGCACGCCCACGAGTTCATCCTGCGCCTGCCACAGGGGTATGACTCGCTGGTCGGCGAGCGCGGACAGGGGCTGTCGGGCGGCGAGCGGCAACGGATTTCGATCGCCCGCGCGCTGCTGATCGACCCGAAGATTCTGATTCTCGACGAAGCGACCTCGTCGGTGGATACCGAAACCGAAAAGGAAATCCAGAAAGCGCTGGATAACCTCGTGCGTGGCCGTACCACCATCGCCATCGCGCACCGGCTTTCCACCTTGCGCCAGGCCGACCGGCTGGTCGTGCTGGACCGCGGCCAGGTTGTGGAGGTCGGCCCGCACGACGAACTGATGGCGCTGCAAGGCGCCTACTATCGTCTCTATCAGGCGCAATTGCGGCATCAGGATGTCCTGGCCGACGAAGGAGAAGCGTCATGAATCGGGCGACACCCCCGGAGTACACGCTGAGGCGGACCGCTTTCGGCGCGCTCGAACTGGATCTGGAGGGACAGGTCACGGTCGGCGTGGTGGCGGTGCGGGCCTTTCCGATCGCGGCGCCGGATCAGGCAATTTCACTGGTTGGCCCGGAAGGCAACGAGTTGCTCTGGATCGACCGGCTGGAGGAACAGCCCGAAGCGAATCGCCGGTTGATCGAAGAAGCGCTGTCCAGCCGCGAGTTCATGCCGGAAATTCGCCGGTTGATCGGCGTTTCCAGTTTTGCGACGCCGTGCACCTGGCACGTGGAAACGGACCGCGGCGAATGCGACTTCATCCTGCGCGGCGAAGAGGGCATCCGTCGTTTGCCGCACGGCATGTTGCTGATTACCGATAGCCACGGCATCGCCTTCCTGGTGCGCGACCCCGCCGCGCTTGACCGACACAGCCGCCGTCTGCTGGATCGTTTTCTCTGACGCGAACGGCGGTTCCACGTGGAACCGCCCCGTTGCCGCTACGGACGCGGCTCGCCGTGGGCGTGATGCGTCTCGGCGGCGGCGCGGTGATGCAGCGCGGCGTGGATGTCTTCCTGCGGCAGTCGATGCCCGATCCACTGGGGTAGCAGCGACCCCAGGATCATGCCGCCGAACGAGAAGCCCAAGCCGATCAACTGCGGCGGCACAGGGCTTTCTTCCACTAGAAACTCGACCAGCAGCCAGGACATCAGCCCGCCGACGATGGCGGCCAGGGCGCCCTGCGTCGTGGCACGCTTCCACAGCGCCCCGGCGACCAGCGGGATAAAGGCGCCCGCCAACGTCACTTTGTAGGCGTTTTCCACCATCTTGAAAATCGAGGCGTTGGAAAGTAGCGCGAAGGTCAGCACCACGCAGGCAAACCCGACGATGCACAAACGCATGACACGCAAAAAGGCATGGTCGCCCATGTGCGGGAAGAAGCCCCGCACGATGTTTTCCGCGAAGGTGACCGAGGGCGCCAGCAGGGTTGCCGACGAACAGCTCATGATCGCCGAGAGCACGGCGCCAAAGAAGATCACCTGGGCGGCCAGTGGCGTCTGTTCGAGGACCAGCAGCGGCAATACACGCTGGTAATCGGCGGGCGATTCGGATTGCAGCATCGGCACAAACTGGCCGGGGTCGATCAGCGTGGCCGAATAGGCGATGAACATCGGCACGAAGGTGAAACAGAAATAGATCGAGGCGCCGAGGAGTGATCCCCAGATGGCGATCTTGGCGCTCTTGGCGGAGGTGATGCGCTGGAAAACGTCCTGCTGCGGGATGGAACCCAGCATCATGGTCACCCAGGCGCCGATGAAGGTGATCCACATCCACGGATCGGGCGGCGGGAAGAATTCGAACTTGCCGGCGGCGCTGGCGTGATCGATGACCGTGGCCACGCCGCCAGTCTTGTCGGCCATCACGGTGGCGATGTAGAACAGCCCGCCCATCGATACGGCCATCTGGACGAAATCGAGCACCGCCACCGACAGCATGCCACCAAACGTGGTGTAGGTCAGCACGACGATGGCGCCGAGAATCATGCCGGCGGTCTGGCTGATGCCGTCGTGCGTGACGACGTTCAGGATCAGGCCCAGGGCCTTGATCTGGGCGGAGACCCAGCCAAGGTAGGACGCCACGATACAGAGCGTGGTTATCACCTCCACCGCGCGGTTGTAACGGATCCGATAAAAGTCGCCAAGGGTGATGATGTTCAGCTTGTACAGGTAGCGCGAGAAAAAGATTCCCGCCAGCACTAGACACATCGACGAGCCGAAAGGATCGGCGACCACGCCCCGCAAGCCTTCCTTGACGAAGGTGGATGAGGCGCCGAAAACCGCCTCCGCACCGAACCAGGTGGCGAACACCGTGGCCGTGACGACCGGAAGCGGAAGGTGGCGCCCGGCAACCGCGAAATCCTTGGTGTTATGAACGCGGGTGGCGGCGTAGAGGCCGATGCCGATCGACACCAGCAGATAGAGAACGACAAACCAGATCAGCATGGCGCCAGTACCCGAAAAAAGACAAGAAATTATAAAGGCGCGAAAGCGTCGAGGCGACCTCGGCTGGCAACTGATTGGCCACGAAGGCGCGGAAGTTTGCTGCGACGCAACAATGGCGACTCACCCATGCAACCATACCGATTCAGGGAGACGAGTCTCCAAGCAAGCCAAGACGGCGAATCTTGGCGAGCAGTTGGACACGGTTGGCAGCGTCGAAGTTGTCGTACATCCGTTTCAGATACCACTTGACGGTTTCTTCAGAGAGAAACAGGCGCGCCGCGATCTCCCGGTTGCGCAAGCCCTGGTCGAGAAGACGCACGATCTGGGCTTCCCTTTGATGCAGAGCCCCGGGCAGCGCGATGCTTGTCGATTCCTCGGGCTCGGATGCATTTTGCGTCGGGAAGGCGCTCAGATCTGGCGTCAACAGCCGAAACGGCAGGCGCAGATTACCGGCGCGCGCCAATTGCTGGGCATGCCGGAAACAGCCTAGGGCAAGGGCGCCACCAGCGGCATCGTGCTGCAACGCAACGGCGCGAATCAGCAGACATTCCACCACGGAGCGAACCCGCCCGGCATTGCGGGCAGCGTATTCGGCCGCGGTGGCGAGCGCCAGCGCGTCGGCCCAGCGTTGATCGGCCAACAGCCATTGGCAGCGTACCAGATTCCAGGCCTCGACATTTTCGCCCCCACCCTGCCCGGTATCGACGAGCCAATCCATGGCTTGCGAGAGTAGATGTCCGGCGGTTGGCAATTCGCCGCGCCGCAGTCTGATCCAGGCTTCGCAAAGGTCGGCGCGAAACAAGACGCGTCCCATTTTGGCCGGCAGGGCGCCGACTCGGGCGCGGTCGAGATCGGCCCAGGCGGCGGCCAATCGGCCATCGATCGCGTGCAGGCGGGCGCGGTGGGTGAGTGCAACGCCCAGAAAGCCGAAGGCGCCGCAGCTCTCCGTCAGGTTGATAGCTTCGTCGAGCGCGGCGACGGCTTCGTCCAGTCTGTCGAGATCGGCCAGCGCCAGCGCTTGTGCGGTTCGCAGGAAGGCTGCGCCGCCAGTCTGCCAGTGGGCGCGTCGGCGACCGTCTGCAAACCAGGCCTGGAGTCCTGCCAGCGCGGATTCGGGGCGCCCGCCGAGTAGGTCGACCACCGCGAGTCCGAAGCGCGAGATGAAGGAAACCGAGTGAAGGCTGTCCGTGTCGGCCAAATCGCTGGCAACCCGATATGCGCTCCAGGCCGCAACCAGATCGCCAGCGTGCCGTTCAGCATATCCGATCACGACGTGCGCAAACGCGCGTTGCACCGGACGCTCGTCGCCAAAGGCGCCGGGGAGATCGCTCTCGACCACGTCACGTTCGAGCCAGTCGAACCCGGTAATCGAAGCCAGGGCCCGAAGCAGCGCCCATTCATTGCGCAGGTGGACCGACAAATCCTGACGGCTCGCTGGCGCCGCACGGGCGGCGCTATCCAGCGCCGCGAGGATCGCAAATGGTCTGCCCGCGTGTAACTCGCACCAGGCGTTGAGAGTGGAGAGTTCGGGCGAAGCCGCGATTTCGGCGGGCGGCAACCGGCGCAACCAGTCGGCCAATTCGGGAATTTCGGCTTTGCGCAACAAGGTTTGACCATGTTCGATCAGCAAGCGCGCAGCTTGTGGATAGGCTTCGGCCAATAGCCAATGGTGAAGGGCTTCCTGAATGTACCCGTTGGCAGCGCACCACTCGCCTGCACGGTCGTGCAGATGCCGCACGCGGGCAGGATCATCCGCATGCAGACGCTTGCGCAGGAAACTCCCGAAAAGGTGGTGATAACGTAGCCAGGGGGCATCGTGATCGAGCGGTTGCACGAGGAAATAAGTCTTGGTCAACTCGCTCAGCCGCTGTCGGCTATCCCGATCGCCGGTCACCGCATCGCACAGCGAGGGCGAGAGTCTCTCAAGTATGGACGTATCGAGCAAAAATCGCCGCGTGCGCTCGGGAAGGCGGGCGAATAGATCCTCCAGGAGCGCATCGGCGAAGTCCCAACCGGACAAGCCCGGGAGCGTTGCCGCTTGCTGGCTCAGCGCCACCGCAGCCATTTGCAGTGCGCAAGCCCAACCTTCGGTTTGCGCCGCAATCTCGCCCAATTCTGAATTCGAGAGCGCCAGTCCTCGCCGTTCTGTCAGGTAGGCATACATCTCGTCTTGCGTCAGGCGCAGGTCATCCCAGCCGATTTCGACAATCCAGTGACGGGCGCGCGCCCACGACAAGGAAAGCGGAAAACTGCGCTGGCTGGCCACAACGACATGAATCGTTGCCGGCAAATAGCGCAGGAAATAGATCAATAGGCTGCATACGTCCGGTGTTTCGGCTTCCTGGAAATCATCGAGAAACAAGGTCAGCGGCGTAGCCGCTTCAGTCAAGTCGTTGATTAGGCTGCCGACCACGGTTTCGGGGGCGGCCGTCGAACCTTGCAGCATCGCCCGCGCATCGCGACCGATCGCGGGCCGCGTCTGCTGGATCGCGACGACCAGATGATCAAGGAAGTGGCGCGGTATACGCTCCCGCCGGTCGAGGGTAAGCCAGGCGATCAACTCGCCTGCTTGGCTGAATTCTCGGCATGCCCCGGCGAGCAACGTTGTCTTGCCGGCGCCGGTCGGTCCGATCACCATCGCCAGGCGGTGGTGGCGCACGGTGCACAAGCGTTCGTGCAATTGCGGACGCGCCAGGTAGAAGGGCTCCTGAGGAGGCGGGCGCAGCTTGGTAACAGGGAGTCCGGAGGACTGAGGGGAGGGCATGCATTCTTTCCCCCCGTTTGGGGGGTGCCACGAGCTCGGATGTCATGAAATATACCTCAGCTTGGACGATCCGTAATAGAATGCCCGAACCGGGTTGACCCGGGACGAGTATTTCTTGATGCGCTCAACCTGATTGACAGCGGAATTTCAAGAAAGTTCCCTAGGGGGTTGCGGCGGTCGTTGTACGAGTTAACTTACCATCCGCAAAGGAGACAAAATGCGTTTGCAGCGTATTGCCATCGCCGTGGCACTGACGGCGGGTTTTTCCGGCCTGGCCGCCGCCCAGAGCAAAGAAGTCAAAATCGCCCATATCATCGACAAGACCGGTCCGCTCGAGTTGTTCGCAACGCAGAGCAACGTCGGTCTGAAGCTCGGTCTGGAATATGCGACCGGCGGCAAGATGGAAGTGGCCGGCAAGAAGATCGTGGTGCTCGACAAAGACAGTCAAGCCAAGCCCGACGTGGGCAAGGCGCTGCTCGCGGCGGCATACAAGGACGACAAGGTCGACATCGCGGTTGGCCCGACTTCGTCGGCTGTTGCGTTGGCCATGATTCCGGTAGCCAAGGAACAGAAGAAAGTTCTGATCATGGACTCCGCAGCGGCGGAATACCTGACTGGTTCCAAGGGCAATCGTTATGTCTTCCGTACCGGTCGTAATTCCGATCACGATGGCTATGCTAGCGCCGAAGTGTTTGGCCGTCCGGGTACCTTCGTAGCAACGCTCGCGCCGGACTATGCGTTCGGTCGTGAAGGCGTGCATTCCTTCCGCGAAGCGATGAAGGGCAAGCCGGGCCAGATCGTGCATGAAGAATATGCGCCGGTCGGTACCACTGACTTTACCGCCCAGGCACAGCGTATCTTCAATGCGCTCAAGGACAAGCCGGGCCGGAAGATCATTTGGTACATCTGGGCTGGCCCGGGCAATCCGCTCAAGGTCATGGACCTCAACCCGCAACGCTACGGCATCGAAGTTGCCACCGGCGGCGGTACGGTCTATGCGTTTATGTCCACTGCTAAGGCCCTGATTGGCAGCGAATCTGCGACGCATTACTACTATACCTGTCCGAAGAATCCGGCCAACGATTGGCTGGTCAAGGAGCATCAGAAGCGCTTTAACAGCCCACCTGATTTCTTTACCGCAACCGGCATGATGACCGGTATCGCCATCGTTGAAGCCCTCAAGAAGACCAACGGCGTGACCGATACGGAAACCCTGATCAAGGCGATGGAAGGCCTGTCGTTCGAAGGTCCGAAGGGTCGTAACTTCTTCGACAAGACCAATCACCAGCTGATGCAGCCGATGTACCGTTACAAGTTCATCGAGGATCCGAAGGGTCCGGGCGGTGTTGGCCTAGAGTGCGGTCGGGAAATCAAGATCGAGGAAATGAAGTTCCCGATCAAGCCGCTGCCGAATTAATCGCGCGATGGGGGGCGACCAGTGGAGGAATTTTCCACCTAGGTTGCCCCTTTTTGTTTCTTCTTTTTTGAGTCCACACTCATGAATCAGCCCACTCCGTCGCACCACCCGGTGCTTGAGACGCGCGGTCTGACCGTGCGCTTCGGCGGTCACGTGGCGGTCAATTCGGTGAGCTGCGCGTTTCACGCCGGCAGCCTGACCGCGATCGTCGGCCCCAATGGCGCAGGCAAGACAACGTACTTCAATCTGATATCCGGCCAGATTCCTACTACTGCCGGTGAAGTCTTCTTGTTTGGAGAAAACATCTCCAAACTGCCAACGCCGTCGAGGACCCGCCGCGGGATCGGGCGTGCCTTTCAGCTCACCAATCTGTTCCCCTTCCTGACCGTGCAGGAAAATGTCCGCATCGCGGTCCAAGCGCGTGCTGGCATGGGGCTGGATCTGTTTTCGCTTTGGAGCAACCACCGCGAGTTGCTCGAAAAGGCCGAATACATTCTCGAGCAGGTTGCGCTGACCAGTCAGCGCTATACCCAAGCCCGCGCCCTGCCGCACGGCGACCAGCGTAAGCTGGAAGTCGGCCTGATGCTGGCGCTGGAGCCCGAGGTGTTCATGTTTGACGAACCGACCGCTGGTATGAGCGTGGACGAGGTTCCTGTCATTCTTGATCTGATCAAGAAGATCAAAGAGCAGGGCAACAAGACGCTACTCTTGGTTGAACATAAGATGGATGTGGTGCGCGAGCTCGCGGACCGCATCATCGTGCTGCACAATGGCACCTTGGTGGCCGATGGTGAACCCGAAGAGGTCATTGCCTCTCCCATCGTGCAGGAAGCCTACCTCGGCGCTGCGCCGGATAAATCGAAGGGGACTCGCTGATGAAACCGCCGATCCTCAAGCTGGAAAACGTCAACACCCATATCGGGCCATACCATATTCTGCATGGTGTCAATTTCGAGGTCCCCGAAGGCGGCCTGACGATGTTGCTCGGCCGTAACGGTGCCGGCAAAACAACCTCGCTGCGCACGATCATGGGTTTGTGGACCGCCTCGCAAGGCAAGGTCATTTTCGAGGGGCATGACATTACCGAGCTATCCACACCGGAAATCGCTCGTCTTGGCATTGCCTATGTTCCCGAGAACATGGGTGTATTTACCGAGTTGACCGTGCGTGAAAACATGGTGCTGGCGGCACGTGATGCTAAGATCGATTCGTCGCGGCTCGACTGGATCTTCACCTACATGCCCGCGCTCAAGAAATTTTGGGAACAGCAAGCAGGGTTGCTCTCTGGGGGCCAGAAACAGATGCTCTCTATCGCCCGTGCAATGATTGAACCGCGCAAGCTGCTGCTGGTGGACGAGCCTTCCAAGGGACTGGCGCCAGCGATCATCCAGAATCTGGTGGAAGCCTTCAAGGCACTAAAACAGACTGGGACTACGGTGTTGCTGGTTGAACAGAACTTCAATTTTGCCAAGAACGTCGGCGATACGGTGGCGGTCATGGACAACGGCAAGGTCGTTCATCGTGGCACGATGGCCGGCCTGGCCGAAGATGAGGCGCTGCAGACCAAGCTGCTTGGCCTGTCGCTGGATTCGCATCAATAGGAGTCGTCATGTCCAATCAACAAACAATCGCGGCGAGCGAAGCACTGCCCAAGAAGAAGCTCGACCTGATGCCGCTGCTGTTAGTGCCAATCATGGCCCTACTGGCTTATCCGGTCGTGCACGATCTTCCGACCTGGGCGACGTTGACCGTCGCCGGCATCGGGATGGGTCTTATCCTCTTTCTGGTCGCCTCCGGTTTTACATTGGTATTCGGCCTGATGGATGTGCTGAACTTTGGTCACGGTATTTTTGTGACGCTGGGCGCCTATTTTGGCGCATCGTTGCTGGGGAACAGTCTGCTCATGAACATGGGGGGCAGCCTGACTGCTCCGCTGGCGGCCTGGTACACGGCGGACGACCTGTTCCTCAACATGCTGGCTCTGTTCTGCGCGGCGGGATTCGGGATGCTGGTCACGGCGATCATCGGTTTCATCTTCGAACGCCTCATCATCCGCCCGGTTTATGGTTCGCATCTGACCCAGATCCTGGTGACCTCCGGTGGCATGATTGTGGCGGAACAGCTCATTCTCGCGCTTTGGGGTGCAGAGGCCCAGCCATTGATGAAGCCTGCGTCTCTTAACGGGGCTATCCTTTTCGGTGAAATGGCGATCGAGAAGTATCGTCTGATGACGATGACCGTCGGTCTGATCGTCTTCGCTGTCATGATGCTGCTACTGAACCGCACCAAACTCGGCTTGCTGATCCGTGCCGGTGTGCAGGATCGGGAAATGGTCGAGGCGCTCGGCTACAAGGTCAAGTTCCTGTTCGTGTCGGTATTCGCGGCGGGTGCGGCGCTTGCCGCTCTGGGCGGTCTGTTCTGGGGGATGTACATGGATGCGACGACTTCGTCGCTGGGGGGTAGCATGATGGTCATGATCTTTATCATCACCATCATTGGCGGTATGGGATCGATCGGCGGCGCCTTCATCGGCGCTATCCTGCTCGGCCTGCTTACCAACTACACCGGCTTTGCCTACCCGATCATGGCCGCGTTCTCGAGCATCATCTTGATGTGTCTGGTCATCTTGTGGCGGCCGAACGGCCTCTACCCGGTTTCCAAGCGTTAAGGAGCTGATTCATGCTGAATTCCCTCTTCTCGGGTGACTTTCCGCGCAGCCGTGTGCTGACGGCGATGCTCATCATCACCTTCGTCGGCCTGCTCCTGACACCCTTCATCTTTCCCGGTGCGCGGGCGATGAACGTCGGCGCCAAGATCTGCATCTTTATTGTGCTGGTCGCCGCTTTCGATCTGATGCTCGGATACACAGGCATCCTGTCATTTGCCCACACAATGTTCTTCGGGATTGGTGCCTATGGTGTTGCCATCGCCTGTGACAAGTTGGGGCCGGACTGGTCGTCCGTGCTGATCGGCATGGGCGCCGGCATGGTGATTAGTGCTGTCATCGCGCTGGTGATCAGCCTGTTCAGTTTGCGGGTGAGAACGTTGTACTTTGCGATGATCACACTGGCGGTTGCCTCCGCATTCCATATCCTGTGTTCTCAGTTGGGTGAAGTGACGGGCGGCGAGGACGGTATTAATTTCATGGTGCCGGACCTCATTCATCCCTCTACCCAGCTGGCCGAGCCGTTCTTTGGTGTGGAAATCACCGGTCAGATCGTTGCCTATTATGGCTTGTTCGTGTTCGCCCTAGTGGTGTTCCTGTTCATTCTGCGGGTTGTTAATTCGCCATTCGGTCGCGTTCTTCAAGCGATTCGTGATAACGAGTTTCGTGCCGCTGCCATCGGTTACCGCGTGGTGGTTTTCCGCTCCATTTCCACGGTGCTGGGCTCTGTAATTGCTGCCTTGGCAGGTTCGTTGCTGGCGCTCTGGCTGCGCTACAATGGCCCAGGATCGACGCTGGGCTTCGACATCATGATGGATATCCTGCTGATCGTCGTGATCGGCGGCATGGCCACCATGTACGGCTCGGTGATCGGCGCGGCGATCTATCTGATCGCGCAGAACTACCTCCAGGATCTGCTCAAGCTGGTCCAAGCGGATGTGGAAGGCATTCCGGTCATCTCCGGAATGCTGCATCCCGACCGTTGGCTGCTGTGGATGGGTCTGGCTTTCATCATCTGCGTGTATTACTTCCCGTGGGGTATCGTCGGCAAGTTGCGAATGCGCGCATTGGGTATCAAGTAAGCTGCGCAAGCGTGCATCGAGGGCCGGGAAACCGGCCCTTTTTTCCTTGATGCAGGACAAACGGGAGCGAGAATCCGCTCGCTCCGGTCGGCGAAAAAGCCGAAAATGAGAGTTTTCCGGACGGGTGGCCGTTTCGGCCGCTCCTCCGGGCAGTTTTGTAACGGCTCTACAGGAGATGAAGACATGAGCGAACCGATCGGCATCGTTGGCTACGGCCTCTATATTCCCGAAACCGTCATGACCGCCGCGGATGTGGCGGCAGCGACCGGCGGCAAATGGACCGAACAGGCGGTGATCGACAAACTCGGCTTCTACAAGAAACCGGTTCCCGGTCCCCACGATGGTACCCAGGAGATGGGTGTGCGAGCAGGTCTCGATGCGCTCAAGCGCACGGGAATGGACGCCAAGGAAATTGACCTGATCCTGTGCATGGGCGAAGAGTGGAAGGAATACCCGCTGACCACCTCGGCCATCTACATTCAGGAAAAGATCGGCGCTACCAACGCATGGTCCATCGACATCCAGCAGCGTTGCAACACCACCGTCGCCGCGATCAAGATGGCCAAGGACATGATGATCGCCGACCCGGAGATCAAGACGGTGATGATCGTCGGCGGCTACCGCAATGGCGATTTCATCGACTACATGGATCCGGGCGTGTCCTTCATGTTCAATCTTGGCGCCGGTGCCGGCGCGCTGATTTTGCAACGCGGCTACAACAAAAACGTCGTGCTCGGTTCGCACATCATGACGGACGGCTCGCTGGCGCGCGATGCGGGCGTCAAGTTGGGTGGCACCGAATTCCCGCTGGAAAAGCTCTCGGCGGCGGAAGCGGCGGACTGGCAAAAGCGCGGTAACCTTTCGCTGAAGGTGTTCGACGGCGAACACATGAAGAATCGCCTGAACGAAGTTTCGGTGCCTAACTGGTATACCTGTATTGACAAGGCGCTGGCCAAATCAGGCAAGACGCGCAAAGATCTGGGTTTCTTCAACATCCTGCACTTCAAGAAGTCGATGTACGTCCAGATGCTCCATGATTTGGGCATGACCGAGGAGCAGTCGGTTTACCTTGACCAATACGGCCACGTTGGTCAGGTCGACCAGATGATCTGTATCCACGAAGGCATCAAGCAGGGCCGGCTGAAGGATGGTACTTTGATGGTCATCACGGCGGCAGGCATTGGCTACGTCTGGGGTGCGACCATCGTTGCCTGGGGCGAGCAGAAGTAGTTTGACCAGGCCGGTCTGTCAGATAACGCCCGGTGTGAGCCGGGCGTTTTTTTATGGATTGGCGGGCCCGTAGCTGTTGCCGGCGGGCGAGCCCGGAACCGCCACGAAGCACAGAAACCCCAGGCCGGGGAGCAACAGGAAAAGGGCGCGCCAGCCGGAGCGGTCAAAGTCGTGGCAGCGCTGGGCGGTCAACATGAAGGCGACAAAGGCGAATGGCAGGCACAGCAGCCCGCTCAACAGGGTGGTGGCTTGCGCATTCATACCCATGGCGGCGAGCAGCATGCTTGCCAGGGCGATGCCCACCACCGAGACGATTGCCAGAACGATCATATAGATCGCATACCAACGCCGGTCGAGCCGTCCGGAAAGGGCAAAGAACGCCGGCCGGGTTGATGTTTCCGCAAGCTCTCCGGCAGGTTTCAGCACCGCTTCAGGAAGAGCATCCTCTTCCGAGGCAGCGGCTGGCCGAGGGTGTGCGATCAGCCAAAATGTGCCGCGCACGCCGCTGACGAAGAGCACGATCAGCAGCGCCCACACCGGCAGCATCATGGCGGACAAACGATAGCCCGCTTCGAGCACGCACAGACAGAGTGCGAGTAGGGCGGCGTAGGGATCGCGCCCCTTGATGCACAAGCCAAGCACCATGAAGAGCGCTGCATCGACGAAATCGAGCCGGTGATCGGCGCCGGTCGTCTGAATGGCGTAGATCGAGAGAAATGCGGTGAAGAAAAACACTACCGACAATATAGTGGCTGCGTAGTAAGCCAGCCGGGTTGCCTTCTCGGCGCCGCTCGGCTCGGTGACTTTCGGCCAGAGCCATTGAACAAGATTGGACATGAAAACCCCCTGAATTTTTCGGGCATTATGCCGCAACTGGCGGCGCAGGCAGGTAAACTTGGCACATGATTGTCTGGAACGCACACCGCACCACTGCCATTGTCATTCGCCATGACGGTCACCAGGTTCGTCTGGTCCCGATGAAATCGGGCCGGCTAAAGGTGCTGCGGGCAACGCGACGGCAGTTCGAAGCCGAATGGCGAAGCCATGAATATCCGCTCGACAAGGCGCTCGTCGCCTTTATGGAGCACGCTCGTCAACACGGTGCCACCGCCGAGGCCCTGCGCGGGCTCGAAACGCTCGTCCATCGCGACGACCCTGTCATCCACCCCCTTTTCTGAGTCAATTTCTTAACCATGTGGTTTCGCAATCTTCAGCTATATCGCCTGCCAGCGCCCTGGTCGGTCACGCTCGAGTCACTCGATCAGCAACTTCAACGTGGGAGCTTTCAGCGCTGCCCCAGTCACGAACCGCAAACCCGCGGTTGGGTGGCGCCCCGTGGCGACGGCGCACTCGTGTATGCGCAGGAACGGCAATGGCTGGTGTCGCTGTGCGTGGAACAGCGCCTTTTGCCTGCCGCGGTCGTCAACGACACCGTCCGCGAGCGTGCTGCTGCTCTGGCCGAGCAGAACGGTTATCCGCCCGGTCGCAAGCAATTGCGCGAACTGCGCGACGCGGTCACCGCAGAGTTGCTGCCGCGTGCCTTCACCCGCCGCCGCACGACGGGGGTCTGGCTCGATCCGATCCATGGCTGGGTGGGCATTGACGCTGCGAGTCCGGCCAAGGCGGAGGAAGTGCTCGAACATCTACGCTGGTCGCTGGACGATTTCCCGTTGCTGCAGGTGCAAACCGAACGCTCGCCGCTGGCGGCGATGAGCGACTGGCTGGCGGCTGGCGAGGCGCCCGCCGCGTTCAGCATCGATCGGGACTGCGAATTGAAATCGATGTCAGAGGAAAAGGCGGCGGTGCGCTATGTGCGTCATCCGCTGGAGGGCGACGAGATCAAGGCACATATTGCGGCCGGTAAGCTGCCCACCAAATTGGCGCTGACCTGGCGCGACCGCATTTCGTTTGTGCTGACCGACAAGCTGGAAATCAAGCGCCTGACCTTTCTTGATCTCATCAAGGAAGAGGCCGAAAAGAACGCCGAGCACGCCGACGAACGGTTCGATGCCGACTTTGCGCTGATGACTGGCGAGTTGACGCGATTGATACCGGACCTGATCGCCGCCCTGGGCGGCGAAATGCCTATCGCGTGAAACCTCGCATGGAGCGTGCCACGGAGGCGGAACCGCCCTGCCCTTGCGGTCGCGCTGTGCCCTATGGGGCGTGCTGCGGACGCTACCATGCGGGGGCTCCCGCTCCCGACGCCGAATCACTCATGCGAGCGCGCTACAGCGCTTTCGTGCGGGGTGACCGGGTCTTTCTGTTGGCCAGTTGGCATGCCTCGACGCGCCCCGCCGAGCTTGATCTCGATGCTCACTGCCGCTGGTTGGGACTGGAAGTCCGCCAGCATCGGTGGATCGACGCCGGCTGCGCCGAGGTCGAGTTCGTCGCTCGTTGGCGACTGGGAGGTCGCGGGCAACGGCTGCACGAAATCAGCCGTTTCAAGCGCGATGCTGAAGGTCGCTGGTTCTACGTCGACGGCCAGATCAAATAGTCTGGCGGGTGGCCGGGCTTGGTTCGCCGCTTACAGGAAATAGCCTAGCAAACGATTGAGGAAACGGCGTCCCAATTCGGTTGGCGCAATGCGTTCACGCCCGAGATCGAGCAAACCGTCCGCCGCCGCCTGCCGAAGGACGGGCAGGATAGCCGTAATGGGTTGCCCCGTCCGCTCCGTGAACAGGGCCACCGGGAAGCCCTGGTTCAGACGCAGGGCATTCATCATGAACTCGCCCGGCAACGCGTGGCGGTTGATGACCTGTTCTGTCTGAATCGCGTTACCTTGCGGAGCCTTGTCCAGATAAGCCTGCGGATGTTTCCAGCGCATCTGGCGCAGTATCCGGTCCGGAAGCGTCAGCTTGGAATGCGCGCCTGCGCCGATGCCGAGATAATCGCCAAACAACCAGTAGTTGAGATTGTGCCGGCATTGCTGTCCCGGGCGTGCAAAGGCCGAAGTTTCATAGTGAAGATAGCCCGCATCAGTCAGTAAGGCTTCAAGTGCGTCCTGCATGTCCGCGCAGAGATCGGGATCGGGCAAGTCGGCCGGTGGAAAGGCGGCAAAGCGCGTGTTCGGTTCCAGGGTTAACTGGTAGCAGGACAGATGCGGTGGCGCAAAGGTCAGCGCCGTGCTGATGTCCGCGAGTGATTCCGCCAGCGTCTGGCCCGGCAGGCCGACCATCAGGTCAAGATTGAAGGTCGGGAAACGGGAAGCGACGCCTTCCGCTGCTCTCAGCGCCTCATCGGACGAATGAATGCGTCCGAGTGCGGCCAGCTTGTGCGGATCAAAACTCTGGATGCCAAGCGAAACGCGGGTGACACCGGCTGCGCGATATCCGTCAAAGCGCGCCGCTTCGACCGTGCCCGGATTCGCCTCGAGCGTGATCTCGCCACCTGCCTGCCACGGCAGCCGGGCGCGGATGGCGCCGAGCAGGCGATCGATGGCCTCGGGACTGAACAGACTGGGCGTGCCGCCGCCAAGGAAAAGGCTGACCGGCTGGCGCCCCCAGACCAACGGCAGCGCGTTCTCCAGATCGGCGATCAGGGCGTCGATGTATGTCGCTTCGGGAAGATCGGCGCCCGCTTCGTGCGAGTTGAAATCGCAGTATGGGCACTTTCTGACGCACCACGGAAAATGGATATAGAGTGCCAGCGGAGGTGGCGAGTCAAAACGAACCTCGCCCTCGGGCGCGGGACTTGCGTCAGGAACGATGGGAACGATACGTTTCACGCTCCCATTGTAGCAAGTGGCGCTAGCTTACTCGTCCTCGAGCAGCGTGGTGAGCATGCGCGCCGTTCCAACAAAGTAGCGGATGTCCTGCAAGGTCAGCGCGGGAGGGAAGAGCTCCTCGAGCTTGAGCGTGACGATCAGCGCTCCGTCGTGATTGCGTTCCAGCCAGCCCATTTGCTCGAGCTTGCGCACTTTGCGGCGAACCGTTTCGCTGGGCACACCCAAGGTCTGGCTGACCGCATAGGCATTGCAACCGGGCAGCAAGGTGCGCCGTTTTTCGGGATCGCTCAGCACGTCCGCGCCCTGTCGCAACCCGGTGCGATTGAAGTAGCGGGCCATGTTGAACATCCATATCTCGGCCAACACGAGCGCGAGCACGAGGTCACCGTCGAACATGTGGTACACGTTCTTGAAGTAGCGCAGAAAAACCGAGTACACCAAAAACATCGGCGGATGCCGGTTGGCGATGAACTTTTCTTCATCTAACCCGGCGGGGTAATCGACATATCCTTGGTTCAGAATATCTCTCAGATCAGCAACCCCAGCCTGACCGCCGGTGGTTGTACTCGTCATCAAATCACTCATGAGAAATCGCTGCCCTATAGAAGTACGCCGTCGTTTGGCGCTTTATCGATACCTTTTGGCGGTCTCTTCCGGGCCGAACAAATTATCGATAATTCATTGTTATTCCCCGATTCTGCCCCGACGGGCAAACGACTTGCAATCACTGCGAATAGCGAGCATTCACTATTGGATTGTCGGGAAATTGCTTACGGACGGGCAGAGCTATGACTAAAGTATTAGATCATCCTATCCCTGGCAGTCTGGTCGGCGTGTGTCAGAGAGCGGCCAGGCGGACAGTTAGTTGACGCAAGGCTTGCCCACGGTGGCTTCGCCGGTGTTTCTCGGCAGCGGCGATCTCGGCGGCGGTCAAACCGAGTTCTGGTACCAGAAAGAGTGGGTCGTAGCCGAAACCCCCTGCACCACGGGGGCCATCCAGAAGTTGGCCGTGCCATTCGCCTTCGGCGATGATCGGTTGTGGATCGTCCGCGTGACGGAGAAATACGATGACCGCGGTGTAATGCGCTCGCCGGTCCGTTGTGGTGGACAAGGCATCAAGCAGCTTCGCGTTATTGCGTGCGTCGGAACGCGGCTCACCCGCGTAGCGGGCAGATTGGACACCAGGTGCGCCCCCCAGTGCGGTTACGCAGAGACCGGAATCGTCGGCCAGCGCCGGCAGGCCGGAAAGGCGCGCAGCATGTCGGGCTTTGGTCAGCGCGTTTTCGACGAAGGTGCAATGAGGCTCGTCGGCTTCCGGAATGCTCAGGCTACCTTGGGGAACGAGATTGTAACCGTACGGCGCTAGGATTTCGGTCAGTTCGGCGAGCTTCTTGGCGTTGTTGGAGGCGAGAACGATCTTCATGCGAGTGGCTGGATTGAGATTGAATTGAGGGCGGCGTTTCCGCGTCGACGGGTCGCCCGGCAATAGGCATCAGGCTGCCTTCGCCGCCTTTTGCGCGGCGATCAGGCGCTGTATGCCGGTTTCCGCCAGATCGATCAGTTCGGTCATGCGTGCCCGTGTGAAAGGCTCACCCTCGGCGGTGCCCTGTACTTCCACGAGGCCACCGGAACCAGTCATCACCACATTCATGTCGGTGTCGCAGTCTGAATCCTCAGGGTAGTCGAGATCGAGCACGCTGACCCCCCGAAAAACGCCGACCGACACTGCGGCGACGTGATCGCGCAGCGGGCTGGCGGCGATCGTGCCGAGCCGGACCAGGTGGTCGCAGGCATCAGCGAGTGCGATCCAGGCGCCGGTGATCGCGGCACAGCGTGTGCCGCCGTCAGCTTGCAGCACGTCGCAATCGAGCGTGATCTGGCGCTCGCCGAGCGCCTTGAGATCGGTCACTGCACGCAACGAGCGTCCGATCAGACGCTGGATTTCCTGGGTGCGACCTGTCTGTTTGCCCTTGGCCGCTTCGCGCGCCGAACGTGTGTGGGTCGAGCGCGGCAACATGCCGTATTCGGCGGTGACCCAACCCTGCCCGCCACCGCGCAGAAATGGGGGTACCGAGCTCTCGACACTGGCGGTGCAGAGTACGTGCGTATCACCCATCTCGATCAGGACGGCGCCTTCTGCGTGGCGGGTGAAATGGCGGGTGATGCGAAGCTCGCGGAGTTGATCCGGTTGGCGTTGACTCGGGCGCATGGGATTATTTTCCAGGATTGAATTTTTCAATGGTCGAGCGAATTTCGAGAATGGCTTTCTCGATCTCGTCCTCCGACAGATCTGTTTTGGCACCGGGCTGGCGACCAAACTCCTCGAGTTTGGTCGTGACTTCGTCATGAGTCATGGTTTGGGTTGACACGAAACTGTCGGTGGTTTCGTGGTAGCTCTCTTCCCAGCACACTGCTACGGCCGAGAGATTGTCGCCACGTGGCCCGCCAAGCTTTTCCGCTTGTTTCATCATGGCGGGGACCGCCTGCATCAGGTTGGTCCCCTTCAGGGCGCGAGCGATGCTTTCTGCCGGAACTACGCCCCACAGTCCGTCGGTACAGAGCAGGAGCACATCGCCGGCTTCTAGCGGCGTCTTGCGCGAAAAGTCGATTTCCGGTTGCGCGTCGCCACCCAGGCAACTGTATATCTTGTTGCGTTCCGGGTGTTCGGCTGCCTGTTCCTCGGTGATCACACCTTCATCAATCAGGAGTTGCACGCGGGAATGGTCGCGCGTCTGGGCGATCAGCTTGCCGGCGCGCATCAGGAACAACCGGGAATCGCCGGCGTGCGCCCAATAGGCGATGCTGTCCTGCACTACGCAGGCCACGCAGGTTGTGCGGGGCGAATCGCTCAATCGGTGTGCGGAGGAGTAATCCAGAATCGCGTAATGGGCGTTGGTCATTGCCCTTTGCAGAAAGCGGAACGGATCGCCGATGCTCGGCCGCGCTTCTCGCTGGAAAGACTCAGTCAGGGTTTGCACCGCGATCTGCGCGGCGACTTCGCCAAAATAGTGGCCTCCCATACCGTCGGCCACCACCATTAACAAGGCGTCGCGCGAGTAGCAATACGCGATGCGATCTTCGTTATTGTCGCGCCCGCCCTGGTGGCTGGCCTGATAAATAGTGAATTTCATTTTGTACGCAATTTGTCGACAAGACGCCCTATCCAGTTTTCGGCGGGCCGCTCCTCCTCTCTGGGAGCGGGGGGAGTGGCCGGCGTCACCAGCGTCTTCTGCAGGGACAACACGCTCTGAGGCCGATAGAGGTGATTCAGGTTGAGACACCAATCAATAATTTCAAGCAATTGATCCGAATACTGACCCTCCCAGCGGAGCATGGCCGGCACAAGTTCGTCGCGCTGCTGGCGCGCATCGGCGGGCTGCGGCGGCGATCCTGCGAGGCAGGCATACATGGTCGCACCGATACTGTAGATGTCGCTCCAGGGACCCATCTCCTTACGCGCCCCATAGTGTTCAGGCGAGGCGAAGCCGGGCGTATACATCGGCTTCAGGATGGGCTGGTCGTTCATCAGCGTCTGCCGCGCAGCGCCGAAATCGATCAGCACGGGCGAATTGTCAGTGCGCAAATAGATGTTCGACGGCTTGATGTCGAGATGCAGCAGCATGTTGGAATGCACTTCTCGCAAGCCGTTCAGCAAGCGCGTGAACACGCCGCGAATAAAGCGTTCCGAAATGTGGTTCTTATGCTTGGTGATGAACTCCTGAAGAGTTCGTCCCTGCTCGTATTGCATCACCATGTAAACCGTTTCGTTGGCGCGAAAGAAATTCAGCACGCGCACGACGTTCGGATGCGAAAGTTTGGCAAGCGAACGCCCCTCCTCGAAGAAGCACTTCATCCCATAACGAAACGCGCCCAGATGCTCCTGAGAAATCACCGGCGTGATGCCGCCCTCGGTACGCAGCGCGAGACTGTTGGGAAGATACTCCTTGATGGCAACGGGCTTGTCGGCGGCGTCGGTGGCCAGATAGACAATGGAAAAACCGCCGAGCGACAGCTGGCGCTCGATGACATACTCTTCGAGGCGGAAACCGGTAGGGAGCGGATGGTTGGCTTGTTGCGCCATGTGTCGGCAAGTATGATGCGGTCTTTAACCATTTTCGGGCGTTGGCATCCGCCTGTAAAGCTGAAAATCGTCCACCATGATCCAAAGCATGACGGGCTACGCGGCCCTGACCCGCGACGTTGGCATCGGCGCCCTGCAATTCGAGTTGAAGGGAGTTAATTCCCGCTTTCTTGATCTGCATTTCAAGATTCACGAAGACTTTCGCGGGCAGGAAGCCGCGCTGCGCGAGTTGATCTCCGCCACCGTCGCACGCGGAAAGGTTGAATGCCGGCTCTACCTGAATATTGGCGCACCTCGCGAAGCCTCGCGCGACATTCAACAGGCGGCGCTGGAGAGACTGCTGGTCTTGCAGGCGGACGTGCGCGCCCATTTTCCGGAGGCAAAATGCCTTTCCGTGGGTGAAGTGTTGCGATGGCCCGGGCTGTTTGGCGAAGAATCACTTGATCCGGCGACGTTGGCGCCTGTCGTTCTCGAAATGGCGCGCGTGGCGCTGGCCGACTTCAAGGCCAGCCGGGTGAGGGAAGGCGGCAAACTGGCAGTCGTCGTGCTGGAACGGGTCGCCCGAATGCGCGAAATTGTTGCCACCGTCGCACCGCGCATTCCGGAAGCACAAGCCATTTTTGCCGAAAAATTGCGGCAACGCCTGCTCGAAGTGCTCAGCTCGGCCGATGAGGAGCGCATCCGCCAGGAAGTCGCCGTATTCGCGAACCGTATCGACGTTGCGGAAGAACTGGCGCGCCTGGTGACGCATCTGGATGAAGTCGAGCGGGTGTTGAAGCAGGGCGGCGCCGTCGGCAAGCGGCTGGATTTCCTGACGCAGGAACTGAACCGCGAAGCCAACACGCTAGGCTCCAAGTCGGCAGTCACCGAGGTGTCGCAGGCCTCGATGGAACTCAAGTTGCTGATCGAGCAGATCAAGGAACAGATCCAGAATCTGGAGTAAGTCATGGCGGGAAGTCTCTATGTCGTCGCGGCGCCATCCGGTGCCGGCAAAACCACATTGGTGAGAAAGCTGCTCGAAAGAGCGCCGCACATTTGCCTGTCGGTTTCATTGACGACTCGCCCTCCCCGACCTGGCGATGTCGATGGCCGCGACTATTTTTTCGTGACGGCCACCGAATTCCGCGAACGAATCCGGCGCGGTGAGTTTCTCGAATGGGCCGAGGTGCACGGCAATTTCTACGGTACTTCGCGCTTGTGGATAGAGGAACAGATGCAGGCAGGGCGCGATGTTTTGCTCGAGATCGACTGGCAGGGCGCGCAACAGGTGCGCGCCGTTTTTCCGGCGGCCATCGGCATCTTCATCCTGCCGCCCTCGCTGGACGAGTTGGCGCGGCGCCTAACCGGACGCGGCACCGACAGCGAGGAAGTCATCGCGCGGCGGCTGGCGGCGGCCGAAGCCGAGATGCGCCATGTCGGCGAATTCGACTATGTTATTATTAACGACGATCTGAACCAGGCGCTCGACGATCTCGGCGCCATTGCCCGCGCTTCGCGGTTGCGCCTGGAGGTTCAGCGTGCCCGTCACGCTGAGCTGTTTCTCCGACTGAACTGAATTCCGAGGTATTGCCATGGCTCGCGTCACCGTCGACGACTGCTTGAAGAGAATCCCCAACCGCTTCCAGATGACCCTGGCGGCGACTTATCGCGCGCGTCAGCTCGCCAACGGTTCCACGCCCCTGGTCGAACCTGAGAAAGACAAGCCGACGGTCATCGCCCTGCGCGAAATGGCGGCCGGCAAGGTCGGTCTGGAGATGCTCAACAAGGGCCAAGCCTGAGCCCGTGGTGAAGGGCGATGGGAACCGAGCTGCCGCCGGCCTCCGACGCCCTTGAAGACCCGGCCTACCGGGTCTTTATAGACAGTCTCGACTACCTCTCCGCAGAAGACGTCGCCCGCATTGAAACCGCGTACCGCTTTGCGGAGCGGGCGCATGCACGGCAACGTCGCCTGTCCGGCGAACCCTATATCACTCACCCGCTGGCCGTGGCCGGTGCGGTGGTTGAATGGCGCATGGATGCGGAAGCGATCATGGCGGCCTTGCTGCACGATGTGCTGGAAGACACCGGCACCAGTAAGGTCGAACTGAGCGAGCGTTTTGGCCGGCAGGTGGCCGAGTTGGTTGATGGCCTTTCCAAGCTCGACAAGATCGAGTTTGCTTCCTATCAGGAGGCGCAGGCCGAGAATTTCCGCAAGATGTTGATGGCGATGGCGCGCGATCTGCGCGTCGTTCTCATCAAGCTCGCCGACCGGCAACACAATTTGCGGACGATGCAGGCCCTGCGCCCGGAAAAGCGCCGCCGCATCGCGACAGAAACGCTGGAAATCTACGCCCCAATTGCCCTTCGCTTGGGCCTGAACAAGCTGTACCGGGAGCTTCAGGATACCTGCCTGGAACTGATCCACCCGCAGCGTGCCCTTGTGCTCAAGAAGGCGATGCGCGCAGCGCGCGGCAATCGCCGCGAACTACTGTCCAAGATTCACGAAGGGCTGGAGAGCACGCTGGCCAACGCGCAACTCGACGCAGATGTCTTCGGGCGCGAAAAGAGCCTCTATTCGATCTACCGCAAAATGAAGGACAAGCACCTGTCATTTTCGCAGGTGCTCGACATCTACGGTTTTCGCGTCGTCGTCGACAACGTGCCCTCCTGTTATCTGGCGCTGGGCGCGCTACATGCGCTCTACAAGCCGGTGCCTGGCAAGTTCAAGGACTACATCGCCCTGCCCAAAGCCAACGGTTATCAGTCCCTGCACACGACCCTGATCGGGCCGTATGGCACGCCGGTCGAGGTGCAGATCCGTACCCGCGAAATGCATCAGGTGGCGCAGGAAGGCGTCGCCGCACACTGGTTGTACAAGGACAGCGAGCCCGGCGGCGCGGGCGATCTCCAGCTGAAGACACACAAGTGGCTGCAATCCCTGCTTGAAATGCAGAGCGGCGATTCAGCCGAATTCTTTGAAAACGTCAAGATCGACCTTTTCCCGGACGAAGTTTACGTCTTCACGCCAAAAGGCAGGATTTTTGCCCTGCCCTCCGGCGCCACCGCCATTGATTTTGCCTACGCAGTGCATAGCGATATCGGCAACCATTGCACGGCGGCGCGCATCAATCAGGAACTGTCGCCGCTGCGCGCCGAGTTGAAGAACGGCGATGTCGTCGAGATCATCACGCAGCCTCACGCAACGCCCAATCCGTCTTGGCTGGGCTATGTCAAAACCGGTCGTGCGCGCAGCCGTATCCGTCATTTTTTGCGCACGATCCGCAACGAAGAATCCTCGGCGCTTGGGGAGCGCTTGTTGAACCAGGAACTGCTCGCACTCGGCGTCGTGCCGGCAAGCATTCCACAGGGTGTGTGGGAACAATTACTGCGCGCCAACGGCGACCGCGACACGCGCGACGTCTATACCGATATCGGCCTCGGCAAACGTAACCCAGCCGTGGTGGCCCGCCGGCTTCTGGCGCGGGAAGATAGCGGCCCGGTCGAGGCCGCCAGCAAACTGCTGATCCACGGCAGCGAGGGCATGGCGATCCAGCTTGCCAAGTGTTGCCAGCCGATTCCCGGCGACCCCATCATCGGGGCGATCAGGAAGGGACATGGTCTGGTCGTGCACACCCATGATTGCCCGCAAATACGCCGCTCCCGGCACAACGAACCGGGTAAGTGGATCGAGGTCGAATGGGCGCCCGAAGAGGGCAAGCTGTTCGACGTCGGCATCCGTGTCGAGGTTAAAAACAGCCGGGGGGTGTTGGCGCAAGTCGCCGCCGGCATTGCCGACGCCGCGTCGAACATCGAGGATGTGGCGATGGATGCGCGCCCGGAGCATCTCTTCACGATCCTGTATTTCACCATCCAGGTGGCGGATCGCGCCCATCTTGCCAAGGTGATGCGCTTGCTCCGGCGGATTCCCGATGTGACCCGGATCAGCCGCGAACATAACAAGCTATCCGACGAGTAGATCGGGCTTTCTGACATGCGAGTTCTCGTTCTCGGTGCGGGCGTGGTGGGTGTTGCCGGTGCATGGTATCTCGCTCAGGCCGGGCACGAAGTGGTGGTGGTCGATCGCCAGCCGGCGGCCGGCATGGAAACCAGTTTTGCCAATGGCGGACAGATTTCGGTCTCGCACGCCGAGCCGTGGGCCAATCCGCACGTGCTCGGCAAGGCGCTACGCTGGCTGGGCCGCGAAGACGCGCCTCTGCTGGTGCGCTGGCGTTTCGATCCGGCCTTTTTCGAGTGGGGCCTGCGCTTTCTGCGCGAATGCCCGGCTTCTCGCACGCGCGCCAATATTGGCCGGATCGTCGCCCTCGCCCTGCACAGCCGGCGCTGCTTGCAGGCTCTGCGGGCGGAACTGGCGTTGGCCTACGACTGCCGAACGGCGGGCATTCTGCACATCTACACCGATCAGAAGGAATTCGAGAGTGCGGTGGAGGCGGCACGGGTGATGCGGGAGTTCGGGCTGGATCGCCAGCCAGTCGATGTCGAACGTTGCCTGGAGATCGAACCGGCGCTGGCCGCCGCCCGGCATCGATTGGTCGGGGGCGATTTCACCCCGTCGGACGAATCGGGCGATGCGCATCGTTTTACGCAGGCGCTGGCCGCGCATTGCGAACGGGCGGGCGTCACTTTCCGTTTCGAGACGGCCATCGACCGCATCGAGACCGTCGCCGGTCGGGTAAGCGGCGTCGTGATTACCGGTCGGCATGGGCCGGAGACGCTTCGCGCCGACGCCTATGTGGCCGCGTTGGGCAGTTACACTCCACTGCTGACGCGACCGATCGGTCTCCGCCTGCCGATCTACCCGGCCAAGGGGTATTCAGCGACTGTCGAACTTTCGGCGGCCAGTGTGGCGCCGACGGTTGCCCTGACGGATGATGCGCGCAAGATCGTCATGTCGCGCCTCGGTTCGCGGCTGCGCATCGCCGGGACGGCAGAATTCAACGGCTTCAATCTCGAGTTGTCGCCTGTCCGCTGTCAGGCGCTGATCTCCCGCGCGATCGAATTGTTTCCGGAACTGCATCCGGCGCGCGAACCCGAATACTGGTGCGGCCTGCGGCCGACAACGCCCTCCAATATCCCCTTCGTCGGACCGACGCGCTACCCCAACCTGTTTCTCAATGCGGGCCATGGCACTCTGGGCTGGACGATGGCCTGCGGGTCCGGCGAGGTGCTTGCCGAGCTGATTTCCGGCCGTTCGCCGGCGGTGCTGAATTATCGCGACGCGCGGGGCAAGGCATGACGACCTGGATTGACACGCACTGCCATCTCGATGCTGCCGAGTTTGCGGGCGACCGCGACGCTGTCTACGCTCAGGCGCGGGCTGCCGGAGTCACCGCCATGCTGGTGCCGGCCGTGGCGGTGAGCCAGTTCGATGCGGTTCGTGCGTGCTGCGCTCAGTACCCCGGTTGTCTGGCAGCGTATGGCATCCATCCGCTGTATGTGATGCAGGCCAGCACCGACGACCTCGCCTCGTTGCGCCGATGGATCGAGACCGAGCGACCGGTGGCCGTAGGCGAGATCGGTCTCGACGGCGCGGCGGCTGGGATTGATCGGGCGCGCCAGGAAATGTTTTTCGCCGAACAGCTTAGGATGGCCCGCGATTTCGATCTGCCGGTAATTCTGCACGTGCGTCGTGCGGTCGAAGGTATACTGGGGCACATTCGACGTATTGGCGGGAGAGGTATCGCCCATGCCTTTAATGGCAGCCAGCAGCAGGCTGAAGAACTGATCCGGCGCGGCTTCAAGCTCGGGTTTGGCGGCACACTAAGCTACCCGGGCTCGACACGCATCCACGCGCTCGCCACCCATCTGCCATTGGAGTCGATTGTGCTGGAAACCGATGCGCCAGACATTCCGCCGGTCTGGCGGCGGACTCAACGTAACACCCCTGACCAGTTGCCGCGACTGGCGGCGGAGTTGGCCCATTTGCGGCAGATCGATCCGGCGGCCTTGGCTGAATCCACTTGGCGGGCGGCTGCCGAGGCTGTTTCCGCCATTGCAACGATTCGGCCGTCAGATATTCACAATCATAATCATTCAACAGGTGCAGCATGATTGAAATTCGCTCCGTAGACGGTCTTGAGGTCTATTCCGCCGCGCCGCTCGTACAACCGAAGCCGGCGCACATCGTATTCGTACACGGTGCCTTCGCGGGCGGCTGGATCTGGGCGGATCACTATCTTCCCTGGTTTGCCGGTCAGGGGTACCGGGCGCATGCGCTTTCCTTGCGCGGGCACGGTGGCAGCCATGGCCATGCGATGCTGGCCTGGCACTCCATTTCGGACTATGTCGACGATCTCAAACGCGTCGTCGACTGGCTGGGCGACGAGGTGATTCTGGTCGGACATTCGATGGGCGGTTTTGTCGTGCAGAAATACATCGAGCGACACCCGGCCGAGGCCGTGGTACTGATGTGTTCGGCGCCGCCGCAGGGCTTGCTGGCCGCGCAGTTCCATTTGCTGATCGAGCATCCCCGGCTGTTTCTCGACATCAACAACATCATGAACGGTCACTATGCCAACACGTCCATCGTGCAGGAGGCGCTGTTCGCGCAGCCTGTGGGAGAAGAAACCCTGGCGAGCTTTCTGACCCGGATGCAGAGCGAATCCCAGCGCGCATTGTGGGACATGACCACGTTCAACTTTCCGGCGCTGTCCCGGCGCCAGCGGCCGCCCATGTTGGTGCTGGGAGCGGAAAAGGACGTGCTGGTACCGGCGTTCCTAGTGCAGACGACCGCCCGAACCTATGACTTGCCCGATCATATCTTTCCGGACATGGGGCACGCGCTGACGCACGAACGCGACTGGCCGCTGGTGGCGGCGCACATGCGAGACTGGCTGGGCGAAAATGGGTTCTGAAGGGGCGTCAGGCCTGGACGTCGACCTGATTACCCAGATGCTGCGGGTTGCGGGTGCCCTGGGTGGCGGCCTCGATCAACTGCAAGGCGCCCTGTGCTTCGATCTGCATGGCTTTCTTGAGTACCAGGGTGCCGACTGCGTCGCCCGTCTGCGCCTGCGCGAGGGCGGTGGAGAGGCTGGTCAATCCGGTGACGTCCATAGCAGGCTCCTATTGAAGCAGTATTGCGATCATTATAGGCAGGTTAACGGCACATTCGCCGAATTCTAAAGCCGGTGGCTCTGGTCGCCCTCGCGAAAGCCGATCAGAGGGGCGTCGATGCCCCGGCCCAGGGCCATGGCCTTGAAGAGCTCACCCATTTCGTGCGGCAATAACAGCTTGTTCACGGCTCCTGAGGCGCGCAAAGTGTCCGGCGATTGGGGTGGCAGCAACTGAAGTTGGTCGAGAATGCCGCAATTGATCAGGAATTGCGCCTGCGAGGTATATCCCAGCAATTCAAGGCCAGCGGCGTGCGCTGCCGCGATCACTGCCGTGAAATCGACGTGCGCGGTGATGTCCTGCAAACCGGGCCATACGGTGGGGTCGGTGTGCGCCAGGTGACGGTAGTGACACATCAGCGTGCCGCGGGCGCGCTGGGCATGATAGAACTCGCGTTGCGGAAAGCCGTAGTCGATCAGGATCAGCGCGCCGCGCTGCAGAATGTGTCCCCACTCGGCGGCCCACTGCGGTCCGGCGAGCGCGATTTCACTTTCGTAGCCCGGCACGATGTCGCAGCCATCCGCCAGCGCGGCGGCTTTTACGAGCAGAGCGCCGGCCGCCGCCCGCTCGACCCAGGCGAAATGATTGTCGTCATCAACCGACAGACCCTTTTCGACAATCTCGCCGCCCCGCCAGGCGACGATATGCACGGGCATGGCATCGAGCACCTCGTTGGCGACGACCACGCCCGAAAATGTTTCCGGCAGTTTTGTCAGCCAAGAAATTCGGGGGAGCAGATGCGGCATGGCGTGTTCGATCGCGGCGCGCTGACGCGCATGTAAATCGGGTGACAGCTCGAGAAACGCGTAACTTTCGGGAAGGGTGTCCTGCGCTTGCAACGCCCGCAGCAGATCCACCGCCAGTCGTCCCGATCCGCCGCCGGCCTCGATAATGCAGGGCGAGCTGGCGCGCATGACCTGGGCGACTTGGTTTGCCAGCGCATCGCCGAATAGCGGCGTCATTTCCGGTGCGGTGACAAAATCGCCACTGGCCCCGAATTTTTGCGCGCCGGCGGCGTAGTAGCCCAGACCGGGCGCGTAGAGCGCCGCGTCCATGAAGCGGGCAAAATCGATCCAGCCGCCGCCGGCACGAATACGTTGCGCGATTTCCCGGGCCAAGTGCGCGCTATGGGCGGCGGCTTCTGGAGAGGGCGGGGGCAAGGTCGAACGGTGCATGGACGGAGATTGTACGCCATGCTGCGCTGCACACCGGTAAAATGGGGACATGTCCGTCTCTCCCCTCCTTCTTTCAGGTCAGGTTGTTCTTGTCACCGGCGGTGCCCGTCGCGTGGGCGCCGCCGTGGTCAGGCGTCTGCATGCCAGTGGCGCTACCATCGCCCTGCACTATCGCGCTTCACGCGACGACGCCATCGGACTAGTGCAGGTGCTGAACGCTCAGCGCCCGGACTCGGCAGCGGCATTTTCGGCGGATTTGCTGCATTGCGATGTGCTGGGTGAACTCGTTGCCGCCGTGGTAGAGAGGTTCGGGCGACTCGACGCGCTGGTGAACAACGCGTCGAGTTTCTTTGCGACGCCGATTGGTCAAATCGACGAGGTGGCCTGGTTTGATCTGGTTGGCACCAATTTCAAGGCGCCGCTGTTCCTGGCCCAGGCGGCGGCGCCGTTCCTGCGACAGCGCGGCGGCGCCATCGTCAATATCACGGATATCCACGCCGAGAGGCCGTTGCCCGGGTATCCGCTCTATTCTGCCGCCAAGGGCGCCTTGCTCGCCCTGACCCGGGCGCTGGCGGTCGAACTGGCGCCGCAAGTGCGGGTAAACGCGGTGGCGCCCGGCGCCATTTTGTGGCCGGAAGATGGCCAGTTGCTGGGCGAAGAACAGCGCGACATCGTCGCGCACACCCTGCTCAAACGCGAAGGCGGGCCGGGCGACGTGGCCGGTGCCGTACATTTTCTGCTGGCGGAAGCGACTTATGTCACCGGCCAGGTTCTCAATGTTGATGGCGGCCGCACAGCCCATTTGTGACCTTCATGGAAATCTCGAACACCATACTGAAACTCAAGAAACAACTGGAAACCCGCGTCGGCAAGGCCATTTTCGACTACAACATGATCGCCGATGGCGATACGGTGCTGGTGTGCGTTTCCGGCGGCAAGGATTCATACTCGTTGCTGTCCATCCTGATGGCCTTGCGCGACAAGGCGCCCGTCCGCTTCCGCCTGATTGCGATGAATCTCGACCAGAAGCAGCCGGGCTTTCCCGCCGACGTGCTACCGCGCTACTTTGAATCGATCGGGATCGAGTACCGGATCGTCGAGGCCGACACCTATTCGGTCGTCAAAGAGAAGATTCCAGAAGGCAAGACCACCTGCTCGCTCTGCTCGCGCCTGCGTCGCGGCATCATTTACCGGACCGCCAAGGAACTGGGTGCCAACAAAATCGCCCTGGGTCATCACCGCGACGACATCGTCCACACCCTGTTTCTCAATCTGCTTTTCGGTGGCAAGATGAAGGCCATGCCGCCCAAACTGGTGACCGATGACCGCGCCCACATTGTCATCCGGCCTTTGGCCTACTGTAGCGAAGACTTGGTTGCGCGTTTTGCGCGGGGAATGGCGTTTCCGATCATTCCCTGCAATCTGTGTGGTTCCCAGCCCAATCTGCAACGCCAGAAAATCCGCGAAATGATGGCGGATTGGGACAAACGCTTTCCGGGACGTACGGAGGCGGTTTTCAATGCCTTGCAGAACGTGGTGCCCTCGCATCTGGCGGACAATGACTTGTTCGATTTCCGGGGGCTGACTCTCAATACGCCTATCGAAGAGGGTGACATCGCCTTCGATGCGCCTGAACTGGGGATGAACGGGACTATTCCGCTGGTTGCCGGGGTTTGACAATGTCCTGTCGTGGGCGATTTTGCTATTATGAATGACATCCGGTGCCGCCGGAATGCGAGGAGTCCACATGCGAGGGGTTGAACGTTATCAAGCAGTACTGTTTGCCGACGTCTCCGGCAGCACCAAGCTTTACGAGCGATTGGGTGACACGGAAGCGTTGCGGGCGGTCGACCGGGTGATCAAGCGCATGCAGATTACCATTCAGGGCTTCAAAGGGAGGTTGATCAAGACCATCGGCGACGAAGTGATGGCCTCGTTCCCCACCGCCGAAGACGCTTTCATGGCAGCGGTCGAGATGCAACAGCGCGTGTCGGATCTGCCAGCGGTGTCAGGCGTCAAACTCAGCATCCGCGTTGGCTTTCACTACGGCCCCGCGATCGAGGAAGCCAACGACATCTTTGGCGATACCGTGAACACCGCCGCGCGGATTGTCGGGCTGGCCAACGGCGAGCAGATTCTGACCAGCAAGCAGACCGTGGATGAACTGCCTGCGCTGTTGCGTGAATCCACCCGCGATCTCGACCAGCTCTCGGTCAAGGGCAAGGAAGGCGGCGTCCATGTTTTCGAGGCGCTCTGGCGCGCCAGCGAAGAATTGACCATGAAGGCCGATTCCATCGCTACTCTAGCGGGCGTTCGCAGCAAGCTGCACCTGAGTTACCGCGGGCAGGCTTATGTGCTCGACGAAAAACGCAATCAGCTGACCCTGGGCCGCGATCCGGGCAACGACGTGGTCGTCGAGGATCGCAAGGCGTCGCGTCAGCACGCCAGAGTTGAGCGGCGTGGCAACAAATATGTGCTCATCGACCAGAGTACCAACGGTACCTACCTCGTGCCACGTGGCGAGAAGGAAATCCTATTGCGCCGCGAGGAAATGGTTCTGCAGGGTGTTGGCTCTGTCAGTTGTGGCACCTCAAGTACTGACCCCCAGGCCGAACCGCTCGCTTTCGAAGTGCTCTAGGCACCCGACCTTAGGGTCTGCCGCCCATATCCGGGGCCACAGTGGCCCAGGCGTACAGGTTTCAAATTGCCAGCTTGCGCAACACTTCCGGATTGCGGATCAGCATCTGGCGCTTGGCTTCAGGTGCCTCATACAGTGCGGCTGGTGGTGCCGTATCGAGGCGGGCGATCACGCTGGCATCCCTGCACTCCGGGGCGAACTCCACGCGTACTTCGTTGCCGTTTGTCGCGCCCACGGTAAAGCAGGTGCGTCCGAACTTGCGGTTCAGCGGCATCGCCACGGCGGCGGAGACGAGATCAGCGTAGTTGTTCATGCTGCCCGACAGATCGACGTCGATTTGCTCACCCTTTGCTGCCCCGACCGCCAACACATTGCGTAGCCCCGAAATTTCCGCGCCGAGGCGTTTCCCGAAGGCGTCATCGGGCAGACCCGCAAAGTTAAGGCGGACCTTCTGGCCGTTAAAGTGGAAGTTTTGCAGGAAGAAGTTCTTCGAGAACTCTTCGCCAATCATCCGTCCGACATCCGTCAGTGCCTCGTCCTCGCTGTTCCAACTGGCTTTCTGCGGGATGGTGGTATTGAAATAAATCTCTTCCCCGGTCTTCTTGTCGATGCACTTGATCGTCCAGGAGGTGATCACCGTGCGTTCAATCTGCAAGCCCGAGGCCTCCAGGCGCACGGAAAGTTTCTTGAACTTGGCCTCGCCCTGCACCGCGAAATCGGGTTTTTTATCGCCTCCCTCTTCCGCCCAGGTGCGGAAGCCGAAGGATTGAATCTTTTCCTTCAGGACATTCTCGGCCACTGGGGAACGACGGGCCTGCGCGCCGTCAATGGCGCCAGCGGTCGAGATGATGACCGAAATCTTTGGATCGCCGTTATTGCGGATGAAGTCGACGCGCTCCTCGCGCGACATCTGGTTCAGGGATTTCTGCACTTCGCGCACGCGCACGGTCGCTTTCGTGCTCATCGACACCAGGCCGTCCTTGCCTGTCTGCGGGGCGTCTTCCTGCAAGGTGGCTTCGATGAAATCGTTGCTGCGCGCCAGCAGGCGGTCGCGCAACATGGCGTAGTTGGCGGCCAGAGAAGCCGGTTGCACATAAAGCGCGACGGCTTTCTCGACCAGTTCGCGTCGGCTCTCTTCGCGCAGCGTCGCGCGCATCGCGGCCGGGTCGGCCGAGAAACGCGGATCGCTGGGATCGACATAGGCCACTGCCGAAATGGTCATCATCTTGGGCGCATCGTCGGCGGCGGCCAATGGCGTACCCTGGCTGGCCGGAGCTGTCACCGCAGCGGGTGCGCCCGTGTCCTTCTTATAGGACGAATACAGCCAGGCGACGGAAGCCGTCCCCACGACGATGAAAGCGCCCACGCCCGCAGCAATCGGATAGACTGAAGAGCGCTTAAGGATCGGCGCGGCGGTAGCAGCGGGAGACGGTGGCGGCAAGCCTGTCTGAACCACGTCGCCAAAGGTTGGCGGCATCGGCGGCGGAGCAGGCGGCTGCGGTCGGGGGGATGACGCGGGCCCAGGGGCGGCGGATACTACGGTGGCTTCCGCAGGGGCGACGTTGGCCATTGTTGCGTCGCCGACCAACGTGGCGTCGTCGCTGGCCGAGACCGCGCGGAACTTTAGCGCGTGATCAAGCGCCTCGATGAACTCGCGGGCTGTCTGGTAGCGCTCTTCCGGCCGCTTGGCCATGGCCTTGCGAACCACCACATCGAAAGCGGTGGGCGATTGCACATTGAGTTCGGAAGGCGCGATGGGGTCTTCCTTCAACACCTTGTGCATGATCGTTGTGAGCTGCCCCGAGAACGGTTTCTCGCCGGAGAGAAACTGGTAAAGGATGACGCCGGCCGAGAAAAGATCGGAACGACCATCGACTCGTTGCCCCATGAATTGCTCGGGGGACATGTAGGCCGGAGTGCCGAGCACCGAACCCGCCTGAGTGAGGTTGGAGGATTCGATGCGGGCGATCCCGAAATCGCCGACCTTGGCGCGACCATCCTTGAGAATGAAGATATTGGCCGGCTTGATGTCGCGGTGGACGATCCCGTTTGAATGGGCATGTTCCAGCGCGCCGAGCAGTTCGCGCATGAGGCGGACCGTCTCTTCCAGCGAGAAGCGCTCCTGGCGGTCGAAGTAGTCCTTGAGTTCCTTGCCTTCCACGAACTCCATGGCGATGAAGGCAGTGCCATCCGGGTCTTCGCCGAATTCGTACACCGCCACCACGTTGGGATGATTGAGCCGCCCCGCCGCCTGCGCTTCGCGCTGGAAGCGGGAGAGAATTTCCTCGGCTTCCGTACGTTCAAGTTGCTCGCGACGCACCGTCTTGAGTGCCACCCGTCGCGCGATCATTGGGTCCCAGGCTTCGTAAACGATGCCCATGGCGCCACGACCCAGCTCGCGGCGAATCTCGTATTTGCCCAGTTTTTGCGGTGTGTCGGCCATTTCGTCCTGCCTCGGATCAAGTCGTCGGGTCGCTGAGGTAACAGCGATGGGGTTATTTGTGTTTGGCGTCGATTTCCCAAACGTTTTTCTGTACCAGGCGTTGCACCAGTGAATCCAGCGTCAACCCGCCGGACGCACTTGAACTGGCGCCAAGTACCGAGGTCGATTTAGCCCCCAGTTCCATTTTCTCTTCGGTGTAGCCGGTGGCGACCTGTTCGGTGGTGTTCGCATCGATCAGTTTGTAGCGCATACCGATTATCCAGACGCCGGAGGACTCGCCGGTTTGCACCGAACCCACTGCGGTGCCGGCTGCCGCCGAGCCTCGGCTGCCGCCCAGAATGCCGATGATGCTGCCGACAGCACGACCGTCGAAGCCCTGGCTGGCCTGCGCGACCGGCTCGGCTTTCAGTACGTCGAACTTGATGACCCACTTGGTGGTCTTGAACTTGCCCTTTTGCAGAATCTTGCGGGCGGCCTGCGGGTCGCCCATGGTGTAGGCTAGAGTAAATTCGTTGAGCAGCGGGCCAAGGTCGGCCCTTTCGAGAATACGGAAATTCGCGCGGCCCAGTTCCAGTTCAGCGTAGTCGGCAATATTGTTGGGGCCGAATTTCTGCGTGAAGGTGGCGTTGTTGCTCTTGATTTCGCCGGGCAGAACAACCAATGCCGGCCCCTGGATGCGTGCATTCTGGTATTCGATGGGACGGTACATCCCCTTATCTGCCATTTCGTTGGCCTGTTTGGATGTGCTGCTACCGGCGGTTGGCGAGGGATTGTCAAAAACAGGCTGTGCGCTTGCGGTGATCGCCACGAGCGCAGTGGAAAGCGTCATGGCCAGGCGTGAAATCATCATGTTGGCTCCCGGGGTTAGCGTTTTTTGCGGCCATCGATTCCGACCGCGCGACAGTAATCGGAGAACAGCCTGCCGACGACGCCGTCGGCCTGCTCGTTGATCAGGGTCACCGCCATGCCGCCGGTGTCGCTACCTGAATAGGACTCGGCGCGTGCGCCGGCTTCCGAGATAGTGCGACCATCGGCGCCGGTGAGGGTGAAACCCATGGAAATATAGACTTCCGGTACCCGGATCATGGGATTCATGGCGGTGCGACTGGATATCATGCCGCGCAGGATGAAATCGGTGCCCATGCGCTTGGAGGCGTTGAGGGCGGCATCCATGTCATTGTTCAAATAGGCGTCGAGTTCCGCCTGGGCGATCTTCGCCTTCATTTCTGCCTGGGTGATAGTGTGGATACCCAGCTTTCTCAGCCGCTTGTCGATGGCGTTGAAGTGCGAGCTGTAGGCGTTTTGGTCGCCCATGATGCCGCGTGGCGTGCGTTCGCCGACCACGATCATCATGCTGCGGCCATTGATGGCCTGGCGGCATTCCGGACTCATCAACGGCGCGGCAGCGCGGCGTTTGGCGGCAGCGTCGGCATCCTGCTGTTTGCGTTCTTCGTCCGAGAAGCTGAAGGCGAAGGCATTGCTCATGACCAGCCCGAGCAGGGCGGCAATCAACGTGGTTTTCATGGCGGCGATGACGGGTGGAAACGGTTCATTGTGGCAAAAAAAAGGCCGGCCCACAATGAGCCGGCCGGGATAGTACGTGGCGCAGCAATTACTTCTTGGCATCCGCTTCGCACTTCTTCATGAAACTGGATTTAGCAGCGCCCGCTAGCTTCTTCTCGGCGGCCTTGTCGGCGCAACCGCTCGGTGCGGCCTTCGCTTCGCCGCCGGCAGAGAGGCATTCCTTCATAAAGGCCTTGCGTTCGTCGCCCTTGAGTTTTTTGTCGCCAGCATCCTTGTTGCAGGTTTTCATCTTGCTTTGTTGGGCGCTGGGTTCCTTCTTCGCGTCGGCGGCGTGGGCAACGCCGGTGGACAATGCAAAAGCCAGGGCGACGAGGCTGATCAGGGTTTTCATCGTTTCTTCTCCTTGCGGGTTGGTGGGTGAATCACGATTCGTCTTCAAGCAGACTTTTTTGATGACGTTCCAAGAAATCCTGCATGCTGTCGATGCCACGCATTTGCAGGATGGTATTGCGGACCGCGGCTTCCATCAACACGGCCAGGTTGCGGCCGGCGGCGACGGGAATGATCACCTTGCGGATGGGGACGCCGAGAATTTCCTGATTCTGAGCGTCCAGCGGCAGACGTGGAGCCTCGATGCCGGCGGCCGGGCGTTGCAGGTGGACGATCAGCGTCAGTTTCATCTTGCGGCGGGAGGCGGTCTCGCCAAAGATGGTGCGGATATTGAGCAGGCCCAGTCCACGCACTTCAAGAAAGTCGCGCAACATGCCGGGACATCGCCCCTCGATCTGGGAGGGCGCGACACGGGCGAGTTCGACGACATCGTCGGCGACCAGGCCGTGGCCCCGCGAAATGAGTTCCAAGGCCAGTTCGGATTTGCCGACGCCGGAATCGCCGGTAATCAGCACGCCCATACCGAAAACGTCCATGAAGACGCCGTGCATGGTGAGCGTGTCGGCGAGCCGGCGCGAGAGGTAGATGCGCAGCAGATCGATGACCGCCGCGCAGGGTTTGGGCGAAGTCAGCAGCGGAGTCTGTGTGGACTCGCAAAGTTTGCGTAACAGTTCCGGTGGTTCCTGTTCGTCTGCAACAATGATGGCCGGCGGTTCGGAAGTGAGGAGATCCTCGAACACCTGCATGAAGCGCCGCTCGTTCATGTGCGTGGCCCATTCGCACTCGGCCACACCCATCAGTTGCACGCGCTCGGGATGGATGAAATTCAGATGACCGACCACATCGGCGCCGTAGTTGTGAATATCGCCCAGCTTGATGCGACGATCGACGTTTTCAGCCACCAGCCAATTGAAGAGCAGCTTGTCGCGCTGCTCTTCGTAGAGTTCGGAAAGCGTCAGTTCGGGCATATCAAGCCTGTTTTCGGAACAGCGCACAAACGACGGCAGCACTGTCGGCGGTCGTCAGGGCCTCGCGGAAGGCGGGATCGGAAAAGCGTTCGGCGATCTCCGAAAGAATCTGAAGATGTTCTTCGGTTGCCTGCTCGGGTACCAGAAGTACGAACAGCAATTGCACGGGCTTGCCATCGGGCGCGTCGAAGGGAACGGGAGTTTTCAGGCGCAGCAGTGCACCAGAGGCGCTTCTCAATCCCTTGATGCGGCCGTGTGGAATGGCAATCCCTTGGCCAAGCCCGGTCGACCCCAGCCTTTCGCGCGCGAACAGGCTGTCGAAAACCATGGAACGGGCAATGCCCAGCGTGTTCTCGAAAATCAGGCCTGCCTGTTCAAACGCACGTTTCTTGCTGCCCGCGTCGAGATCGAGCAGGACGTGTTGTTCCGGCAGGAGTTTGGCAATCAGATTCATGACATGAAAAGGGCTGCGCTTCCCGCGCAGCCCCGAGTGAGCTTACTCGCCCATGTGATGTGTGGCTTTCTCGCCACGATGGTGATCCTGTACTTTTTGTTTGTATTTCTGGACTTGCCGGTCGAGTTTGTCAAACATCGCATCGATGGCCGCGTAAAGGTCGTCACCCTCCTCTTCAACGTAAATGTCTTTGCCGGGAACATGCAGCGTGACTTCGGCCTTCTGCTTCAGCTTTTCCACGGACAGGATGACGTTGATGCCGGTCACCCGGTCAAAATGGCGAACCACCGGATCCAGCTTGTTTTCGACGTAGGTGCGCAGTGCCGGCGTGACTTCGATGTGGTGACCGCTGATTTGCAGGTTCATGGTTTCTCCTCTCTGTTTCAACTACAGGGACTTGCGTTGGTTGACCGGCAGAATATTGAGTGCCTCACGGTATTTTGCAACTGTGCGGCGGGCAACCACGATTCCCTGCTGGCCTAGTATTTCGGATATTTGGCTATCCGACAAGGGTTTCTTTGCATCCTCGGCGCCGATCAATTGCTTGATCAGAGCCCGAATGGCGGTGGCGGAACAGGCGCCACCGGTGTCGGTGGCCACATGGCTGCCAAAGAAGTATTTCAATTCGAAGATGCCGCGCGGCGTGGCCATGAACTTCTGACTGGTTACGCGGGAAATGGTTGATTCATGCAAACCCAGAATGTCGGCGATTTCGCGCAACACCAGCGGTCGCATCGCGACTTCGCCATGTTCGAAGAACTGGCGCTGCCTGTCCACGATGGTTTGAGAGACCCGCAGGATAGTGTCAAACCTTTGCTGCACGTTCTTGATCAGCCAGCGCGCCTCCTGCAGTTGCCCGGAAAGATTGCTTTCACCACGGCGCTGGCGCGACAGGATATCTGCGTAGAGTCGATTGATGCGTAGTCTCGGATAGGCGTCCGGGTTAATGTATGCGGTCCATTTGTTGCGCAACTTTTTGACGATGACATCAGGAATGACATAGCGCGTTTCAATAGGGGCGAATTGCGCGCCGGGTCGAGGGTCGAGACTGGTGATCAGGGAGTGGGCAGCTCTCAGTGTGTCGTCTGTGCAGCCGCAAAGGCGTTTGATGCGGGCAAAGTCGCGGTTGGCGAGCAGTTCCAGATGCTTGTCGACGATTTGCAGCGCCAGATCGCGCGCCTCGCACGCGGGTTTGGGGTGCAGTTGCAGACGCAAGCATTCTGCGGGGTGACGCGCGCCGACACCGGTGGGATCGAAATTCTGGATATGCTTTAATGCGATGTCCAACTCTTCCAGCTCGATTCCGATTTCTTCCGGCAGCGTTTCCAGTAGTTCTGTCAGCGGTGTTGCTAGATAGCCATCGTCGTCGAGAGCGTCAATCAGGAACCGCACCAGACTGCGGTCGCGTTCCGTCATCGGCGTCATCGCAAGCTGCCAGCACAAGTGGTCGCGCAGGGAGGTGGCGGCGCCGTGAATATCCTGCGGGTCGGTGTCGTCATCCTCGTCGCGGGCGCTGCCGGTAAAGGTGCCGGGATCGGCCTCCCAACGGTCATCGTCGGCGTAGGAGGGTACTTCCGGCGCTTCGGAGCGTTCTTCCGAGCCCACTGTCGCTTCGTGATCGGTAGCCGCTTCATTCGTGCCACCGACCGTTCCGCCAGAGCTACGATCATCGTCATCGCGCTCGAGCAAGGGGTTTTCCAGCAGATAGCGCTCGATTTCCTGCTGCATCTCGACAGTCGACAGTTGCAGCAACTTGATGGATTGCTGCAACTGCGGCGTCAGCGCGAGATGTTGGGAGAGCTTAAGCTGGAGAGCGGGTTTCATGGTTTTATTATCCGCCAGAGGCAAAGCGAAAGCTATGCCTAGCTCAGTTTCTGTCTCAGCGAGAGTTGCTGGGGTGGATGGGTAGCGTGGCGTTTGCCCGAGAGCGCCGCGAAGAGCTTACCGGAGACACGATCTGGCCGGTCTTTGCCTGCTGCCGGCATACAAGTACCCGCCGGGCAAGAGGGAACGGGACCTACAACTTGAAATGTTCACCCAAGTAAACGCGTCGCACGCTCTCGTTGGCGACGATGTCCTGCGGATGGCCGGAGGCCAGCACATGGCCTTCATTGATGATGTATGCGCGGTCGCAGATGCCTAGGGTTTCGCGCACATTGTGGTCGGTGATCAGTACGCCGATGTTGCGCTCGCGGAGAAAGCGCACAATCTTCTGAATTTCGAGCACGGCAATGGGGTCAACGCCTGCAAAGGGCTCGTCCAGCAGGATAAAACGCGGATTGGTTGCCAGCGCACGGGCGATTTCGACCCGCCGGCGCTCGCCGCCGGAAAGTGCGGCGGCATTGATGTTTCGCACATGACCGATCGCCAGCTCGTCGAGCAAACTCTCCAGGCGTGTCGTGACTTCCGCCTCGGGAAGGTTTTGCAATTCCAGCACGGCCTGAATGTTCTCCGACACGTCCATCTTGCGGAAGACAGAGGCTTCCTGAGGGAGGTATGACAAACCGAGTTTGGCGCGCGCGTGCATGGCCAGATGAGTCAATTTGCGGTCTTCAATATAGACTTCTCCACCGTCGGCGGCGACCAAGCCAACAATCATGTAGAAACAGGTGGTCTTGCCGGCGCCGTTGGGACCCAGCAATCCTACGACCTCGCCGCTTTCGACAGTGAATGAAACGTCTTGCACGACGGTGCGCGCCTTGTAACGCTTCTTCAGGTTGTGGGCCGATAGGCGTGCCGCCTTGTCGCTCATTCCTCGCTCCCTCCCAGTACCTTGCGAATGCTCTCTGTTGAAAAGCCGCGATACTGCAAAAATCTCATCTGTCGGTGCCGTTCATTAACGTCAATGGGCATTTCGCCAAATTTTTTTTTCCAGACTTCGCGGCAGCGCGCATGTTCGTCTCCGCTTTCCGTCAGAGCGTTGACAATGGCGGTTTCTGCCACGCCGGCGCCCTTGAGCTCCTGCCGCAACCGCGTATCACCCAGGCGCGACGCGCGGTGCGCGACGCGCTGCGCCGCGTACCGTGCATCGCTCAGCAGGCGCTCGCTTTCAAGTTCATCCAGTAAGCGCGCGAGGTCGTCATCGGCATCCGCTAGGCCGGCGAGCTTGCGCTGCAACTCGGCTCGGGTGTGCTCGCGGCGGGCAAGTAGCGCCAACGCACGCGCGCGCAGATCAGGCATTGTCCGCTGGCGTTGGGGTAGGCAAGGCGGCGACGCCAACAGCTTCACGAATCCGACCTTCGATTTCTCGCGCGATGTCCGGATGCGATTTCAGAAACTCGCGTGCATTATCCTTGCCCTGGCCGATTTTGTCGCCCTTGTAGGCATACCATGCCCCCGACTTGTCGACGATCTTGTGGTTGACGCCCAGTTCGATGACTTCACCCTCGCGCGAAATGCCCTCACCGTACAGGATGTCGAACACAGCTTCCCTGAAGGGGGGCGACACCTTGTTCTTGACGACCTTGACCCGCGTTTCGTTACCAATGACTTCGTCGCCCTTCTTGATGCCACCGATGCGCCGGATGTCGAGGCGGACAGAGGCATAAAACTTGAGGGCATTGCCTCCGGTGGTCGTTTCGGGATTGCCGAACATGACGCCGATCTTCATGCGGATCTGGTTGATGAAGATGACCAGTGTATTGGTCTTTTTGATGTTGGCGGTGAGTTTGCGAAGCGCTTGGCTCATCAAGCGAGCATGCAGGCCCATCATGGAATCGCCCATTTCACCCTCGATTTCAGCCTTGGGTGTGAGTGCTGCCACGGAGTCAATAACGATGATATCGACCGAGCCGGAGCGGACCAGCATGTCGGCAATTTCCAGTGCCTGTTCGCCATTGTCCGGTTGGGAGATGAGGAGGTCGCCAACCCGAACGCCGAGCTTTTGCGCGTATGTCGGGTCCAGAGCGTGTTCGGCGTCGATAAAGGCGGCGGTTCCGCCAAGTTTCTGCATCTCGGCGATGACTTGTAAACAGAGTGTCGTTTTACCGGAAGATTCAGGGCCGTAGATTTCAACCACTCGCCCGCGCGGCAACCCGCCGACGCCTAGGGCGAGGTCAAGACCCAGCGATCCGGTGGAAACCACCTGAACCTGTTCCACCTCGCCATCCCCCATTTTCATGATGGAGCCTTTGCCAAACTGCTTTTCGATCTGTGCCAGCGCGGCAGCGAGCGCCTTGGCCTTGTTGTCATCCATATTGAATACCTCGGAAATCACGGCAGAATTATGGCACAAGGGCCACCCGTCAAAACAACGCGCCGCCCGCACATTATCCGTTCGGGACAGCATCGAATATCTGTAAATATGTACAGTTATACACTGTTCGAGCGAACAGTACAACACTATTTAGATGGGCAAGCGGTAATGGAGAGGGGGATAGAGGGGGCGATGTGGAAACAGGGTCAAACGTTTCGAATGTTGTCGCGGTCAAAAGCAGAAAAGATCGGTGCCTAAACGCAGGCCTTTGAATTTGCGGGTGGGTCGTGAGTGACTCGAACACTCGACCTGCGGATTAAGAGTCCAATTAAGACTGCTTAATAATCAAGAGCTTGTGGAACAGACTCTAAGAAAAACAACCCGTTAGGTTACTGCTATCTACTGGCAACTCCCGCTATTTGCTGCACCCATTGCAGCAAAACTACAGCATCACTATAGCCAATAGTAGCTGGTTAAGGACGTCTGTGTAGTGAGTGTGCCGTCTGGAGGATGGTCCTCTCGAGGCCACACCGTGTTCAGAAGGACTGTTTTCGTCCGTGCCTATACTGCTTGCCGGGATGTTCCGGCAAGTATGAGATAACACCATGGAACGCCTTTTGACGCCTCGCGATCTGTCCGAAATGACTAGACTCGCCCTGCAAACCATAGACAACCGCCACAGTTCTGGCGGGTCGCTACACGCGTGCCTGAAGCTCGGCAATCGCATACGTTTTCGGCAGCGTGATGTCGAAAATTGGTTGAATCAGCAATATGAAGCTTGCGATTCCGATCCTATCGCCGTCATCAACAACCTGGCGTCGCCGCCTCGCCGCTGGGGGCGGCCCACCAAAGCAGAGCAAATCGCTCGGCGTCGTGGAGAAGCTGTCGAAAAATCAAATCGGATTCGAGATATTGCTTGTTGGAGGTCCACCCAGTTGTGTGGCCGGAGGTCGACGAGGTCGATAAACAAGATGTCAAAGCGGTGCATCAAACGAATTGATCGATTGGATAACGCGCACAGGATCGCTACACCGCAGCATAAGGTAATTCGCTTCCCACACGCTCTGTCCCGCAAGGAAGGTGGTAGATGTCCACCCTCCTTGCTGTTATCAAGCGAAGCTGTCGGTCATCAGGTTTGAAAACCATTGCCGCATCTGCATCATGTTTTCGGTCGTCGCCCCTTTCGCTTCAGCCGGCATATTGGCCACTACTTTCATCGTCCGCGTTGCGGAGTCGTAGTTGTAGACAGCTGTCAGCCACGATGCCGTCGAAGCGGTGACTGGCGAGTAGCACGCTGAATTGGTCACCGGTGCCTGATCAGGCGGCATTCCGAGAAAAGTACGAACAATCGCGTCTGCGCAGACCTTGGCTTCTTGGTTGGCGATATGCCCGGCCTTTGGCTGTGTCGTTGCAGCCGAATCTCCGAGAATATGGACGCTTGGGATCGCCGTCGATTCATAAGTCAGCACATCGACTCCGGCCCAGCGGTTGCCAACGTTGAGAAGACCCGTTCCGGTAAGCAAGGCTCCGGCACGCTGATTGGGAATGACGTTGAGTACGTCTCCATCAACGGTGCCGTTCGACGTGTAGATTCTTCCGCGAGGAGCGTCTACTGACACCACCGTCGTCGATGGCCGATAGTCGATTACTCCTGAATGGGTGAAGTTGAAAGCGAAGGAGAAATTCTCTTTCTCGGCGATGATTCCCGCATTTTCATCGAGAACGATTACTTTACTGCCTGGTTTCGTTCGCTTCAGGTAATCGGCAACGACGCAGGCTCGTTCGTAGGGCCCAGGTGGGCATCGGTAGGGCGCTTTGGGAATGCTCATGACGAATACTCCGCCGGCCCGCATCGCTGTGATGCGGTCGCGCAGCGCTGTTGTTTGCGCACCCGCCTTCCATGCATGCGGAACTAGCGCTCGCGCAGCGTCGGTTTCCAGCCCCGGCACCGTGTCGAACTCGATTCCCGGTGCGATCACCAGGCGATCGTAGGGCAAGCGCGCTCCGCCCGCGAGCATGACCTGCTTGCCAACCGAATCGATGCCAAGGACCTCGCCACGCACTAGGCGAACTCCATAATTGGCGACCAGACGATTCCAGTTGAACGATAGGCTGCCCATGTCGAGCACCTTGTTCAACACCAGATTGCTCATAATGTTGGAGACGTAGGTGGCTTCGCGTTCGACCAGCGTCACCTGCAGATCAACCCCACCCCACAAACGCAGGTATTTGGCCACGGTGGCACCGGCCATGCCGCCACCGACCACTACCACGCGACCGCGCGCACCAACATTGGTCGGTACCGTATTGCGCGGCGGATTGGTCGGAATCCATAGCGGATTGGCGCCCAGCAGGCTGCTCGGCAGGCCGTCGGCCCACGCTTCTGCAAAAGGCAACATGCCGAGGCTGCCGGCCCCAATCAACCCGAGAAAATGTCTGCGCTTCATGGTTTCACCCTGCTGGTCAAATAACGGTCGATCGCCAGCAGTTGCTGGTCGGTATAGGCCTTGGCATGCACGCCCATGATGCCTTCCGGCAGCGCCTTGCCGCGCATTTCTTGCAGATCCTTGTAGATTTCGCCTGGCGATTTGCCACTCAGTTTTTCAAAACCCGAAACCGCCTTGCCGTCTGTGCCGTGGCATTGAAAGCAGTTGGATGCCAGCAGGCGACCTCCCGGTGGTGCGCCAGCCTGGGCCAATGCCTCTCCACCGGCCAGACACGCCAACAAGCCTAATCCGATCAGTGCTCTCATCAAGTTTCTCCTAGTGTTGCATCACCTCACCGACGCCGCCGACCTCCTGGCCGTCGCGGCCGGCCCAGTTGGAAGACCCAAATTGGGATCGCCAGCGGAATGTTGTGATTTACTGATATTCTTGACTACTGTCGTCAACGCCCGACACCCGCGTCCATAGGCTGCGATTTTTCTAAGATGCTGCGCATGAACTGGTACCCGCGTTCGTTTCCGCGCCTGATTCTGATTGGCTATGGTTTGGCTCTGCTGCCGCTGCTGGTTGCCATCGGCTACGTCCTGTTCAGTCTCAACGCCTTGTCGGCGCAATTCCAAGCTGCGCTCGACCGCACTGCGGCCGCCGAGCGGCTCAAATGGGAACTGAGCGACAATCTCGAACACATGGATTCGGTGCTGAAACGCACCGAACCGAACGACCTGGCCATCGGTCTCGCTCACTACCGCGAGGAAAGAACTCACTGGCACCGTACCAGCGCCGAATTTCAGAGTTTGGCGGCGGACGACGCCAGTCTAGTTGCCGCCACGAACCGGTTTCTGGCGCGCGAGGAAGCCGCCTTCCAGCAGGCCATGCGCGAGCGCACGACAGCCCCGCTGCTCGCTGTGTTGCCTGAACTGCAAGGCGGTCTGCCCGCTGTTTTTGCTGGCAGCCAGAAATTGGTCGAACAGACCCGCAACGGTTTCGCCGAATCGGAAAGCACCGTTCGCCGGCGTCTGCTCTCCGCTCTGCTCTCTGCGACGCTCTCGACGCTGTTGATAATCGCGCTGGCGCAGCGCATGATCGGCCGCCTGCTCGCCGCCTTCGAGCGAGCCGTACGCCGTCTCGGAGTGGGCGAACTGGAACGCCCGATCCGACTGGGCGGAACACGCGACATGCAATGGCTAGGGCGCCGGCTCGACTGGCTGCGCCAGCGTCTGCTGCAACTCGAACGCGAACGCACGCGCCTGTTGCGCCATGCCTCGCACGAGTTGAAAACGCCGCTCGCTGTCCTGCGCGAAGGCGCGGCGCTACTCGGCGAGGGCGGGCTTGGCCCGATCAATGCCGAACAGGCCGATGTCGTCGCCATCATGCGCAACAACGCGCTGCGCCTTGAGCGCCTGATCGAGGCATTACTCCAGTTGCAGCGGGCTGGGTACGCCAGCGCCCACATGAAGCTCGAGACCTTGCAAATTGACACGGCGCTCGAACAGGTACTGGTCACCCATCGGCTGGGTACACGCGACAAGCAACTCGTCATCGAGGTGCAAGCTGAGGCGCTCGCGGTCGAGGCTGGACAGGAAGAGCTACTGACCATCCTCAACAATCTGGTCGCCAACGCCATCAAGTACTCGCCGCCGGGCGGCAAGATCACCATCCGGCTCGTCAGACATGGCTATTTCGCCCTGATCGATGTCCAGGATGAGGGCCCAGGCGTCGCCGACGCGGAGGCCGAAACGATATTTGAGCCTTTCTTCCGCAGTGCCAGCAGTAAGGGTGTCGGCGGTATTGGGCTGGGACTGCCGATCGCGCGCGAATACGCCCGCGCTCTCGGAGGCGAATTGTGGCTGGCCACAGCCCCGCCGCGCGGCGCTCTGTTCCGCCTGCGTTTGCCGTTGAAGGAGAGTTGAACCCCATGCCGCCGTCGATCGCCAGATCCATCCTGATCGTCGATGATGATCCCGATCTGCTGCGCCTCCTCAATCTGCGCCTCTCCAGTGCCGGCTACTCCGTTAACCAAGCTGCTTCCGGCGGCGAAGCCTGGCAGGCGTTCAACGCCTTCCGCCCCGACCTGGTTATCAGCGACATCCGTATGGAAGGAATGGATGGACACGCGCTATTCGCTCGACTGCATGCCGCGGCGCCGTCGCTGCCGGTCATCCTGCTCACCGCGCATGGCAACATTCCCGATGCCGTTGCTGCGATCCAGCGCGGCGTCTTCGGTTTCATGACTAAGCCCTTCGACGGCGGCGAACTGCTCGCTCGCGTGCGAGACGCCCTCGCCGTCTCGCCACCGGTCACCCCTGGGGAAAGTGCGAACTGGCACGGCTTTGTCGCCTCCGCCAGCCCGACGACGAGGGAATTGCTCCGCCAGGCGAAACAAGCCGCAGACAGCGACACGCCCGTGCTGCTGGCAGGTCCGGTGGGTGCCGGCAAAACTACACTGGCCTGCGCCATTCATGCTGCCCGTGCGAGTGCCGGCCCGCTGTATGTGCTCGACGGAGAGCAGATCGCCGATGCCGGCGGCAATCCTTTCTCCTCGATAGACTGGAACAACCGTGCCACACTGCTGATCCGTCAGATCGATCGTCTGCCGTCCCGGCTACAGGTAGCGCTCAACTTCGTCTTGCCCGAGCACGATCCGCTCAAGCGTTTGCTCACCAGTCGGCCAATCACCAACAGCAGGATCAAGCTCATCGTGGCCAGCGCACGACCTCTGGCGCAACTGGTCGAAGAAGGAGGGTTTTCGGGCGAGCTCTATTACAAGCTGGCTAACACCGTCATCGAAATGCCACCCCTGGCCGAACGTCGCGACGACATTCCGTTGCTGGTGGCACACTTTCTCGCAGGACTGTCGCCGCCTGTGCGCAGTTTCGCCCCCAGCGCCATGGCCTTGCTTTGCGAAGCCGACTGGCCTGGCAACGTCCGCGAATTGCGCAATGTCGTGAGTCGCGCCCACCAGGGTGCCATCAGTGCGGTGGTGCCATACGACACATGCCGAGAGTTGCTGCGTGAAGCGAATCTTGATGAAATGCAGGCGCTCGAAGAGGCGCGCCGCGAATTTGAGCGGGACTATCTGGTGCGCTTGTTGAACGCCACCTGTGGCAATGTTTCTCAAGCCGCCCGGATCGCCCGTCGAAACCGCACCGAATTCTACAAACTCCTTGCCCGCCACGCGCTTGAACCGGAAAGTTTCAAGGGAAGGATAAGTGGTATATAACAGTTGCCATCGGAATTCGCGCGATAGCGCGCAGACAATCTGTTCAACGATTTGTTAGTTAATGCTGGCTTAAGGCTGGCCAACTAACATGACTCTCCAATAATTAATCTCCGGTACCTAACTTCGATACCGGTTCTGAGATACGGAGAGTCCATATGTGTGCTGATCAATCAAATCCAATAGTTATAGAGCCCTCGACGACCTCCGCGTCCGGGCGAGTCCGGGTATGGGATTTGCCGACTCGTGTTTTCCATTGGCTTCTCGCGGCTGCCTTTGTCGGCGCTTATCTGACCGGCGAAGCCGAGTCGTACCGTGCGCTGCATATCACGTTCGGCTACACCCTGGCGGGTCTGATTGGGTTCCGCGTCGTTTGGGGATTGGTCGGTACTCGGTATGCTCGCTTCCATTCTTTTCTATTCGGCCCCGGCGAAACCCTTGCTTACCTCAAGTCTTTATTGACCTCGTCGCCCAAGCATTATTTCGGACACAATCCGGCGGGTGCGATAGTCATATTTCTGATGCTGATACTGGGTGTCGCGACTGCGACCAGCGGCTATCTGCACTATCGTGAACTGGGCGGGCGTTGGTTGGAAGAATTGCATGAGGGCGCAGCAAATTTCATGCTGCTGCTTGTGGTTGTGCATCTGGTCGGTGTTGTTGTGAGCAGCTTTCTGCATCGCGAGAATCTCGCGGCTGCCATGGTGACGGGAACAAAAAGGGGAGAAGTTGCCGCAGGCATCACCCAGTCGAAAGCGGCAATTGCCGGGGTGGTATTGGTGGCAGTTCTCGGCTATTGGGCACTCGATCCGGCCATCTGGACGCCGGATACGGGAAGCGTCGCCGAACATCGCAAAGACAAGTCACGGCACCATGATGACGATGACTGATTGAACGGGCTGGCATGCGCATACTGGTCGTGGAAGATGACGGATTGTTGGGCGACGCGATTGAAGCGGGCCTGGCCCAGTGCGGCTTCGCCGTTGATTGGGTGCGGGACGGCGTCGTTGCGGCGCAAGTACTGACCGGCAGCGGCGCGGAAGAGTACGCTGCCGTGGTGCTGGATCTGGGGTTGCCGAGGCGCGACGGCTTAAGCGTCCTGAAGGAACTGCGTCAGCGGGGCAATGGCCTGCCGGTCCTGATCCTGACTGCACGCGACCGGGTCGAGGATCGCATCGGCGGCCTCGACCAGGGGGCCGATGACTACCTGCTCAAACCGTTCGACATGGGAGAACTGGCGGCGCGCCTGCGGGCCCTGATCCGCCGGGCGGAAGGGCAGGCGGCCCCGGTCGTCGAAGTGGGCGACATCTGTCTCGATCCGGCGGCACGCAGCGTGACCGTTGACGGCAGCGCAGTGGATCTGGCCGCCAAGGAATTCTCGCTCCTCGAAACCATGATGCTGAACAAGGGGCGCGTGCTGTCGCGCGCACAGCTTGAGCAGCAACTCTACAACTGGAACGATGAAACCGGCAGCAACACGGTCGAGGTCTACATTCACCACCTGCGCAGAAAGCTGGGAAGGGACTGTATCGTGACCATCCGCGGTGTCGGTTACATGTTCCGTAAGGACTGATCCGTGCGAACGCATTCTCTGCGACTACATATCGTCATTCTCTCGATCTCGGCTGTCGCCACGCTGTGGGTGATCGCCACTGCCGCCACCTGGATCAAGGCACGGCACGAAGCCACGGAGTTGTTTGACGCCCATCTGGTCCAGGTGGCGTCATTGCTGCTCGCCCAGAGAGAGAACGATCATGACGAAGCGGTCGCCGAGGATCACGCCCCCGATCTGCACCGCTATGGGCGCCGGGTGGCTTTTCAGATCTGGAAAAACGGGCAACTCGGGTTGCACTCCGCCAACGCCCCAGCCGAACAGTTCAGTGCAACGACCGAAGGTTTTTCGGTGACCCGGTTTGGTGGTGAGGCGTGGCGCGTGTTTTCGGTGCGCGATCCTGAGAAAGGGATGCTCATTCAGGTTGGCGAAAAGACCACGGCGCGCGACGAAGTCGTGCATTCGCTGGCCGGCGGCTTGCTCGCTCCCCTGCTCGTTACCATGCCCGCCCTGGCCTTGCTGATCTGGCTCACGGTCGGCAAAGGGCTGCGTCCGCTGCAGCGTCTGGCCCGTGATGTCGAACAGCGGTCGCCCGGCAATCTGTCGCCGCTGGACGGGCGACCCCTTCCCGACGAAGTCGTGCCACTGGTTGACCGCCTCAACGCGCTGTTTGGCCGCGTTGCCGCCTCGGTGGAACAGGAACGTCGCTTTACGGCGGACGCTGCGCATGAATTGCGGACGCCTCTGGCGGCCTTGCGGGCGCAGGCGCAAGTCGCGCTCGGTGCCGGCGACGACGTCCGGCGCGAGGAGGCGCTGGCGAAAGTGATGGTGGGCTGCGATCGTCTTGCGCACCTGGTCGATCAGTTACTGCAACTGGCACGCGTCGATGAAGCTTCGGAAAGGGGCTTCGAAGACGTCAATCTGGCCGAGGTGGCACGCGATGCACTGGCGCAACACGCCCCCCAAGCTCTGGCGAAAAATGTCGACATCGAGTTGCGCGCAGGCGCCGAGCTGCGTATCCCGGGGAATCCGGCCTGGTTGGCCGTGTTGGTCCGCAATCTGATCGACAACGCCATTCGTTATTGCGGGAGCGGAGGCCGCGTGTCGGTGGGCCTGCTAGAAACCGAGCACACGCTTACATTGGTGGTCGACGACGACGGGCCGGGCGTTGCCGAAACACAACTAGCTTCGCTCGGCGAGCGCTTCTGGCGTAGCCCGGAGACGCCCCGCAATCGCGAAACGGAGGGCGGGAGCGGGCTCGGCCTGTCGATCGTGCGGCGAGTCGCCGAGTTGCACGGCGGGACATTGCATTTTTCCAATCTTCAACCTGGCCTCCGCGTGGAAGTCAGATTACCGAACACTCGCCGGTCAGAGCCATGAAATCCTCACTCACGCGTTATGTCTGGCTGTCCATCGCCACGGCCATTGCCACCATTATTCTGAAAGGCGTGGCCTGGAAACTGACCGGATCGGTCGGTTTGCTTTCCGACGCCATCGAATCGTTCGTCAATCTGGCTGGCGCCTTGATGGCGCTGGCGATGCTGACGGTGGCCGAAATTCCCGCCGATGACAATCATGCCCACGGGCACGGCAAGGCCGAATATTTTTCCAGCGCCTTCGAGGGGTTTCTGATTCTGCTGGCGGCGCTCAGTATCGGCTATGCGGCGCTGGATCGCCTGTTCAACCCGGCACCTTTGGAAGCGATCGGCTTCGGCCTCGGGGTCTCGATGGTCGCCTCCCTCCTCAATTTTGCCACCGCGCGCGTATTGCTGACGGTGGGGCAACGCCACGGTTCGATTGTGCTGGAAGCAGACGCCCATCACCTGATGACTGACGTCTGGACCTCGGTCGGGGTTATCGGTGGCGTCGCGCTCGTCTGGCTGACCGGGTGGCTTTGGCTCGACCCCGTCATCGCGCTCATCGTCGCTGTCAATATCGTATGGACAGGCTGGAAGTTGATGCGGCGCTCAGCGGATGGTTTGATGGACGCTTCCGTGCCGCTCGAGCAGCGCGGGCAGATCGAAGCAGTTCTTGCCAGATATCGCGAGCAAGGCCTCGATTTCCACGCATTGCGCACCCGCCAGGCGGGCCGCCGAATTTTTGTAACCGTGCATATCCTGGTGCCGGGGCAGTGGACTGTTCAAAGCGGGCACGAATGGTTGGAGAGGATCGAGAACGACATCCGCACACTGCTGCCCACCGCAAACGTCACCACCCATCTGGAAGCGCTCGGCGATCCGGCTTCAATAGCGGATCAAGGATTGGATCGGGCTAACTGAACAACGCGACGAATCTGGCCCGCCACTTGAAAATAATAAAATGCCGCATCAGAGAAGCCGCATTGTCGGCAGAATTCCTTGATCGGCAGCCCCGCTTCGGTTGTTTCAAATAGCCAATGATATTTTCATCGCTGTATCTGCTCTTTCTCATGCCCGGCATTCTCCATACTTTGACGGACTTCTCTACTAAACCTCGGTACGGACTATGGGGGGCAGGTCACGGGGGCCGTTGTAACGTCAGCAAAGCAAATATAAGAAAATCATCAACAAACAGGATTTCGTGGACTCCGGCCGACAAGTCACCGGGACAAGTCTGAGCTTAGGATCTGTCTTGTCCCTTAGCACTTCAAGCTGTCGAACCGACTACCGCCGAGGATGCCTTGGTCCTGATCGTCGTCGGCAAGCTCTCGGCAAACCTATCGCCCAGTGCGGCCCCTGGGTGATGAACACCAGTGCAGAGATCGAGCAGGCAAAACGCGACTACAATGCCAGCAAGTTCGAGGCCAAGGCTGTGCATCTTTGTTAACTAACGGGGAGAGCCTGGGGCATACTTGGTATCCGCCCAATCAAGTTACCTGTTGATAGCGACTGCCGCCATGGACCTCGCCCAGATAGCCGAATCCCTCCATCGTGACGCCTTCTGGGTGGTCTTCCTCAACGTCTTGGCCCAGCAGGCCGGCCTGCCGGTGCCGGCGGTGCCCACGCTGTTGCTGGCCGGAAGCTTGGCGCTTTCCTACGGACAGTTGGCGTCAATGTTCGGTGCCGCCATCGTTGCTTCTGTGATGGCCGATGCAGTGTGGTATCTGGCCGGGCGGATGTTCGGCTATCGCGTGTTGGCAGGGCTGTGCTGGCTGTCGATTAACCCGGCCTCCTGTGTCAGCCAAACCGAGTCGCGCTTCGTGCGCTGGGGCCTGAGCTCGCTGGTCGTCGCTAAGTTCGTTCCAGGTTTTTCCACAGTGGCGCCGCCCATTGCTGGGGCGCTGCGCATGAGCATGTCTGGCTTTCTTCTGGCCTCTGCGGCCGGCGCTGCACTGTGGGCCGGCTTGGCGTTAGCAGTTGGTTGGTTGCTGCGCAGCGAAGTGCAAGCAGTGATCGCCGCCCTGGACCACAATATTGGCAGTGCACTTATCGTCATGGCGGGCGTCGTCGCTCTCTGGCTGGGCTGGAAACTGTGGCAAAAATACCGCTTCCGCCGCTTGGCGGCCATACCCCATATCACCATCGGCGAACTGCTTTCCATGCTGAAAACTGACCAGCCACCGCTGGTGCTCGACCTGCGCGGCCCCAGCATGGTCGCCGAAACCGGTCCGATCCCTGGCGCCGTGCCGGCCGAGCATGACCGACTGCTTGATGCCGTTGGTGCCTGGCCAAGAAATCAGCCAATCGTCACCTTGTGCAATTGTCCGGAAGACGCCGGTGCCATCCAGGCGGCCAGCCGTTTGCTTGATGCTGGCTACCAGTCGGTACGTCCGCTGCTCGGCGGCTACGAGGCCTGGTTGGACGGCAAGGGGGGCGAACTGAATATTTGACGAGTTTGTTCGCTCCAAAGCATGCTTCCGGCCGTCGACTAGGGGATGTATCACGGGGATCGTTCTCTGTAAGACCAATCCCACAAGGATATTGGGGAGTCCTTCTGCAGTGGGTTAAATTGACGCAAGCCTCCAGCCATATCTTGCTTCCCATAGCTTTTGGGCGCCAAATGGCACGTCGCAACCGGTCTTCTTCATCGCCTTGAAGCCGCCGCTCACGGCCATCTCCGGGTTGTGGTTTGCGAACGTTCTTTAGCTCATGCGCAAGCGGCATGGACCATTCTTTGATAGCAATGGTGTAAAAATGCGATAGCAATGCCAGTTCGAGCCGAACAGCGTTTGCGCCGACTTGCTCCTAGTCGCTCGTCTCTATAAGCCACGAAGTCTCTTGCCTGCAAATCTGCCAGAGCTCTGTTGGCTAATGAATGTCGCTGGAACTGTCGAATCCGATTGCGCTCCGCAACGAAACCGCGTTTTTTGGAGCTGATGAGTTCCAGGTATTTCTGGAGCCCTTGGCTGAGCGTCGTGTTTTCGATTTCACGGCGGTCACGATAGTAACCCGTGTCCATATGGGTTTCGATTTCTCTGGCCCATCTTTCTGCTTCTCTTCTGGGCTCGAAGGTTTTGGTTTGAGACGGATAACCTTTTCGACGGATGATTGCTTGAAACTGATAGTCGCCACGTTTGCTAATACTGACCATCACCTACTCCTAAATTTGAGTATAGCGATGCCTTGAACAACTCAACGAGAATGCAGCAAAAATGCAGCAAGAAACGGCTAAAAAGCAAAAAGCCCGTTTAGAAACGGGCTAAGTGCTTGTTTTTCTGGTGGGTCGTGAGTGACTCGAACACTCGACCTACGGATTAAGAGTCCGCTGCTCTACCAACTGAGCTAACGACCCATTGGAAAGCCGACGGACGACTCGCCAAGAGAGGGCGCAGTATAATGCGACTCCCTTGGTCTGTAAAGCCCGTTTGGCAGGTGAATTGGTGCAACTGGATCGTTATGTTCACACGTTGGGGCTACATTTGCGCCGTCGGTTTGGTGAGAGGGTGCACAAATTGCCCCTGCATGCCGGCTTCACGTGCCCGAACCGGGATGGCACGATCGGACGTGGTGGTTGCCACTTTTGCCATGTTGGCGCTTTCAGTGAGGAAAACGATTCCCCTTTGGCGGATCAGCTACTTTCGGGTGGCGAGCGAATACAGCGGGCACGCCTCTACCTCGCCTATTTTCAGTCTTACACAAATACCTATGCCGAGCTTGATCGGCTGCGCGCGATGTACGAGCAGGCATTGTCATCGCGGAACGTGGTCGGGCTGTGCGTGGGGACCCGTCCCGATTGTGTTCCGGATGCCGTACTCGACTTGCTTGCCGGTTATCGGCAGAACGGTGCCGAGGTATGGCTGGAACTCGGATTGCAAAGCGCTTTCGACGAGACCTTGCGGCGGGTAAATCGCGGGCACGGATTTTCCGAGTTCGCTGACACGCTCCGCCGAGCAAATGCCCGGGATGTGCCTGTATGTGCGCATCTAATAGTCGGCCTGCCGGGCGAAACAGCAGAGCAAAGCCTGGTGACCGTGGAACGGACGCTGGCGACCGGCGTACGCGGGCTCAAGCTGCATCCGTTGATGATTGTGCGCGGCAGCCACCTGGCGAAAGCGTATGCGCGCAATGCGGTGGCGCTGCCCTCGTTTCAGGATTATGTAACAGTAGCCGCCGACATTGTGCGGCTCACACCCGCGCCCGTGGTCTTTCATCGCGTGGCCGCGAGCGCCCGGGCGCCGAGCTTAGTGGCACCCGAGTGGTGTCACACCGCGCAGACCGCCAACAATGCGATTGCGCACAATCTGGCGCGAAATGGCGCCCAAGGGGCACTGACGGATGAACCATTTCTGCCGCTGACCGAAAACTGAGTCACTTGGTGAAGGGGCTCCAAAAATGAAAACGCTCGGGCTTAGCCGGACGCTTTCAATGATTCTGTTAGGTGGTGCGAGACTCGAACTCTCAGCCAACGGATCAAAAGTGCATTTTGATCTTTAAAGATGAATAATTGGGGATCTCCAATGCTCGCCAAAACCCGTCGAAATTGTCCCGTTTTATTGGCTATAGATAAACGCCGTCCGCGCTGTTATCGCTTCCCACGCGGCAGCATCCGGCCATGAGCGGACTTTCGCTCAATGGGATCATAGGACTTTTAACAGGTTGCACGACTCAATAACCAGCCGACCCACTCAATGACATTTTCATTTGCGGTGATTCCCCTCCCTGGCCAGAATCGCTTGGCATCAAATGCTGTTAGTACTAACCTGTACTCTCCATAGATTGGATTTGTATCACCAGCATGATTCCTCGCTATCTCGCCCAGCGCCAGCAACGCAGTGCGCTTTTCGTGGCACTCGTTTATGCCATCTTCGGGGCCTTCTGGATACTGGCATCTGACACAGTGTTATTTGCGATGTTCGGCGAAGTATTGAAAGCAGAGTCGGCGAGCAAGCTCAAGGGATTGGGGTTTGTTTTGTTCACCTCGATACTGCTTTTTATTCTGATCGAACGACTCTGGCAGCGCCATACCAGCCTGCTGACTTCCCAGTTGGACTTATTAAGGGTGTTTGTCGAGCAAGCCCCTGCAGCCATTGCCATGTTTGATCACGACATGCGCTACATTGCCGTAAGCCGACGTTGGCTCGATGACTACAAGCTGGGCGACCAGCAACTGATCGGCCGGTCGCATTACGAGGTGTTTCCAGAGTTACCTCCCCAATGGAAATCCGTCCACCAACGCGGCCTGAAGGGGGAGCGAGCCAGCGCGAATCACGACCGCTTTGATCGGGCAGATGGTTCGATTCAGTGGATCAAATGGGAGATGCATCCGTGGTATGCGGGTCATGACAAGGTGGGTGGCATAGTCATCATGTCTGAAGACACCACACAACGTGAGCAAATGCTTTCGGAGCTATCGAGAGAAAGGGCGATGCTCAGCACACTGATAAACACCTTGCCTGATCTGGTATGGCTCAAGGATTCAGAGGGCGTATATCTGAGCTGCAACCAACGCTTTGAGGACTTTTTCGGAGCAAAAGCTGCCGACATTGTCGGCAAGACGGACTACGACTTTGTCAGCAAGGAACTAGGTGATTTCTTCCGGGAAAATGACAGGAGAGCCATGGAGAACAAAGGCCTCAGCATCAATGAAGAAGAGATCAGCTTTGCTGTCGATGGCCATCGTGAAGTGCTGGAAACCACCAAAACCCCGATGTGCGACGAGCACGGCAATTTGATCGGGGTACTGGGTATCGGGCACAACATTACCGAGCGCAAACAGTCAGAACTCGCGATGCAGCATAGTGAAAAGCAACTGCGTTTCGTCCTGGACGGATCTGAACTTGGTTTCTGGGATTGGGATATTGAAGCAGGCAAGGTCTACCGAAATGCACGATGGGCAGAAATGCTGGGTTATACCCATCCAGAAATCCACAACACGACAATGCAATGGACGGATTTTATCCATCCGGATGATCGCCAGCGTGCGTGGGATTCCATCAACTCAGTACTTGAAGGACGATCCGCTATTCATCGACTCGAATACCGGATGCTTCATAAGTCAGGGAGCATCCGCTGGATTCTGGATCAGGCAAGCGTTATGCAACGGGATGCAGACGGAAAACCAACGCGCATGTGTGGAACGCATACCGACGTTACCACACGCAAGCAGGCTGATGAAGTCATTCAACAAGCCTCGGCGCGCTTTAAGGCCATCATCGAAGCATCACCGGTCCCGATGGCACTGAATGATGATGCATTGAACATCACCTATCTGAACAGTGCATTTACCCAGACATACGGCTACACGCTGAATGACATACCGACCGTCGCTGACTGGATGATCAAAGCCTATCCGGATTCGTCATATCGCACTCTCGTTCAGCAAGGCTGGCAGGATCATATTGAGGCCGTTCTGCAGAGAGGGGATCGCTTTGAACCGATGGAAGTTCAAATCACCCCCCGCTCGGGAGGGGGTCGAACGGCTTTGGTCGCTGCAACAGCCCTACCCAAGGGAGTAGAAGACGTCTATCTGGTCACGCTCGTTGATATAACAGATCGTCGTCAATCGGAACAACGTTTGCTGGAAAGCGACAAGCGCCTGAATCTGGCCCTACAAATTGCCCGGCAAGGCTGGTTTGAGGCCAACCTTAAGACTGGGGAGGTTCAGGTTAGTGCAGAATATCCCCGCATGCTCGGTTTTGAGCCAGCAGAATTTAGCTCCACCCTAAGCAATTGGATGACCCATATCCATCCAGATGACCTGCCGCAGTTAAAAGCGCATTTTCAGCGTGCTCTGGAAACCGGTATTGTTCAGGAAATGCAATATCGGCGTAGAAACAAGGCAGGAGAATGGATATGGATCGATTCCGTGGGGCAGGTCAGCGAACGGGGGCCTTCCGGGCAACCTCTGCGTTTGACCGGCATTCACATGGATATCACCGACCGCAAGCGTGCCGAAATGGAACTCATTGCCTATCGCGATCACCTAGAAGAGTTGGTCAAAGAACGTACGGCAGAGCTTGTGCATGCCAAGGAACTCGCCGAAACCGCCAACGTGGCCAAGAGCGCATTTCTGGCCAATATGAGTCATGAGATCAGGACGCCGTTAAACGCCATTACCGGCATGACCCACATCCTGCGGCGTGGTGGCGTCACCGCCCAGCAGGCCGATAAGTTGGATAAAATCGATGTGGCCGGTAAACATCTGCTTGAAATCATTAACGCGGTTCTGGATCTATCCAAGATCGAAGCCGGCAAATTTTCCCTGGCTGACGACCCGATTTGTGTTCTGGAAATGATCGAGAACGTCTCAAGCATGATCCGGCCACGCATCAATGCCAAGAAGCTGGACTACGTTATTGATACCGCAAATCTTCCGGACAACCTTATCGGCGACCGGACCCGACTGCAGCAGGCTCTACTCAACTATCTCACCAACGCCGTCAAGTTCACAGAGCAAGGCGGCATTACGCTGCGTGCCAGGGTGCAGGAAGAAAATAGCGACAGCGCGTTACTGCGCTTTGAGGTCAGTGATACCGGGCCGGGTATCATTCCTGAAGCCCTACCTAGGCTCTTCTCGGCCTTCGAACAAGCCGACAACTCCATCAATCGAAAATACGGTGGGACGGGACTGGGATTAGCTATCACCAGGAAAATCGCCCAAGTCATGGGCGGGAATGCAGGTGTCGAGACGGAACTCGGCAAGGGCAGCACCTTCTGGTTGACCGTCCGGATGAACAAGGGTAAAGCCCATTTCGGCGTGATCACCGCCCATACGGTCTCCGGTGCAGAGGAAACTCTGAAGCGCGAGTACGCGGGGACAAGAATCCTGCTGGCCGAGGATGAACCTATCAACCGGGAAGTTACGCTGGCACTTCTGGACGATGCTGGCCTGGTGGTGGAAATTGCAGAAGACGGGCAAGAGGCGCTAAATCTCGCCCGGCAGAACGACTATGCACTTATCCTCATGGATATGCAGATGCCGAACATGAACGGGCTAGAAGCGACTCGGCAAATCCGAAAACTTTCTGACAGGATTCGTGTCCCGATTCTAGCGATGACTGCGAATGCCTTTGCCGAGGACAAGACGCACTGCTTTGAGGCTGGCATGGATGACTTCATTTCCAAGCCGGTCAATCCCAACACACTGTATGTGACTTTGCTGCACTGGCTGAAAAGGAATGCGACTGCTTGAGGGTTGTAAACCTGCCATTCAAGCTCGCGTTTGGTAAAGGATAGGTATGGGCCGTTTACGACCGTTATGAGTAGCAGACCCTTTGTCTTTGGGGGCGATTCATTGAATATCGGATTGCCCTCTTGGCCGACAACATCAAGGCCGACACATTGACGGCAACAAACCGGGCGGCGCTGGAGTACTTGCTGGCTGTTCTTGGTTTGTCGGCGGCCGAGTAGGTGAGTCAGCGGGCCAAACTTCACGCGGTTATTGAGGCGATTCAGAACATCAGCGCGATGTGGTGTTGTTCGCGTTGGCAACCGGCCTCCGACAGAGCAATGTCCTCCGGCTGGAATGGTCACAGATCAACCTGGAACAGCGCCACGCGTGGATTCATGCGGCGCAGTCGATTAACCTTGCACCCGGACTTCCTGCAGAATAGTTGGTATGGCTACAGGGGGCAGGTCATTGTTGGCTGTGCCGCAAGCGTCTACTTCTTTGCTCAATATCAACTTGGAATAGGGTTTCGTGTTGTTTCAATAGCTGAGCTTGCATTTGGTGTTCAGCGAATGTTTGGTGATGCTAGAGCTTGCCGAACCGTCAGCACCTTTTCGTAGTTCAGTTCAATCCAATCCGCCAGCGCAGCAACACGCTCCGTGACTTCATGTCCCAAAGGGGTCAGGGTGTATTCCACGTGCGGTGGAATGGAGTGATGCACCTTCCTGTCGATAAAGCCGTCGGCCTCCAGCGCGCGCAGGGATTGGGTCAGCATCTTTTCACTGACCCCGCCGATCTTGCGGCGTAATTCGCCAAAGCGATGCTTGCCATCGCGCAAAGCGATCAGCGTCAACAAGCCCCACTGGCTGGTGACATTCTTCAGGACCTGCCGCGATGGACAGGTCTCCGACGAAAGATCCCCACGACGAACCTTGTCGGTGAGTGTCACAGGCAAGGCATTGGTCAAGCTTGCATCTTCGAGCATGATCGGCTCCTTTTGGTACTTACCTTTTTGTACGTACTTCCAATAAATACCGTGTATAGCTATCGTGACATAGGCTGGCACATAAAGCCAGTTGCTCTCCGTAACGCGTCATGCCTCGCAATGGCAGCGGGAAAGGCCGGGGAGTAATTTCAATAGCAAAGGAGTTCCTATGAGCAGCTATAAAGTTGAGTATGTTGTTGGAAGCCTGTCGTCTACATCGATCAATCGCCTTCTCGCCAAGGCCCTGGTAAAACTGGCACCGGCCGATCTTCAGTTCGTCGAAATTCCGATTCGCGATCTGCCGCTGTACAGCGCCGATTACGACGCCGATTTTCCTCCCGTGGCACGGGTTTTCAAGCAAGCCATTGCAGACTGCGACGCTTTGCTGTTCGTCACCCCGGAATACAACCGCTCCATCCCAGGCGGTCTGAAGAACGCCATCGATTGGGCAACACGGCCCTGGGGACAGAACTCCTTGACGCATAAGCCATCCGGCGTCATCGGCACATCGCCAGGTTCCATCGGTACCGCCGTTGCGCAAAACCATCTGCGAGGCACCCTGTGTTTCTGCAATACACCGTTGATGAATGACGTCGAAGCCTATATCCAGTTCAAATCCGATCTGATCACGGCCGACGGAACGGTCACCAACGAAGGTACCGAAGCTTTTCTGTGCAAATACCTTAGCGAGTTTCAAAGCTTTATCGCCCGCATGCTGACCGTATTGCCCCGCAATTCCTGAAAAACTACAGGCCAATTCTGGCCAGAAAGCGAATCGAAATGACCCGCAAGACCCTATTAGCCACCTTGATGCTCGGCATGGCTGTATTTTCCGGCACGAACACCGTGTCTGCTGCCGAAACCAACCCGTGGCCGGCCACCAAGGTCGACGAACCGGCGCCAAAGATTCCGAAGATTCCACCTGCATTGGCACGGAACCTGGCGAATTTTGACGACCTCGATTTCCGCGTCTACACCCAACAGCAGTGGCAGGATCTACACAAGACGCATACGCACGATGTCATCGTCCATTGGCCGGACGGTCATACGACGCAAGGCATCGAGAAACACATCGAGGACCTGAAGTACATGTGGACCTTCGCGCCCGACAACCGTATCAAGGAACATCCGGTGCGCTTCGGCACGCAGGATGGTCAATGGACTGCCGTAACCGGCTGGCTCGAGGGAACCTTCACCAAACCGATGGTTCTGGCGGACGGCAAGGTCATTCAACCGACGGGCAAAGCCTATCGCATCCCGATGGCAACTATCGGTCACTGGAACAAGGATGGCATCATGTTCGAAGAGTACCTGTTCTGGGATAACGGCGCGTTCATGAACCAGATCGGTTTGGGCAACTGAACTTGGCGATACTTCGATAGCGGAAAGGTAATTATGCGACTCCCGACATTTTTCATTTCACACGGTGGGGGACCCTGGCCGTGGATGATGGACGAATGGCAAGGTGCCTACGATCAGCTGGCCGCTGCGCTGCGCCGGCTGCCCGACGATGCCGGCGCACGTCCCAAAGCCGTGCTGATGGTTTCGGCACACTGGGAGGAAGCGGAATTCACCGTTCAGTCCAACCCGGAACCGGGCATGATCTACGATTACGGTGGATTTCCCGAGTATACCTACCGCATCCGTTATCCGGCACCGGGGGTGCCATCCCTGGCACGCCGGGTGCAAGAACTGCTGCAGGAGGCCAGTATTGCCGTCGGCGAAGACAGTCAGCGCGGCTACGACCATGGCATGTTTGCTCCGATGGCCGCCATGTATCCCGATGCCGACATGCCGACCGTACAACTCTCGCTCAAACGCGGACTCGACCCGCTGGCGCATTTGGCATTGGGACGGGCGCTTGCCCCACTGCGCGACGAGGGCATCCTGATCATCGGCAGCGGCCTCAGCTACCACAATCTTCGCGCCTTCGGACCAGTCGCCCGCGTGCCATCCGCCGCATTCGACACCTGGCTGAATGCCGCACTGGCAACGCCGGGCGAACCGCGCTGGAACGCACTGGTCAGCTGGCAGCGGGCGCCATCAGCCCGCCAGGCCCATCCACGTGAGGAGCACTTGCTGCCCTTGATGGTTGCAGTCGGGGCGGCCGAGTCGGATGCGGCGTTGCGTGTGTACCATGAGGACAATTTCTTCGGCGGCATCTCGGTTTCCAACTGGCGATTTGGAACGCTGGCAAAATGACTCGTCTTCGAGATTATTGTCATAGCCCTTCTCGTCGTAAATTCTTTCGGATTTCATGACTCGTTTGTCGCCATTACGTATAGATCCGCTAAGTGGGCTTGGCTTTCGCATGCTGGAGCCAGTACCGGCCGCCCCCCGCTCCCTCCTTGTCCTGCTGCATGGCGTCGGTGGTAATGAAACCAACCTTGCCGACTTGGCGGCCTTGGTGCCAGTCGATACCCTAGTTCTTCTGGCGCGGGGGCCGCTGATCTTCGGGCCAGAGCAATACGCTTGGTTCCGCGTTACTTTCACACCTGCCGGTCCGCTCATTGTTGCCACTGAAGCCGAAGAGAGTCGCCAAGCCCTCATCCTGCTCATTGAGAGCCAGCAGCAACGCCATGGCATTCCGCCGGGGCGCACCGTGGTCGGCGGCTTCAGCCAGGGAGGTATCCTCAGCGCCAGCGTGGGCCTCACGGCACCGGAACAGGTAGCGGGATTTGCGATACTCGCCGGTCGAATCCTGCCTGAACTGCAACCGATCATCGCGAAACAAAATCGCCTGACCCGATTGCAAGCCTTCATCGCTCACGGCAGCGATGACGACAAACTCCCGGTGAGTTGGGCTCAACGAGCGGATCAGTGGCTGGAGCAGCTTGGCGTATCGCACGATCTGAAGCTTTATCCAAGTGGGCATGGCATAAGCGCTGCCATGGCAAACGATTTCGTGACTTGGTTGTCCAGCTTGTCCAGGCTGAAAGCAAACCAGGAACGACTGGAGCTACACCTCGATACCGACGCTGTCTCGTTGTCGGGAGGCACCTTGGGTAACCAGCAGATTCGCGTGGCCCCCGGCATTGATGAAGTTGCCTCGACCTGCTTGGCCAGCCATAAGTCGCTTGCGTACGCCATGGAAGTGGCTATCGCCCGAATCGAAGAGGATCTGGCCAGTGTTCCGAAGAGCGTCTATCGCGCCCAGGTATTCAGCCGTAGCCAGATGCTGCGGATAATCGCACAGGCCTGTGGGCTGGATAGTTGCCAACCGATCAGCCGAGACGCAGTCGAACAACTGTTCAACCGCCAGGCCGCCGTTGCATCGGGGCGTCCTTCGGCCTCCGAGGCGCTGCCAGAAGGGTTCAGTTTTGTGGCAGGCCTGCTTTTGTTGCGTGAATTGATGCATCACTTGGATATCGAACAGATAGATTTTGCATGACCATTCCAATATCAGTGCAGAATCTTTTCGAGTGTTGCCGATCGAGTTACTTTGATTGCAAACGAAATCGATTATAGAAAGACTTGAGCGACTCGCAGCTAAGGTACGAGAATTCTGAAGGACTGAAGGTGCCTCGAAATTCTGACAGATATTCAGTTCGTCACGAAATCAATCAACAAAATGCATTCAATAGAAGTGGTTTTGGCCATGCTTGCGGCAGTGGCGCTCAGCGGATACCTGGTCCGTATTGCCCCCTTCGCCATACCTTTGCCGCTGGCGCAGATAGCTCTTGGCGCGGCAATTCCTGCCGTATCGAGCAAGGCGATCACGCTCAATCCAGAAGTCTTTTTCTTGCTTTTCCTACCGCCTCTGCTGTTCGTCGATGGCTGGCGCATTCCCAAGGCCGGACTGTATCGCGACAAGACAGTTGTGCTGTCGCTCGCCTTTGGCCTGGTCATATTCACCGTAATAAGCGCCGGATATCTGCTCCATTGGATCATTCCGGCCATGCCCTTGCCCGTCGCCTTTGCGCTTGCAGCAATCGTTTCGCCAACGGACCCGATTGCCGTCAGTTCGATTGCCAAGCGAGTCCCGATTCCCAAACGAATGATGTACATCCTCGACGGAGAATCGTTGCTGAACGATGCTTCCGGCCTTGTCTGTTTCCGGTTTGCCGTCGCTGCAGCTTCGACCGGCAGCTTTTCGCTGGGTGCAGCTTCGATCACCCTGATCTGGGTGACGCTAGCCGGCGTCGCTATCGGGGTTGGATCCACCTATGGCATCAGCACCGCGCAGCGTTGGCTGTCCCGGCACTTCGGTGAAGAAAGCGGTTCTCCCATCCTGGTCAATCTGCTGACGCCGTTTGCAGCTTACCTGATTGCCGAACACGTCGATGCCTCCGCAATTCTGGCCGCGGTAGCGGCGGGAATCACCATGAGTTATGTCGAACTGTCAGGGCGCGCATTGGCTACCACCAGGGTACAACGGACTGCGGTTTGGGAATCCATCCAGTTCTCATTGAACGGCATCATTTTCGTGCTGCTCGGCGAACAATTGCCCGGCTTGATGGCACGTGCCGGAACCTCAGTCGAAGACATTGGCCATGTATCGCGCTGGTGGCTGGTCGTCTATTCGCTGGGCCTGGTATTCATCCTCTTGGCACTACGCTGTTTCTGGCTGTGGACTAGCTGGCAAGTTAGTCGCCATGTCGCCAAGCGACAGGGAATCGCGTTGCCCTCACCGGACTGGCGGATTGTCGCGGCGATGTCGTTCGCCGGCGTACGGGGGGCGGTGACGCTAGCCGGCGTGCTGACGCTGCCCTTGACGCTGCCTGGCGGCGAAGAATTCCCGGCACGCGACGTAGTCATACTCTTGGCGGCGTTGGTCATCCTGATATCGCTGGTCATGGCCAGCATTGCCCTGCCCCGTTTGCTGAAACAACTGGCTCTTCCCGAAGAGTCGGCAGAGCGCCTGGAAGAGGAACTGGCGCGACGGGAAGCCGCCATTGCAGCAATCGCTGCCATTGAGTCGGCTCGCCATGGAGTTTGCGATACCTCAGCTGCCGTTTCAGAACTATATACAAACGCTGCTGTACGGGTACTCGAGAACTACAAGCATCGTCTCGACCAAAACCCCGTGGGAGGTGCCGTCAATGCTGAACGCCTCCGAGAAGCTGACAGGGCAGAAATCACACTGAGACTGGCCGGCCTGCAAGCCGAACGCGAAGCAATCTTCAGGTTGGCACGTGCCTCGACCATATCCGACGCACTCTCGCGCAAGCTTGTTCGACAGATCGATTTGATCGAAGCACGTTACCGCTAAGCCAGGCATTCAATCAGGATTCGCTAGGTGAGTAACTTACGAGCGCATTGGCCGAAGCTCGGCCAAAACGGACCTTGGCATATGACGTCTGATCAGGCAGCAATCGAACCGCTACTTGCCGATCTACCGGAAAAGTCTCTGAACGACTGCTTACTACTCTGACGAATGCGTGCTCTCGACCCACTTCGGGCCTTCGTCTGCAGCACCTGGAAACGGCTGGCTACTGAGTCGAGCGGTCGCGCAGAACGATGGTTGCAGCAGCGCACGCCAGCCATAGCTGACTTTCGGCCTTTGGATGGAATATCGCATGCAAAATGCATGCGTTCTCTACCGGAGAACTGGATGAGGTTACTGGCGAGATGCTTACTTCCGTTGTCTTTGCGATCGCGTGCACAGACCAACGTTTTAGCTTCAAGATGGGTGATTTTTGTCAGCCAATACCCTCCTTCATTCGCGGCAAGATCCATGGTGTCTTCAGTAAACTAGCGTGGATGGCGCAACTCGTTGAGCAGATCAAGTTGGACTTCCTGGATTTCGATCATCCGTTCCCATTGGTGCGACAGCAGGTGATCGATTTTCTCGTGCAGATGGCGGATTTCCAGTTCGGCCTTCAGGTTAACCTGATAGTCGTTGCGTGCGCGCATACGATCTTTCGCTTCCTGACGGTTCTGGCTCATCATGATCACGGGCGCCTGCACGGCGGCCAGGCAGGAAAGCAAAAGGTTGAGCAGAATGTAGGGGAAGGGATCGACCGGCCGCCAGTAGAGCACCAGCGAGTTCATCACGATCCAGGCAACGATGAACAGTGCGAAGCTGATCAAGAAGGTCCAACTGCCACCAAAATCGGCGATCCGGTCGGCGAGGCGCTCGCCGAAGCTGCGGTTTTCGTCGAAGTCGCTATCGACATCGCTGGCCAGCGTTTGGTGGTATTGAAGGCTGCGCACCACTTCGTTTTCCAGCGTCGAGAGTTCGCCTTTTTCCGACAGTAGCAGGGCATGAACGTACTGGGCCCGGTAGCGGGCGAGATCGGTGCGGCAGATGCTGGCCGACTCATTCCAGTCCGGATGTTCGCGGCGGATCTCGGCGGCGATGTTGTCGCGGACGATGGGAGCCGCCACCAGTTCGCGGACCGGAAAGGTCTGGCCGCAAATCTGGCAGGTGCCGGTGGCCGATTTGTTATGGCTCATGTCGTTTCCTTCGGAAGGATTGCCACAAGTGAATGCCCAGCCCGAGCAAGGCCAGTGCGGCCAAGCCCCATTCCTCGGCGGCTTTGACCTTGGGCAGCAGGGTTTCCACGACCTGGCCGAAGAAGTAACCCGCACTGGCGAAGACGGTGACCCAGAGCAATGCGCCGAGCAGGTTGAGCCAGAGAAAGCGTCGGGGCGGTACCAGCCCGCAGCCCATCAGGATCGGTCCGACAGTGCGCAGGCCGACCATAAAACGAATGCCCAATACCAGCGCCTCGGGGTGCGCACCCACCCGGGCCTGTAGCCAAGGCAGGCGCTTACGCAACAGGGTAAAGCGCTCGATCAGCCGCTGACCATAGTGCCGACCGACCTGGAACCACATCTGGTCGCCGGCGAAACTGAACACTGCGGCGACTGCGAACACAATCGGCCAGGACAGCAGCCCGCGGTGGGCTGCGTAACCGGCCATGACCAGTACGGTTTCCCCCTCCAAAAGGCAGCCAAGCGCCAGCGCGACGTAGCCATAATCGGAAACGAGCTGGGCAAGATTCATCGTTCAGTTGAGCAGTGCAATGCAGGTTCGGCGGGTTTAGACTGTAGCCTGCCCGGAGAGCTCAGCCAGACAGGATTTGGCGAAGATTATACCGACACCGGGCCAATGACTTTCAGGGAGTCCAGCATGCCCGGCAAATCCGATATCGCCCGCTTCATGGCCAATTTCCAGAGCGAAACCGACAGTGCTGCGCTTTACCGTGCCATGGCCGAAGCGGAGACCAAGGCCGAACTGGCCGAACTCTACCTGCGACTGGCCAAGGTTGAGGAAACCCATGCCGAATTCTGGCGCCGGCGTATCGAGCGGGCCGGTGGCACCGTGCCGGCCGGCGGGCCGGGCTGGCGCACGCGTCTATTGATCTGGGCCAGCCGGCGCTTTGGCGCGCAGGCCGTGCTACCCATGGTGGCCGACGAGGAGGCGCGTAATCGGACGGTCTATGACAACCAGCGCGAAGCGGTGGGTACGACCATGCCGGCCCAGGAACGCTCGCACGCTCGCATGCTGTCGCTGATTGCCTCGCGCTCTAAATCCGGCTGGAATGGACCGATATATTCCCGACTGGAAGGCCGGCATGGCTCGGGCAGCGCCAATAACCTGCGGGCAATGGTGCTGGGGGCCAACGATGGCCTGGTATCCACATTCTGTGTCGTGATGGGTGTGGCCGGCACGGCGGTCAGTCCAGGCACGCTGCTGGCAACCGCCGTAGCGGCGACGCTCGCCGGTGCCTGTTCGATGGCCATGGGCGAGTGGATTTCGGTGCAGAGCGCACGCGAACTGCAGGAAAAACAGATTGCCAGCGAAGCCGAGGAGCTGACAGAGACGCCGGCAGAGGAGCAGGAGGAACTGACGCTGATCTATCAGGCAAAGGGCTTCACGTCTGAAGAGGCCAAGCAGATCGCCGCCCGCGTCATCGCCGACAAGGATTCGGCGCTCGATACACTGGTCCGCGAGGAACTGGGCATCAATCCGGATGATCTGGGTGGGTCGGCCATGGGCGCTGCCGTGTCGTCCTTCCTAGTCTTTCTGGTCGGCGCGCTCGTGCCGGCGCTGCCGATGTTTCTCGTCGCCCGGGAATGGATCGTGCCGGCCAGCCTGATTTCGTCGGGCGTCGGCCTGTTTCTGCTCGGTGCAGCCATTTCCGTGTTTACCGGCAAACATCCGGCTGTCTCCGGATTGCGCCAGTTGTTGATCGGACTGGCCGCAGCAGGCGTTACCTTTAGCTTCGGTCGCTTGTTCGGCGTGGCGGTAGGGGGCTAGGGCGCAATGAGCGAGATCAGGGAAACAAGGGGCAGCCCTGGAACAAGCCGGAAATGCCGTTGGTCCGATGGTGGATTGCCGGCCGGGCGCACTTGGTAGTTTGCAGGGCTGGATGAGGGGCGGCTGATGTCCAACTGGTATGCATGGCTGAACATGTTGGTAGGCCTGATTGTGATCATTAAACCGTTGCTCGGTGTGTCGTCGATCACGACCTTGGCGAGCGACGAAACTCCGGGGCAGCGTCGCGCAACGGCACGCATGGCGGCATCTTGCTGTTTCTGATTGCAGTTTCCATGCTGAATGCCCGGATGAGCGGCGTGCGCCACACGGCGGCGGAAAGCGAGGAGGCGCAGACACGCGAGCAGGTCGGTGTGGTTCCGATCGGCATTCCGCTGCTGGCCGGACCGGGCGCGATCAGTACGGCGATCCTCTACTCCCATAAAGGCAAGGGATGGCTGGATATGGTGGTACTCCTTGGTGAGATCTGGCTGGTTGCTGCGCTGGTCTATCGCGCTGCTGCTGGGAGACCGGCTGATGACGATTCTCGGTCAGACGGGGATGAATATCGCCAGCCGTATCATGGGCTTGCTGTTGGCGGCCATTGCGTTCGGTTTTATCACACAAGGGCTCAAGGTGCTGCTGCCGGGCCTGACTTGACCTCTTTTGTAGGACAATTCGCAGCAGCCTTGGAACCGGTCGATTCGATAAAGCCGCGTTGATCAGGCTTGGCTGACGCGAACGATCCACTCGCCGATCTTCGGCCAGTATTCCTGTAGCGTACGGTTGTCCACGAACAGGCCGATATTCCCACCGGGCACCAGAATCTTGACGATGTCGGCCGGCGCCGTGCCCAGGAGTTTGTCAGCGTTGAACTGCTTCAGCGAGCTGCCGTCGCGCTCCCTGCCCAATCCTCTGCAAGAAATGCAAATACGGCACCTCCCCGGAGTACCCACGGCGAAGTGCGAACTGTATCAGTTGCCAACTCTGCTGACGCACGCCTGAGAACCCCGGTTGGCGACTTATTCGCTCCAGCGTCATGGCCACCATACTCGTTTTTCTGCCATCCAGTTGGTTACCCAGCACAGCATACCAATCCGCCATTTCCTGATCTGTTCGCCGCCACGTCCAGCTGACCTTGCCGCGATTCTGCTGACGCACCAGCTCGTAGCCGAGCCAGATCAATCGTGGTGCCACTTTTACATCCCTCAACAACTCCTCCTCTTCCACCCTTCCAGATCCAGGCGAAACTAGCAACAACCAGGCGACCATAGGCCCGGACGGATCTCGAATCGGATGCATTTCTGGATCCACTGCAAGATGCTGCTCCGGATATTCGGCAGACGCCTGCTCAGATCCCTGGAGACCCTCCCGCACGGATTCCGATACAGCAGGCAGATACACCACCAAGGCAGCATTCGCCAACCTACGCTGCTTGCGTGTCAATCTTTGTCCGGGTGAGCACCCGATGCCATATCGCTCATGAAACTTCTGTAACAGCTTCGCCAGCTTCCGTTCCGGAACCAAGCCGGCCGTATATCGGGTGTATCCCTTGGCAACCAGATCGATCACCCGCGACATTGCCGCGGATTTCGAAGGCGAGATTGGGGTGGAAGGTGGATTGGATCGGGTCATGATGACGCTCCGGAAGATTGGACATGTCCGGTATAGCGTTGGCTGTGTACAAAGCGGGTTCCCCGGAAACCGCCTCGTTGCAGTGTGATTTGGTGTGGCGAAGCCACACGTATTGATGTTCCATGTTTTTGTGCACGCAGGGCGCTATACAGGAGCGTGGACAAAGATTGTTTGGGCAGCGGCCGGAAGAAATTCGGGTCCAGGCGCAAGCCCGGTGGTTTGCCCGATGCGTGTTCAAAGTGGTGATACCGAGCACGTATCGGGCAGACCGCCAGCTGCAAAAACACACTGACCGAAAGGTCAAGCCGGATCGCCAATCCGGCAGAAGCAAGATCGCCAATCTTGCTTCGAGCAAATGCTGAAGCCGCATGCCTCTAATAGGGCTGGTGCGGCTACGACGGGCGCTGGAAGGTGCAACTCCTTCCTTCGACCCAATCCAGTTTCAGCATGTTGGGCGACACGGAAACGGCGTCGGGGAGGCAATGCCCCGATGACCTGTTACCTTGTGAAAGTCGGACAAGGCCGACTCGCGGGACGTTTCGAGAGAGCGTAACGCGTACCGCACAGGAGGGCTTCTGAGGCCGTGGCAACACGGCAGGGCTGCAAGGGGAAACCTGGCGCAGCTGGCACCTGAAGAAATTCGGGGTCGATGGATAGCTTAACCCTGTAACGGCACCTAACAAGGGTGCTGTGCGGAGCAATATGGAGCCACAGGCATTGAGCCGTGGTTCGTCGTCGATGACGCACATTTCGAGTACCTGAGCCGCTATGGAACATCGGGCTGGGGAAATCCAAGGAAAGCCGGAAGGCTAGAAATGCAGCTGAGACAGTGGCGCCGTATTGCGCAGTAGCAGGTAACTAACGTGGGAACCGACTGGCGTGGTTTGGGATGGCACCCAATCCGAAAAACGTCAGCCGAGGGAGATGCGATGAGTAGGGTTTGATCTTGTTGGCGATACGACCGAAGCCACAAGAGAGCGGCGTGAAACCGCGACGGAAGCTGGCACTTCCGTCCTGAAAGTTGCAAGCGTTTGCGAAAGTGTGTGTTGGACCTGGCGGTCCGTTGTAGCGATAAGCCATGCTCGGAGGTGGCACTTCGGGCATGACAGTTTCGGTTGGCACCGAGACGAGCGTCGAGGCAATTTGGCGTGTTACCGGATCATCTGATTCGGTATCACATTGGATCAATATCTAGCTCAACCGGGGGCGTCCTCGCCCCCGGTTGTTTGAACATCTTCAAATCGATCAATGAGGGCGGCGCTGATTCAACGGGCCATAGTGTGGTTCGGCTCGATTCTGAGCGCGCACTCCAATTCACTTTCCGGTGCCGGATCAGAAACCAAGGCAAATCGCATGCGTTGCTCGTCGCGGGTGATATACAACAGGTCGTTGTAGCAGTTCGGTTTGGCCCAAACTTCTGCGAGTTCGACCAATACCGGATGATCCTCACCGCTGAGTTGTTCAGGCGCGATCATGTAGATCGCGACCAATCGTCCGCCCTCTTCGGTGAGGGGGTGCTTGTTGATGCTGTCGAGTACTTGGCCGAATTCGGAAAACACAAACTGGCGGGTGAGTTCAGCTTCAACCGCATAGACATGTACGAGATAGATCGGCATCGCACAGGCCAACTCGAACCAGTTCCAGGTACGCCGCCCCGGAACAAGTTCGAAAGATATGCGTGCTTGAGATTCTGGATACGTATGAAACATGACTCAATCCTCCAAAGGAACAATCGAATGATGATTATATTCCGTGGATTGATAGTCGCAATAGAGCCATCCTGACTGGATGGCAAAATCTTCACTTCCAACCGAACTGCAAACCCGATTGGCGGCGGACATCAAGCGACTGCGCGTTGAAAGAGGTCTGTCGCAAGAGGCACTGGCATTGATTGCGGATGTTGATCGGACCTATGTGTCGCAGCTCGAGCGCGGGGTGGCCAATCCTTCTTTATTGATCTTGACCAGGATTGCCGATGCGCTTGATGCGAACTTGGATGTGACTCTACATCGCCTAAACTCGTTGGATTTGTAGCGAGTTGCTGAGTGCTGGTGGTTGGCGAGTAGACATACCGAGGTAACAGAGGTCGGTTTAAGAGCGGCGGGTTGTCGGCCTTTGCCGACATTGGCTGATTGCGCTTTGTCGGTCAGCAGTCCACCAGTTACCTGCCGGCGGCTGAAAAGTTCGGCTGAATGTCCGCTGTCTCACCTGCCGAAATCACACTCCCGACCCGTTGCCGCCGGTCACGTCTTGCCCGATCGAATGTCCGGTAACTGAGTGCAGTGGCCATCTTGGACAACACCCCACCGACAACACCTCGGCCTTTGCTGTCATTGGCCCACGTCGTATTGTCAGACAGCAATGCGTCGGTCACCTGCCACTCATTTTGACCGCAGCAACAATACTTTCATAACAATTCCTTGCGTCCTTATTTTGCCTTTTCCCCACCATACTCTTCATAAGCCAGCATTGCCTCGGCAGCCGTCATTAGCGATGGACCACCGCCCATGTAGATGGCAACTTGCAGCATTTCCTCAAATTCAGCACGGGTAACCCCCAACTTGACGCATGCCTGTGCATGAAACGCCAGGCACCCCTGGCAACGCGCGGAGATACCGATGGCCATCGCAATGAGTTCCTTCGTTTTGGCACTCAGCGCCCCATCCGTATGCGTTGCCTTGCTCATCTGATTGAAACCCTGCATCGTTTCCGGTATTTCCTTGCCAAAGTCCTTCAATTTCGAACCGATCTGACGCGCCGTTTCTTTGTAGCCTTCTGTCATTTTTTTCTCCCTAAATTGTTTAAATGAATTATTCGAAACTTGCGGGTGCAGGTTTTTCGATCGGACGTGATTCTGCTGCCCATCGTTCGAAACCACCTGCAAGCGAGCGCACATCGATATAGCCTAATCTCTGCAGTTGAACAGCAGACAGCGCTGACCGGCCACTACTCTTGCAATAAAGCAATACCGTGGCTTGTTTATTAGCCGCTTGCGGCAAATTACCAATCATGAATTCCAGTACGCCTCGCGGTATGTTGATAGCCCCCGGCAGATGACCAAGAGCAAATTCTTCGTACTCGCGAACGTCGATGATCAATGTGCCATTTCCCAGAAGCCCCAGTGCTTCTTGGGATGCAATTTCCTGAATCTGACTTTTCGCCTCCATGATCAGATCGTGTGGGGTAAGTGCCATCTATCCCTCCTTAATATTAGAAACTACTAATTATTCAAGAATGCGCCATCGCCGTCAAAGTATTCCGATGATGAGATGGCCGTCGCCCGCGTTTCATATGCTCCGCACCGGGGGCACCGGTCTTGCGCAAAACACCGAGCATGCGCGACACTGTTTCTAGTCTAAGTGCCGTGATATCCGCCATATCTCGCAACGAAGGCAGCCTGTCGGCGCCACCGCAACGTGTCAGCAAACCTAGCAGACGCTTGACGCGCTCCATCGCTACTCCACTACGCAAAGCGATCACTTCTGCCGCACGGTGCTCACTCTTGGCAAGGGTATGAAGTAATGTTTCGCCAGCCAGACTTTCTGCGCTTTCCGGCCAAGGGATCAAGACACACTGTGAGAGCGCTGTGGCGGTAAAACTATAGCGACTGAAGATCAGTGTTTCGGCGCCGATGATGTCGCCAGGAACCGCCAGTCCGGCAAAAGAGCTTTCACCGCCGTATTCCTGGTCGAGTCTGATTGAACCGACGGCCACACGCCACGCCGTACCGGTTGTTCCGGCTCGGTAAATATTATCTCCTGACCGGATGCTGTGTCGCCCTGCTGAAACCAGGGCAATACTCTGTTCAAGCATGGTAATAATATCTCCCAATACCCCCGCACAACGATGTCGCACGGGGGGCATGCATCAACGCTCGCGATTCTGCTGCTGATCTTCCTGTGCTTCCAGCCACATGGCGTTGACCACCGCGAAGAGAACGGCAAAACCAGTACCGAGAATCCAAGTGAAATACCACATGATTTTTCCTCTGCTTTAGTAGGCCGAACGATCGTTGGCTTTGATGAACTCGACGGTAACCTTGCCGCGCATAACGCGATAGGCCCAAGTGGTATAGGCGATGATGATCGGAGTCATAACCAGCGCTACCCAAAACATGATGCTTAGCGTGCGCTGGCTGGAGACACAATCCCAGGCAGTCAGGCTGCTTCTCGGGTCACTGCTCGACGGCATGACGAAGGGGAAAATGGCAGTGCCCGCCGTGAAAATGATGCCAAGTTCCGCCACCGCGCTGCTGATAAATGCTAAGCCACCTCGTTTGCTGAGCGCAAAAACGATACTCAGCAAACCACCGAGAAAACCCAAGGCCGGCAAGGCGATCAGTAGCGGATGCTGCTTGAAGTTGCCGAGCCAGGCGCCCGCTTGCTGTATTGCGACTTTATCCAGTGGGCTTTGCGCAGCGCCAGGGTCAATGGGCGAGGTGATCAGATAGCCTTGCATGCCGGCCACAATAAAACCACCGATAGCGAATCCTGCCAGCATCACTACGCTGGCAATGACGGAAGCCCGACCCGCACGTCGCTGAATATCGCCTTCGGTGCGCAGAATCAGATAGTTGGCGCCATGACTGACCAGCATGGCAAGACTGACGACGCCGGCGATGAGGGCAAAGGGATTGAACAGCGCCCAGAAGCTGCCGGTATAGACCGGCATCATGTTGTCTTCGAAATGGAAGGGAACGCCCTGGATGACGTTGCCGATAGCGACGCCGAAGACCAGTGCCGGCACGGCGCTGCCAACGAAAATCCCCCAGTCCCAGGCGTTGCGCCAGCGCGGATCGCCGACCTTGCTGCGATAGTCGAAACCGACCGGTCGGAAAAACAGCGCCCAGAGCACGGCCAGCATGGCGAAATAGAAACCGGAAAAGGCAGCGGCATAGACCAGCGGCCAGGCGGCGAAGATGGCACCGCCAGCAGTGACGAACCAGACCTGATTGCCTTCCCAATGCGGCCCGACCGAATTGAGAATGGCGCGCCTTTCGTCGTCGTTTTTGCCGACAAAAGGTAACAGGCCGCCAACGCCCATGTCGTGACCATCCATGATGGCGAAGCCAAGCAGGAGAACGCCGACCAGCAGCCACCAGATAAATTTCAAGGTTACATAGTCAAACATGTCATGCCTCCTTGCCGGATACGGCTGTATTATTTGCCGCTTCGAGGTGGTAAGCGCCGGTTCCAAGGCTGGATGGACCAAACCGGGCGTACTTGAACATCAGAAATAGCTCGGCGACCAACAACAGGGTGTAGAAGAGCAGGAACCCGGAAAGCGAAAAAATCAAGCTGCCATTAGATAGGGTTGAGGTCGACAGGTGGGTGGGCAGCACGCCGTGGATGGTCCACGGTTGCCGACCGTACTCGGCGACGAACCAGCCCATTTCGCAGGCAATCCATGGGAGCGGAATCGACCATAGCGCCCATTTGAGTAACCAGGGTTTCGCCAGATTGTTTTTGGCGGCAAAAAAGAAGGAAACGACAAAGAGCGCGAGGAAGGAAATCGACAGGGCCACCATGATACGGAAGGTCCAGAACAAGGGGGCAACCGCCGGAATGGCGTCATCGACTGCCTTGGCAATCATTTCCTGCGTCGCCTGGCTGACATCGGCAGTGTATTTCTTGAGCAGCAACCCATACCCGAGATCGGCCTGAACCGCTTTGAAGGCTGCCTGCAACTCGGCATCCTTCGGCGCTTTGCGTAATTTCTCCAAGGTTTTCACCGCGACGATGCCGGTCTGGATGCGTTTGGCAATGCGTATTTCCAGTTCGTCGATGCCGGGAATCACCTTGTCGGTCGAACGGGTGCCGATCAGCCCCATGACGTAGGGAATGTGAATTTCCATGCGCGTGGTGCGTGTCTTCTCGTCCGGGAAACCAAACAAGGTCAATCCTGCCGGTGCCGGCTCGGTTTTCCACATCGCTTCCATGGCCGCCAGCTTGGTCTCCTGCGTTTCAGCAGCGGTGTAACCGGATTCGTCACCGAGAACGATTACCGACAACGCCGATGCCAGACCAAACGAAGCGGCGATGCGGAAAGAACGACGGGCAAATTCAATATCGCGTCCTTTGAGCAGATACCAGGCGCTAACGCCCAGCACAAAGGCGGAGCCAGTAACATAACCAGCACTGATGGTATGGACGAACTTGGATTGCGCCACCGGATTGAAGACGATATCCCAGAAACTAGTCATTTCCATACGCATGGTGACCGGATTGAACTCCGAACCCACTGGATTCTGCATCCAGCCGTTGGCAATCAGGATAAGCACGGCCGAGAGATTGGAGCCAATCGCAACCAGATAAGTAACGGCCAGATGGCCGATCTTGGTCAGGCGATCCCAGCCAAAGAAAAACAGACCGACCATGGTCGATTCGAGAAAAAAGGCGAGCAATCCTTCAATAGCCAACGGCGCCCCGAAAATATCGCCGACATAGTGCGAGTAATACGCCCAGTTGGTGCCGAACTGGAATTCCATGGTCAGTCCGGTGGTGACGCCGAGGGCGAAATTAATACCGAAGAGCTTGCCCCAGAACTTGGTCATGTCGCGGTAGATGGTCTTCCCGGTTATGACATAGACCGTTTCCATGATCGCCAGTAGGAAAGACATTCCCAGCGTCAGCGGAACGAACAGGAAATGGTAGAAGGCAGTGGACGCGAACTGCAGGCGTGACAGATCGACGAGTGATTCGCTAATCATTGGCTTTCCTTTGTGAATCTGGAGTTGTGCTGGTACGGGAGTCAGCCGGCCGAATACTGAAAACAGCATCCATGCGCTCTACAACGCTGGCTTTGCTCACTGGCTCGTTAAAGAAAGTGAATTTGATCAAGAGGATCAAAATCAGTTTGATAGCCAGCGCCAAAGCAATTTCACGTGCCAGTTTGGCATGTGAACGCAATGGCGAATCTTCGGAACTCGGTTGGTTTCCCGGAGCCATGCACGACCTCCTGATGTAACAGCCTCCGGCGCAAAAGCGTTTTTGGCTAGAGCATCAAACCCATTAATGGTGATTGACCGGTCGAATCATCAGGAAATTACGGGTGGGCCTCGCGGTTGAGAGACAGGTGCACCCTCATGGACAAGCGCAGAAAACACGGGCGCTGGCACAAGAGGTTCAGCCGTAGTGACTGGTGCGAAGAAAACTCTTGCCGACAGTAGCGCAGGACTAAAGCTTAGCTGACTGACAAGACAATAATCGCAGCGATCAATGCCAGAATATTCTGTGGCAGGCTGTTTGACCGTTGCATCCGCACCAATTTGCACTTGCTTAATGCCGAATGTTGAGCATACGGCAACGGTGCGTGTGCCGGATACTGTAGCAAGCAAATGCAAGGTCGTCGGCAGAAACGCACCGAAGAGATTGGCCAGCAAGGCTAGCCAGAGCAGAGTGCATTCAAAGCGACGGCGCAATTCAATGAGCATGGAGCGGCGGCAGAGAAATTAGCTTTTGCATTCTACGGAGAACTTCCGGTAATAACAGGATTATCTGATGCGCGATCGCGGTGTTGGTCAATGATGGGAACAACCGCAACCACTGCCCTCGTTCTGATGACCGCCACAACCACACCCGCTGCTATGTTCATTTGTATCGCTATGCTCATGATGGCCACCACCGCAACAGGCAACTTCGGTGATCTCTTCCAGACTGCCCGCCTGCAACTCGGTCAGCGCGTCGGCAACAGTGATCGCATTTGTATTGAAGACGCGAATCCCCCGACGGCGCAGACCGTTGAACATGCCGCGCCCCATGCCCCCGGCGCAAACAATGGCATCGACATGCAACGGTGTCGCGCTGCACGTGCCGGAAGCGGCGTCGATGCCGATGAATTCGCGGTTGAGGCTGTCGATGACCAGCAACGCCGGAGCAGCGCGAAAACTGGGTGAGATTTCGGAATGGAGGCCATTGATTTGATCGACAGGCAGACAGATTTTCATATGGGTAAGTCCTCGGATGGATTGCTGGAAAGTATTGCGGATTCTGTGCCATTCGCAGGCAGACTGATTCTCAGGGCCTTGCCGTGAATGAGAGCATCGGCCACCTTGTGGCGGGCGCGGGCAACAATGTTGGCGAAGGTCTGGCGCGAAATCCCCATGTGTTTTGCGGCATCGGCCTGATAGAGTTCCTCCAGGTCGGCAAGGCGTAAGGCTTCCAACTCATCGAGTTCGAGACCGACTTCTTCCAGTTCAAACATTGCGACACCGCGTGGCTTGAAATAAGTAGCAGTCGGAGAAACGCCGATCATGCGGCACTTGCACGGACGCGCCATACTTAGTTGCCGCCGCTGACTATCTGGCAGCGCGCATTGGTCAGACAGATCGCTGACGGCAACGAGCGGATCGGCGACTGGTTGCGTAGTTCATGACACAGTTCGCCCAAGGTACGCGCCCTTACGGCCAGCACGGGCAGGCCGGCACGGCGGGATATTTGCATTAATCTAAAACCCATTGCCTGCCCAGCAAGTGCTTCAACCTTGCTCGTGGCGAGATCGGGCAGCGGGCAATGGCACGCACCCGGACAATGGCCAACTACACCACATTCATCAAGAATTTCGCCACTGTCGCCATCTACCACGGCAAAACGGTCGGCCAGCCCGAAATGTGGCGCCAACGGTGAATCGCCGCTGATGGTATTGGTGTTCTCAGTAAATCGCACTGGTATACAAATTCGCATAAACATTCATTCAATTCGACTACTGTTCTGGCGTGCCTTCAAGATGGTCGCCATCACAATCGGCATGCCTCCCTTGGCAACAAGTACCGAGCGTACGGAGGTTCCCTTCCTCATAATCGGCCAGCGCCGCTGACACAGTTTGGGCAAGGGTACTAACGATGGGCACCCCTTGCTCGTGCAATGTGTTGAATAGCTGTTCAGACATGCCTTGGCACGCGATGAGATCCATGTTGATCGGCATGTCACGTTGTGAGACGTCGGTTCGATCAATTGCCAGAATTTCGAGTGAATCGCTTTCGACGACCAATAGCCAAGGTGAAGTCCCAAAATTTGGCGCTATCCGCGATTGCAGGCCCAAATTGGTTTGGGTGGGCAGACAGATTTTCATGGAGTGTCTCGGTGAATCGCTGTTAATAGCATATGCCAATATTGTCGACTTACTAATAATATTTGTCAAACGTCAATTTGAAATCTCGGGGTTGCATGCCCCAAGCATTCGATTGAGAGTCCTCGCCCCCTCGGGCTACTACGATGGGCAAACCATTGGCTCATTTCCGATTGATGCCACAAACACCGCGTTGAAAGACTTCATCGGGAATCACTATTTAGGAAATTTGAAAATGGACCTGGGCTTCCAGATACTGGCCGACCACGGTGATTGGTTCTCTCGTTTTACAGGCAAGGATACTTGGCCGACTGGAATTGAGGGTGTCCGGAATTTTGAGTAAAGCAGCCATTTCGAATCGCATCGGATAGCGCTTGATCGACAAGCAGATCAAGCTGTGGATCTTTGTATGATCGCCACCATTCGCTGTTGGGCCAATTTTCTTGCGGACCGGATAACGATCGCGAGGTTTCTATAGACTCGATGCTTCTTGCGTTCAAATTTGCTTGCAGGGGCGGGATGAACGCACATCCAGGTAATCCTGTGGCAATTGTGAGGACCGCGATTGCAGCAAATGATCTTCTAGTTGTCGACTTGCAACACACTTTCACGAAACTCCTCAACTAAATGATTGTTCCAGTTAGGCTGAACTGCATATCAAATACCGTACCGTACGGTACATTTTTAACCGAGCAGGTATTTGGTGTCAACATGTTTTGTACTGGTCGGTACATGTATTCCGGGTATTCTGTCAGTACGCAAGCCTAGGCAGCTAGCGCACGACAGATAGGTCGCCTGTGCGATGAAATGGATCGGCTTGCGGATGCATTGGCTTTCCATCGATGCACCCAGCTCGTCCGACGCAAAGCTAGCTCAGTCGAAGGGCTGTTGAAATTCCAGCCAATTCAGAATCAGATAAGCCGCGGATCGCCATTCGGCATCCATCATGATGCAGTGCCCAGTATTGGGCAGCACATGCAAGGGAGTACGCCATCGTGTAGCGACGAACGACGCGAGCGCTGGCGGAAACAGCATATCCTTCTCCCCGGACAAAACCAAGGTCGGAATCTTCTCTGCGGGCGCCCTGATTCGCCAAGCAAGCATGGTCAAATCTGTGAGGGCGGTATAGGACTCCGGTTGAATCAAACCTGCGATCTGCTCAACTTCTTTGAGTGGCAGGTCGCGAGTAAAGAATACATCTCGGAACAGTTCCAGGTTATCGTTGACTAGCTTCGCTGAATCTGCGCGAAGCATCGCGCCGATAAACTCCGGGTGCGCGCCGACTGCCCTACGGATTGAATCAACCGTTCCAATTGTTGGAACAGGCGCCATTAGAACCGTGGCCAATGCGGGCGATTCTCCAACCGCTTCTTCTACAACCGCAGCTCCCATGGAATGCCCTATTACGATAGGCGCACTCGAGCATGAGTGCATTGCCTGAACGACATCCTGCACATAGTCGGATATTCCAAAATTGTGCAGTTGTTCTCTCCCCTCGCTCTGGCCATGACCGCTGAGATCCAGAGCTACACACGGATATCCATGTGCCGCAAAGAACGGGAGAAAATGTTGATCCCATGCGCGACTATCCTGATACCCGCCATGCACGAACAGCAGAGTTGGCTTTGCATGACCGCCCACTGGCGCGCGTACGATCGAGTTCAATTTGCGTGGTGACATGATTTCATCCTCGCGATGCTGAAGTACGGCCTGTTAAAATTCGGATCAAACTTCTCGGCGAATTGCCTGAATAGAGGCTATTTTTCTAGGGACCGGTTCTTTTCCGACATTGAACGAAGGAGTCCCTCAACGCCATTTGATCGGATCTCCTGCGAGAACTGCCCTCGATAGCTTGCAATCAGGCTGATGCCGTCGATCGTGACGTCAAAGATTTTCCAACCGTTGTCACTCAACTCAAGGCTATAGTTAACGCTGATTGGGTGACTTCCAGGCTGAACAATATCGGATCGCACCAACGCCTCCTCGCCGCTGACTTGAGACGCCTTGAATTTCACCGTTTGATTTTTGTATCCAGTGAGTGCGTTCGCGTATGTTCTGAGCAGCAATACCCTAAATTCGGACTCGAGCTTGTTCTGCTGCTCCACCGAAGCCACGTTCCAACTCTTTCCAATTGCCAGTGCGGTCATATGGCGGAAGTTGAAGTGGGGCGTTACTTTGTTTGCAACCTGATCAATTGCTTTCTTGGGATTGCCGGATTGCATGTCTTTATTGCTGCGCAAGATTGTCAAGACGTCGTCCGAAAGTTGCCGGACAAGAACATCAGGCTCCTCACCGGCATGAACGCCAAACGTCGCGAGCAGGGCGACAATTGGCAAAATACGGAAAAGCCACATGATTGAAACCTCAAAAAAAACTATCGATGAACAACCAAAAGTGATACCGTACCGTACGGTACGTTTTTCAGGGCGAGATGTCAAGTGAGGCCAGCGACTGCGAATCAAGAGAACCCGGTGGCGTCCGCATTCCAAAGCTAATTAGCGTGAGTCGCTTGCGCTTGGAGCATTCAGAAAATGAATGTAATGTGGAAAAGGTCAGCTTCTCGCTATGTGTTCAACGTCAAATTACGAGTCGACACAGTTTGGTTGAACCAGGCTGATGTGACCTCAATTGCCTGCAAGTACAGTTGAGCGTATAGCCGAATTCCTCGACGAACAACTTCGAAGACAGGCCGTTCTAAAGCGGACAATTAGTGCGGCCAAATAGTGGTGTGACATGAGACAAAAGAGCATTCAGAAACGAGAACTCATTCTCGAAGCCGCCTCCAAGTTATTTCTTGCCAACGGATTCGAAAAAACGTCAATGGCGGACATAAATTCGCTAGTCGGTGGCTCAAAGGCGACGCTGTATAGCCATTTTGCCTCTAAGGACGAGTTATTTGTCGAATGCATATATAACCTGGCGGAGCAGTATCTGGAACAGCTGTTTAGCAGCCTTCACGATGAGACGCTTGAAATCCGGGCCGCTCTGCTCAGATTTGGAATCCACATGATTCAGCTGCTTTCTTCGCCAGAATTAATCGCCGCGAAGCGTCTGTTGATTGCGGAAGCCAATCGATCCGAGGTCGGCAAACTGTTCTCAGACAAAATTGGCGTCCATCAAAAGGCAGTCGCCAAATTTATTCAACGGTCCATGGCCGCGGGGAAACTGATCCAAGGCGATCCCGATTTGGTCGCCATTCAACTGAGAGCGTTGTTGGAGGCTGAAATCATCGAACCATGTCTGCTGTGCACTCAAACGTTGCCCCTCACGGAAGCGACCATTCAGCGTGCTGCCGAGAACGCAATCACCACCTTCATGAGAGCTTTTTCGGCTGAGAGTTTGTCTGACTGATTTTTGTCAGCCATCCATCCTGACTATTCGGCGTTGGAGTTTCGGCGCGAGTCCAATCATGCTGACGCGACACCCTGCATCCGCGCAATGACTCGCATCCAATTCCGGACGGCGGCATCCGACTACACTCAGCCTCGGCACAAGCTTTACGAAGCATTCAAGCGCTGTAATGCATTCGTAGAAGATTTGCGAAACTACCGGCTGGTATTCCCTGATGCTGATGCAGGGGTTGCTTAAGTCGTCATCCATTGGCCACGATCAGGAAATCTACCATGCTGGAATTTGTGTAGCTTGCAGTCCGCAACCCTTGTCGTAGTTCTCTTTCCGGCAACTGCCGTCATGACAAAATCCTGATTTTGCGGGCTTAGCTGCACTCAAAGTCGCTATCTGTGCCGACGTCAGGCATTTCTGCCAACGCGTCTGCCAACAGCGACGACGCCGAGTCAACATTCTCGGCAGAAGAAAGTATTAGCCGCCCTGCGCTGTCGATTTCCGCTTCGACGGTACAGTTCTCTGTTAAGCCGAGCGCTGCCACGATTTCAGGCGGTAGCGGCGGCAGGGCGTCACCGGATCCATCACCCGTCGGATGGAGAGTTGTGCTGAAGTGTTGTATGTCGGGAGAGGGGTTAGTGGGTTCGGTCACGGCAGGTATCCTCTTGGCGGAGCGATGGATGCCGATGTCATCTTCCGGATCAGTCTTCGGTGACTGCTGCTGTACCGTGCGATTCGTCGGCGAGCATAAGCAACTCAATCCCGAGTGCAGGATTGCCGCTGCCACGCCGTATGAGTTTTCGCAAAGTGTCGGCGCTGAGCTTGAGCTGCACGCGGCGGAACTGCTTAAAGTCAAGCTCCGTTTTCGTCAACCAGCGAAAATCGATATAGCGAAACTCGCGCTCTGTGGTCCAGTTTGCCGCGCTTGCTATTAAGCTGAAAAAGTTCAGGGTGTCGTCAGCGTTGCGATCGATCGCGTATAGCCATTTGTCCTTTTCGCCAGCCCTAGCGAGAAACTCTTTCTCGGTCGCGTAAGGCGTTACGCTGCGCTGAAGGATTGTGCCTGCATGCTCTTCGAACCGATCCATCCACTCGAGTAAGCTGCTGAGCTTGTACCGCACATGTGCCGATCGACCTTCGCCAAGTTTAACGTAAGGTGGCCCGACGACATTTTTGCGGCCTTCGCGCGCGGAAGCGAGCCATTTTTCCGTGACACCAAGCGCAGCGGCGACCGCCTTCGGTGGAAGCCATGGATCTACGCCTGGCGGCAGATTGTTTTTGTAGTGTTCGGCAGAAAATCTTGGGTCGGACATGCTGTGTGTCCTCTGCGCGCGCTTGCTATTGGGAGCCTGAAGTATGCGAATTGAATATCAAAATTTTGTCGCACCGCCAAGACCCGCATGAATACTGGTAGGTGGTGCGAGATTCGAACTCGAGACCAACGGATTAAAAGAATTGGCTAGGTTGATTGCTGCGTGTTAAATCAATGCCTTGCGGCGCTCGTCTGCAGCAAGAGTAGGCCCAAATAGGCTATCGAAGTCCTTCCTCAAGATCGAGTAGCTACGAATTGGCTACATTCGGATGGGCAGAGTGCAGCCAGAGCGGGCCTACGGAGATTCCAACAAAGTACGGTCAGATCGAACTGCGTTTTCTACTACAAGAAATATTGCCTTAACGGGTGACAAGCAGAAAGCAAAGCGCAAGGAGAAGCGTATATAACAAAAAAGGCCATCCCTAGTGGATGGCCTCCAGTGCAATCAATTGCACTTACTTAGTTGATACACTCGTACAGCGAGAGCAGGTTGTTGGGTTGCTCGCCGTCAGCCTTGGTTTTGAGGTACTTGTGACCGAAGCGGCTAACCGCAACGATTACATCCACCACATGACCACGAGCCGAAACGTAAAAGCTCCACTTCCCCGCTTCGATGCCTTGGATAGCTTGTTCCTGAGAGAGCTTCCAGTTGGAGCCATCAGGATTTACGCCACCCACGGCACGGATGCGCTCATGAGCGTTTTGACGGTCAGATTTGTTGATGCACTTGATTTCATGACGAGAAGCCATGTTTATTACCTTTCATTTACTGCCCGTCCGGGATGAGGGCAGCGATTGACTAGAAAGGGGGCACCACGTAGACTGCAAGGGCTTAACACGCAATCAAAGTGGGTCCCGCACCCCGCAAGGAGTCAGTCGTTAGCGCGACTGGCTCTTTGTCTTTTCAGGGTAGGAAGTTCTCCTATCCCGATCATTTCATCTTGAAGACTCCTTTTCGCTTGGCAACGCCTTCTAGGTGGCCAGCCTTGCTCATGCGATAAAGCTTATTCGCGATCGTTCTTCGATCATCAGGGATGTACTGAAAGTCTCGGTACAGTCCCACCAAAATCTCATCAACGCTTGCGACACCCTCATACCTGTTCTTGAGGGTTGAGATAATTTTTTCCTCCAAGTCATCAAGTTTTGCGACATTCAGCAGCTTCCGGAGCTCCGGTGGTAAGTCGCTCAGATCACCGAGCCTGCGCCCAATCTTGTCGTCTGATTCATTGTCCATAAGGTACTCCTTTGAATTTTCTCGAAGGATATCAGCGAGGCATGTAATTCGCAAGAAAAACTTCTATTTGCACTCGATGCAGTTGGTGTGTGAGCAGGTGAGTAAATTACCAGCGTGTGCTTCATAATTTACTCACCAACACGCACCAACACGAACCAACACGCACCAACACTCACCAACACTCACCAACACTCACCAACACTCACCAACAATCACCAACAATCACCAACACTCACCAACACTCACCAACACTCACCAACACTCACCAACACTCACCAACACTCATTTGTACGCGACAACGCGCACCAATCATCAGTATTAAGCGTTTGCCGGAAACCAGGTCTCGCATGTTGCCAAATTCGGCTTAGGGTCGAATTCGGGCAGTACGCAGCGTTATCCACAGTGCCGCCGACGGCTCCCTATATAGAGCAGAGGCGGCGGCGCTGTGGGTAACGCGGGCAGCCTGCAAAGAGGTGGTGAATACCTAGTGGAGGGGCTATCATTGCTTCTAATTGCATAGGAGCAAGTGCCATGTCCGAAACTACCCCGCTGCGCCGCCCGGTTCCCGAAATGGATGTGAACGAAGCGCACGCCCTGGTGATGCGCCTGGATGAGATTACGGCACGATTTCAAGGGCAGTTCGACGAGTTAGAAACAGCAATCGGCATGTATATGCTCGGGCGCCTGATCGGCTGGAAAGTCCTAGTGCTGATCCACAACAAACGCACCATCCGCAAGTACGAAGAAATTCTGGGCATCAACATCCGCGAAGAGTTTCAGGAGGAAGGCCCCTTTGCGGACAAATCCGTGGCACTCAACTTGGTCAAGAAGATCGGTGGCTTCTGGAAAGCGGTCAATGGTGTCGTCAAGGACGACGAGCTGCGAGAGAAGCGTCGAGAACTGGCGTTGTAAATTAGGTACACAATACCTCTTTTTGTGTTTGAGGTACCCGGTACCTATTGACCTGGCAAGTTTGGGGTAGATAGAGTGGTAGGTAATGCATACCTACCACAATCCTCCTTTTGGCGACCCGCAACCGCTTGCTGCGGAATCCGGTACGCGCACGCCATCAAGCGAAGAGCTTGGCTACGCCGCCGGGGCGGATGCACCCGCGGGCGCACCGGCACCCGGCGGCGTAGCCGCCCCTTTTCTAGATATAGGGTCCGGAAACGTGCCGCACAAACAGGCACGCCCAGCATGGTCGCGTCAGCAGTGGGTTACGCGCAGAACGGTTCTAGATCGTTTAAATGACTGGCAGGCCCATGGTTACCAATGCCTGTGGGTAACGCTGACATCCTCACCGAGCAGTCCGGTCGATCAACTTCGCAGAGACTTCCAAACCCTACGCAAGAGAATGGCCCGCCAACTGGGCTACGAGGGCGTCCAGTACGTTTGCGTCGATACCCGCGAAGGATTCGGTGTCCTGCATACGATTCTTGCCTGGAAGGAGCCGGAAGCATGAGAGGCCGCTCCTTCTATCTCCCCTTTGAATGGCTGCAAGAAGCCTGGAAAGACATACACGGGGCGTTCCACGTCAATGTGAAGCGAATCGGCGGGAGCAGCACCGATGCGCGTCGCCTGTCCCGTTACATGGTGTCCCAGTATTGCGGCGGTCAGGATGCCTTGGTGCGCCTTTCCCAGTCCAAACCAGAACGTCCGCTCGGCAAGATGCGGGAAGCCCTTCGCCATGTCGCCAGGACGATGCCTGAGCGATACGAGTTCACCCAAACCCTCACCCATCTACCGCCCGAAGAGTTCGACATCGAAATCCGCAAAGCCCTCAAGCGCCAATGGAGCGATGCCTGGGATTCGCTGGTCAGGGTGGGTTCATGCGAGTTGTTCGGGGTGCAGTTGGTATGGCTGGGGGATCGCCTCGAAAGGGTTTGAAGGATTTCCCGCGATGGTGTGGGGTGGCCATCGGATCACGGGTATGCATCCCATCACTTAGGAGCAATGCAGATGTACAAATCAATCGAGCGTGTGACCGGTATGAAGAAGTTCAAGGGCGACATCGATGGCCGTCCTTTCGATTCCACGACGGTGTTTATCGAGACGAAGATGGATGACCGTAACGGTACTCGTCGGGGAAGCTGTACCAATGACTTCAATGCGGGCAAGTCGGATGTCTATGACCGGTTCAGCAGTGTCGGCCTTCCGGCAGATTTTGAAATCGAGTGGGATACCGTCAGCAATGGCAGCCGGACTCGGCAGATTGTGGTGGATTTGAAGCCCCACAAAATATTGGTTCCAGCCAAGCCCATCGGCGGCGCATAACTACTGAAAGGGGTAGTGATGGGCACGCTCACCCTGCTGGAAGCCGCTGCGTATTTGAAGGTACATCCGGTCACACTTGGCGAAAAGGCGCGCGCGGGGGAAATCCCTGGTGCGAAGATTGGCAAATGCTGGGTCTTCGTGGAAATTGACCTGATCGAACATATCCGATCACAATACAAGCGGCGAGCGTTGCAGGGTGAGCATGAAAGGAATCTCACATGTCACTCTTCAAACGCAAAGACTCGTCCGTCTGGTGGGTCAAGATCATCATCGATGGACGAAAGGTACAACGCAGCACTGGGACTGACGACAAAACCAAAGCACAAGAATTCCACGACCGACTAAAAGGCCGGATGTGGGAGGAGCAGCGGCTAGGCGTCAAGCCTCAGCGTACCTGGAAGGAAGCAGTTGTTCGCTGGCTGGAGGAAACTTCGGACAAGGCGACCCACAACGAGGACAAGCGAAAGCTGATCTGGCTGGATGCCTACCTCGGTGACAAAACGCTGAATGCGATCACTCTGGACGTGATCGACAGCGTTCGGGGCGCCAAGCTCAAGGAAACCTCGAAGGCTACGACCAACCGTTATTTGGCGTTGATTCGCTCTATCCTGCTTCGTGCCAGAGACGAATGGGAATGGATCGACAAGACGCCAAAGATTCGGCTCTTTAAAGAATTTGCAAACCGCGAACGTTCTCTGACCCGAGAGCAGGCGGGCAAGCTGCTGGAAGAATTACCGGAGCATCAGCGCGATGTGGTGTTGTTTGCGTTGGCGACTGGTCTCCGACAGAGCAATGTCCTCCGGCTGGAATGGTCACAGATCAACCTGGAACAGCGTCACGCATGGATTCATGCGGCGCAGTCGAAGAACCGGCGACCGATTGCCATTCCGTTGAATGAGGCGGCGTATGCTGTCCTCTTGCGGCAGAAGGGCAAGCATCTGGAACGGGTGTTTACGTACCAAGGCCGGCCGCTGAATTCTGCGAATACGAAGGCATGGAAGCACGCCTTATTACGCGCAGGCATCGATAACTTCCGCTGGCATGATCTGAGGCATACCTGGGCAACGTGGCAGCGACAGGCTGGAACACCGACGCATGAGTTACAACGATTGGGTGGGTGGAAGACCGGGGCAATGGTGGAGCGTTATGCTCATCTGGCTCCCGATCATCTGGCCGTTGCGGCTTCGCGGTTGAATCCGTTGTTGGGTGGCTACGATTTGGCTACGGGTCGCTAGAAGCGAAAACGGCCCGCATTTCTGCGAGCCGCTTGTATTCTGGTAGGTGGTGCGAGATTCGAACTCGCGACCAACGGATTAAAAGTCCGCTGCTCTACCGACTGAGCTAACCACCCAAAGAGGGCGAGATTCTAGAGGTGCACGCCGCTTGTGTCAATGAAATGATGGAAAATCATACGGATAGCGTTTTCCCGGATTGCGGCGACGCCTTCCTACTGATAGCGGGTCGGGTCGGCCAGCGTGGCGGCGGCAAAGCCATCGCGGCGCAACCGGCACGAATCGCAGACACCACAGGCTCGCCCCTCATCGTCTGCCTGATAGCACGATACCGTCAGTCCGTAATCGACGCCAAGCTCGGTGCCGCGCCGGACGATGTCGGCCTTGGTTAACGCGATCAACGGCGCATGCACTGTGAGCCGACGACCTTCAATGCCAGCTTTGGTGGCCAGGTTGGCCATGCGTTCAAAGGCCGCGATGTACTCGGGGCGGCAATCCGGGTAACCAGAATAGTCGACTGCGTTGACGCCTACAAAAATGTCGTACGCGCCAAGCACTTCCGCCCACGCCAGCGCGAAAGAAAGCATCACGGTGTTGCGCGCCGGCACGTAGGTGACTGGAATGCCCGGTTGAACGCCATCGACGGGGACTTCAATGGTTTTGTCGGTGAGGGCGGAGCCGCCAAACTGGGCAAGGTCGACGCGCACGATACGGTGTTCGGTGGCACCCAGATGCCGGGCAACGCGGCCGGCGGCGTCAAGCTCGGCGCGGTGGCGCTGACCGTAGTCGAAAGAGAGGCAATGCGGGCGGAAGCCTTGTTCGCGGGCAATGGCTAGGCAGGTGGCTGAGTCGAGGCCGCCAGAGAGAAGGACGACGGCGGGCTTGAGTGCGGGAGAGGTCATTCGCTGATCTGTGTTTCAGGGAGCAGCAGTGCGCTCAATTCGCGTTGTAGCAGTGATTCGTCGCCAAGATTGAGTTCGACCAGCCGCCGCAGATGAGTCATGCTGTCCAGGTCGATTTCCCGGCAGGCGAGGCCAAGGTAGGGGCCTTCACGGTGGACCAGCACGACATCCATACTGATTTGCGCACTCTCGCTGTCGAGCGCCAGCTTCAGCGAGCAGGCCGCTTGATCGGGAAGGTCCGTCGGCACGCCGGGACGCACCAAGGCGCCCTTGAGCGATAGGTCGACGATTTCGACCGGGTATTCGCCGACGGGCGTGTGCAGCGTGGCATCGGTTTGAAAATGGATGCGGGAAAAATGGCGGCGTTCGGTGGGCATGGGCTCTCCCTTGTGGGCGACTTCACTTCCCGCGCATGTTACCCCAAAGTTGCTTGTGCAGTTGCAGCTGGAAGCGGACCGGCAAGCCTTCTTCAAGTATCCACGCCGCCAGATCCGCGGGATCGAGGCGGCCATGCACTGGCGAAAAGAGCAGCGGACAAAGCGCCGCCAGTTGCCGGGTGCGAATCTGATCGCTTGCCCATTCGAAATCACGCCGAGAGGCGAGGACGAATTTGATCTCGTCCCGTTTGGTCAGACAAGCCAGGTTTTCCCAGCAATTGCGTTCGCATTCACCGGAATCGGGCGCTTTGAGATCCATAATGCGGGCGACACGCGAATCAACACCGGCGATACTGAGTGCGCCGGAAGTTTCCAGCGAGACATCGTATCCAGCATCGCACAGTTGGGTCAGTAGGTCGGCGCAAGATTTTTGCGCCAGCGGCTCGCCGCCGGTGACGCACACGCGCCGGGTCGGGTAGGCCTCGATCCGACGCAGAATCTCGTCAGGATCCAGGGATTCGCCGCCGGTGAAGGCGTAGTCGCTGTCACACCAGACACAGCGCAAGGGGCAGCCGGTCAGGCGAACAAATACGGTGGGATAGCCGCTGCGAGACGCTTCACCTTGCAGCGAGTAAAAAATTTCGGTGACTCGCAAGACCGCCGGCCTATTTCCTTTTTAGTCTCTGTCGGGCAGTATCCGCCGCCGGCGCTTCGGGATAACGCGCCACCAGCCCTTCCAGCGTGCGCCTGGCAATTGCCGCGCTACCTTGCTCCGCCTGACAGGTGGCGATGGCCAGCAGGCCATCGGGTGCCTTCTGGCTGTTCGGCCACTTGGACAGCAACAGGTTCTGGGCTTCGATGGCTCGTTTGCAGTCGCGCAACAGATACCAAGCGTTGCCGAGCCAGAACTGGGCGCTCGATGCGAGCGGGCTGGCCGGGTGATTGCCGACGAAGGCGGTGAAGGCCGCTGTGGCATCCTTGTATTTGTTGGCTTTGAACAGGTTCAGCGCGGCGTCGTATTCCTGGCTCTCCAGCACGGCCTGGTCGACCGGTTTCTGAGGCGGTTCGGCACCGACCGCCTGAGGTTCCACCTTGCGCAGCCGGTTATCGAGATCGATGTAGAAATCCTGTTGGCGCTTTTTGGCCTGTTCCAACTCGTACGTCAGCGTCTCGACCTGCCCGCGCAATTTGGCGTTTTCATCGCGCAGGGCCTGCAACTGGTTGGAGAGATCGACCAGGCCGCGCGAGACGTTGTCGATGCGGGATTCGGATTTCAAACGTAAATCCTCGACCCGGCGCCGCGCTTCGTCGTCGTCGAACAGCCCCGCCTGGGCCGTGCTGGCGCCCAGGCAGGTCAGCATCACCGCAAGGTGCAGGCGGCGCATGTTCAAAACTCGCCGTTACCGGTGGGGCCCTTGTAGAGGATTTGGGCGCGACGGTTCTTCGCCCAGGCCGCTTCGTCGTGGCCGTCATCAGCCGGCTTTTCCTTGCCCAGGCTGACCGATTCGATCTGCTCTTCCTTGGCACCGAGCAGCATCAGGTTACGCTTGACTGCGTCGGCGCGCTTCTGGCCGAGGGAAAGGTTGTACTCACGGCTGCCGCGCTCGTCGGTATTGCCCTGGACCAGCACTTTGAATTGACGGTTGCCCGTCAGGAACTTGGCATGGGCGGCGACCAGATCCTTGTATTCATCCTTGATGTCGTACTTGTCATAGTCGAAATAGACCACGCGCTTGGAAAGAATGCTCTTGCCGTCGGTCAGTTCGCGCGGCAGGCCGGTGGCGTCGACACTACCGGTGGTGACCGTCGTGACCTTGGCGCCTGTGTCGGCCGTGCGGCCTTCAACCGGAGCACCGTCGCCGGCGGGGGGGGTTGAGCTGCACGCGGCGAGGACGGCGGCGAGCAGAGCGGGAAGAAGTAGCTTGTTCATGATGTGTTCTCCAGAAACTATTGAAGGAAGGGTCCCCAGGCCGGCTCACGCACGTCTCCGCTGCTGACTGAAAGACGCTGCTTGATGCGGCCATCGGGCGAGACCGCGGCGAGAACGCCGCGACCGCCGATCTCGGTGGCGATCAGGATCATGCTGCCGTTGGGAGCGAAACTCGGAGATTCGTCTTTTCTCGAATCGGTCAAAACTTGCACCTGCTTGCTGGCGAGGTCCATCAGCACCAACTGGAAACTGCCTTCGCGTCGCGTGATGTACGCGAGGCTTTTGCCGTCGGGCGACGGACGGGGAGTGACATTATAACTGCCTTCGAAGCTGATTCGCTGGACTTCGCCACCATTTGCGCCCATCCGGTAGATTTGCGGGCTGCCGCCACGGTCCGAAGTGAAGTAGATGAAGGCGCCGTCGGCCGAAAAACGAGGTTCGGTGTCGATACCGGAGGAATTCGACAGACGTTGCAGGCTGCTGCCATCCGGATTGACCGTATAGATTTGAGAATTGCCATCCTTGGTCAGTACCACAGCCAGCTTCCTGCCATCCGGTGACCACGCCGGTGCCGAATTCGAGCCCTTGAAGTTGGCGATGACCGTGCGACGACCGGTGGCCAGTGAATGCACATAAATCACGGGTTTCTTCTGTTCAAACGACACATACGCTATGCGGCTGCCGTCTGGCGACCAGGTCGGCGAAATGATCGGTTCCGGCGAAACCAGGGCCGCTACCGCATTCTGACCATCCGAATCAGCGATCTGCAAGGCATAACGGCCCGGTGCACGTGTGACATAGGCGATGCGGGTCGCAAATACGCCGCGTACGCCGGTCAGTTTCTCGTAAACGTCGTCGGCGATCTGGTGGCCAGCGGCGCGCAGTTGAGCCGCTGTCGTCACGCGAGCCAGCCCTGAGAGCGAGACTTGCTTGTTGACGTCGAACAGACGGTAGCGCGCCTCCATACGGCCGCCCCCGGCATCGGTGAGACTGCCGGCGGCGAGCGCATCCGCTCCCTTGGCCTTAAGATCGGCAAAATTGCCGGGACCGCTCTCGTTGAGACCCGGGCCGATTTCGATCAGGCGAAACAGGCCGCTGTTGGCGAGATCGCCGCGAATGACCGAAGTTAGAGCGCGTCCGGAGGCTGTCTCGCCGGCAAAGTCGGCGACCGCGACCGGGACGCGATTGGCGCCGACGCCCGCGATTTCAATCGATAACTGGGCGTGAACAGGTGAAAAACAGGCGGCACCGAGGCTGCCGCACAGAGCGAGGGTACAGAGCAGTTTTTTCATGGTCTTGAATTATAACGACTAACGACAGCCGCGATCTTCATCCGGGCAAATCTTCAACGACAAATCACGCTGAAAGGCCGCCGGGTTATCCGGTTTGGGCAGCGGCGACGATTTCAGGATGGCACGTTCAACCGCCGCATCCCAGGCCGCATTACCGCTGCCGCGCTTCAGGCGGACATCCATGATTTCACCCGTCACCAGCAACATGACCGCGAACTCCGCTGTCGGATTGCCTTGCAACCCAGGTGGCGAAACGATGTTACCGCGAATTTTTCCGCGAATGCGGTCGCCCCAGGTTGCGACCGATCGATTGGTCGCGGCGGCGGCCAGCTGTGCCCGTTCGGCATCGATACGCCGGCTGTTTTCCTCGCGCTGGAGGGCTGCCAACGCATCGTTGGGTGAAGGCTTGACTTCGGGCTTGGGGTCAGGCCGTGGCTCCGGTTTTTTGGGCTCGGGCTTGGGCGGTTTTTTGTCTTGCTTGATGGCGATATCCGGCTTGGCGGGCGGTGGAGGCTCGATTTTGGGGGCTGGTTTGGGATCGGGTTTAGGTTCGACTTTGGGTTCGGCCGGTGGCGGCGGTGGCGCTTCCACCGCAGGCTGCGGTCTGGCCGACCAGAGTTCGGCTTCGACGACGATGGGTGCATTGCGCTTCCATTGCACGCCAAAGAACAGCGCCGCGACGAGCAGCAGGTGCATCAGCGCGGTCAGCGCCAATGCGGGGCCGCGGCCGGGTTCCGGTTGCGGAGCGTGAATCATTTGCCGGTTGGCTGCACCAGAAGGCCGACGCGCTTGACCTGCGCGCGCTGCAATTCATCCATGACCGACAGCACGGCCTCGTACTTGACGTTCTTGTCGCCGGCGATCAGCACCGGTTGTTCGGGGTTCTTGGCCAGGATCGCCAGCACCTTGTCTTTGAGTTGCTTGCGCCCGATTTCTTCGGTAAAACCGCCGCTGGCGCGGTTGGTCAGAGTCAGACTCTGGTCGGCCTTGATGGCGACTTCGAGTGGCTGCGCAGGTACGTCGGCAGCCTTGCCCACCGACGGCAGGTCGATGCTGCCGGTCGTCATCATCGGCGCGGCGACCATGAAAATGACCAGCAGCACCAGCATCACGTCGATATAGGGCACGACGTTGATTTCGTTTTTCAGGCGACGGGGGCGCATCGCCTTACCTCACCTGCCGCTGGAGGATGTTCGAGAACTCTTCCATGAAACTCTCGAAACGGGTGGCCAGCCGATCGGTGTCGTGCGCGAAGCGGTTGTAGGCGAGCACGGCCGGAATAGCGGCGAACAGGCCGATGGCGGTGGCGACCAGGGCTTCGGCGATGCCGGGAGCGACCGCCGAGAGCGTGGCCTGGCCGACGTTGGAGAGCCCGCGAAAGGCGTGCATGATGCCCCAGACCGTACCGAACAGGCCGATGTAAGGCGACACAGAGCCAACCGAGGCGAGGAAGTCGAGGTGGGCTTCCAGGGCGTCCATCTCACGCTGGTAGGTGGCGCGCATGGCGCGGCGAGAGCCGTCGATGACGTCCTTGGGGTCGAGGTTCTTCTGGCCCCGCAGTTTGGCGAACTCGCGGAAACCGGCTTCAAAAATACGCTCCATGCTGCCCGCGTGGTGGCGATCATTAACGGCGCTGCTGTAGAGGTTGTTGAGATCGCCGCCGGACCAGAAATCGCGCTCGAAATCCTCGGTCTTGGCGCGGGCCTTGCGCACCGCGAACCACTTCATGAAGATGTAGTACCACGACATGAACGAGATCCCGGCCAGCAAAGCCATGATGGCCTGCACGACCGCGCTGGCGTTGAGAACGAGTTGCAGGATGGAGAGATCTTGCGTGATGTTCATTGAATGGATTCCAGTTTGGCGCGCAAATAGGCCGGAATGGGCGCCGATTTCATTTTTTCGACATTGACGCAGACGATCTGGACGATGCCGGTGACCAGTTCTTCATCGCCACGACGGACATACTGGCGCAGCCATACTTGGGCGCGGCCGAGTTTCTCGACTTCGAGTCCGACGACTAGGGCGTCGTCGAGGCGGGCGGGTCGTTGGTAGTCGATTTCGACACGGCGGACGACGAAAGCGAGACCCTCGTCGCGGGTGAAATCACCCATGGCGTGGCCGATTTCGCGCATCCATTCGGTGCGGCAGCGCTCGAAGAAACGCAGGTAGTTGGCGTAATACACGACGCCGGCGGCGTCGGTATCCTCGTAATACACCCGCACCGGCAAGGTGAAGGCATGCAGGCTGTGTTGGTGTTTCATCCGCGCATTCTACCGCAGCGCGGCCCGTCAAAAATGTTACGGGTTGTTTCCCGCCACCGGCGCGGAAGTGGGGTGCCGTATCCACTCGGCGATTGCGGCGACCGCTTCATCTTCCATGTTGATGAAGCCATGCCAGTGCAGGGGTTCGCATACCGGGCCGGTGGGGTCATGCCCCCCGTCGACCATGACCAGTTTCTTGACGGGCGCCGCAGACAGGCCGCGCATGATCCACGAGGTGCCGTTGGCCAGACTGTGGCGACAGGCGTCTTGACGATGATGCATGACCAGGACCGGTACGCGAACCCGCTCCAGGGCTTGTCTGGCCGGGGCACCGGTGACCTGAAAGCTGGTAATGCTGGAAGTCAGGACGACCCCCGCGATGGCATCTTCCAGACCGATGGCGCCGTGCGCCGCCGACAGCGTGCCGGCGCTGGTGCCCACCAGCCAGACGGGTTTGCCTGCGCTTTCTTTGAGAAACCGAACGACGCTTCGCAGATCTTCCAGATGTTCGGCGCTCGTGCGGAAAACGCCATCAAGCTCGGTATGGTCGCTCGGCCGACCCAACGCAAAGACATTGAAACCCTGCTCGAAAAAACGCTGTCTGCTGCGAATCAGAAAGTTGGTCGAGCGTGGTTCACCATCAGTCAAGCCAATGTTGCCGCCGCCTCCGGTCAGCAGCACGACGGTCGCGGTGGCATCGGGCCGTGACAGGTAGTGCGAGGTCAGCGTGACATTCGGGCGCGGGGCCAGTCGAACCACGTCGCCTTCCGCCCGGGCGAGCGTCGCACCCGCGAGCAGCGCGAGCAGGAATCCTCCTCGCTGCCAGATCGCCGTGAGCATCTTTCAGATGTGGTATTGCTGCAAAGTACGAATCTGTCGTTCTGCCTGCGCTTCCAGCTGTCCCGCAGCGCTCGCCGCGCGCCCGGCGGCGGCAGCAGCTTCTTCGGACATTCGCGCGATGCGCTCGATCTGGACCGAAATATCGTTGCTGGCCACGCCTTGCTCCTTGATGGCGCCCGAGATTTCGCTCACCGTCTCGGCGCTGGAATGGGCGGACTGACCGATTTCGCGGATCGCCGCGTCGGCGCCATCGGCCCGCCGAACGCTGTGGCTGACCAGCTCGTCGGCCGAGCGCATGCGCTCGGCGGCGCGTTCGGATTGCTGGCGCATTTCGGAGATGGTGGCGGCAATTTCCTGCGTCGAGGCGGTGGTTCGTTCCGCCAGCTTGCGAACCTCGTCGGCCACTACCGCGAAGCCGCGCCCCTGTTCACCGGCGCGGGCAGCTTCGATGGCCGCGTTGAGGGCAAGCAGATTGGTCTGATCCGCCACCTCACGGATGACCTGCACAACGTTGCTGACCTGCGCGCTTTGCGTTTCGAGTGCGCGGATCGACTCACCCACTTCCTGGACCATGTTGGAAATGGTGCGGATGTCGCCGATAGTCTCGCCGATGGTGCGCGATCCGGATTCCGCCAGATCGACCGAATTGCCCGATAACTGGCGTGCCTCGCTGGCGCGCTCGGCAACATGGTTCACGCTGACGGTAACTTCCTCGACCGTCGCCGCCACGGCGGAGGACGATTCACTTTGCGCGGCGATGGCCTGCGAGACCTCGCGCGCGATCTGCGACATCTGCTGCGAACCGCTGGCCACGCCCCGGGCGTCTTCCATCAGTGAGCGCAGGCTCTCCTGCAACTTGCCCAGCAGGTCGTTGAAGGCAGTTGCCGTAACGCCGATTTCGTCCATCTTCTCGACGGGTGTGCGGGTAGTGAAATCAAGCGAGCCACTGACGGTCTGCAAGGTATCCCGAATCTGCGTCAGGCCGTGACTGATGCTGCGCACGATCAGAAAAGCCATCAACGCGCAGAGCAACAGGGCGGCCCCCATCACGATGCCGGCGATCAGCATCGAGCGCTGGTACGCAGCAGTGTTGGCGACGACGGCGTCGCTGGCGAGCTTGCTGTTGTATCCGAGCAAGTCGGCCAGAGCGACATTCAGATCGTGTCCCTTTTCACCGACCGAGCCGGTGAGGAGATCGCGGGCGCCCGCGTTGTCGTGTGCGTCGGAGCGCTTGATGACCTCGGCACGTGCTTCCCGATACGCCGCCAGTTTGGCGCGCACGTTTTCGACCAACTTGGTGTCTTCCGGGCCGTGCGGCTGATAGCTGTTGAGCAGGCGATCCGTGTCGGCGTCGCCTTCGGCCATCATGTCGGCCTGCTCGGCCTTGCCGCTGGCCTCGGTGTGCAATACATGCCGATAAACCGCGATACGCGCCTTCGTCACCGCTTCCTTGGCCTCGCCCAGACCGACCAGGCCGGGAACGACGTTTTCGCCCACCAGGATGAATTCCCTTTGCGCTTCCCGGAGCTGGAACAGACCCAGCATGCCGACCAGCAACATTGCCACAAGGGCGGCTGCCAACGTGGCGACCAGACGTTTGGTGATACTCATGACTTCCCCCGACGCAAATTTGAAATCTTTGTGACAGTTTGGCTGCGTCGCCAAGGGCTGACAAGGAGTTTTCGAAATGCCGTCTGGATTCGTCGTGAATTCAATGGATTAGCGCGGACACCTTCCCTCGATCGCACTAAATCGGAACGACCCAAAAAAAATGCCCTCGCATCGCGAGGGCAAAGCCTTGACAGCACCTGAGGGGTCACATCAGCCAGGTTCGCCCGGGGGCGAACCCCGGCATCAGCGGGTGCGCCGCTGTACGAGCGGCCACTTGTCAAAGAAGGTATTGAAGTAGAGGAAGGCCATTAGCAGCGCGAATTGCCCTGCCAGAATGCCCATGACCGGGAAGCCCATACCCAGGTCGTTGCCGGCGAAGGGCAGCAGCTTGTAGGTGTTCAGCCAGACGAACCCGAAAATTGTTCCCAGGCCCAGCCAGATGACGATGCGCACGATGACGCGGCGAGCGACGCTGCTGTCTTCGTCGGCGCCCGGCCAATCGTCGAACAGATGGTGCCAGCACAACATGGTAACGATCAGCGACAGCTCCAGCGAGGCGGCGGTGACATGCGGATTGACGCCAGGGTTGATCTGGTAGGTCTGGATCAGCCAGACGTAGAAAGCCGGCATCAGGAAGCCGCCGCAGACCAGCGCGATGACCAGCCCGAAAAGGCCCATCCAGGGCTGCTTGTCGGAAAACAGCTTGTACGGATAGCCTTCGCCGCCCTCGGCCGGGATCAGGAACCAGAAGATGAAACCCTGGCAGAAGGCCAGTACTTGGGGCCAGGAGCCAAGCGGCTGGTCGACCACGTGATGGCCGCCCATTTCCAGATGGAAGAAGCTGGGCACGAACATGGCGAACCAGACGATCAGTGCTAAGACGGAACTGGTCATCATCAGGCCGATGCTGTCCAGCGGCGCCTTGACGTTACCGGCCCAGGGCTTTTTCTGAAACAGCGAGACAAAAGGAATCTGGGCGATGATGACCGGCAGGACATAGAAATTGGAAGCTTCCCAACCTTCCAGCGCCAGTTTCAGTTCGTCCAGGTTTTGCGGCGTGAACAGAATGGACAGGCTGAACGGTTTCCACCACAAGCCGATCAGTCCGACCAGCACGAAGAAGCCGGCGATACCGCACACAAAGCTGAGGGCGGTGTACCAGACCCCGGCCGTGGGTTGCGTCGGTGCGAGATGGTATTTGCCGTAATTGCCGAAAATCAGCGTCTGCCAGATCCAGGCGCTGATGCAGCACCAGAAAAAGGTGCCTTCGGCGAAAACGGCGATGAACTTCTTGGCCAGGGCCGGATCGGCCGCCGCTAGACCCGGCGCGGCGGTGGTCGTGATCAGCGCCTTGGCCAACGTTCCCCAGATCGGCCAGTAGATGAGTGCGGCGATAAAACAGACGATGACCGCCGCCACTCCCATGCTGAGTTTGCCGGCGAATCTTCGTTGAATGACGATTTCCATAGGTTTTGCTCCAGTGTGTGGTTCAAGCCGGCGAAGATGGGCTTCGCCGGACCCGACTCATTTCTTGTTAAGGAATTTATGCATCCACTCGCGCTGTTCCGCCTGACCGAAGGCCAGACCGCAGACCATGGTTTCGTAGCAGTTCGCGTCGTGATTGTTCATGTCGTAGCCAACCTCGATCGCCTCCTTGCACAGCGCCATGGCGCCCGCCGGGAGTCTGGCGAGCTTTCTGGCGAACTTCTGGGCCTCGGCCAGCAATTCGGCTTTGGGGTGCACGGCGTTGACCAAGCCAAGCTCATAGGCGCGCTGGGCGGTGATGCGTTCGCCGGTAAACACCATTTCCTTGGCGATTCCCTTGCCGACCAGGCGCGTCAGGCGTTGGCTGCCACCCCATGCGGGGGTGATCCCGAGAAAGATTTCGGGCTGGCCCATCGTCGCCGTGTCGGCCGCCAGACGGATATCGCAAGCCATGGCGATCTCCAGGCCACCACCGAGCGCATAACCGTTGATGGCTGCGATGTAGGGCTTGGTCGACTTTTCGATCTTGAGCAATACCTTCTGGCCTGCAAACATGAAATTGCGACCTTCGATGGCGCTGAAGTTCTGCATCCGGGCGATGTCGGCACCGGCCACAAAAGACTTCTCGCCGGCACCTACCAGCACCACGACGCGAATGCTGCTATCGAGTTCGATCTCGTCAACGATCTGCGCCCATTCGGCGACACTTTCGGCGTTCATGGCGTTGAACACTTCCGGCCGGTTGAAGGTGACTGTCAAAACGCCTTCGTCCAAGGCAAGTAGAAAAAATTGGTACGTCTTCACGGCAAAAACCTTTCCAAACGAGAGGCGCCGGCGACAATACCGGCGCCGTTCATGAATTACAGCGACATTTCGCGGAAATCAGGAGCCACGACGAAATCGGCCTCGGTGAGGCGGCGAATTTCTTCCAGGGTGACGCCGGGGGCATGTTCCTTGAGGATCAGGAAGCCGTCGCCCACGTCGAACACCGCCTTGTCGGTGACGATGGTGTGCACGCAGGCCTTGCCGGTCAGCGGCAGGGCGCATTGCTTCAGCACCTTCGATTCACCGCCCTTGTCGGCGTGCATCAGGCAGGCGATGACCTTCTTGGTGCCGTAGCAAAGATCCATGGCGCCGCCGATGCCTGGCCACCATTTGCCGTTGCGGTTCACCGCCCAGTTGGCGATGTTGCCCTGCTGGTCGACCTCCAGCGCGCCCAGGATAGTGACGTCCAGGCGGCCGCTGCGCATTGCACCGAGCGAAGTGGCTTCGTCCATGATGCATGCGCCGGGTACGAGCGTGATCGGTTCGCTGCCGGCATTGGTCATGTCGGCGCTGGCGTTGAGGGTGGCGGGCTTGGGGCCGACGCCGAAGACGCCGTTTTCGGCGTGGAACATCACGTTCACACCGTCCGGAAGATAGTTGGAAACCTGCGTCGGCATGCCAAAGCCGAGATTGACGAGTTCGCCATCCTTGATTTCCTGGGCGGCGCGCTTGGCGATGAGAATTCTTGCATCCATGTTCTGCTCTCCTTGAACGGTCTTATTGTGCGGCGGGCAATTTGCCGATCTTGACCCAGTGCTTGCGGTACACCTCGTCGTGCTCGGCCAGGCTCAGGCCCTTGACGACTGAATGGACAAAGGCGAACGGCGTGCCTACGCGCTCGGGCGGAATGGTGCCGACCGGCACGATTTCCTCGACTTCGGCGATGGTGTAGTCGCAAGCCATGGCCACCAGCGCGTTGTTGTTCATGCTGGTGTAGCGGTATTCGAGATTGCCCATCTCGTCGGCACGCCAGGCTTTGACCAGGCCGACCGGCGCGCGCAGCGGTGGTTCGACGAAGCAGGGCACACCGTTGACCTCGATGACGCGTTTGGCTTCTTTCAACTCGGCGAACAGGCCAGGTTGATCCAGAATGCCGACTCCGACGGGAATCAGGGCGCCGCCCAATCCCATGGCCCCGGCGCGGACTTTTTCGATCCAGGTGCCCATCGGGTAGAACTGTTCGACCTTGATGTTGCCTTTCAGGTATTCGTCGGTCGATTCGGCGGTGGTGCCGACGTGGGTGGCGATCAGTTCCTTGACCAGCCCGTTCTTGTAGAGCATGGCGCGGCCGAAGCCGCTCAGACCGGGTTCGTTGGTGATGAGCGTGATATCGCGGATCGAGTGATCGATCAGCCAGTCGATGCAGCGAGTCGGCTCCCCTGCGCCAACGAAGCCACCCATCATGATGGTGGCGCCGCTTTTCGGGACGACGCTCAGGGCGTCGTCGATACTTTTAACCTTGTTGTGCAGCTTCGACATGAAATTTCCCTCCGAGATTTGTCGATGTGTTCAGGTTTCCTGATGGCCATCAGTTGGGGGTGGCCCTGCGCAACGTCCGTGCCAAGCATGGCATTGCGGTCGCGCCGGAACGTTTTCGGGGGTGGTATTGCAGGGCGTCGAATCAAGAGCGGTGCGGGTCGTGGGCGAAATGCCGCACGCAACCAGCGGTCATGCCAATGTGTTTATGCGATGAGCTGCAAAGACCAGACTGAGTGGATGCAAAATAGACACCTGTCCATTTCGGTGACGGGTGCGACGACATTTGGATAGACCACCGAGGCTACTCAATTCGGGGAATTTTCACGGGGTCCCGGATGTCGGTTGTGCTGAGATATCCGATCCGGTTTACCAACAAAAACCAGGCGCTGTCCGCCAAACAATGTTGCGAAAATGGACAGAGTGTCCTAAAACAAGACATCCGCTAGATGGACAGTGGACGCGAAAGCGCCGCCTGGCGCGGGGGCTGTCGCGGCACGGTTATTGCTAGTGTATTTGTGGGGGGCGTATTACCGCCCAGGGGAGAGTCAGAATGAGAAACGAGAGCGCGTTCAGTATGGCGACGCCGGTGCCCGACGCCGTGGTCAATAATCCGTTCGAGGGCATCATCGCGATCGATGCAGATGGCCGGGTTAACTACATCAACGATTTTTTTCTGGAAATCTTTCAGCTTGCGCGTCGCGAGGTGGTTGGGCGCAAGGTGTGGGAGCTGGTACCGGGTTGCCGCCTGTTCGAAACCGTGGCACAAGGCTATTCCATCTGGGGCGAAACGCTGAGGGTCGGCGGCCGCGAGCTGCTGGTGGCGCGTTTTCCGCTCAAGGAGGGCAGCCGCACGGTCGGTGCCATGGTCAAGACTATCTTTCCGGATGCGGCGGTCGGCAAAGAGATTGTGCACAAACTGACGAGCGCAGGGGTCACCGGAAAGCCCGTGCCGCAGCAGGTGTTGTGCACCTGCCGCGACATCGTGGGCGAAACGCCGGGTATGCTCTACGTGAAGAAGCTTGCCCGGCGGGCGTCACGCACCAGTTCGACCCTGCTGATCACCGGCGAGAGCGGTACGGGCAAGGAGATTGTGGCGCAGGCGATCCATACGCGCTCGGTGCGGCGCGAAGGACCGTTCATCAGTGTGAACTGCGGTGCCATCCCCGAAAACCTCTTGGAATCGGAGCTGTTCGGCTATGTGGATGGTGCATTTACCGGCGCCAAGAAAGGTGGCAAGCCCGGCAAGTTCGAGCTGGCCAACGGCGGCACGCTGCTGCTCGACGAAATCGGCGACATGCCGATGTACATGCAGGTCAAGTTGTTGCGCGTGCTCCAGGAACGGGCGGTGTGGCGCGTCGGGGCGACCACGCCCACGCAGCTCGATGTGCGGGTGATGGCCTCCACCAACATGGATCTCAGCGTGCTGGTGGCCGAGCGCAAGTTCCGTCAGGATCTCTATTACCGCCTAAATGTCCTGGAAATTCCGCTGCCGCCTTTGCGCGAGCGTCTCGACGACATTCCGATGCTGGCGGAAGCGCTGATCCAGCGGATCAACCTGAAGATCGGCTCGGACGCCAAGGGGCTGGCGCCGGAGTCGCTCGAAGCGATGCGTCGCTATCCCTGGCCGGGCAACGTGCGCGAACTCGAAAACGTGCTCGAACGTGCGGTGAACTGGAGCGAAGAGCCACTGATCGACGTGCGCTCCGTTCCCAATGCCCCAGACATGATGCGCGCGCACGAACCGGTACGGCTGGAAAGCTCGGGCGCTCGTCATTTCCGCAGTACCGTCGAGGAAACCGAGCGCGGCCTGATCATCAACGCCCTCGCCCATTGCCGCGGCAACAAGGCGCAGGCAGCGCGCGCGCTGAACATGCAGCGCTCGGTGCTGTACAAGAAACTGGAGCGTTTCAACATCGCCTGAACACGGCCTGCTGGCCCCGGCGCGAGCCGGACTAGCTCTCGGAAAGCAAGTCGCGGAGCGTGGCGTTGGCGGGTTCCGCGAAGCCGAGATGGCGGTAGATCGCCGGCGTGGCGATGCGGCCGCGCAGGGTTCGTTGCAGATAGCCCTGCTGGATCAGGTAGGGTTCGAGCACGTCTTCAATCGTGTCGCGTGCCTCGCCGATGGCGGCGGCGAGATTGTCGACACCGACGGGGCCGCCGCCGAACTTGTCGATGACCGCGAGCAGCAGTTTGCGGTCCATCAGGTCGAGGCCGGCGGGGTCGACGTCGAGCATTTTCAGCGCGGCGTCGGCGATTTCGCGGTGTATCGTGCCGTCACCCTTGACCTCGGCGTAGTCGCGCACGCGGCGAAGCAAGCGGTTGGCGATACGCGGCGTACCGCGGGCGCGGCGGGCGATTTCGAGGGCGCCGGCATCGTCGATCGGTGCATCCAGCAGTTGCGCCGAGCGGCTGACAATGCTTTGCAATTCGTCGGCCGTGTAAAACTCGAGGCGGGCGACGATGCCGAAACGGTCGCGCAGCGGATTGGTCAACATACCGGCGCGCGTCGTGGCGCCGACCAGCGTGAAGGGGGGCAGATCGAGCTTGACGGAGCGGGCGGCCGGGCCTTCGCCGATCATGATGTCGATCTGGAAATCTTCCAGCGCGGGGTAGAGGATTTCCTCCACCACCGGCGACAGGCGGTGAATTTCGTCGATGAACAGCACGTCATGCGGTTCGAGATTAGTCAGGATAGCAGCCAGATCGCCGGCGCGCTCCAGCACCGGACCGGAGGTCTGGCGCAGGTTCACGCCCATCTCGGCGGCGACGATGTGCGCCAGCGTCGTTTTGCCCAGGCCCGGCGGGCCAAACAGCAGCACGTGGTCGAGGGCATCGTTGCGTTTTCTCGCGGCGGCGATGAAGATCTCAAGCTGTTCGCGGATCTTAGCCTGCCCGACGTAATCGGCCAGCCGCTTGGGACGCAGCGCCCGCTCAAGCGCTTCTTCCTGCGTCGATTTTGACTGGGGAGCGATCAGGCGGTTGGCAGCGAAGTCGTCGGATTCGATCATGGCAGCGTAATGGTTTGTTCGCGAGTCGGCGTGTTCAGGAGCAGGTCGCGGATCAGGGCCTGGCCGAGCGCCAGAAGCACTGGGCCGAGGAAGAGGCCGATAAAACCGAACACCAGTACGCCGCCGAATACGCCGACAATGATCAGCACCAGCGGCAGACTGGCTGTGCGCGAGATCAGAATCGGCTTGACGAAGTTATCCACGCTGCTGATCGCCAGCATGCCCCACAAGACCATGAAGATCGCCCAGCCAGGTTCGCCCTGTTGGTAGAGCCAGATTGCTGCACCGCCCCAGATCAGCGTGGAACCTACCACCGGCACCATCGAGAAAATGAAGGTGGCGAAACTCAGCAGCAGGATCGCCGGCACGCCCGCGATCAGATAACCGATCATGCCAACCAGCGCCTGCGCCGCCGCGGTGCCGACGATGCCGACCATGACGCCGGTCGTGGTCGAACTGGTCAGCGCCAGCATGCGCTCGCCGAGGTTGCCGGCGAGGTTGCGTGCCATGGTGCGCAGCGAGTGGGCGTATTGATCGCCGTCGCGCAGGATGAAAAAGGTGAAGAAGATCACCAGCATCAACTGGAGCAGGCCCTGCACGAAGATACCCACGGTCTTGAGCAGCCATTTGCTGGTAGGGTCGAAAGCCTGTTGCAGCACCTTGTTCAGTTCGGTGCGGTTGACTGCCAGTTTGTGCCAGTAGGCCGCAAGATCGGGGCCGATCAGGGGCAGATTGGCAATCCAGTCGGGCGCCCGGCTGGGCAGGCCGTGATCGATCAACGGCTTGGCGGTCTGGATCAGCATTTCGACGCCGTTCGCCAGGGTGCCGGCCAGCAACACCATCGGCAACAGCAGCAGCAGAATCAGGATCAGCGAACTGATCAGTGCGGCCAGGGTGCGTCGTCGGCCCACCAACTGCAGGAGGCGGGCGTGCGCCGGCCACACCGTGATGCAGACGACCACGGCGAGCAGCAAGGTGCCGATAAACGGCGACAGCACGGCGATGCACCCGACGATCAGCAAGAAACCGAGCGCGATGGAAACGTACTGTGTGGAACGTTGGTTCATGGCCTAGGCCTTGGAAAGCAGGCGCAAGGCCTGGCGGATGCCGTCGGAAGTGCCGATCTCGCCAGGCAGCGCTTTCAACGCGGCCTGTGCTTCCTTGTCGCTGTAGCCGAGCGCCAGCAGCGCATTGAGGATGTCGCCGCGAGCGCCGGCGGCGGGTGTGGCGGCCACCGGCAGCGCGTCGCCCAGCTTGCCTTTGAGTTCGAGCAACAGGCGCTCGGCGGTTTTCTTGCCGATGCCGGGGATTCGCGTCAGGCGGCCAATCTCCTGCTGCGCCACGGCGCCGGCCAGATCGTCCACAGAGAGGCCGGAGAGCACGGAAAGCGCGGTGCGCGCGCCAATGCCCGAGATCTTAAGCAACTGGCGAAAGGCGTAGCGCTCGTTGTCGGTCAGAAAACCGTAGAGAAAATGGCCGTCCTCGCGGATCGCCAGATGCGTCAGCAGGGTGGTGGGCTGTCCGGTCTCGGGCAGGTTGTAGAAGGTGCTCATCGGCACGTCGAGTTCGTAGCCGACACCCTGTACATCCAGCAGCACTTGCGGCGGATTTTTCTGGAGCAGCAGGCCGGAAAGACGACCGATCATGGGCGTTCAGCAAGGAGTGAGCAGGACAAAGGCGTATGGTAGCGTGAACCCGACCTGGCCGTTCGACCGTTCTGCCTCAGACCAGGCGGCCGCCGCGCACGCGAAAGCCGGCAGTGGCCAGCGCGCCCAGGCCTTGCCCACCGTGGGCGTGGCAGATCGCGCAGGCTAGCGCGTCGGCGGCGTCGGCCGAAGGCGTGCCGGGCAGGTCGAGCAACCGGACGACCATGGCCTGTACCTGCTCCTTGGCGGCTTTGCCATGCCCGACCACAGCCTGCTTGACTTGCAGGGCGGTGTATTCGGCCACTGGCAGGCCGGCATGAACCAGGGCCGCAATGGCGGCGCCGCGCGCCTGCCCGAGCAGCAGCGTGGATTGCGGGTTGACGTTGACGAAGACTTTTTCGATGGCGGCCTGCGTCGGCCCATGTGCGGCGACGATTTCGCCGATGCCGGCGAACAGCGTCGCCAGGCGTTGCGGAAGGCTGTCTGTCTCGCGCGACTTGATACAACCGCTGGCGATGTAGCGGAGGCGATTGCCCGTCTTCTCGATCAATCCGTAGCCGGTGACCCGCAAACCCGGGTCGATGCCGAGAATGCGGGAGGGGTCGGTCACGGGCGCGGAGACGGATGCAAACGGCGGCCGGAGCGAACCCCGGCCGTCCGGACTTACCAGGTCAGCAGACTGCTGGCGACGAAGAAGCCAGCGCCGGAGGCAATCAGCGCAACCTTGTCGCCGCGTTTCAGCTTGCCCGTCGTGGCGGCTTCGTGCAAGGCCATCGGGATGCAGCCGGAGCCGGTGTAGCCATAGCGATCCATGATCATGGTCGTCTTTTCCAGCGGCAGGCCGAGGATGCCCATCACCGTCTCGATCACCGTCTTGTTGATCTGTGTGAAGATGATGTGGTCGATGTCGCCGATCGCCACATTGCACTTCTTGGTGAGTTGCTCGACCAGACTGGGCCACAGCTTGACGTTGCGGTCACCGGGCAGCGGTTTCAGGTTTTGCAGGCCATACTCGCCGGAATCGAGGCGCTCATGCGTGATCGGGTATTTGGCGCCGCCGGCGTAGATGCCGATGTAATCCCACTGGGTGCCGTCGGACATCAACTGGCCGCCGACGTAACCGGAGATATCGTCGTCCTCGGTGCGCTGCAACACGACAGCGCCGGCGCCGTCGGAGAAGATGGCGTGGCCGAAGGCATCGCCGGGCTTGATGAAGGCCGGCATGTTATAGACGCCGACCACTACTGCGTATTGCAGGCCCGGATCGCTGGCCATCATCTTGCAGGCGGCGTCGAGCGCGGTATTGAAACCGGCGCACGAGGCGTTCAGGTCAAAGCAGCCGGTCAGCATCTCCTTGCCCTGGATGCGGCCCTGCACCATCACTGCGGAACCGGGCGAGAGGTGCTGCGGCGTGTCGGTGCCGACGATGAAGAGATTGACCGCCATCGGGTCGATACCGGCATTGGCAATCGCCGCCTCAGCCGCCTTGGTGGCGAAATCGGTGGTGTATTCCTCAATGCCGCGCAGTTTCGCCATGTGGCGCTGCTTGATGCCGATCTTCTGTTCCAGTTTGGCGATATCGAATTCGATATTCAGCATTTTGAACATCTCTTCGTTGCCGATGGGGGTGCCCGGTGCGTAACTGCCGGTTCCGATGATCTTTGCCTTGGCCATGATGTTTCCCTTCCCTGGTTTGAATGAAATGTGGACCTATTCGTCCATCGTTGCCGTGGTGTAAATCGCCTGCACGTCGTCGAGACTTTCCAGCACGTCGAGCAGTTTCTGCATCCTGGCCGCATCGTCGCCGGCCAGCGCGGTTTCGCCTTCGGGCTTCATGGTCACCTCGGCGAACTCGGGCGCGAAATCGCCCGCTTCCAGCGCATCCTTGACAACGATGAAGTCGGTGGGCGCGGTAAGCACTTCGATCGAACCGTCCTCATTGGTGATCACGTCTTCGGCGCCGGCCTCGATCGCGGCATCCATCAGCTTGGCTTCATCGGTGCCCGGTGCGAACAGTAACTGCCCGCAGTGTTTGAACTGGAAGGCGACGCAACCGTCGGTCCCCATGTTGCCGCCATACTTGGAAAACGCGTGTCGAACTTCGGCGACCGTGCGCGTCTTGTTATCAGTCAGGCAATCGACCATGACCGCCGCGCCGCCGATGCCGTAGCCCTCGTAGCGCGCCTCGACATAATCGACGCCTTCGAGCTCGCCGGTCCCTTTTTTGATGGCGGTGTCGATCTTGTCCTTGGGCATGTTGATGGCCTTGCCCTTGTCGACCGCCACGCGCAGGCGCGGATTGAAACCGGGGTCGCCGCCGCCCAGCTTGGCGGCCACGGTGATTTCCTTGGCGATCTTCGAGAAGGCAGCGCCCCGCTTTTCGTCCTGACGCCCTTTACGGTGCTGGATATTGGCCCATTTGGAGTGTCCGGCCATGATGAGTTCCTGAATGGCAAAAGCCCAATTTTACCTCACTCGACCATGCTATGCCGCAGGCTGCGCTGTTGTGTGTTTGCAATAGGCGAATCGCCAACATGGCGTCGGGTCAGCCTCCGGGTAGACCATAGGAATTCAGCAAAGTATGATAAAGACCCCAACCCAAAAGAGGACTTACACATGAAGAAAAAAATGACTGCCGCCGTACTGGTGGCCCTCGGCCTGTGTTCCGCCGGTGTTGCCTTGGCTGCCGACGGTCCGTTCATGGTGCGCGCACACGCCCTGTATCTCGACTTCCACAACGGTCAGGCCAGCGGTCTGCCCCTGGGCGGCACCACGAAGATCGAGGCGGAGTCGCGCTGGATTCCGGAAGTTGATCTCAACTACTTTCTGACCAAGAACATTGCCACCGAACTGGTGTTGACCTACCCGCAAAATATCGACATCAAGGTGGGCGGCGCCACCAAGGGCACGATCAAGGCCCTGCCGCCGTCGCTGATGCTGCAATATCACTTCACTGACCTCGGTGCGATCAAGCCGTACGTCGGTGCGGGTGTGAACTACACGATCTTCACCAAGCGCAGCAACATTCTTGGCGGTGCAGCCTCGGTTGACCGTTCCAGTTTCGGTCTGGCTGCTCAGGCAGGCGTGGATATCGCGCTCGACAAGCAGTGGTCCTTCAATCTTGACGTCAAGTATATCCAGATGGATACCGACGTGAAGGTGGGCGGCGCCAAGGTAGGCAAGGTCAACCTGAACCCGACGACCTTCGGCATCGGTTTGGGCTATCGCTTTTGATACGAGCAATGCCCGAAAAAAAGGCGCCGCTTCCGGCGCCTTTTTGTTTCCCGTTAGCTGCACTGCGTGGTCAGCCGCGATGTAGGAACATATCGCGGTAGCCGGCGTACATCGAGGCGAGAAGGACTGGCATCAATACCAGCCACCCAAGGAAAATCGGGATGGATGCCAGAATGGCGAGCACGAAAACGACAATTCCATACAGCAGGAAAGGCACGAAGTTCTTCAGGCAGGTGAAGAAACTGGTCTTCATCGCCTCAAACGGGGCCACACCGTGGAAGATCACCAGCGCCGGAGCAAACCACAGGGCCATGGCTAGCGGGATGAGCGCCAGCAGCGCGACAAGACCGACAAGAAGAGCCGGCACGAAGGACATCTTGCCCGCGCCCGTGAAGGCCGCGCCGACGCCGACCACGGTGCCGAGCAGGAAAGCGATAAGCATGATGGCGACAAAGCCACCCAGATAGATCAACCCGACCAGCACCAGATTGCCGAAATTGTTCGAGAAGCCGGCGAACAGATGGCTGACCGATAACTCGCCGCCATCGTCAAGTGACTTGCAGCCCAGCATGATGCCGCCGATCAGCACCGGCATCAGCAGGTTGAGCGCCAGCGGCCCCAAGAAGGGCACGAAATTGACCACAATGACCAGCACGAAATACACCACGGCCAGACCGATCCATGGTCCGGGCGCCACCTTGAAGATTTCCCAGCCGTGACCGATCCAGGCCATGCCGCGTCCTGCGTCGACGGTAATGCCCTCGGGCACGAAGTCGCCATTGCCCGCATGAGGGTCGGCGGCACGCACAACCGGCGCATTGTAGGGGTTGTTGTCCATAGCTTGCTGTCCTCCCGTGGTGGGTACAAAAAGGGTGAAGCAGAAGCGGCATACAGAACAAATTTGCCGCGCCGCATCATGATGACGAAATCAAAGGGGTGAAGCAAGGCCTCGCCTGGCTTGTGATAAGCTCTTCAGCCTGTCTGTTGCATACTCAGGAGTCATTCATGGCCGATCCGCTGACCCTCGCCAAATCGGGCGATCAGGAACTCGCCCTGCTCCCCGCCTTCGCCAACCGCCACGGCCTGATTACCGGGGCTACCGGCACCGGCAAGACCATTACCCTGCAAGTGCTGGCCGAGCGGTTCTCGCGCATCGGCGTACCGGTCTTCATGGCTGACGTCAAGGGCGATCTTTCTGGCTTGGGCGCGGCCGGTGCCGAATCACCCAAGCTGGCTGAGCGGCTCACCAGACTGGGTGTCGAGGATTGGCAATCCGCCGCGTTTCCGGCGGTTTTCTGGGATGTATTCGGCGAAGCCGGGCATCCGGTGCGCGCCACGATTTCCGACATGGGACCCATCCTGCTTTCCCGGTTGCTCAACCTGAACGATACCCAAGCGGGGGTCCTGCAACTGGTGTTTCGCATCGCCGACGACAATGGTTTGCTGCTGCTCGACCTCAAGGACTTGCGGGCGATGGTTCAGCATGTCGGCGACAACGCCAAGGATTTCACCACCGAATACGGCAATGTGTCGGCGGCCTCGATCGGTGCCATCCAGCGCAATCTACTGACCCTGGAGGAACAGGGCGGCGATGTCTTCTTCGGCGAACCGATGCTCGATATCGCCGACCTGATGCAGACCGACGGCGACGGGCGCGGCTGGGTCAACATCCTGGCGGCCGACAAGCTGCTCAATTCGCCCCGGCTGTACGCCACCTTTCTGCTCTGGCTGCTGTCTGAACTGTTCGAGCGTCTGCCCGAAGCCGGCGATCTCGATAAACCCAAGCTTGTTTTCTTTTTCGACGAGGCGCATCTGCTCTTCAACGAAGCGCCGCCGGCGCTGCTCGAAAAGGTCGAACAAGTGGTGCGTCTGATCCGCTCCAAGGGGGTCGGCGTCTATTTTGTCACTCAGAATCCGCTCGATATTCCGGAGACCGTGCTCGGCCAATTGGGCAACCGCGTCCAGCATGCGCTGCGCGCCTTCACGCCGCGCGACCAGAAAGCGGTCAAAACGGCGGCCGAAACCCTGCGGCCCAATCCCAAGTTTTCCGCCGAAGCGGCGATCACCGAACTGGCGGTCGGCGAGGCGCTGGTCTCCTTTCTTGACGCACAGGGGCGGCCCAGCGCCGTCGAACGCGCCTTCATCCTGCCGCCGGCTTCGCGCATCGGCCCGCTCAGTGCCGAAGAGCGGCAAGCGGCGATTCAGGGATCGGTGATTTTCGGTCACTACGAACAGGCGGTCGACCGCGAATCGGCGTACGAAAAACTCAAGGGTCGGGCGGCAGCGAGTCCCGAAGCGTCCGCGACCGAAGCCACCGCGCAGACCCCCTCGGAGGAAGCCGATTCAGGAGGCCTGCTGGGCAGTCTGGGCAGCATGCTGGGCGGCACTTCGCGCCGGCAGGGCATGGTCGAGTCGCTGGCCAAGAGCGCGGCCCGCGCCATCGGCTCCGAACTCGGCCGGCAGGTCATTCGCGGCGTGCTTGGCTCCATCCTCGGCGGCGGAAGGCGACGTTAATGCCCGGTGCCGCCCGCGAACTTCGTCTGGGATTTGCGCTGGCGGCGTTTTCGGCGGTGGGCTATTCGCTCAAGGCCATCTTCATCAAGCTGGCCTACCCCTACGGCGTCGACGCAATCACCCTGCTGACGCTGCGCATGGCGCTGGCGCTGCCGGCTTTTCTGGGTATCGCGCTGGCCGCGCGCGCCAAGCCGATTGGTCTCACGGCGTCGGGGTGGCTGCGCCTGACGGGAATGGGGTTGCTCGGTTACTACGGCGCCAGCATTCTCGATTTTGTCGGGCTGCAATACATCTCAGCTGGCCTGGAGCGGCTCATCCTGTTCACTTATCCGACCCTGACCATCCTGATCGGTGTTTTCTGGCACGGCAAGCCCTTTCGCCGTCAGGAGGCATTGGCCATGCTGCTCTGCTATGGTGGCATCGGCCTGGCCTTTGCGCATGACCTCAAACTTGGCGACGCCGATGCCGTGCTGATCGGCGGCAGCTTCGTGTTCGCCTCCAGCGTTTGCTACGCGCTGTATCTCTCTGGCAGCGAACGCCTGATCGCACGGCTGGGTGCCCAGCGATTTACCGCGCTCGCCATGCTTGTTTCAACGGCGGGCGTTTTTCTGCACTTCTTGTTCGCCAGACCGCTGGCCAGCCTGGTGCAACCCTGGCCCGTATACGGTTGGAGTTTCGCCATGGCGGTCGTGTCAACGGTCTTGCCGGTTTTCGCACTGGGCGAGGCCATTCGCCGCATTGGTGCTGGCCGTACCGCTTTGGCCAGCATGCTGGGGCCTCTGCTCACCATATTCTTCGGCTGGTGGTGGCTGGACGAGGCAATTTCGCTGGAACAGATGGCGGGCGCTGGGTTGGTCATCGCCGGTATCGTAGCGGCCTCGCGGCGGTGAGCGTGGCGCGACAGAACTGTTACCGGTCCGGCGTGTGGGCATCCCGGCCGGCAAAGCTTCGGGTTAGAATCCTGGCATGATCGGCATTCTTCTCATCACTCACGGCAGTTTTGGCGAGGCACTCGTGCAAAACGCCTGCCATGTGCTCAACAAACGACCCGCTTTGCTCAACCAATTGGGCGTCTCGGCGCAGGACGATCCGCTCGACCTGCTGCCTCTGGCGCGCGAAATGGTGTGCCTGGTGGACGGTGGCGAAGGCGTGTTGATCATGACCGATATTTTCGGCGCCTCGCCGGCCAATCTGGCGATGAAACTGCTGGAACCAGGCCGGGTCGAAGGCGTGACCGGCGTCAGTCTGCCCATGCTGATGCGGGCGCTGACCTACCGCGAAAAGGGAATGGAGACCATGCTGGCCAAAGCGGTCAGCGGCGCGCGCGACGGCGCGCTCAACATGTTGAAGGACGTGTGATGCTGAAGAACGAAGTCGAAATCATCAACAAGCTGGGTCTGCACGCGCGGGCTTCGGCGAAATTCACCCAGACGGCGGGGCGCTATCGTTGCGACGTGCATCTGGCCAAGGGTGGTCGCCGGATCAACGCCAAAAGCATCATGGGCGTGATGATGCTGGCGGCGGGTAAGGGTTCCAAGGTAGTGGTGGAGACCGATGGCAGCGATGAACAGGAAGCCATGGATGCGCTTCTGGCCTTGATCGCCGACCGCTTTGGAGAAGGCGAATGAGGCGTACCCGCGGGCGCGCCATCGGAAACTGAGGTTAGCCATGAGCTTTACCCTGCACGGCATCGGCGTTTCCAGCGGCATCGCCATCGGGCGGGCCAAGCTGATGTCGCACGCGACGCTCGAGGTCGCTCACCTGACCATCGCCGCGCGCATGGTCGACAAGGAAATCGAACGCTTCGAGACGGCCGTCAAGGCGGTGCGCTGCGAATTGCAATCGATGAAGAAGAACACCGGCGCGGCGCCGGCCGAGTTATCCGCCTTCATCGATCTGCACGTCATGTTCCTTGACGATCCCGAGCTCGTCAGCGTTCCCAAACAGTTGATCCGCGAACGACGCTGCAATGCCGAGTGGGCGCTGGTCCAGCAGATGGAGCACCTCGTCGGGCAGTTCGAGCAGTTTGACGACCCGTACCTGCGCGAACGCAAGTACGACGTGCTGCAAGTCTTCGAGCGTGTCATCAAGGAGCTGACCGGCAAACACGGCAAGGCTCTGCGTGGGGTGCGCGGCGTCAAGGAATCGCCGCTGATCGTCGTTGCGCACGATCTCTCGCCCGCCGACACCATCGGTTTCAAGGATCAGCATTTCGCGTCCTTCATTACCGATGTGGGCGGCGGCACTTCGCATACCGCCATTCTCGCGCGCAGCATGGCCATTCCGGCTATTGTCGGCCTCGCCAACGCGCGCACCTTGATCCGCGACGACGAGTTGCTCATCGTCGATGGCACGCGCGGTGTGGTCATCATCAACCCCGATCCCTGCGTGCTCGAAGAATACCGGCTGCGCAAGGAAGAGCTGGAACTCGAGCGCAGCAAGCTGAAGCGCCTGAAGACCGCGAAATCGGAGACGCTGGACAGCGTCGAGATCGCGCTGCAAGCCAACATCGAACTGCCCGAAGACGTTGAGGATGCGCTTGAGGCGGGGGCCGAGGGTATCGGCCTCTTCCGAACCGAATTCCTCTTTCTCGGGCGGGGCGACATGCCGAGCGAGGACGAGCAGTTCGAGGCCTACCGGCGCGTGCTTCGGGGCATGGAAGGCATGCCGGTGACGGTTCGTACCTTTGATCTCGGCGCCGACAAGGACATCGACACCCATCGCACCAAAACCAATCCTGCGCTGGGTCGCCGCGCCATCCGCCTCTCGCTGGCCGAGCCGCACATGTTCCAGACGCAATTGCGGGCTATGCTGCGCGCCTCCAAATACGGCGATCTGAAGATTCTCATCCCGATGCTCTCGCACGCCCACGAAATCGACCAGACCCTGGCCGCTGTGGAGCAGGCGAAAGCCAGTCTGCGCGCGGAACGCATCGCCTTCAACGAGCATGTTAAGATCGGCGGCATGATCGAGATACCGGCGGCGGCGCTGGCGATTGGCCTCTTCCTGCGCCGGCTCGACTTTCTCTCCATCGGTACCAACGACCTGATCCAGTACACCCTGGCGATCGACCGCATGGACGAACAGGTTTCCGCCCTTTACGACCCGCTCCACCCCGCAGTGCTGATGCTGATCGCGCACACCATCGCCTCGGCGGAAAAGGTCAACGTGCCGGTTTCGCTCTGTGGCGAAGTGGCCGGAGACGCCGAACTGACGCGGCTTCTGCTCGGCATGGGGCTGCGCATCTTCTCGATGCATCCCTCGCAGATTCTCCAGGTCAAGAGCCAGGTCGTACGCTCCAACATCTCCGAGCTCGGTCCCCAGGTGCGCCGCATGTTGCGCATCGACGAGCCGGCCAAACTGCGTGAGGCGCTCGAAAAACTCAACGGCGCTGCCGCGCCGGTGTAAAATGCGCCGGTGTCGTCGAATCGCTGGGGGCGACATGGCTTCGACGTGGGTTGCGAAGCAGTACAGTGCATACCGAGGCCCAGTTCCTCGTAAATCCGCTGGAAATCAATAAACGCCAACGACGAGCGTTTCGCTCTCGCCGCTTAACCCGGTGAGCGCTGCACCGATTCTCTGATGGGTCGGGCCGGGCAACCGGCAGCAGCGTCAGATACATCAGATAAGGGACGGCTCCGCTGCGTGGCCGTTCTCGAAAACTCAGCAGATCGCCCGACGCGAGCCTGTCCGGCCGGCGCGCAAAGGCTAAAACCCAATTGACCGGAATAAGTATGTAGAACTGGCTGTAGAGGACTTGCGGACGGGGGTTCGATCCCCCCCGCCTCCACCATTGATTCCTTTAGAATCAACGACATAAAAAAGAAACGCCACCGAAAGGTGGCTTTTTTTTGGGCTGTTTTGGGTCTAGTGGTCAACTTTTTAGTCAGCATTTTCGATTGGCGGCAATCGACCCCAAGCGGTAATTGGCTGGTTGAAAAAACAGACCTTCAGGAACGTGGAAGTGAGGGGCGCCGACCGCAGGGAGGGAAGCCAGCTTACTGGCCGTCCCCTCGACTGCAGGGTTAGGCGTTTCCGGGGAATTGAAGGTTGTAGGCAAGAGTAGCAAACGCGAGTTGTGAAGCGAAGCCGGTGCGAGGTCTCTCAGGCAATCCGTCGCGGCGAAGCCGATCCAGGTCCGTGCGATATTGAGATAGCAAGTCGGGCCGAGTTGCAAAGAACCGCTGGAGAGTCGCATGCGCTGCTGAGGCATTGCCGAAGCAAACTAAGAACTCCAAGGCAAGTGGCATCTCCATGCCAGGAACTTCGGTCGTGGTTAGTCGTTCGCAGAGAGAGGGTACGTCCTCGAAAGCAGCAAAGAGCGGCAGAGCAAATTCCTCAACTGCTGCGATGGCTCTGGAAATCGTGGCGGGACGAGAGGCGGTGTCCGCAAGGTCGTGCTCAAGCCAGTGTTGACGAGTGCGAAGGTTGCCAATCTGGCCCCCGGCAACCCAATCGTCGGTGCGAAGGTGGTGTGGCTGCGCCGCCCGCCACGCGGAGAGGCGCTTTGAGCGGACGTTGGCGTGGATCCACAGCGCGACTTTTGCGCCGGCAGAGTTATAGTGACTCGACTGGAAGTGAATCTCGAAATTGAAGTCGCCGTGTTTGCGTTTGGCGTGTGGGCCGCTCTTTGCGAATCTAAAGCCGTGAGGTGCGAGGGCTGATCCGATTTGGGTGCAGGCGTCGAGGTAAATCTCACGAGTGGTTTGCATTGTGCGCTAGCGAACGCCTAACGTTGGAGATAACCGGCCGCCGGAGCGAAGCGGAGGGAACCCAAAGCGCAGCTTTGGGCGGTCGGGTTGATGGCCGGGTTAGAGCGCATTTTCCGGGGACTTCAAGAGTTTGGAGAAGTGAGATGCGACCTGCTCTAAAACGGCTGGCGGACAAGCCGGGTTGTTCACGAAAAACCAGTATTCACCATACTGATTGTTTACAGTGAAACGATGACCCTTGTACCAGAAGTCAATCCAGCATTCGATTGCCGTAGAAAGATAGGAGTACGGCACAGCGAACCCAAGGCGGAGGACGTGCCACAAGACTTTTCTCGGCGATGCGGATTCCGGCAAGCTAACGAAATGACGCGAGCCATCGCACATGCGGATATCGGTGATGGTTGGTTTCATGCGCTCTAACGTTTGAAATGAGGGGCCGCCGGAGCGGCGAAGCCGCGAAGGGAAACCACAAGCGCAGCTTGTGGGCGGTCCCTCTCGATTGATGGGTTAGCAGCGCGTGACACGAAAGCTATTCGACTTCAATGTTTTCACTTGTCCAGGTTTTCTTGGATTTAGGTTCGTACGCCGACCATGTTGAAAAAACACAGTTGTGTGAAAAGCCAACCGAGACCATAAACTCAACCCAGCCTCGCCATTGTTCAGAATTGATCTGATTTCCATACGGACGGGTTGTGCCGCTCACTATCCAATAGCCTTTTTGTTTTGCAGGAGAAACCGTAACGGTATAGTTTTCGGAAAGTTGCTTTTTCAACTGCTCGGCATCTTCTCTTACGTCTGAAAAGAACACAAAATCGAGAGCCGCAATTGATGACTCTGTGAAGCCATCGGACACCATCTCCTTCCACAAAATTGAAGCTTCAGTTTTTCGACGTTCGAGAATTCCGTTTTGATATGAGGTCATCGTGCTCTTTTCTCCTGCGTAAAGCGGCGCGCAAATCATGAGAGCGAATACCAACAGAAGAGTCTTCATTTCGGTAGCTGCTAACGTGGAAGGTAAGCGGACTGCCGCGCGGAGCGGGCAGAGGAAACGCAAGGCGGATGTTCGGCAGGTCCGCTTGACCGCCTTGTTGGGCGGCACTGGGCGAGATTGAAAGGCTTTGTCATTGGTTGCTATGCCTCATTTCTTGTGGCGCCTTCTTTCCGAGCGAGACTTGCAGCGTAACCCTGATAGGTTTTGGCGGCGACGCCACTATAGGCAATAGCGATGACCAAAAGACTGAAGAATTCCAGCGGCCGTTCAGTTGAGCTGACGAGTCTTATTGCGACGACGATGCCGCCGAAAACCCACTGAGTAGCCGCGCTGGTTAGAGATGCAGAGATATCTTGGCGCGCAGAGATGAGCACGAATACCAAGAGCAAGCCAACCGCCAGTGCGGAGGCAAGATCGTTGAGATAGGACGGCAGACTAGGAAACATGGCGCGGGTTTTGTGACGCCCAACGTGAAGTAGACAGCACTATTGCAGGGTTTCTCGGGTGTGTGACGTATAACTTGGCGCCAATCATCGAATTAACAAATTGTTTTTAAGTTACATTTCGCGTCTAAAGTGGCTTGGACTTACTACTAAAAATTCCGACAAACCCTGCAGCGCTTAAAAATTGCAAATGGCATTGTACGGCAGCTTTTGGGCGATTGGGCCAATGGCCGCTCATGGCCGATTGTCGCCTCCATCCCGCGCGACGCAATCGGTCCCTTCCAGCCCATCATCCATATTGCTCGTCAAGGAGTCGAGCCCTCCTACATCACCACCTGTGCGCCCAGTTCGATGACCCGGTTCGAGGGAATTCGGAAAAAGGAGGTGGCGCTGCTCGCATTGCGGAACAGGGTGATGAAGATCAGTTCGCGCCAGTAAGCCATCTCCGAGCCGAACTTGGGGATTAGCGTTTCCCGACCGAGAAAGAACGAGGTCTGCATCATGTCGATTTCCAGACCCACTTCGGCGCACTGCGCCAACGCGGCGGGGATATCGGGTTCGTCCTTGAAGCCATACTGGACGATGACTTGATGAAAATCCGGCGCCAGCGGGTGCACTTCGACGCGATCGACATCGGGAACCATAGGTACGTCGAAGACGCGAACGTTCAGCACCACCACCTTCTCATGCAGCGCCTTGAAATGCTTCAAGGTGTGCAGCATGGCGTGCGGCACGGCATCGGGGTCGGGGGTCATGTAGATGGCCGTTCCCGGTACGGTGCCGACACCGCCGCCGGCAACGATATTGGCAATGAAATCGGGCATCCGCATGGCATCGCTGGCGAGGCGCGATTCGAGCACCTCGCGGCCGCGCTTCCAGGTGGTCAGCAGCGTGAAGACGGCCAGACCGAACAGGAGCGGAAACCATCCGCCATCGGCGATCTTGACGCAGTTGGCAAGAAAGAACCCGACATCGATGCAGACGAAGGGCACGATGACCACCAGGGCGCGCGCCGGATGCCAGTTCCACAGGCTGATGGCCACGGCAAAGGCGAGAATGTTGGTGATGAGCATGGTTCCCGTCACGGCGATGCCATAGGCCGCCGCCAGTCTGGAAGATGAGCCGAATTCGATGACAAGCAGGATGATGGCGATCAGCAGCATCCAGTTGATGGCCGGCAGGTAGATCTGGCCGATTTCGCGTTCAGACGTATGCTGGATTTCCAGCCGCGGTGTGTAGCCCAGCTGTATGGCTTGCTGAGTGATCGAAAAGGCGCCGGAAATGACCGCCTGCGACGCGATGATGGTGGCGACCGTAGAAATAATGACCAGCGGATAGCGCGCCCAGTCGGGGGCGAGCAGGTAGAACGGGTTTTCGAGACTGGCCGGGTCGGCAAGCAGCAGCGCGCCTTGCCCGAAGTAGTTGATCAACAGCGCCGGCAGAACCAGGCTGAGCCAGGCGTACTGGATCGGCCGGGCGCCAAAATGGCCCATGTCGGCATAGAGCGCTTCGGCACCGGTAATACAGAGTACGACGGCGCCCAGTGCGAAGAAGCCGAGCAGCGAGTTGCCGGTCAGAAACCGGGCCGCGTAGACCGGATTGATGGCGGTCAATACGTCCGGATGCGCTGCGATGGGCATGACGCCGAGTATGGCCAGCACCGCAAACCAGACCAGCATCACCGGGCCAAACAGGGCGCCAACGCTGGCGGTGCCGCGTCGTTGAAAAAGAAAAAGGCCGACCAGCACGACGAGTGTGATGGGGACGACATAGGGTTTGAAGGCCGGAGTGATGATTTCCAGCCCCTCGACGGCGGAGAGAACCGAGATCGCGGGAGTGATGACGCCGTCGCCATAGAACAGGGCCGCGCCGAACAGGCCGAGAAAAACGAGGATGCCACGTGCCCGCCCGCCGGGCGGGAATTTGTGCATCGCCAGGGTCATCAGGGCGATGATGCCGCCCTCCCCCTTGTTGTTGGCGCGCATGATGAAGGCGACGTATTTCAGCGTCACCACGATCACCAGCGACCAGAAAAAGAGCGAGAGGATGCCCAGCACGTTGTCGGGCGTGATGGGCACGGGATGGTGTTCGCTGCCGAACACTTCCTTGATCGAGTACAGCGGGCTGGTGCCGATATCGCCGTAGACGACACCCAACGCGGCCAGCGTCAGCGTCGCCAGACGTTTTTTGTCTTGCTTGGTTTCGTGCATGTTGGAAAGACTCAAGGTTGAAAGCGGTAGCCGACGCCCGTTTCGGTCAGCAGGTGCTGCGGTTGTGTGGGGTCGTGCTCGAGTTTCTGGCGCAGATGCCCGACAAAAACGCGCAAATAATGGCTGCTCTCGACATAGCTTGGCCCCCACACTTCGCGCAACAGCGTGCGCTGGGTCAGCACCTTGCCCGGATGGGCGAGCAGCAGGGACAACAGGCGGTATTCGAGAGGGGTCAGATGAACCGGCTCGCCGGCGCGCATCACGATCCGCCGCGAGAGATCGACATGA